>Ga0210389_10000050_pt1 | contig 109484 bp, 118 predicted proteins | sample IncBWH28OmetaG_FD_160127 | JGI IMG/M metagenome (GOLD analysis project Ga0210389, IMG submission 160127) | Forest soil microbial communities from Barre Woods Harvard Forest LTER site, Petersham, Massachusetts, United States - Inc-BW-H-28-O ...
TCGTTTACGATGGCGAGAAAATCGAACTGGGCTACAGGATGGATCTCGTGGTCGAGAACCTCGTAGTCGTCGAGGTGAAGAGCGTCGAAGCGATCCATCCCGTCCATCAGGCACAACTTCTCTCTTACATGCGCCTAAGTGGAATTGGAGTTGGCCTGTTGATCAATTTCTACGTCCTGCATTTGCGTGACGGTATCAAGCGAATGGTGGACGGCAAAGACTGGGAGAAGTAGGCCGTCTCCGTGCTCCTCCGTGATGCCCCTGTATCCTCGGTGTTAAAGATTTTTGCTTTGTTACCTCCGTCCCTGACCTCCCTGACAAAACTTTTCAAGAAATTTTTCACATTTTTCTTGCATCGTTGGGAATTTCCCGTAATCTCACAAATGCGAACTAACTCCAGCGGAATTTCTGGAATCTAACCAAACCAGAAAGCTCGAGCAACGTTTTTCGTAATCGTAGACGAAATCCAGCCCGCTGCGGAGTAGCTGAGAGTGAGTCGCTTGAGGAGGAACACATCGAAATTGGCAACCGCTAGCGCCCCGCGTCAACAAACCGAGAACCCCCAACCTCTCGCCGTCGTCCCCAACCGGACCCCGATCTCCAAAAAACGCTTCGTTCGCCTCACCCTATGGCCTCTGGTCGCCGCCACCTTCTTTATGGTGTCGGGCGGGACCTATGGCACCGAGGACATCGTTCACGGAGCTGGCTACGGACGCGCGATCCTCATCCTGCTGCTCACTCCTCTGCTCTGGAGCCTGCCTACGGCCTTTATGATCGGCGAACTCTCGAGCGCGCTGCCTTACGAAGGTGGCTACTACGCCTGGGTCCGCCGCGCCATGGGAAATTTCTGGGGATTTCAGGAAGCCTGGCTCTCGCTCGTCGCCTCCATTTTTGACATGGCAATCTACCCAACGCTGTTCGTCGCCTACCTCACCCGCATGTTCCCATGGTTCCAGGAGGACGGGCGCGGGTGGTGGGTCGCGCTCGCCGTTGTGATCGCCTGCGCTCTGCTGAACATTGCGGGAGTGAAAGTAGTTTCGCTCACGTCATTGTGGCTCTTCTTCGCGCTCTCGGCGCCTTTCGTCGCGATCGTGGTGCTGGCTCCGTTCAAGCTGGGAGCCCTCGCCAACGCCGTCACCAAGCCAACTACTTCCTCTGTAGATATTCTCGGGGGACTTCTCATCTGCATGTGGAACTACATGGGATGGGACAACGCCTCGACCATTGCCACGGAAGTCGAGCGCCCGCAGCGCACCTATCCGCGAGCCATGCTGGTTGCGGTCGTAATCGTCGCCCTAAGTTACGTGCTTCCCTTCGCCGCCATGTGGATGACCGGCCTGAAAGCCACCGCATGGGAGACCGGCTCCTGGGCCGACATCGCCGGCTTGCTCGGCGGACCGCTGCTGCGCATCGGCGTAGTGCTCGGCGGAATCATCAGCGCCTTTGGCATGTTTAACGCCTTGGTGATGAGCTACTCGCGCCTGCCCTTGGCCATGGCGCAGGATGGCATGCTACCCGGGATTTTTGCCAAGCTGCAGAAAAAGTCGCGGGCGCCGTGGGTTGCCATTCTTGCTTTGGCGGCGTGTTGGGCTATGTGTCTCGGCTTGGGCTTTGCCCGGCTGGTGACGCTGGATATTCTTCTCTACGGTTTCAGCCTCGGTCTGGAATTCGTGGCGCTGGTCGTATTGCGCTTCCGCGAACCGGAGTTGCCGCGTCCCTTCCGTGTCCCCGGAGGATTGTTCGGCGCAATCGCGATCGGTATTCCTCCCATGCTGCTGCTGGGATTTTCCATCATTCGCAGCGAGCATGAGCAGGTGTGGAATATGAGCTCATTCGCCTTCGGCATGATTCTGATCGGCGCGGGCGTAGTGGCGTATGCGGTCAACCATCTGCTAAAACCTCAAGGCTGGGCCACTGAACACAAAGCAGAACCAGCGGCTTAGCTGCCGTTTGACCCGAATGGCGGGATGACGAGAGTTGTCCCGCTTTTCTTTGCTCCCAGTGCTACATTAGTTCAGCTATGAGTATCCAGAGCGGCTATCGCGGAATGCCGGTCTACCTCGCGGTGCCCCTTGCCCTTTTGGTCTCGGCGCTCGGGGCCCTGGCGCTCGCAGCTCTTGGTGCGGTCGCGCTAAATTCCCTCCTTGAGAAATTACATGGACCGGGCGATCTAGGAGATGCAGTCCTCGCCTTCTTCTTTGCTGCACCGAGCGTTTCTGTTCCCGCCTTCGTATCCTGCTTTTCTATCCTGATCAACTGGCATCACGCGACTTCTTGGCGGGCTCCGACAGTCGCGTTTGCGCTAGGGGCTAGTTTGGTTTGGGTGTGGGCCCGTGATTTCGGTGGGATCGGCTTTGCCTGGTACGTGCCGGGAACCGTTGCTTGGCTTCTTAGCTGCTGGTCCTTACAGAGGAACGTCAGCACTCATACTGAACATGTCATCGAAGCGTAAGTCCAAAGGCGCGTACATGATCTCGGCGGTCGCCGAGATGTATGGCATCCATCCTCAAACTCTGCGCCTATACGAACGCGAGGGGCTGCTCAAGCCGTCGCGCACCGAGGGCAACACCCGCCTCTACACGGACGAAGATCTGCAGCGGCTGGAATTTATTCTTTCGCTCGCCCGCGACCTCGGGGTAAACATCAGCGGCATGGCGATCATCCTGCAAATGCGCGAGCGCATGGAAGAGATGCAGCGCCAGATCCAGGAATTCGTCCAATACATCCAGGAGGAAGTTCTGACCCGTGCCCACGCCGCCGCCGACCCCGCAAAAGGCGCGATCGTCCCGGTGCGAAGATCGATGCTGGCGCAAACCATTCAGCCACCTAAGAAGCGGTAGGGCCTCAACAGCTTGCCCTGAATTGATTTGCTGCAACGCCCGTGCCAGGCCTGTATGAAGCAGATCAAATCCGGCGCGGTAGATTGGCGGCCGAAGGATGGAAGAATCGTGCCGACCCCGATCGACATCATGCTAAGGGCGCCACTACATGTGTCGCCCCGGGGTTAGCTCCGCGTCGGCGTAGGTGAAATAAGGGAGGGACGACTGTCACCCCCTATCACTGCACGTTCACCGTCACCTGGCTCTTGTAGAGATTCCCGCTGGTGTCCCACGCCTGCACGGTCAGCAGGTGAGTCCCATGGGAAGCGCTAATGTTGGCAAGAATTGTGGGGCCGGCTGAGGTGGCGGCCAGACTGTTATCGAGATACGCCTTCATCTCCGTGATCTGCGCCGGATTGTTTTGTACTGTGGCATTCAGGCTGAACGGCGAGGTCTGGTCCGTCAAGATAGGAGGATCCTGGATCGCAATGCCCGGATTGCAAGCCTTGATGCACCCTCCGTCATAGTAGAGGTGAATGCCGGTTGCGCTCGCCGACCAGACATCTCCTTTGCTATCCCAACCGTTCGCGACAAACTTGAAACCGCTTGGGTCGGGGTTCGTACCGTAGCCAATCCCAAAGGAATTGCCCGTAGTGGAGACGACATTCGCGTTATTGATGTAGCCCTTCATGGCGACGACGGCGGCGCTGCCGGAGGCAAAAAACGGCCCAAAGGTTTGCGGATACCAGGTATTACTGATAGGCAGGCAGAGGTGGACCCCTGTGTTCGGATGACTGCACGACGTATTGTAGGTGGTGTTGATGCTGATGGGAACGCTGATTGTGGTGGAAGCCTGGAACAGGTTTCCGTCCGAATCCCACGCATTCAGAACCAGATGATGAGTGCCCAGTTGCCATGCTTGGTAGTCCGCGTAGACGAAACTGCTGTTATTGTCGCTCTCGTAAATCTTCTGGTTGTCGGCGTACAGGATCATCTTGGTGATCGGTAGATTCTTGCCGGTTGCGGCGCCTTCGATGTTAAAAATGGGAACAGTAGTTGCATTCGCTGTGGGATAACAAATCACCGCCCCGGGCTGCGACGGAGGGGAACAGGCTGCGACTGCGGTAACGGTGAGAATGGTGCTGAGGGCACATGTGATCAGAATACGAAGTGGATGTTTCACGGTGGCGCTCCTTCGAAAGAAGACTTCGGATGCGAGCGGAGGCGAGGCCATAGTGCTGGATTCCAAGCCTTCCGGGAATCCCTGAGATTCCGTATCTTGCGCGCACTTGATACTGTAGGACGAACGTAAGGAACGCAGCTCAATCTGAAACAAACCCAATGCTTCTATTCAAGTTGATCTACAGCGACGCCTACTATCTCCCCATCGGCGAACACGTCTTTCCCGCCGAAAAATATCGCCGCATCCGCGAACGGCTGCTCGCCACCGGAGTCGCCGAAGCAAGCGACTTTCTGGAACCCCAACTCGCCACCGACGACGACATCCTGCTCGTCCACACACCCGAATATGTCGACAAGCTAGTCAGCGGCACGCTCAGCGCCCGCGAAGAACTAGCCCTCGAGGTTCCCTACTCGCGCGCTCTGGTGGACGCCTTCTGGCTCGCGGCGGGAGGCTCGATCCTGGCCGCCCGGCAGGCGTTGGCCGACCGCGTCTCCGTCAACATCGGCGGCGGATTTCACCACGCCTTCCCCGATCACGGCGAAGGATTCTGCTTGATCCACGACGTGGCCGTGGCCATCCGCCGACTGCAGCACGACGGCAGGATTCGCACCGCGATGACGATCGATTGCGACGTGCACCAGGGCAACGGCACAGCCGCAATTTTTTCCGCAAAGCGTGCGCTCGGCGATCCGCTTCCGTCCGCTTCGGGCTCGCCACTCTCTACCCAAGGCCCACGCCGGAAGAATCCCAATGCAGCGGATGTCTTCACCATTTCGCTGCATCAGCACAACAACTATCCGGCCGTAAAGCCGCCGTCATCCATTGACGTGGACTTGCCAGACGGAATCGGGGACGACGATTATCTGGCGTGGCTCGACAACGCGCTCAGCTCCGGCCTGCGGCAATCCGAGCCCGATCTTCTGTGTTACCTCGCAGGCGCCGACCCTTACAAAGAAGACCAACTCGGCGGCTTGTCTTTGACCATCGACGGATTGAAGAGACGCGACGACCTTGTCTTCCGAGTGGCCCACGCTCGCAACATTCCCGTCATGGTGACCTTCGCCGGCGGCTACGCGCAAAACGTCGAAGATACTGTGACCATTCACAGCAACACCGTGATCGCCGCGAGAGAAGTGTTCGGGGCGCAGAAGTGAGCCGGGTCAGAAGATATACTCGATAAAATGATCGTCAGCCCGACCGACCTCCCACACAACGAGCTTTACGGCATCTTGCTCAACTCCGTCGCACCGCGGCCGATCGCCTGGGTCTCCACGATGAGCCCATCGGGACAGCATAACCTTGCACCCTTTTCATTTTTTAATGTGGTTTGCGTCGACCCTCCATTGCTCGCATTTTCACCCGGTCTGCGGCGTCCCAAGCAGCCGGAGATCGCGCGCGGCGAAGCGAAGGATACTCTGCGAAATATCCGTGAGACTGGCGAATTCGTCGTCAACGTTGTTACCTACGATCTTCGCGAAGCCATGAATTCGACCAGCGGCGAATACGCCCCCTCCGTGGATGAATTCGAACTGGCGAAGCTCACCCCGGAGCCCTCGAAGATCGTGCGACCGCCCAAAGTCGCCGAATCTCCGGTGAGCTTCGAATGCAAGCTCAACCAGATTCTCGATTTCTCCCCCGCCCCCACCAGCGGCAGCCTGGTGATCGGCCAGATCGTTTCGATTCACCTCAATGACGCAAATCTGAAAGACGGTAAGTTGGACCGGAACTCACTGGACCTGATCGGCCGCATGGGTGGGCTGCAATACACCAGAACCACGCAGCGATTCGAGATGGTGAGGCCTAAGATTGAGTAGGCCCGATCCAGCGCTGCTAAAATAGATCATCCTATGTTTGAGAATCTTCAGGAAAAACTTCAACGCGCGTTTAAGTCTCTTCGCGGCCAGGCCCGGCTGAGCGAAGAAAACATCAGCGAAGCGCTACGCGAAATCCGGCTGGCGTTGCTCGAAGCCGACGTCAACTTCAAAGTAGTCAAAGAATTAATCGACCGCATCCAGGCCAAAGCCGTCGGCCAGGAAGTGCTGACCGCGCTTTCTCCGGGCGAGCAGGTCATCAAGATTGTGCGCGATGAACTGGTCGAGACCCTCGGCAAAGACACTGCGCGGATGAAGTTCGCATCTCAACCGCCCACGGTCGTGCTCATGGCCGGACTGCAGGGTTCCGGCAAGACCACAACTTCAGGCAAGTTGGCAAACTGGTTCAAGACCGGCGGGCATCGTCCGCTGCTGGTTTCAGTGGACGTGTACCGTCCCGCTGCGCGTGAGCAGTTGAAAGTTGTCGCGCAGGCGGTGAAGGCGCAGATTTATGAAGGCGAGATCGGAGACGCGAACACGCCCGCGCAGCTCACGCAAGCGGTCGAACGTCTCGTAAAAGAAGCCCGCCGTGAGGCCATCGTGTCCGGTTGCGATGTGCTGATCGTCGACACCGCCGGACGTCTGCACATCGACGACGACCTGATGAACGAGATGCAGTCGCTGAAAAAGCTCCTGAATCCCTCCGAGATCCTGTTCGTCGCCGACGCCATGACCGGACAGGACGCGGTGCGCTCCGCTGATGAGTTCCACAAGAAACTTTCGCTGACCGGCGTGGTACTGACAAAGATGGACGGCGACGCCCGCGGCGGCGCGGCCCTTTCCATCCGGCAGGTCACGGGGCAGCCCATCAAGTTCATCGGCGTGGGTGAAAAATACGATGCGCTCGAACCGTTCCATCCAGACCGCATCGTCTCGCGCATCCTCGGTATGGGCGACATCCTCTCGCTGATCGAGCGCGCCGAATCACAGATCGACAAGAAAAAAGCGCAGGAGATGGCCACCAAAGCCCTCACCGGCGACGGCTTCTCGCTCGAAGATTTTCGCGACCAGTTGCGGCAAGTAAAAAAGATGGGCTCGATCAAGAGCCTGATCGGCATGATGCCAAGCATCGGTCCGTTCTCCGGCCTGCAGAAAGCCGCCGACAATGTAGACGAAAAGCAGATCAACCGCGTCGAAGCCATCATTAATTCGATGACCGCCCACGAGCGCAATCACCACGAGGTAATCAACGGCAGCCGCCGCAAACGCATCTCCCGCGGCTCCGGCACCACCGTGCAGGAAGTAAACAACCTGCTCCGCCAATACGCGCAGATGAAAAAAATGTTCAAGCAAATGGGCAAGCCCAGCTTCGCGCGCAGGATGGCGGGCATGAAATTGCCGGGGATGTAGAGAGAATCAGTCGCCAGTTGCCAGTAGTCGGACTCCGGGTCAAATCTTCAACCAACGGAGGGCTTTCCGTGATTTTTGCGGACGTTTTCTTCTTCTACATCTTCAAAGCTGTCGTGAACTGGGTGAGGGCCCGCGGAAGTCGCAAATGGCCGTCTGTGGAAGCAACTGTCCTCGCGGACCCGGACCGTGGCGGGGTAGGATGCCTAAAAGTGGAGATCTTTTATTCTTATCGATTTGATGGTGAATTGTACACAGGCAGCCATGACGAACCTTTTCTAATTGATTCGACGAAGGAGTATGCTGCGCGCTTCCCAAAAGATGGCAGTCTTGTGGTGCGCATTAAGCCGGGAGAACCCGAAGTCTCGGTGGTGCGTGACGAGGACCAAGCAACTCGTACAACGGTTCTGGCCTAACAACTGCTCCTATGAAATGGCGCTCTCTCGAAGAATCGACCCCCGACACTGACGTTCGCCCGCTACGCGAGATCTTTGCCGAGCGCAAGGAATTGATCGCGAAGTATGTTCCGGCGGAGACGCAAGCGATTCATGCACGCGCCGTCGCGGAACTAAAGCAGAAACTTCTAGCCGCGAACATTCTGCCCGTCGGCGCGAAGATTCCGGAATTCCAGCTTCAAGATCACGACGGCAAAATCATCTCTTCCTCCGACTTGCTCTCCAAAGGCTGCCTCGTACTCTGCTTCATACGCGGCCGCTGGTGCCCTTTCTGCGTCGCGCAGATGGAAGCCATGAACCTCGTCCTGCCAGAAATCGAGCAGGCAGGCGTGACACTGGCCGCAATTTCCCCACAGACAGTCCAGCAGTCGTTCTTCATGCGCGATCAACACAAGCTGCGCTTCCCGCTGCTGTCGGATGCCGGCAACAAAGTCGCGCGACAGTTGGGGTTAGCCTACCGCGTCCCCGATGATCAAAAAGCCGTTTATCAGCGCTCCTTCGTCAACCTGCCGTTCGTGAACGGCGACGATAGTTGGGAGCTGCCAATTCCTGCGACCTACATCATCGACCGCGACGGCACCGTGCTCTACGCTTCGGCGAACGAAGATTACACGGAGCGCCCCGAGCCAGAGGACATCGTTCGGTTCCTCTGTGCGGCCCCCAGGGGCTAAAGCCCAATCTTTCTGCGGCACCTTACGGCACGACTGAAATCGTGCCCGTCCCGATCGTCATCCGGAAAACGTGCGAAGGGGGATGCAGGCTATCCGATCTCTCCACTTTCGGTACACTGATACTTCATGAACTATATCTACGGCATCAACGCCGTCACCGAGGCGCTCAAGGCTCGCGGACGCGCATTTCAATGGGTCGGCATGGCAAAGGAGCGGCACGACATCCGCCTGCAGCGCTTGATCGAAGACTGCCGCAAGCTGGGCGTCCCCGTGCGTTTCCTGACACGCGTGGAACTTGACCACATGGCCGGCAACGCGGCGCATCAGGGAGTGGTCGCCGTTACATCGGCAAAACAATATAGTGACCTCGATGACGTCATTGGCGCCAAGCGCGGACGCTATTCGCTCGTCATCGTACTCGACGGCGTGGAGGATCCGCACAACCTCGGCGCGGTCCTGCGCACCGCCGACGCCGCTGGCGCCGACGGCGTCGTGATTCCGGAACGACGCGCTACGGCTGTCACCGGCACCGTCACCAAAGCCTCGGCTGGCGCGAGTGAACACTTGCCGATCGCTCGAGTCACCAACATCGCGCGCACCATCGAGGAATTGAAGGAGCGCAATATCTGGACCGTCGGCCTCGACGAACGCGGCCAGCAGACCTACGACGCCCTCGACTACAACATGGATTGCGCTCTCGTTCTCGGCGCCGAGGGTAAGGGCCTGCATGACCTGGTCAAAAAGAAATGCGATTTCCTGGTTTCGATTCCAATGCTCGGCAAAGTTCCATCCCTGAATGTCTCGGTCGCGGGCGCAGTCGTAATGTATGAGATCGTGCGCCAGAGACGCGCCCAAAACAAAGAGGCCTCCGCGGGTGTGAAATGAAGTTGTGTTGCCTTGGCTTTTTTTTCCTTTGCGTCGTAAATACGTTTGCTCTCGACCGCGAAGCTTTTACCTTTACAAAGTACGACCTGAACGTCAGCATAGAACCCGAGCAGCAACGCCTCGGAGTTCGCGGCAAAATCACCCTCCGCAACGATTCGCCAGTACCGCAGAAAATAGCGGTCCTGCAGATTTCATCATCTCTAAGCTGGCGTGCCATTAAGGCAAACAACACTTCGTTACAGTTCGTCGCGCAGCCCTACACTTCTGACATCGATCACACCGGAGCTCTCGCTGAAGCCATTGTGACTCTACCGGATGCGGTCCCGCCTAAAAACACTATCGAACTGGAGGTCGCCTACGAAGGCGTGATTGTGCTCGACGCCACACGTCTCACACGCATCGGCGCGCCCGAGGCGCAAGCGCTCAGTTCCGATTGGGATCAGATCACTCCGAAATTCACCGCTGTACGCGGACTGGGCTACGTCGCTTGGTATCCCATCGCAACCGAGGCGGCGTCCCTTTCCGAAGCCAAAAGCTTGTTCGAAGTTCAGGGCCGGTGGAAAGTTCGAGCGGCCGCCTCCACGATGCATTTACAAGTCGCAGTAGCCAACGATGAAAGTGATTCACCGGAGCTTTTGGTCAATGCGACTGCCTGTCCGGTCGCGCATGAAGTTCAGAACGAGTTCGTCGCGGACTGCACCTATCGAGCGCTGGGATCGGTTGTTCCCACATTTGTGATTGCCGATTATGAGATCGTCGATCGGCAGGCCATCGCGGTTCACTTCCTTCGCGGCCATAATGCTTCGGCTACCAATTACGCCGACGCCGCGGAAAAGGTGATCCCCCTCATCACCGAGTGGTTCGGCGCGCCACGAGGCAAAGCGGAGACCGCCGACCTGATCGAATCAAGTTCGGCACCTTATGAAAGTGGTTCTCTTTTACTGACTCCGCTTATCGGCACCGACCCGAAGCCTGCGCGCCTCGCGGCCACGCACCAACTCACTCACGCAGCCTTCTCCTCGCCCCGTCCCTGGATCAACGAGGGACTTGCACACTTCGCGCAGGCACTCTATGTGGAACAGCTAAGCGGGCGCCCGGCTGCACTCAAATACATGGAACTACATCGCTCCGCGTTCAAGGCGGATCAAAGAGAGAACGAGAAGCCGACGGCCGCGGCGCTAGCACAAGACGAAGCGAATCGATCTTTAATCAACACAAATGACGAGGAACTCTATCGCAGCAAAGCAATGTGCGTCTGGTGGATGCTGCGCGACATGCTCGGCGATCAGGCGTTGAAAAAAGCTCTCGCTTCTTACCGCCCCGATGAGGATAAGGAACCATCCTACATGCCGCGCTTAATTCAGGCGCAGACGCAGCGTGATCTGGAATGGTTTTTCGATGACTGGGTTTACCGCGACCGCGGTCTTCCCAACTTTAAAGTTGCGTCCGCCTTTATCCGCAAGACCTTGCCCGCGGGTTACATGATCACAATCACAGTGGACAACCTGGGCGCGGCGGGCGCGGAGGTCCCCCTCACCGTAAAATTTGAGGGCGGAGAAGTCACCAAACGCCTTCTAGTACGCGGCCAAAGCAACGGGGTGATTCGAGTCGAAGTTCCCAAGCAGCCGAAAGAAATCGTGGTCAACGACGGCTGCGTGCCGGAGAGCGATACGACGAACAACACTTTCAGGATCGAGCCCGACGCTGCCAAGTAATCCCCCACCTCCCGCCATCTGACTCAAGCTATTTCGCCCGTCGGGTGAAGTTCACTAATGCATCCAGCTTGGCTGCAGCCGCTCCGGAATCGATCGACTGTACAGCCAGAGAAATCGCGCCCGCCAAATGATCGGCGCAGCCCGCGGCCACCAGTGCCGCCGCGGCATTCAAAACAACTACATCGCGTCGCGCGGATTTCTTTCCCCCCAAAACCTCGCGAACGATCGCCGCATTCTCCACGGCATCTCCTCCGGAAATATCTTGAAGCGTCGCCCGCTTCATTCCGAATTCTTCCGGATCCACTTCATAAGTCCGTACGCTTCCGTCGCGAGCCTCGGCGATGCGCGTCGGTCCGGTGATCGTGATCTCGTCAAGCCCATCCAATCCATGCACCACGAGCGCGCGGCGCAGCCCCAGCATGCTAAGCGCCTCGGCCAGCTTTTCGACCATATCGAGCGCATACACGCCTACGACCTGCCCCGAAGCCTTCGCTGGATTTGTAAGCGGTCCGAGTAGATTGAACATGGTGCGCAGACGAAGTTCGCGCCGCACCTTCTGCACTTGCTTCATCGAGGAATGTAAATCCGGTGCGTACAGAAAACAGATTCCCACTTCGCGCAAGCACTGCGCGGCCCGTTCAGGAGACAACTGGATGTTCACGCCGAGCGCTTCCATCACGTCAGCCGAGCCGCACTTCGAACTGATGCTGCGGTTGCCGTGCTTGGCCACACGCACTCCCGCTCCCGCGGTCACAAATGCCGTGGCTGTCGAAATGTTAAAGGTTCCACAAGCGTCGCCGCCGGTGCCGCTGGTATCCACCAGACTTCCGCCTACCAGAGCAGACTCCGCCAGTGCGTCGCGGCCAGTGCCGCTCAAATCAAGCGCACCCAATGCGGAGGTTTCCCCGGCTAACGAAATCGGTAGCGGCGTCGCTGCGGCCCGAATCGCTTCCGCGAAGCCAACAATCTCTTCCACCGTTTCGCCCTTCATGCGTAACGCCAGCAGCAATCCCGAGATCTGCGCGTCAGTGCAATTCCCCGCCAGCACTTCCGCCATCACTTCACGCGCTTCCACGCGCGCCAGCGACTGGCCGTGATTGGCAATGCGATGCAGGGCGTCGAGGATCATCTTCCTCGGAATTGTAAGGTATAACCGCTCCCTAGCGATCAGTTCTTCATCGATCAGTCTCTCCATGATCCGAATCACTGCCCAGTCACTTGCTGGCTGCCGATCGGTTCATTCAAGACACCACCACGCGGCGAGGCGTTTGCTCAAATCCGCTGGCCTTCTATAAAATTGAGGGTTTGCTGCCCTCAGTCGATAGCCGCAAGCAGGTTCCTTCCGATTCTTAGCTGACGAGCGATTATGAAAATCCATGAGTACCAGGGAAAAGGAATTCTCAAGAAGTATGGCGTGACTGTGCCTCGCGGGACGCTGGCAACTTCACGCGAGGAAGCCGACTCCGCCGCAAAGGAATTGTTCAGCGCCGGAGCCACGGGAGTAGTGATCAAAGCTCAAATTCACGCTGGCGGTCGCGGCAAAGGCGGTGGCGTGAAAATCGCCAAGTCGGCCAGTGAAGCCGGAGACATCGCCGAAAAAATGCTCGGCATGAAGTTGGTCACGCATCAAACTGGCCCGGAAGGTCGCATTGTGCGCCGCTTGCTGATCGAAGAGACTTTGCCCATTGAGAAAGAGTTATATCTCGGAATACTCGTCGACCGCGCCGAAGGCAAGCCCGTGTTCATGGCTTCGGCAGCCGGAGGAATGGAGATCGAGCAGGTAGCCGCCGAAAATCCCGAGGCCATCCTCAAGCAGCACATCGACCCCGGCATGGGCCTCGAAAGTTTCCAGGCTCGCAAAATGGCTTTCAAACTCGGCCTCAACGCCAGACAGATTAATCCCGCGGTGCAATTTCTCTCCAACCTCTACAAGGCGTTTCTCGACACTGACGCTTCGCTCCTCGAGATCAATCCCTTCATCACTACCACGGATGGCCGTCTCTTTGCGCTCGATGCCAAGCTTACTTTCGACGACAACGCGCTCTTCCGCCATCCCGACATTCGCGAACTGCGCGACATTACCGAAGAGGATCCACTCGAGGTCGAAGCATCCAAGTACAGTTTGAACTACATCAAACTCGACGGTAACGTGGGCTGCATGGTCAATGGCGCCGGGCTGGCGATGGCCACAATGGACATCATCAAATACGCCGGCGGCATGCCCGCAAATTTTCTCGACGTTGGCGGCGGCGCCAATTCCGAGCAAGTCGCCCACGCGTTCGAAATCCTGCTTAGCGACCGAAGCGTGAAAGCGGTGCTGATCAATATTTTCGGCGGTATCCTCCGTGTCGACACTCTGGCAACCGGCGTAGTCGATGCCGCGAAGAAAACAAATATCAAACTGCCGGTCGTGCTCCGTCTTGAAGGCACGAACGTGGACCAGGGCAAGAAAATCCTGATGGATTCCGGCCTCAATTTCGTAGTAACCGACACCATGAAAGAAGCGGCAGACAGAGTAGTCGCCGCTGCCCGCGGAGTTTAGCGGACACGCATAACGTTGTCTGCCGAGCGCAGCGCGGGACCCTGGTTTTGCATATACGCGATAAGGCCGTACAAGCGACCGCAGCATTGAGGAATTATCTTTATGGCAATTTTGGTGAATGAAAAAACACGATTAATCGTGCAGGGTCTCACCGGGCGCGAAGGTACCTTCCATGCCAAAGCCTGCGCCGCTTACGGGACTCAGGTTGTCGGCGGAGTGACTCCTGGCAAGGGTGGCACTACTCACGAAGGCTGGCCCATTTTCAACACCGTGCAGGAAGCCGTCGAAAAGACCGGCGCCGACACTACAGTGATTTTTGTCCCCCCGCCATTCGCCGCCGACGCCATCATGGAGGCCGCAGACGCCGAACTCGATCTCATCGTTTGCATCACCGAAGGCATCCCCACGCTCGACATGGTTAAGGCCTGGGAGTTCCTGCAGAACCGGCGCTCCCGATTAATCGGACCAAACTGCCCCGGCATCATTTCGCCCGGCAAGTGCAAGATCGGAATCATGCCAGGATCGATTCATAAAGAAGGCTCGATCGGAATCGTTTCCCGCTCCGGTACCCTCACATACGAAGCTGTCCATCAGCTTACTCAGCGCGGCATTGGACAGTCCACCGCCATCGGCATTGGCGGCGATCCGATTATCGGAACAAACTTCCTGGACGCCCTCGACTTATTCAATCGCGATCCTGAAACTGAAGCCGTGATCATGATCGGTGAAATCGGCGGCGACGCGGAAGAAACCGCCGCCGAATTTGTGAAAACGAAAATGAAAAAGCCCGTAGTCGGCTTCATCGCCGGACAGACTGCACCTCCCGGACGCCGCATGGGTCATGCCGGAGCCATCATCTCCGGCGGCAAAGGAACAGCCGCAGAAAAAATCAAAGCTATGGAAGCCGCCGGCATCCGCGTGGCAAAATCTCCAGCTGCCATCGGAGAAACACTCGTGGCCGCCCTGGGAGTGAAGGTTTAAGTTGAATTGTCATCCCGAGCGCAGCGAGGAACCTAGTTCTTGCCATGATCGTGGTCCCCGCCTGCGCCGAACCAAGAACATCAACCTAACAACTAAGGACGAACGACTAATAGCCAAACTATGAAAACCCTGCAACGCACTCTTACCATCGTGAAACCAGACGCCGTAGCCAAGAACGCGGTCGGCGACATCATCGAACAATTCGAGAAGAATGGCTTCCGCATTCTCGCCATGAAGATGCTGGAAATTTCCAAGCATCAGGCGGAGCAGTTTTACGCCGTCCATGCGAGCCGGCCATTCTACGGTTCGCTCACCGATTTCATGTCGAGCGGACCAATCGTCGCCCTGGCGCTGGAAAAAGAAAACGCCATTGCCGATCTTCGCAAACTGATGGGCGCCACCAACCCCGCCAGCGCAGAAGAAGGCACCATCCGCAAAAAGTGGGCCTCCAGCATCGAGCACAACGCCATTCATGGCTCCGACGCCGAAGACACAGCGCGCTTCGAATTGAGTTTCTTTTTCGCGGGATACGAACTGGCACAATAAGCCGTCGTTTTTTGGCAACCGGCGAGGATTACTGTCGAAAGCCGCGGGCATTGCGCCCGCGCATACGAACTACTCCAGCGGTTCGAACAGATTGCCTTCCACACGGTCCGCGACCTTGGGCAGATCTTTGCGGGCGTATTGCAGGAAGTGCGTTGTGGCGCGGTGGGCTTCCAGCGCGGCATCATCTTTGTATTGTTCGTAGATGAAAAAACGCCGCGGCTCGGTCTTGTGCCGGTGTACCTGGAACATGAGGCAGCCAGGTTCTTTTCGGGCCTCTTCGGTCAGCTTCGCCAAAATCGGCGGAACATCGGCATCGTGCCCTGCTTTCGCCATCCACGTCACTGCCAAAACCACCATCGTCCGCTCCTTACAATCTCATTTGCAAATCATCTCGGGGCCCGACAAAATGGAAATCAATTCTAGACTTTCCCGAGTGACGCTGTCTGCAACTCGTTTACGAACTCGTCCATCAAAATTGTATGATCCCGGTCCGGTCCGGTCGACACCATCCCAATCCTGGCTCCGGTCTCTCTCTCGACGAATGCCAGATACTCACGAGCCAGTTTGGGTAACTGATCGAACTTCGTGATTCCTTGCGTGGAACTCTGCCATCCCGGCATCTTCTGGTAAACACATTCCAATTTATCGTACCCACTGGCCTGCGCCGGAATTTCCATCGTCTTCTTTCCATCGACAATGTAGCTCACGCACACTGGAATCTCCGCCAGTTCATCGAGGACATCCAGTTTGGTCACCACCAGCCACGAAATGCCATTAATCATGCCAGCGTAGCGCAGTAGCGGCAAGTCCAGCCAGCCCGTGCGTCGCGGACGCCCCGTAACCGCCCCAAACTCGTTCCCGCGCTTCCGCAGTTGCTCGCCTAACTCGCCCTTCTCTTCACTCGGAAACGGCCCCTCACCTACCCGCGTGCAATATGCCTTAGTAAGTCCGATCACCGACTCGATCGCATTCGGAGCAACTCCTGTACCAATCGCCGCTCCTCCCGAAGTAGCGCTGGAAGAAGTCACAAAAGGATAAGTCCCATGATCGATGTCGAGCATCGTACCCTGTGCACCTTCAAACAGAATCGACTCGCCGCCAGCCAGCGCTTGATTCAGTAGAACAGCGGTGTCACATACAAACGGCGCAATTTTCTCCGCTGCCTGCGCATATTCCGTATACATTTTATCGGCGTCAAGCGGCTCACTATTGAACAGCGCGTGCGCGATCATATTCTTTTCACGCACCGCGTTTTCGATGTGCTTTCGCAGCAACTGCAGGTCGAGCAGATCGGCAACTCGCAGCCCGCGGCGTCCCATCTTATCTTCGTAGGCCGGACCGATTCCCCGCGAAGTGGTCCCTATCTTCACGCGTCCCGGAGCATTCTCCGCCGCCAATTCAATCATCCGGTGGTAGGGCAGAATCACCTGCGCGCGATTCGAAACAAAAAGATTTCCATCCACCCTCACTCCCGCATCGCGCAGCGCTCCCACTTCCTTCAGAAACGCCATGGGATCGAGCACGACTCCATTCCCAATCACGCTGCGGCACGCCGTCCGCAACACTCCGCAGGGAACCAGTTGCAGAACAAATTTCTTGCCGTTGATGATGACCGTATGACCGGCGTTATGTCCGCCCGCATAGCGCGCGACAACGGAGAAACTCTCCGATAAAACGTCGACAATCTTTCCCTTGCCTTCGTCGCCCCACTGGGCGCCGACAATTACCGCGGTCTTGCCTCGTTTCAATTCCAACTCCATCACAGGGATTCGCCCGCGCATTTCTGCGCACGCGTAAGTATGAATGCATACTGAAAACACCCGGGGTCGCACACGCCTTGCCGCGGCAAATATTCTAAAGGCTTACTGGGATAAAAGCGGAGAAGATGTGTACGAAGTATCTTATCGCGCCCCTCGACGAATGGCAACGCGCGCACGCGTCTGCGCGATTCCAGTCTCGCGTAAAATAGATACGATCGAATCGTCCGACGGCGAGGCCATCGTGAAAAAAGTCTTCCACTTCGACGCCCCACGCGAGAAATACCATTGCGACGCGGCCATCCTCTGGTGCTTCGATAACCGCTTTGAACTCGGATTCCGCAAGTTCCTCAAACGCATCGGCGTGATGAATTCCGACCCCATCAAAGTCGCCGGCGGCGCCAAATGTCTGGCCTCGCCCGACCTCGAGACGGACCGTGCGTTCGTCCTCGAACAGATTCGCAAATCCATGCGCCTTCACGGCACCAGGCGCGTAATCCTGATGGTGCACTCCGATTGCGGCGCCTACGGAGGCCTTGCCGAAGGCTTCCGCGGCGATGCTCGCGCCGAAGCCGCCCATCACCAGGGCGAACTCACCCTGGCCGCCGCCAATCTTTTGCAGGCTATTCCAGGAGCCGATGTGCAAGGTTATTTCGTCGATTTCGAAGGCATTTGGGACGCCGAACTCGCAACCTCACAATCTCTCGAACAGCAACTTGTAGCATGACGATCGCTCTTTAAAGCTCCACCTCACAACATGCCCAAGTTTGAAAAACACATCTTCGTATGCGGTAATCAGCGCCCTCCGGGGAGTCCCCGCGGATGCTGCGATCCCACCGGTCAGGCAAAACTGCAAAAACTTTTCAAACAGAAACTCGCGGAGCGCGGCCTCAAAGGCAAAGTACGTGCCAACCAGTCTGGCTGCCTCGATCAGTGTGAACACGGCCCCAACCTCGTCGTCTATCCCGATGCGATTTGGTACGGGCACGTCACCGAGGCCGACATCGACGAAATCATCGACGCCCACATTCTCGGCGGCAAGCCGGTCGAGCGTCTGATGCTGGCCGACGGCTGCCTCAACACCGCCTCCTGCGAGCACCGCAAGACCAGGGGTGAGTGATTGGTAGCCAGTGGTCAGAAAATCAAGCCGGGAGATCGAGAGGATGACCAGCCGAACGGGATGGCGACATTTGCTTGACTCGCAACTGGCCGCTGGCAACTGTTTTTAATGGTAGGCGCGGCAGGAATCGAACCTGCAACCACCGGATTAGAAATCCGGTGCTCTATCCGATTGAGCTACGCGCCCACATTCATCCAACCCGTTAAGAATACTGAGTTTAGTTCAGAACAGGCAAATCGGCATTTGGCTCCGATGCACCATTTGTGGTGCCGCTCTGCCCGTAACTCTGCCCAAACTCGGTTTGGCCGCCCGATTTTTTTCCGAGGCCGCTTCCAAATTGTCGCGCTGTTTCGCTTCCAGTTGGTTCATGGCGGCGCGAGTGTCTGTCTGGCTAACATACCGTTTGAATATGCTCGCAGTTCGCCGCCTTGTGCGGAGTAGCTGCGCCTGCGGAGGATTCTGTTGACGCCGCCGTAAGTCGCTTATCCACCGTCGAGAGATTCGCATTCGGTGGAACACGGTATGTAGGAGTGACCTCCAAAGGCGAACTCGATTTCAAAGTTGTTCTTTCACAGCCTCGGCCATCTGCGCTCACCGCGTTTGAAAGGCTTTACGCAACCGGCAACCCGCAAGGAAAATCGTATGCGCTATCTGGCGTAAAGAAGCTCAACCCAGAAAAATTCAAAGAGCTACTGGCATCCGCAAGTGCATCAACAGAGCAGGGTGAAGGGATGAGGGGTTGCATCGTCTCGTACGAGTCGCTCCGGGAGCTTGCCAAGCAAATCGACCGGGGGGAGTTTTCGATTCCGAAATAAAGTCAACTCCTGTTAACAGGCCATAGCACTCGTTGAGAAGTGGGCGGTCAATGAGCGCTATGGAGATTTTTCGCCAACTAGCGGAACAGACTCGCAGTTGATACGCTCTTTGGCAATGAGATTTATTTTGAGAGTCGAGGATGTATTCGACGTTGCGGGACGGGGTCTAGTCCTCACTCCGCAAATCCCCGACAATTTGGGGTTTGCAGTCCACCGAAGAGACCCCATTCAACTCCGCACTCCTGATGGGCGGATAATTGAGACGTATATCGCTTGCTTCTCTTCTGGAAGACCAAGCGGCGGTCGCCGTTTTTATGACAATCGTGTTGCCCCGTGATTTTCTAAAGCAGGATATTCCGATTGGAACCGAGGTCTGGCTTGTAGACTGGCAGAAGAGTCTCGGTTGACGCTACTAGGCGATAGCAGGTCAAAAACGCAAGCCGGGGTTTTGAGCGTAATCGAGATGTTACATAAATCGACTTTTGTTTCTCCTGATTTGTCCATAAACTAGCTCGGATGCGAGCACTGCTATCGACTGCATGTCTAGTGGCTATGACACTTCCGGTTGGCGGAACACTGCAAGAACGTTCTGCTTCAACAAGGATCGGCACAGGCGTCGTCCTAAGCGATCTTCGAGAGCCGGTCTATCCGCGATTAGCGCAGCTGGCCCGAATTCAAGGCGATGTTGAATTAACCGTACAGGTTAAGAAAGACGGCGTCGTAGAGTCCGTTGATGTGGTCAATGGTCTCAGTGGTCCACCCATGCTTTTAGAATCCGCAGTAGCCAGCGCCCGAGCTTCAAAATTCGAATGTCAGACTTGCGATGACGCGCCGCAGTCATATTCGCTTGCCTACGAGTTTCGCATCGTTGCGAGTGATCCAGATCAGTACTGCAAAGCTCCTGATCAGCTGCTTCCTCCCAAGCTAGACGCCTCGCGTCACAACGTCACTGTATTTGCAAATGAGTTCTGGACCTGCGATCCATCAGTAGTGATCCGACGCACTTATACAAGAGTGCGTTCGGCTAGCTGCCTTTACCTGTGGAAGTGTGGCCTTCGTCTTGAAAGTTCGGAGACGTTAAATTGACGAAATCGGCGATTTCATTCATTGACCCTTGGCTGCGCGGTTTTCCCCTGCCCAAACTCTGCCCAACACGTCCTCTCAGGACCGCACACGACCTCACGGAATGCGCCGCGATGCTTAGGCTATGTCTCTGCAAGTAAAAGAAAATGGGCTGGATGAAAAAGCGCGTTTGCCGATTAGAAATCCGGTGCTCTATCCGATTGAGCTACGCGCCCCCCTGAAAAAATCTACCACAATAAGCCGGATTTCCCAGCCTTCCCGCCCCATCCCCCCACCTTCTGCTCCTGCTTTCATCGCCGTGAAGAAAGAGCGCCAAAGGCAACCCGGTCGCATCTAACCTGAAATGCAATCCGCCAGGATCTCCTCCAGCCTTGCCCCCCGCGATCTTGTCCATGCCTGGTGGCGGGTTTTGAACGGCAATGTCCCGCTACTCTCCATTGAAATCACTCGCGAGTGCCCGCTGAGTTGCCCCGGATGTTACGCCTATGGCGACACTCACCTCGGCAACGGCATCACGCTCCGCGAGCTCCACGACTCTCGCGGAGATGCCTTGGTCGAAGGGGTCCTTGACCTCGTCCGCCTCCACCGTCCCATGCATGTTTCCCTGGTGGGTGGCGAGCCCATGATCCGCCATCGCGAATTGGATCGCATTCTTCCCGCGCTTAGTGAGATGGAAGTCTTTGCAATGGTTGTGACCAGCGGCGTGATTCCGATTCCCGCACACTGGATGGAAATTCCCCGCATCCGCATCGCCGTCTCCGTAGACGGTCTACCCGAGCATCATGACGTTCGACGCAAACCGGCAACCTACGAGCGCATCCTGAAGAACATCGAGGGCCGCAAAATTAATGTGCACTGGGTAATCACCCGGCCCATGCTCGCCCGCCCCGGCTATCTCGAAGAGTACGTTAAATTCTGGAACTCACGCCCCGAAGTCGATCACATCTGGATCAGTCTCTACACTCCGCAGATGAACGAAGAAAGCCCGGAACGCCTCGCGCCGCAGGACCGTCAACGCGTTGCCCATGAATTGCCGCCGTTGGCGGCCCGATATTCGAAGCTGCTGATTCCGGATGGTATGGCTCGCGCCTTCGTGAATCCGCCGTCGAATCCACGGAGTTGTCTGTTTTCCAAAATGTCGGTCAACTATTCCGCCGATCTGCAAAGCCGCGTGGAACCCTGCGTCTTCGGCGGAGACCCGGATTGCACCCAGTGCGGATGCAGCATCAGCAGCGCTCTCCACTGGATTCAGAACGAGAAAATTGTCGGACCGCTTCGTGTTGGACACCTGGCAAATGCTTCGCTCCGGGTTGGCTCGGCGGTAACGCGCCTGCGCCGTAGCGGCCGCCCTTCAAGTCGACGGCGTCCCGGCCCAACGGAGCCAACCAGTCTCATACAGATTCAATCCACAAAATAGTCGCGAAACTCCACCGCGCCGCTCATGCCTTATACTGCCACCTTGCCTGCGGGCAGCGCGCATGGTGGCATCGCATTCATCTCGCCTCGCCTATATCGATTGGATGCGCGGCCTGGCCTGCGTCCTGATGTTCCAGACCCACTGCTACGACTCCTGGCTCAGCCCCAGTGCGCGCCAGAGCAAATTCTTCCTGTATTCGCAGCTGGGCGGAACCTTCCCCGCTCCTTTATTTTTATTTCTCGCTGGAATCTCATTCGGACTGGTAACCGAAAAACTCCGGACTAAACATCTTCCACCCGCGCAAATCGCCCGCACCACCATCCGCCGCGGCGCGGAGATCCTTGCCTTTGGCCTGCTCTTCCGCTTGCAAGAATACGTCATCGCCTGGGGCTGGGCGCCATTCAGCGATCTGCTGCGCGTGGATATCCTCAATACCATCGGCCTCTCCATGATGCTCATGGGCATGCTGTGCTGGATCGTGCTGTCGATCGAGCAAGGAGAGCGCGCAAGATCCGCACTGGTTCTCGCCTCGGCTGGAACCGCGCTGCTGATTTCTCTGCTCACGCCACTGATCTGGACCTCATGGCGCCCCCGCTGGCTGCCCTGGCCGCTGGAGTCCTACATCGACGGCGTTCACAATCTAGGCATACCGCAAGCGTGGCTCTTCCCAATTTTTCCATGGACCGCTTTCGCCTTCGCCGGTCTGGCCGCTGGATTTATTTTGCAGAGCCAGAGCAGCCGCCGGGGCGAAGCCTCAACTTTCGTTGCTCTGGGTGCGGTGGGCTTAGCGTTGGTTGTAGTCTCTCGCTGGTTCGACGCACAGCCGAGTCAACTCTACGCGGTCTATGATTACTGGCACACCAGTCCAAACTTTTTTCTGCTTCGTCTCGGAATGTTGCTGGTGATCCTCACCGCGAGTTATGCCTGGTGCCGATGGATTGTTGGAAGATGGCATGCCCGAGAGTGGGGCTTCAGTCCTCTGATTCAACTGGGACAGGCCTCCCTGCTGGTCTACTGGGTACACATCGATTTCGTTTACGGTCGCGTCTCGATCCTGCCCAAACATAGCGTCAGCATTCGAACTGCATCGGCCGGACTCCTCATAATTTCCCTCGCAATGCTCCTTCTCGCCTATCTGCGAACACGCCTCAAGGGACACGGCGCTGAAATTCTGGCATGGTTCCGCCCTCCCGCTCGTGCCAACTGAACGTGTGGCTCGAGCACTATTGGCCGCTAAACTTTGCACAGACTGCCGCCAGCAGGGGCACGCTTCCTGCGCTGCAGACCCTACTGAAATTGTTTCGCAAACTCCACCACCTCTCGCTCTGCCCACCGCCCGTCATAACTTGAAGACCCTTCTCGCTCACCCACAAACGCGCAATGCCCACCGCTCTCGCTCTCGATATAAATAATGTTGGGATTCGAAAGAAGTTTCTGCCGCGTCTCCGGCAAAATACGAACGAACGGATCATTCGCGGCGTGGATCACCAGCGTTGGACGTGCGATCCGGTCCACAACATGCGCCGCTGCAGCACGGTCATAATAATCGCCCGCCCCGTCGAAACCGCAATAGTATGCAGTCACGCGCTCATCGAAATCGCGCAAGCTCTTAATCCCCCGCAAGCGCGATGCATCAAACGTCTCGGGAAACAACCGCACCTTGCGCCGATACCTCCGGAACAATTGCAGGAGAAAATAATATTCGTAAATTCGATTACCCGGCTCATGCAGCGCATCCGCCCCTGCCGCCAGATTCACCGCCGGACAGACCGCCGCCACTCCGCGAAATTCTGCCGGCCCGTCCTTGCCCCACTCCCCGGCAAGTTTCAGAACCAGGTTGCCCCCCATGGAAAACCCAATCAGCACGAATCCGCGCACCCCGTCACGCTCCACAACGTCGCGTGCCACCGCCGCCACATCCCCCGAACGGCCGGAGTTATAAAGCGTCGGCGCACAATGATCCATCCCCCCGCAATTGCGCTGATTCATCCGCACCACATTCATGCCGGCCGCCAAAGCGTTTCGCGTGATCCCCAGCATGTATTGCGATTCGCTTGACCCCTCCAGCCCGTGCACGATGATCAACGTCAACGCGCTCCTCCGCTCCGCCTGCCAATGACAGTGACATAGAACAGGAATTCCCGCTTCCACTTCGATTAATCTTTGTTCCGCTGGCGGTAACTTGATTCGGCGGGAGAGAAAGAAAGCCGCGAGAGTCTGCGCATGCCCGCCGCGCAACCACGAGCGCGGCCGGAAGTCGGTGGAAACGAACCCCGGCCGCTTCTCCGAAAGACCGCTCTCGATTTTGATTTTTGGAGTTGGAGATTGCAAGCGTCACCGCGCAGTTTGCGAAGTTCCCGTAAAGCGATTCTAATAGCAGTAGTCTGCTGCACGGGAGCGATCTACATGCCGATTTTTGAATATGTCTGTCAGGAATGTCAGCACCAGTTCGAGACCTTGATCTTCGGGCGCGACAAAGCGAGATGCCCCACGTGCCAAAGCAAAAAGTTGAGCCCGCAGCTCAGCGTCTTCGCTGTCTCCGCGAAAGCCTCGACCGGCACAACAGCAGCCCCTACCGGTGGTTGCGGCTCCTGCGGCGATCCTCGCGGCCCGGGCGCTTGCTCCCTCGGAGACATGGACTAACTTCCGATCCCGCCTGTCCCATCTCATCTGGATTAGCGTCCGCTCAGCGGCCCAAACTTTCGACACTCGCCACGTGTGACCCTCGTTACCTTTGTTTGCCCGCCTTGCCCGCCTACCATCCCCTTGAAGCCGCTTGTGGCCAAGGAGCATCGTTATGGACCGGCGCCGGCAGTCACGAATCTTCGTTGACCTTCCCGTTCAAATCTGGGGCATGGACAGCTATTCGCGTCCGTTCATTCAGCCTGCCAGCTTACGCACCATCAGCGGCCGCGGCGCCACTCTACAATGCGTGGACGCCCGCCTCAAGCCCGGCGACCTCGTGGACGTTTTATACGAGGGAACCAAGGCCCAATTCCGCATCGTGTGGTGCGGCAAGCCCGGCACGGAAATGGCCGGAGAAGTCGGAGTCGAAAATCTTTCCACCGACGTCAAGCTCTGGGATGTCGATCCGCTCCGCTGCGCCGCCTCCGCGGGCCAGGGGTAAACAGGACAGGGGTAAACGTTGACAGTGCCAGGCGTTCGTACTACTGCCTTTTTCGGCTGGAACTCGTCTGAAGTTTCCTCTTAAAGCACACGGCTGCGGTTCGGCTGCTTCAACGACAGTAGGAGAAAAAGCGGGGAGGGCGGGGGAGGGCCGTAACCCGTGTGCATCGGGCCATTTGCAGTATGAAGTTAAATTGCGGCGAAGGCAAGAAGAAACCTGCTCGGAAGTACATCTTCGGCTTTCGCATGCAGGATCTTTCACACTTGCTGCACTCCGTTCGAAGAAAAGCTGCAACTTCCTATCATCCCCGGAGCGCTCACATACCATTCCGCGAGTCAGATGACTAGCCCATGCGGTTCCCCAGGTTCTCCCGAAATTACCTCCCGCACCAACCTCAGGCTGTAAACTCACGAGAGATGCTGGTAAAGATATTAGGTTCAGCCGCCGGCGGCGCCTTTCCGCAATGGAACTGTGCCTGCCATAATTGTCGCGCGGTAAGAGCAGGCACGTTCCACGGCAAGCCGCGCACCCAAACCCAGATCGCGCTCTCGGAGGATGCCGTCTTCTGGTTCTTGCTGGGTGCATCTCCCGACCTGCGCTCCCAGATCGAAGCCACGCCTGAGTTGCATCCGCGCCAGGCGACGCGCCACTCGCCCATTGCCGGCATCGCACTCGCCAACGCCGATGTTGATCATGTCCTCGGACTCCTTCTCCTTCGCGAACTCCAGCCCCTGCGCATTCACTCCACCGCCTCAGTTCGCCGCATTCTTCGGGAGGATAACTCCATGTTCGGCATGTTGCACCGTATCCCGGATCAGGCCAAGTGGACTGATTTTGCGCCCGGAGAGGAGTTCTCTCTGTGTACTGCCGACGGCGAAGATTCCGGCCTGCGCTGCCGGCCCTGGTCGTTGGCTACGCACTACCCAGCCTATGTCAGCGCCGAACGCCAGTCGCAACTTTCGCCTGCCGAAGCTTCTCTGGGCTTCTTCATCCATTCAAAGTCCGGCTCGCGCCTGGCCTACATGCCGGCCGTGCCTCGAGTGGACGACCGATTACTTGCGGAACTCGATACTTGCGACGTCGTCCTCTTCGACGGCACATTCTGGAGCAACGACGAACTCATGTTTATGAACGACGCGCAAGTATCCGGCCCGACCGCGGAGCAGATGGGACACGTCCCAGTCGAAGATACGCTCCTCATATTGGCGGGAGTGCGCCGCCCGCGTAAAATATTCCTGCATATCAACAACACCAATCCCATGCTGGACGAGGCGAGCCCTCAATATCGCCACGTGCGGGGCGCTGGCTGGGAAATCGCGGAGGATGGATGGCAGTTCGATCTGTAGATAACGACACCCGAACGCAGGCCGCCCCGTTGCTGTCGCTGGAAGAATTGCGCGCGCAGTTCCAGTCCGTCGGCGAGGAGCGTTATCACCACAAACACCCGTTTCATCTGATGATGCACGAAGGCAAACTCAGCCGCGGACAACTCCAGGCCTGGGCTCTGAATCGCTACTACTATCAGAGCATCATCCCAATCAAGGATTCCATCATCCTCTCGCGCGGCCCTGATCCGGTCTTCCGCCGCGCCTGGCGCAAACGCGTCGTCGACCACGACGGCGACGCCACCAGCGAAGGCGGCATCAAGCGTTGGATAAAATTAGCCGAAGCAACCGGCCTCGATCCCGCACAGGTTCGCATCGGCCAAGGCATTCTTCCGGCCACTCGCTTCGCTGTTAACGAATACTTGAACATCGTTCGCAATCGATCTCTCTTGGAAGCGGTCGCTTCCTCGCTCACGGAATTATTTTCCACCAAGCTCATTACCCTGCGCGTGGAAAAACTTCGCCAGTTCTATCCCTGGCTTTCGGGCGGCCTCGATTACTTTGAGGCCCGCCTCTATCAAGCTCCAGAAGATGCGCAGTTCGCGGTCAACTATGTGTTTGACAACGCCAAGACGCGTGCCGAACAAGAATTAGCCATCCAGGCCCTGCGCGATAAATGCGATATCCTCTGGGCTCAGCTCGACGCCCTCTACTTCGCCTATGTCCAGCCCGCATGGCCGCCCCCCGGCGCATTCCGCGTGGAGGCCGCGTAGCATGAGACAACAAACTCTGTCATTCCGAGCGGAGCCTTGCGATTGGCTTTATCAATCGCAAGGCGCAGTCGAGGAACCTGCTTTTGCTTGCGGCATCCAACACTCGAGGGATAGCCACTAACCATGCCCCCTCCCGAAGACACCAGCCAGCCCCGTCTCGCCACCGGTTGCCGCTGGGGAGCCGAGACAAAGCCCGGCGGCGAAGAGCGCGTAATCCTGTTTCCAGAAGGCGCAATCAAACTGCAAGGCACGGGACGGCAAATCCTCGAACGCTGCGACGGTCAACGCACCTTCGCCCAGATCATCGAAGAACTGCAATCCCAATTCGTCGACGCCGAGCCGGCAAAGATTCGCGCCGACATCAGCCAGTTCCTCGAACAACTAAGGCACAAACGTATTGTCGACTACTAAATCGAATGAGTCCTCAGCATTCACTAATGATCCCGAACCCTCTAGCCCTCATCGCCGAACTTACGCACCGCTGCCCGCTGCACTGCGTCTATTGCTCGAATCCCCTGGAGCTGGCCGCCGTCAGTTCGGAGCTTTCCACCGCAGAGTGGATTGATGTTTTCCAGCAGTCTGGCAAGCTGGGGATGCTGCACGCGCACTTCACCGGCGGCGAACCGCTCGCCCGTCCTGATCTCGTCGACCTCATCGCCGGAGCTCGTGCCGCCGGCCTCTACACCAACCTCATTACCTCCGGCATTGGTCTTGCCGAGCCGCGACTGCACGCGCTGGTCGACGCCGGCCTCGATCACATCCAACTCAGCTTTCAGGATTCCCGCGAAGGTGCAGCCAACTGGATTGCCGGAGCCAAAGCTCACGCCCACAAAATCGAATTATCCCGCCTCATCCGCCATCACAAGATTGCGTTCACCGTAAATCTCGTCATCCACCGCCAGAACATCGATCACCTCGAAGAGATGATCGCCTTCATCGAGCAACTCGCTCCCGAGCGCATGGAGATCGCCCACACCCAATACTATGGTTGGGCGCTCAAGAACCGCGCCGCCCTGCTGCCCACGCGAGTACAACTCGAAAAGGCCGTGGAAGCCGTCTCCGCCGCCGAACAACGCCTCACCGGCCGCATCCGCGTTGATTTTGTCGTCCCTGATTATTACGCGCGTTTCCCCAAAGCCTGCATGGGCGGGTGGGGACGTAGATTGATGCTCATCAATCCTTCAGGCAAGGTCCTTCCCTGTCACGCCGCGGAAGTGATTCCCAACCTTACCTTTGAGAATGTTCGTGAGCAAACCTTGCAGTCCATTTGGCGGGATTCTTCTTCGTTCCAGCGTTTTCGTGGAGAAGAGTGGATGCCGGAACCATGCCGCAGTTGCGACCGGCGCGTCGAAGATTTCGGAGGATGCCGTTGTCAGGCTCTTCTCCTCGCTGGCGACGCCACCGCAACCGATCCTGCCTGCTCGCTGGCCCCCGCACATCACATCGTCGAAGCCGCGCTGGCCGAAGTCAATTCCGGTGCCGCGATTTCTCAACCCGTCGCAGCCTCGTCCTTTGTGCAATTGCAGCGAGCCGAAAATCTCTGGGCCTACCGCACGAATCCAGAGTAGCCGCTCCAACGCCGCGACGCCTACCAGCGCACTCCGAGCGTAATCGGACGCACATCCGTGGTGTTTCCGTTATGCGACCCGTGCGTGAGCCGGTATTCCAGGTAGATTTCCACGCCACTCGGCGTCTTCCGCGTCACTCCTGCCCCTACGTCGTATCCAAACTGGTTCAGGCTGGAATTCGTAAAATCGCCGCTCAGAGGAATGCTGACGTTCGGGCACGCTCCCCACCAATTCCAGAACGAATTACACGGCGAGCCCGGCACCGCCGTATTGGAGCTTAACGACCCCTGACGATGATAAAACCCGGGACCGAACAGGACATACCCTCCCCATAACTTAGTGATCGGAAAGTTGATGACGGGGTCAAGCGTGAGGGCGAAGAGATAGCTCGACGCGCTTCCAGATTGCGACAGTCGAAGAGTCGAATCGCGCAGCGGAATATCGGCAAAAATAAAATCAGCGCGCAGTCCCAGATACTTGTTCGCATTGCGTGCCACCCCGGCCGAGGCCACGCCACCTCCGCCCCTGACAAACGTCTTCGTCGTGCCGCTGTTTAAATTGGCACCGAAACCAACGTTATAGTTCCAATTCTTGTAATCCTTGGGCTTCTTTCGCCGCGAGGACGATACTTCATCAGCAGGTTCCTGCTCGCTCGAGGGTTGCTGCGCCGCGGGTTGCTGTGTCGCAGGTTGTGCCGGCGGTTGCTGTTCTGCAGGGGCCGCCGGAGTTTGTCCTGCGGGTGGCGACTGGGCGAATCCCTGCCCCGCCAACGCAATCGTAAAAACCAGCGTCAGCGCACTCGCTGTCGCGAACTTTCCTGTCATCCATTCTCCTCCCATAACCGGGCGTGGTGGCGGACCGTAGCGCTCGGCTTGAAGAGGCGAGAGGCGCCGTTGGTAAATGGTTCCGCTTGCGATTCCTCGCGGCAAGCACTCGACCAGCCGGCAAGGGATCGCATCATCTTATCAACTTTGATGCTCCTTCGGCGCGGCAAGCCGCCTCGCACCGCCGGTGCACCTCCATCTTCGCGGCAATCACGCTCAGCCTCGCTCCCCAATTGTGATAGAAATGAGGTTCCGTTCCCGTGAGCCGCCTTTGCACAAAACTTCACCAGATGGTTCGCCAGCCTCCCTTTCCACTTCTGGAGACCACCCTCCTCCGCGCCGCGTTGCTCTGGTAGGCTTTGGCACCGTAGGCCGCGCCGTCGCCAAGATTCTCTTCGAACGCAACCCCGGCCCGCTTCGCCTCACCCACATCTGCAATCGCAACTTCGAGCGTAAGAAGCAGGCCTGGGCTAACGAGCGATGGATTCCCAGCGACGTGGTCTGGACCGATGACTTCCACGCGATTCTCAACTCCGATGTTGAGATCATCATCGAGTTGATCGGAGGTCTGACGCCGGCGGAGGAATTAGTGCGAAGTGCCCTAAAGGCCGGCAAGTCCGTAGCCACAGCCAACAAACAACTCATCGCCCGTCACGGCCCGGACCTGCTCCAACTCGCCAGCGTGCACGGTTGCCGCCTCGAATTCGGAGCGTCCGTGGCGGGTGGCGTTCCCGTTCTTCCCGCCCTGCGCACCGGACTCTCCGGAGACCGCCTCCACGGAATCGCTGGTATTCTCAACGGCACCTGCAACTACATTCTCAGCCGCATTGAGACCGACCGCATCCCTTTCAGTGAAGCTCTCGAGGAAGCCCAGGCACGCGGCTATGCCGAAGCCGACGCCAGCGAAGACCTCGATGGCGGCGACGCCCGCGCCAAACTTTCCATCCTCGCGCTGGCCGGCCTGCAAGTCCGCGTTTCCCCCACCGACATTCGCGCCCGCACCATCCGTCCTATCGAAGCCATCGATTTCGATTACTCCGCCGAACTCGGCTGTACCATCCGCCAGATCTCGCGCGCCGATCTAAAAGACACCATGCTGTTTGCCGAAGTCGGCCCCAGCCTGGTTCCCGCATCCTCGCCCTTCGGACGCGTGCAGAAAAATCTGAATCTGGTTTTGACCTCGGGAGAATACGGCGGCGACGTTGCTTTCCTCGGCGCGGGCGCGGGAGGAGATCCCACCGCCGTTGCCGTCGTATCAGATTTGATTTCGATTGCGGATAGCCCTTCGACGGGAACGCTCCCGTTACGTCCGCTCCAACTCGCCTCGCCAAAAATCAGCTGCGATTTTGAAACACCCTGGTATCTAAGATTTGTCGTGAAGGATCAGCCCGGCATCATCGCGCGTCTGGCCACGATTCTCTCGGCTCACCAACTCAACATCGACGCCGTTCTGCAAAATGCCGGCTTCGACAAAAACGCGCTCCCTTTCGTCATCACCCTGGAACCCTGCCGCGACGCGCAACTCCACCCCGCGCTCCAGGAAATGTCCGCCCTTCCCTTCGCACTCCGCCCCTGCCTTTGCCTTCCCATCCTGCGCTAGAAAAGATGAAGAGTGTCCTGCAGTACGCCTCAATTACTTCCAGAACGGATTCTTCAACCCAGCCGGCGCGAATGCACTATCCACCCTCGACTCCGTGCCAGAATCGTCGGATATCTTTTCATCCAGCAAACGGGACGATGGCGCTTCATACTCGCCCACAGGATACGGAACCACCGGCGAAATAGGATGTTCGGATTTCATGGGAGAACCTCCGCAATATCTAGATCTATGATCCAGCCCCATTGAAACACTTCCCCGGCACTCATAACCGCGCAAAATCTCGATCCTTCTCATCAAAAAATCAACTGCCAGAACACCCGCGGTTCTACCCTGTGTTCCCCCTGTGCCCGCTGTGTTAAAGGTTCTGTTTTTCGGCTGCCATATTTCAACCCGCCGCATCAAGCTGCTACGATGTCAGCATCGCGCATTAAGCATTTCATACTCTCATCCTCAAGGAAGCCAAATGAAATACCGCAAGCTAGGCCGAACCGGTTTCGACGTCAGCGACATCGCCCCTGGACTCTGGGGCATGAGCGGCTGGAGCGGCTCGGACGACCAGCAGTCCCTCGATTCCCTGCAGCTCTCCGTCGACTCCGGCTGCAACTTCTTCGATACCGCCTGGGCCTATGGCGACGGCAAAAGCGACGGCCTGCTCGGCGAAACCATGTCTCGCAACAAAAAACGCCTCTACGCCGCCTCCAAAATCCCCCCCGCCAACGGACAATGGCCCGCGCTTCCCCAATACAAATACCACGACGTATTTTCCAAAGACCACGTAATCAAATACGCGGATTTAATCCGCAAGAAACTCCGCGTCGACTCCATCGACCTTCTCCAGTTCCATGTCTGGGACGATAGCTGGACCGACGACCCTGAATTTCGCTCCACCGTCGAGAAACTAAAAGATGGCGGCTGGATACGCCACTTCGGCCTCAGCCTCAACCGCTGGGAACCGGAGAACGGCATCAAGGCCCTACACACGGGATTAGTCGACGTGGTGCAGGTAATCTATAACATTTTCGATCAGGCGCCAGAGGACAAGCTGTTACCCCTCTGCCAGGAACTGAACGTCGGCGTAATCGCGCGCGTGCCTCTCGACGAAGGCAGTCTGGGCGGCAAGATGACTCTGGAAACCCGCTTCCCAAAATCCGATTGGCGCTCCGGATACTTCGGCCCGGAAAATCTCGCAAACACGATTCAACGTGTCGAGCAGCTCAAGAAAGTCCTGCCCGCAGGGATGACTCTTCCGGAAATGTCTCTGCGTTTCATCCTGTCGCATCCCGCAGTCAGCACAACCATTGCAGGCATGCGCGGCCCCCAACACGTTCGCGAGAACGTCGCCACCAGTGACGCCGGTCCACTCGACTCCAGCCTGCTCAAAGAACTGAAAAAACATCGCTGGGATCGCACCCCGCAACGCTGGTCGGATTGATCTCGCTATTTGATCGTTAGAATGGAACCAATGTTTCCGACGCGAACCGAACCGAAAGATTCACGGAAGTAGAATGCCCCGGACGGAGCGGCCTCGGACTGGGGACTTCGATTGCCACGAGTAGAGAACCTTCATAAAATCCGTAACACGACATGTTGAGCCAGGGATAACCCGCTCGCAATAGCTCCTCAAACCTAACTTCATAATCCGAGGGTGTGAGTAAGTCGTCCCGGCGCACATGATACGTTCCGTCCTCCAGGTTGACCGCATCGCAATAAAGCTCGACGATGCGGACGTCGTGGGTCAGCGGTTCAGGACCGACGCTCGGCAGCCAACGAAACAGCCGATCGAGATGACTAGAAAGAGCACTCATGCACGATCAACTCTCTCTGACAGCGCCCTTTGGAATAGCCCGCTTGTCAACCGTTTTACCCTACGACCTCTGGTAGTAGCAACTGCCACGCTCTAATCTCGAATGTTGCCTGATTCATGAAATCAAAATTCGTTCTGGCCACCGTTTTTCTCATCATCCTGCTCACGGCGCCCCTCCAGGCCCAAAACCCCCGCGGCTCCCTGCGCGGAACTGTTCAAGATGCATCCGGCGCCCGCATCGCCTCCGCAAAGATCATGGCGCAACTCGCAGGTTCCTCCATTCGGCGGGAAGCTTCGAGCGAAGACCGCGGCGAGTTTCGCCTCGATGATCTTCCACCCGGCAACTACCACATCACCATAAACGCAACAGGTTTTGCCCCGGCGCAGAAGGATGTCGTCATCGCCGTCGCCACCGTCCGCGATATTACGGTCACCATGACTCCGCCGCCCGTGCAGCAGACGGTAAGAGTCCAGGCCGAACCCTCTTCCATCACCACCCAAGTCATCGATCTCGCCAGCGCCGTTCATCAAGGCGTTGTCACCAGCCAGGACCTCGAAACTCTTCCCCTCGCCGCCCGCAGCTTTGCCAACATCGCGTATTTAGTTCCCGGCACGGAGCCAGTCGAACCTTCCGATCCCACCAAAGCGCGCATCACCGCCGTCTCCACCGGAGGCAGTTCCGGCCTCAACAACGAACTCTCAGTCGATGGCGGCGACAATTCCGACGATTGGATTGGCGGCTTCCTCCAGAACTTTTCTCCCGACGCCATCCAGGAATTTGCCGTGCGCACTGCACAAGAAGACGCCGACACCGGAGGCACCACCGCAGGTTCCGTCGTCATCACCACCAGACGCGGCACCAATGAATGGCATGGAAGTGGCGCATTCTACGAGCGCGCAGCCTCGCTCAACGCCCGCTTCCCCATCGAGAATCCTGCGCCAAATCCCAAGCAGCCATTCTCCCGCCAGAATTACGTTACGACTCTCGGCGGCCCCATCAAACCGGACAAACTGTGGACATTTGCATCCTTCGAATACGTTCACGAAAATGCCAGCATCGCCTACAGTCCCGCCAGCGTTGCCCAGTTCGGCGCCCTCGCGCAACTGGCCGCCGATGGCCTGATCCCGGGCGTCCCCTCGATAACCGTGCCCCAAAACGTTCCCGTCCCCTTCCGCGACTACATCGCTTCGCTGCGTTTCGACTGGGCCCAATCATCCAAGTCGCAATGGTTTCTGCGCGTCTCTGAAGACAACTACCTCACCCACAACGCTCTGGTGCAGCAGGCCACGCTGCCCTCAACCGGCTTGACCACGCACAACAATTACTGGAACTCAGTCATCAGCAACACCTACGCCTTCAATCCCAGATGGCTGGGCACGTTCGTATTCGACATCAGCGAATTGCACCTCACGCAGGCTCGCACTTCGACGCTGGGCTTCGCGCTGGCCTTCCCCTTCAGCTCCACATCGCAAACCATCTCGGGATTCGAAACCTTCGGCGATAACCAATTCGCCACTCCGATCACTCTTTTCCCCGACCTGCGCAACCAGCAAAAATATCAGCTTCGCTACGACGTAAGCCACGCCACCGGCGATCACGCCTTCAAGTTCGGAGTCAACTTCATCCACGAACCCGTGCTCAGCGGCGCGTTTCCCGGCAATCAGGAAACCCTTCATAGCTTTCCCAACGATCCCACCTTCTATCTGACCAACCCCGCTCAGTTCACCGCGGACTACGCGGCCGGCGCTTCCACCACCCCCGCCAACGATGGTAGCTTTTCGCAAAACGTGCAGCGCCTGGCGCTCTACGCGGAGGATTCCTGGCGCGTAACGCAGCATCTCACCGTGAATTACGGATTGCGTTATCAAACCACTTTCGGACTCTTCACCGCCTCGAACCGCAGCCAGACCGACAATCCCGCATTCCTCACCCTGCAAGCGCTGCAGATTCCAGTAAGCATTCCACACGATGACCGGGCACAAGTCGGTCCGCGCCTCGGCCTCGCCTATTCCCCCGGAGATAGCGGCAAAACCGTGCTCCGCGCGGGATTTGGTATGTTCTACAACGATCTCGCGCAGAACGGATGGGCCACCGCATTTCAGGGCGTCAACTCCACGAACGCCGCCACCGGCCCCTGCACCTTCGTCCCCAACACCACTCCGCCCTCGACCGCCGGCGCCGGCTGCATCCCTGGCGACTCTTTCGGCGGAGCTGGAAACCTGATCGACGGTCACTACCGCACTCCCTACGCCATTCACGCCAGCGGTGGTCTCCAACATGTCTTCAACCAGCACTGGACATTAGCCGCGGACTACACCCACGAAGAAGGCAACCACGGCTATCGCGCCTACGGTTTCACCGGCGGTACAAACCTGTTCACGCCACTTATCCCTGCGTCAGATCCAAACTACTATGCCGATCAGGCAGGAGTAGTTCCCGATCTTAATCTGTTTAAGTCCGACAATCGTTCCACTTACAACGCACTTATGCTTCACTTGCAAGGTAACGTATCTCACCGCCTCAGCCTCACAGCTAACTACACGCTTTCCAGCGCCAAAACCTGGGGATGTCTGCTCGGCGAACTTTTCGATTACGTCAACGGCGTTTGTGACCCTCTCAATCCCTTTGCACCCGGAGACTACGGCCCCTCCGGCGAGGATGTCACTCATCGCTTCGTTCTCGCCGGCACTCTCCATATCCCCGGCGGTTTCGAACTCACCACCATCACGCAAGCCGAAAGCGCCCGCCCCTTCACCATTACCAACGCCACCAGCACCGGCCGAATCTCGATAAACGGCCTGCCCGAAGGCCTGGACACCGTCCGCGGAACGCCCTACATCCAGGCGGACGTGCGGGTCAGCCGCCCCTTCAAGATCGGCGAACGCTGGCAAATTCTGCCCTTTGCCGAATTCTTCAATCTCTTTAACCGCAACAATTCCGGCGCAAATTATGTTACTAACATCGCCCTGCTGCCAGTCCCGTCAGCCCAAGCGCAGCTCGGCAACATCACCGACATCTGCACCAACTCCGCTTGCAGCACCACCCAGCCTATCAGCAGTATCAACCAACTTCGCCTGCCCGCCGGTGCTCTCGGAGATTTCTTCGGGCCTGGGACCACCGTAGGCATCCCCTTCGCCGCACAGCTCGGCGTGAGACTGACTTTCTAAGTGCACCTGGCTTAAAACTGGCACGAATCCCGTTCCGCAACAATCGCACACCCAACTAATTAGCTGCCGCCGTCGTTATCATCGAAGACGAAAGTCTTGACTGCCGGACCAAGCTGGCCGGTTGTGGAATTCACATCACGATATAAAGAAGACGCCGAGGGGCTATCCGGGTATGGATTCAATCCAAACACCGGCGGCCTTACCACTGGAGAGCAATTCGCTATTCCCGCAACTCTATGGAATGTTTCCTGGCGCAACGGAAATAACCTGCAGCCGTTCGACACGGCTACTAAGCAGCGCGCACTATAGTTTGGCCAAACTGGAAGATCGTACTGGAAAGAGAGCTACCTCAACGTACTAACCACTCCGTAGCCGCATGCACGCGTACTAATAGCTCGCAATAAGTCAAAGCTATGGTGATCGCCACCGCACCCCCGCTGCCCCATAGCGTATATACCAATGAATGGTTCCTTACACGACTCTGCCGCGCCTCCGTCCACCGAATCAGCCGCTCCACCCGCGCATTCACTGACTCCGCCGGGCTATGGACCAAAGCCGTCGCCAGCTCTGCGGGCGGTTGCAGCGGCGCCAGCCGCGACAGCTTAATCACCGCCGCCGCCAGATCCAACGCCTCCGACGCGCTCGACACCGCGGCGTCATCGGCCGCCATTTCAGTAGCTTCGCGCCACGCGCACTCCAGTTGCCCCATCCCCGGAAATGCCACCAGCCGCAAAAACAATTTCCTCAGATTATCCCGGCGTCGTACGTGAACCATTTCATGCCGCAACGCACTCCGCAATTCCCGCTCGGTCAGCACAAACTCGGCCGCGCACGATAACCACACCCGCGGACGCAGAATACCCGCCGCCGACAGTGGAGGCGCAGGCGCAGCAGTCCGCATCACACACACTGGCTGGTTAGAATCCGCATCACTGCTGCTGATCACGCGCGCATCTGCATCGATCGACCACCCCGCTACCGTCCTCGCTGCCCGTACCGAAGCCACTACTGCGTTCCACGCTCCCGCCAGCATCACGGCTGTTCCGCAGCAACCCAGCACCAGCGCGACCGCACCCATCGACTCTTCGACGGCCCTCGGCTCGAGCAGCAGAAACGAGGGCACCGCAAAAAGAAAGGTTGCCCCCATCGCTGCCACCAAAGGAAGCATTCGCAGAAAGAAAAGGAGGTCAGCACATCTTCTGGCCGAGCCTTGATGGCCACGAACCCATACCCTCCGCCATACCAGGCACACCACCAGCGACAGCACACTATAGAGGATGAAGAAAGTCGAAGAAGAAACTGCGAACCCTCGGGCGGCGAACATTACTGCCTCTCCTTCAAATCATTACGCGCGGCTTCCCGCTGCCCCAGTTCGCGCCTCTTGCGCTCCACCAGTTTCCGCAGATCATCCAGCAACTGCCGATCCCGCTCTCCCAGAATCTCTACCAGAAACGATAGCGGCAACGTCGAAGCCGGACTGGCGTCCAGCAGTTGGCGAAACGCCTGTCCCGCCGCCTCCCGGTGAAACTCTTCGCGGCTAAGACGCGCCACGTAGCGGAACGCCCTGCCCTCCTCCGATCGTGTCAGAAATCCCTTCTTGAACAGCCGGTCCAGCGTGGTCATCACCGTGGTATAGGCCAGATCCTCATATCCGCCTTCCACCAACTCCCGCACCGTGGCGCTGCCCCGCCCCCACAGCGCTTCCAGCAAACGCTGTTCGAGCGGTCCCAGACTTCCCCCGGAACTTCGAAATGAATGGAACATTCGCTTCATTCGCTTCCTGCTGAATCCCGCATTCTACTCCGTCAGAAGTGCAAATTCACTTGCATGTCGGCCGGAACCGCCACCAGTCCCGTCACCCCCTGCGGCGTCGTCGAATTGTCCACGTTCTCCGCCCCCGTGCAGCCGGCCATCGCCGTTAGAGTCCACGGGCTCGTGATCTGCGAAAACCATTCGTAAGTCTGCGACGCTGAATTGTTGATCCCGTTGTTGCACACCCAGCCGGAGATCGCCATGTGAGGAAAGTAATTCTGTGCGCCCGTCGATACAATGCTCATCGCCTTCCACGCCTGGTCTGATGCCTGGGACGTGAATTTCGTTCCGGCGCAGGTCGGGTCTCCCGTCCATGCCCCCATGTTTGCTTCGGTATTCAATTCGTTATAGTTGATCAAATCTTTCCAGGAACTCCCGTTTGTGGGCACAACCAAAACGTGTGCCGGCCTCGGCACTTCGCACCCCATTTCAATGTCGGAAAACGACGGCCCCGAGGTCAACTCCACCGCCTGCGGCGCCAATCCATACCACGCCAGCGCGTAACCTACCGCCCCAGCACCCGCGCTTCCCGCTTGCACGCCAAACGGATACTCCGGTCTCTGTTGTTGCAGGTAGCTCAGCAGAGTTGCCATCCGGCACGCCGCATTCTTCAGGTTCGGCACCTCTCCCGTGATCTCCCATCCCGTAGCGAACTCCACCTGCTCGATCGCGAACCCATAAGAGAGATAAGCCCCCAAATACTTCGACCCGCCAGGAGTCAAATCCTCCGCTCCATTTACCAGCACCACCACTCCCTTCATCGTGCCCTTCGGGGCTTCGTACCCGTACGTCGATTGAATATCCGCTACCGAGGGACACGAGATCGTCACGCTGGTGCATACCGAGTTGTGATAGAAGTTGGTCGTGCAGTTAACGCTGGTGGGATTCGACACGGTCCCTTGTGGAAGCGTCTGAGCCCCACAGATCCCGGCTCCAACGAAAAGCAGACCAACACCAATTAAGATTTTCACGGTCCCTCCTGCAATGGCCTTCCGCACGACTTGCAGTTGTGCCACGTTAGCTGACTGGTTCTTGGGCCCGAACTTTGAAATTTTCGACCACAACAGCCTGGGGAAAACAAACAGGTCCACAAATGTTTTGACGGGCCGTAGCGACCTTGATTTCGCCCCTGGGGGAAGGGCTTTGCGATTCTAAGCCGACTCCGTCCGACGGTCAAGACGCATAAGTGCCTCTCTGGAAGCTCCTAAAGCCCTGACAAATGGTCGAGAGCGGTAAAGCGTTCGAACTCTCTCGCGGATCTGCTCAATGTGCTCGTGGAGCGCGGACCTCAACTCCGTTGCTAGCGGTTCGACCTCTTCGCGGTCGCGGGCCGCTACCGCTCTGGAGCATAAGCCCAGAATTCGCTCCTCGGATGGGGAAAACATGCAACCTTGGATAGCATTTTCCCCTTCACAGTTGTCGATTCCCTGCCCCAAATTTTTGGCGTCCCACACCCTGCGAGAGTCTCAAAACGATACAGCGTTCCACCCCCAAATTCCCCTATGCCGCGCCCTTCTCACGCGTCTCCGTCACATCTTCGATCGCCAGCACAATCGACGGATGCCCGGGCTGCAGTTCCACACGCCGCGCGTTCAGCAGCATGGTCCGTGGTCCCAGTTTCAAAAAATCGTGGCTCACTTTGTAGTCGATTACTTGATCGTTTCGGGAGACGACATCCTCCAGCACGCGCCGTAACCGAGGGACGTTCCATTGTCCATTGCCTAGCTCGTAAATCGAGCTGCCCTCTGTCTCCGGCGAGCTTACGTCGAAGGTCCGATAAAAAGCCCGGTTCGCCGCCGTTACCCGAAACTTGTCGTCCAACACCAAAATGCTGCCTTGCGAATTTTCGATTAGCCCGTCGGCATACTCCCGCGTCTTTTCCAGCGCACGCTTCAACGTATCTATATCCTGCAAACTGATCACAGCTCCCGTGATCTTGCTGTCCCAGCTCTTGTAAGGACGAATGCGCAATGCGTACCAAGACCCTCCCCTCTCTCGTACCTCGTGCTCCTGCGGACTCGCGCACCGAATCGTCTCCTGAACCAGCGCTTCCAGATCCTCCAACTCCAGATTCGTCCGGATCTCCCCCAGCCGCCTCCCAATGTCACTTGGCAGCAGATTAAGCAACCTTTGTGATGGGGGAGTGAACCGCCGAATCCGCAGATCCAGACTCACCATCACAACCGGAAGATTCACCGTATCCAACAGGTTCACCAGGTCGCTGTTCACCAAACTCAATTCCGCATTCCGGTTCTGCATCTCCTCGTTCAGAGTCATCAGCTCCTCGTTGGTCGATTGCAACTCCTCCTTGGCCGTCTCCAGTTCTTCATTCGTGCTCTGCAACTCTTCGTTCGCGGATAAAACCTCCTCGTTCACCGACTTGAATTCCTCCAGAGTAGTCTCATGATCTTCGATCAGTGACGATAGCTGCCCCCGCAACTGCACAATCTCGCGCCGCAAGGTCCGGCTCTCCAACGTCGGGTGATCTGCCGCCCGCGTTTTCCCGCTGCCATTCTTCCCTGCCGCTCGCTGCACCACTTTTTCCTGGAATACAATCACGAAATAACGCTCCTGCGCTCCTTGCGCCCGCAGAGGAATCACTTCCAGGTCCACCTCGCCCGCCTTGCCCTCCGATTCAAATTGCACCCCTTCCTGTCGCACCGTCGCATTGGTTTTCTTGGCCTTGCTTAGCGCCGCCCGCAGATCCACCACCAGCCCCTCCCGCGCCATCTTCGATAAACTAAAAGTCGGCTGTCCCGCCGCCGGCTCCAGGTAGGCTCCCGTCTTGCCCTGAAATTGCACAATCTCCATGTGATCGTTCACCACCACGCTCGCCGGAACAAACCGGTTGATCAGCAGTTGCTCCACTTCGTTCTCCACAGTAAAAGGAGCGGGAAAATGCAATCCTGATTTCACATCCTCCGTCCGCCGCGGCAAATAGTCCGCGTTCGCAAAGTATGTCGTCAGTCGCGCTGTCGTCTTTCTCTTCTGATAGATCTTGTCCTTCTTGTCGACCAGCGAAAAGTGGTCGCCAAATCCTGCCAGACTCTCTGCATCCCCCAACATCAGATACCCGTTGGGCTTCAACGCATAGTGCAGCGTCGGAATAACCCTCCTCTGCAACAGCGGCCCCAGATAGATCAGCAGATTCCTGCAACTCACCAGATCCAGATTCGAGAACGGCGGATCCTTTACCAGATTCTGCCGCGCAAATATGCACATGTCCCGAATCGATTTGTTGACCTGGTACCCGCCCTCCTGATGCACAAAAAATCTCTTCAGCCGCTCCGGCGAAATCTGTGACACCGCCGCCTTCGTATACATCCCGCTCCGCGCCCGCTCCAGCGCCGTTTCGCTGATGTCGGTGGCAAAAATCTGTATGCCTGTCGCCGCCTGTGTAATATTTCGCGTGTGGGCCCACAGATATTCCAGCAAAGTAATCGCGATCGAATACGCTTCTTCCCCGGTTGAGCACCCTGCCACCCACACCCGCACCGGATTGTCCGCCTTGCGCTCCTCAAACAGCCTGGGATATACATGCTTGCGCAGCGCCATGAATGACTCCGGCTCCCGGAAAAATCCCGTCACGTTGATCAGCAAATCCCGGTACAGTTCATCCACTTCCTCGGGCTTCTTCGCGACATAAAGCAGGTACTCTTTCAGCTTTTCAATCTTGTGCAGATCCATCCGCCGGCGGATTCGGCGATGCAGCGTCGTATGCTTGTAGTTGGTGAAGTCAACCCCAGTCGCCTCCCGCAACAGCCCAAACAACGCTTCCAGTTCCCCTCCCGCCATCCCTCGAAATTCCCCTTTCGTCTGAGACAGAATTCGCGTCACATATGGATGTTGCCCAATCCCCCCCAACTCCCGCGCAATATCCTTCGGCGTCAGTATGAAATCAATGCATCCCGCGTGGATGGCGCTGCTCGGCATGCTGTCGTATTTGGCCGACTGTTCATCCTGCGCGAACGTCAGCCCTCCCACCTCCTTGATCGCCCTACATCCCTCCGTCCCGTCCGTAGCCGTCCCCGACAACACCACCCCAACGGCCCGCTGTCCTGCCTCTTTCGCCAGCGATCGAAGAAAATTGTCGATCGGCATATGCTGCCCCTTCACCACCACCCGCGCTTTTAATCGCAGCACTCCTCTCTTGATCGCCATACTGGTGTTCGCCGGTATCACGTAAACATGGTCCCGCTCAACCACCGTCCCATCTGTAACTTCCGCCACCGGAAGTTTCGTCGTCCGCCCCAGAATCTCCGGCAGCGCACTATCATGCTTCGGATCAAGGTGCTGCACCAGCACAAATGCCATGCCAGTCTTTTCCGGCAGGTTGTGCAGCAGTTCGGAAAATGCCTCCAACCCACCCGCCGACGCTCCAATGCCGACAATCGGAAATAACTCCGGTAGCCGCCGCGGAGCATTCTTCGCCACCGTTCGCCGCGTCGTTTTGCTTTCCTTGCTGGAAGAACTCTTCATACGCCTCCTGTCGGACTGGCAATCTCAAGCCGCGGGGCCGCTATTCCATCGCAGTTTCACCCGGATCCGATGGGCGATGCTTGGCCAGACAATGAAAACCGCATTCGAGAAGACGTGGGAATTCTAGTTCTGCCTGCTCTCGCAATCAACGAATCCACCCAACAAAAACGTTCCCCAGACCTTCCAGATTCCCAAAACAGGAATGACAGACACCATCCTCCGCAGAGATCTGGCTCGCCGCGTCTCTGCCCGTAGCGGCAGAATCCGTCTCCACTATCACGGCTCAATCAGATGTATTTGAAAACGTGCGCGCGAATCGAAGCACGCAGGCAGGAAAATCTGAGGCGGGAAAATCCAGGCAGGAGATTCTGGGGTGGGAAACGGGAATCGAACCCGCAACCGTCGGAGCCACAGTCCGGTGCTCTGCCAGTTGAGCTATTCCCACCGCCATCGTGATTATACAACCGCTATTCGGCCAATGTCAGAAAGCGAATATGGCGATGCCGGCTTAACGCCGTGAACACGCCTGGGAAATGCAGACCTTGCCCGCAAGAAAGCATGCCGCGAGCCGAAAAGGCAGGACAGTCAACGTGGGCAGAAGGGGTGCAATCCAGCCCGAAGGGGCGGCATGGGAAAGCTTGGCAAGGCAATGCGGGGAAAGCGAAAGCTGACATAGATAGCGAGTCCCGCAGCGGGCATCGTTCATCACAAAACAACCATCACTCTTCCGCCAAAAACCGGCAACACATCGAGCTTAGCGCGTGAGCAATTACCGAGAAGGGAAAACAAAACAAGGCAATCGAAAAACTGTCGAGCACTCCCGAAAGAAAAAATCGAAACCGGAGGTATAACGTCGACTCATCGCGGCCTTCCACCGGACCCGCAACTTCAGCGCCCGGCATCACCCGCGCCCCACACCCACGTATTCGAATCCCATCGCGCGCAACCGCACCGAGTCCAGCAGATTCTTGGTATCCACAATAATCGGCTTCTTCAGGAGATGCTTGATGCGATCGAAGTCCAACGCGCGAAACTCCGGCCAGCCCGTGCCAACCACCAGCGCGTCCATGCCTTCGGCCGCCGCATACGCTGTCTCGCAATATCTCACTGACCCGTTCAGCCGCGTCTTCGCATCCGCCAGCGCCACCGGATCATATGCCCTTACTCGCGCCCCCTTCGCCACCAGCGTCTCCGCCAGCCGGATCGCCGACGATCCCGCCACCGAATTCGTATTCGGCTTGAACGCCAGCCCCAGAATTCCTACGTCCTTGTTCTCCACCGAATTCAGCGCCACCGCAATCTTTTCCACTAACCGGTCTGCCAGTGTATGGTTCACATCCCGCGCCGCGCTCAACACTTTCAGCGGAACCCCATTCGCCTGCGCCAACTGCGCCAGCGAGTCCATATCCGACTCGGCGAACACCCCGCCCATCCCCGCCCCAGGCTGCAAACATCGCGGAGCAATCTTCTTGTCCAGCCCCAATGCCAGCGCCAGGTTCACCGCATCCGCCCCCACCCGCTCGCACAGCGCCGCCACTTCATTGATGAAAGAAATCTTCGTCGCTACAAACGCCGTCGCCGATTCCCGCACCAGTTCCGCCGTCGCCTGGTTCGTCACAATCACCGGCACTCCGCGCATCACCAGCGGATGAAAAATCTGTTTCAATACATGCACCGCTTCATTCGAAGTCGATCCCAGAATCAGCCGGTCCGGCCAGTTAAAGTCCTCCACCGCGCAACCGTCGGTAAAAAACATCGGCTGCGATACGATCGTCCCCTGCAGCCCCGCATCCTTCAAACTCTTTTCCAATGCATTGGCCGTACCCACGCTCACCGGAGTGACAATCGTCAATATCGGAGGCTTCGGCGCAATCTTCGCAATGCGCATCGCCACATCGCTCAAATTCTCCGCTCCATCTTCCGCTAAAAAAATCACTTGCACCTTGCGCGCAAACGATTCAATGTCCGTCGAATACGCCAGCCGCCCCGCCCGCACATTTCGCCGTATGATTTCTTTCAGGTTCTTTTCAAAGAATGGAATGTTCCCCTGCGCCATCTCGACCATCCGCGTCCGGTCGGGATGACAACATGAAACTGGAGTCCCAAAGTCTGCCAGACAGGCCGATATCACCGTCCCCAAAAATCCCGAACCGTACACGCCGATCTGCATTCTTTGCCCCCTGGGCGTTCTGAAACCCCACGCCCGATGTGGCTACCGGCGCGGGATTTCAACCCATTCCCTCTCTTCTGTTTACAGCGCATCCTAAGCCTTCGCAATGCACGGGAGGGAAATGTACCAGGGGCCATGTCCGTACTGCAGGGGTAACCTGACGGAAGGTAACCAGACGGAGGTTACGTGATCCACATCACAACAGTTTCGGATCCCACCGCTCGCCGGGTCGGTGAGCAGTAGAGAATATTGGGCTGGATTTGTATCGGGCGAGTTGCAATCAGGCGGGTGTTGTATCAGACCGGACTTTATCAGACCAGACTCGAATCAGACCAGACTCGTATCAGGCTATGCTTTGAGGCGAAGCATACTCGCTGGACTGAGAATCGCGCCTTTAGGCGCAACCCACCTACTTCGAAACCAGCGTCCCGCCCAACGGCACCGGCGCCAAGTCCACCCAGCAATTCGGCGAGTCCTCCCGCACAAACGTCAGCCGGTCCAACAGCACTCGCCGGGTTCCCCTATATTCCTCCCAGCGTTGCCCGGCAATCCGCAAAGCCTGCATCGCCGCCTCTTCGCTAGAGAGCTTCGCGATCGTCAAGTGCGGAATATAAGCCCACTCCTCCACAAACTCCAAAGCCTTCGTGTTCAACTGCTCATGCAGTTCGCACATCCGCACCGCCCCATACGACACTCGGATGTATACCGTCGGAGTCGTCGGGGCAAAACTGTCCATCCCCCCCAGAGTCACTTCAAAAGGCTCCGTCCGCCCGCAGATTCCGGCCAGCACCTGCAGCGCCGAACTCTCCGTCCCCCGCAGCGGCCGCGGCGGTAGCAGCGTGAGGTGCGCTGCAAAATGCGGCAAATCGGGATGCAACTCCCGCCGGAGGTTCTCCACGAACTCTCCCACCGGACCTTTTACGTACGCCACTAACGCATAGCGCAAGCTCTGCATAGACAGAGAAAAATTATAGCGCGTTCCGTCGTTTATAATTGGAAGCGGTCGTTGACTCGGTAGAGTCTTCGTCCTTCACAGACCTCAAACGGCTTTCAGCAATGTCGGGGCGTAGCGCAGCCTGGTAGCGCACCTGCCTTGGGCGCAGGAAAAGTGCTTACAACCACTCCATCCCGGATGTTGATTTCCTTTGTTTTTCAACAATTTGGGGAATCTGCTCTTCGTTCAAAGTTAACCCAAATTGACAGAATTTCGTCCATAAGTGCACGGTCTCTGCACGGATAGCGCACCTGATTCTGCTATTAACGGATTTTCATACGACGCGCTAAGAGCTTGGACGTGCGGAGTAACACGGTGAGCTACTCGGTTCCGCTTTGTCCATCATTCGGGATTTTCTGGGCGATCCGAATGCGGATATTCGTCTTCTTCAGGAAGTTGACGGTCAATGCTCGGCGGACTCATCATCTGAATATTGCCCAAGAGATTGCCCGAAAGCTGCGTCTGAATTACGTTTTCGGACGCGAATTTGTGGAGCTGACCCCAAGGCTCCAAAAGTAGCCCTGCATGCCACGGCCAGGCCACGCTCTCCCCGTGGAAAATCTCGAATCCCCGCATCATTCACTTTAAGCGGCAGTCCGGGTCCCGTCATCACCCGAAAAGTCCCAAATCGGGCTTGGCCGCTAATAATCTCAAGAACTGATCGGTTTGGTACATCTCCGGTAATGAAACCAAGTCATACTCGTCATGCTTTACAAAAGAAAGCAAAGGGGGCGGTATATGACCCAGACCAAAACGAGCGTTTCGCACAGAGTCCTGCTGGTGGATGACGACGAAGCAGTTCGCACTATGATGACTGCGACCCTTGAAGGCAAAGGCTTTGACGTAGTCCCTGCCGCCAGTGTGACAGAAGCCCTGAAACTCATCACTACCGAGACCTTCGAGGTGCTCATCACGGACCTGCACATGCCGAACCCCAGTGATGGGTTTGCTGTGGTTACCGCGATGCGCCACTCCCAACCGGATGCGCTTACGCTCCTGGTCAGCGGCTACCCCGATGTGAGGAGCGCCATGGACGCCATTCTTCTGGAAGCGGACGATATCATCGTGAAACCATTCGAGGCCGGGAAACTGGCCGAAATGGTCCACCAAAAGCTGCTCACTCGTAGACCCTCCACCCAGATGAAAAAGGAGAGAGTGGCTGCGATATTGCAGCGTTGCACTAGTGAGATTGTCGAAGCATGGTTGATGCGCACAAGAAGCAACAAAGAACTGAATCACATTTCGCTTACCGACCTGGAGCGTACCGGATATCTTCCCAAACTGATTGAAGACCTGATTGTCCGCCTGACAGAGCCCAACGTCCCTGGGGAAGAAAGCGATTCCGTCTGTTCGGCCGCCGCCGTCGCCCATGGCAGGATGCGAAAACTGCAAGGTTACACTCCTGGGATGCTAGTGCACGACTCACGAATACTCCAGGTGACCCTTTTCGGGACGTTGCAGAACAACCTGAGCGCTCTGGATTTCAGCTTGCTATTGCCCGATGTCATGACCATCGCGGATGAGGTGGATTCACAGTTGACACAAGCGATGGATAGCTACATGAGCGTGTTGGTGAAGCCGGTGGCGGCGTAATTATTCTGCCGCCATCAAGCGAGGCAAGGACAATGAAGGCGAAGACATGGACGGTGATTACCAACACGGGCAAACAAGCAGAGCTTGAGTCTGGTCTTGATAAAAAGGATGTTCAAAAGCCGTCGCATATCAGCCCAAGAGAGTTTCTTCATTGGCTAGCACCTGAGAGCCATGTTGATGACGATTCTTTGCGATCGCTATTTAAGTTGTAAAGAAGTTTCCACCTGAGAACGCGAGCTACGCCTGCTGCCCTCGTCGATTCCCATTATTAGATACGTCTCATGTGTCGGCAATAGTCCATTGAAGCCACGTCCATTTGCGCCGAGCTTTGCTACGGCATCCCCAGCTCGACCCTCTCTTCACCACCCTAAGATCGCGCCCAGCCCTCACTGGTGCTTGTCAACCACATGGCCACTCACGTCGAAGCTGAACGGAGTAATACTTGGGAATTAGCGGTGCATACGAATTGCGATGAATACTTCGGACAAATGTGAATGCAGAACGGCCTATTCTTCGGTACCTGTGGCTCTCCCCCCCGAGTTTAGTGTGTCTTCCACTCTACGCAGGAGTTCCGAAGGAAGAAAAGGCTTTTCCAGAATACTTGTGCCGATCTTGATCAGTGTACGCAATTCGGGAAATTCGTCAGCAAAGCCAGTGATAAACAAGACTTTGATCTCGGGGTGAGCAGCACGAACTTGGTCCGACAGCTGAAGGCCGGTGAGCCGGGGCATGACAATATCACTTACCATCAGGTCTATTGTGCCATTGTGTTGCCGGCACAAGCGGAGTCCCTCGACGCCATCGGCGGCAGAAAGGATGGAGAAGCCCGCTGCTTCTAGCGTCCGTTGCAGAAGGTTTCGAAGGTTGTCATTGTCTTCCACGATTAAGATGGTGACGCAACGCTGGGGGGGGGCGGAGCAAGGTTAAGCCGCGTGTGCGGCGATTCAGTTTCTCCTCTGCGTCGTAGTTCCAGTTCTCGCATCATCCGTCGAGCTAGTATGCGGAAGGAATCGCGCTGCTCTTCTGTCAGGAGGTGTGGCACTCGGTCCATCACGGCTAGCGCGCCCAGGGGATGGGCGTCATCGGCGACTAACGGTATCCCTGCGTAGAATTGAATCCCGATTTGCTTCACCAACAAACTGCTCATGAACCTTTCGTCAGAGAGCGGATCCTGGACGATCAGGACGTCGGGTTGCAAGATTGCATAGGCACAGAACGAACCATCTCGCGGAATCTCATTCAACTCAAGGCCGATTGTCGCCTTATACCATACCCTTTGCGCATCGATGAAAGCGACGACGGCAACTGGAGTATCGCAGATAAGAGCGGCCAGACGGGCAATGTCGTCGAACACTTGCTCGCGAGACGTTCCCAGGATTCGAAAGCTGCGAAGACTTTCGAGACGGGAGCTTTCACTTTGTGGCAGAGGGAACTGCACTAGCGCCTCACAAAAAATCGTGAGAACGGGTGCCCTGGGCTGACTGACACGATTCCGAGCTTTACCAGCCACGGAGGGTTCATTGAGAACGATTCCATCTCCCTTTATATAGATCCGTGTATTGCTTGTTTCGAGGTCAATGTGCGACTGTCGCGTGCATGCTGACCTTTACTCCAACTGGAAATGCGCACGGGGCTCGGTTCTCGTGGAGGCCATCGCGGTTGGAGTCTGCGGCACTGATGTCGAGATCATGGAGGGGGAAATACGGATGGGCGCCTCCCGCGTGGGAAGGAATCAGATTCGCTCTACACCGCTAATGGGAATGAATCTGGATCGCACCACTACCGAGGCACTGGATTCCCTAGCGTTGGCGGGCTCTCCGTCTTACGTGAATCAGGCATTTCGCACGTTGCGAAGGCTACTCGGAAAGGCGTGTTGAGTGGAATGTGGTCACGGTCACACCTACTGTCAAGCTGTTGAAGGAAGCGGGCCGCGAATTGACGATCGAACCAGAAACCGAGGCGAAATTGCTGGCTGTCGGAAAACAACCAATGAAAGACGTCCTCATCTTGATTCAAGACACAGGGGATGCGCCCCGAGGAGGTCTTTCGCATTCGGATTGAGAACATCAACTGGAGTCAGCGGTTGATATTCAATCCGAACGAAAAAACCAAAGCAGCGCGCCGACATGTACCGATCAGCGAACGAATGCTCAACCCGCTAATGATTGGCTGTTCGAACAAACCAGAGGGCTGGCTGTTCCCTTCACTCAGGGCTGAATGCGGGCATCTCACCACTGTTGCAAAACAGTTCCGAGACGCTCGCACCAAAGCTGGACTGCCGGAGTCCCTGGTGCTGTATTGTGCACGTCACACCTTTGGCACGGCGGCCTATGGAGCGACTGGAAATCTCGCGATGGTGATGAATGTCATGGGCCACACGGATGTGCGTACCGCAATGCGGTACCAGCATCCGGTGTTGGATTCTGTGCGAGAAGCCATCGATCAGAGGAATTTACGTCACAAACCACGTCACAACGAGTTGAGGGTGCAGTGAGAAAGCGTGGTAAGTATTTGAAAGATTGCCGATTACGAATCAACGATCCGTACTTGTCCAAGATTTGGACACCGAACCCGAGTTGCCCGCTTTCCTACAGTCACTTCGCCAACTGGGCGTGCATACTTACTATGTCTTTCCCTTGACCACAAGTCGTCACAAACAATCAGAAGTGATTCGCTTAGGCTGATCGCAATCGCTGCCGCATAGAGGTTAATCCGCGTGCCAAATCTGCGCGTTCCCCGGCGACAGGGGTAGGGAGCGGCCATGGGCAATCGTGGCGTGCTGGTTCATTGCCTTAGCCGCTTGGGTCCGGCAGTTGCCGTTCTCACTGTTAAACTCGCGCGTGGTGAGGGAGTGTTTACAAAGTGGACACTTGAACCTGCTAAAGCCGTTCATCATTGTGATGGTGTAATGTCTCATAGCCTCGATTCTAGTCGCTTAGCTTGGCATGACTTCGAACTAAAGTTATCGTCCACGACAGCCAGCGGTTGACCAGCCTAGGCTGAGGCGGAATAGCCTTGATCGTCCGTCAAGACGCTGCGCACGGTTTGCGCAAGCAGTGAAAGGCTGAAAGGTTTCTGCAAGAAGGTAATCGTTTTACAAGAGTCCGGTACCTGAGTTATGCGGTCGGTGTAGCCAGACATACAGATAATATGGATAGCTGGCCGCTGTTTTATCGCAAGGGTGCCTAACCCCGGTCCACTAAGGCCGGGCATAATGTAGTCGGTCAACAGGATATCGATGCATCCCTGATAGTCCTCGCACATTTGCAATGCCTCAATACCATTTGAGGCCTCAAGCACCGTGTAACCGGTTGAGCGCAAGAATTCACGAACTGCAGTGCGAAGGGCCTGCTCATCCGCTACGAGCAAGACCGTTTCCGAGCCAGTCGGAAGCGTCTCCGCATGCGATTGGGGCTTTTTCGCTTCCGTGGGTTCTCCAACAATCGGCAAGTAAATCGTGAATGTGCTGCCCTTCCCGGGAAAGCTATATACCCATGTGCCACCCCCACTCCGTTTCACGATTCGGTCAACCATGGATAACCCCAACCCGGTCCCTTGGCCACGCTTTTTGGTAGTGAAGAATGGCTCGAAAAGGCGCGCTTTCGTCGCTTCGTCCATCCCGATTCCTGTATCACCGACAGTAATCCGTGCGTATGAGCCCGGCGTCAAGTGGACACTTTGCTGCTGTACATACGACTCATCAACGTCAACCTGCGCGGTTTCAATCGTTAACTTGCCTCCGTCAGGCATAGCGTCACGCGCATTCACCACTAGGTTGAGGAGCACCTGCTCGATTTCGCTTCGGTCTACCTTGACCCGTCCTAACGCCAGCCCACATTTAACACTGCATTGAATGTGCTCTCCGGCAAGACGCGGTATTACATCTTCCAGTTCTTCCAGCAAAGAACTCAAATCGACATCCCCCAATTGCTCGGGCTGCGTGCGGCTGAATGCCAGCAGTTGTTTAGTGACACACGCAGCCTGTTTTGCCGCCTGGGCTATGTGGCCTACGCGCTCAATCACCGCATTCTTCTCGAAATCACTCGATTGTATTAGGTCTGCATAACCGGAAATAATCATCAGCAAGTTGTTGAAATCGTGCGCAACACCCCCCGCAAGCTGACCAACAGCTTCCATCCTTTGTGCTTGTTGCACCTGTAGCTCCAAGTTCCTCTGGGCCGTCAAGTTTTCCACAAAGACTTCGTACCAAATCAGCTTCCCGTCCTGACCGAACTTAGGCCACCCGTTAAGTTTGACGCTAATGTAGGTGCCACACTTCTGCTTCCATTTGACTTCGACGTTCATCACCAGGCACCGCGCTGTGTAAAGTGCGCGCAGTCGTTGCCGCTCATCCTCCTCACAAAAGATCTCCTCCGTCGTCTGGAGGTCGACAACTTCCCTCTCAGAGTCGTATCCGAGCATTTCGGCCATGACGCGGTTGACCATCAAAAGCTTTCCATCGAGATCAGCCCGATAGATACCGTATGGGGCACTTTGGATGCTGGATTTGTAATCCGTCTCAGCATTGTGCAGTTCAGACTCTACCGTCTTCCGAAGCGCGATCTCGGCCTGAAGTTCGGCCAAACTCTCCCGGAGCGCTGCTCCACTTGCCAAGTTCTGATAAGCCACGCCCGCTTGCGCAGCGACGGCACCAGCGATGAGCTCATCCTGTCCGTCGAAATCTGTTCTTCCGACCTTAGTCCCTAAGACAAGCGCTCCTATCATCCCGTCGAGAGGGTTAAGCATCACTGCGCCGAGGTATGGCTTGGTGCATCGTGGAAAAGCAGCCCGGAAAGCCCGGGTCATCACCTCATGATTCGCCTCCACTCGGGCAGTTCTGTTTTGTGGGCTCAGGTTCTTCAGCCAGAGAATGCAAACCTTCTCCATGTCCTCGCGCTGCACGGCTGAAGCAGTACCGCTCAGATGTGTGAAATTCTGCTGGCCGAAATGGGAGTTGATTGTGAAAGCGAATGCAACTCTTGCACCAAGCAGGTAACGTGCTCCTTCGCAGAGTTCTTTGAGCAACAACGGCACACTGCTTTGGTCGGCCATCGTCCGCCCAAGCTCGCTCAGAGCTGATAGACGATTGTTACAAGTGTGTAGATCGCCCAACCCCTGTACAGCCGTATCTTGGGAAACCCCCGGGCGTGCGGGAATGATTTTCTTGTCTAGTGCTTGCGCAGAAGATCTGAAATGATCTCCGCCAAGACATTGCGCAACAAGCCAGATAATTTCATCGGGCAGTGCTGTTTTGCTCGCAATGTGAACTACACCGCATTCTTGTGCAACTCCTAATGCCTCAGGCTTGAGAAAAGCAGCAGTCCACAAAATTACGGAAAGAGTAGACTGCCCAGATTGTCTGCGAAGAGCGGTTACAAACTCATAACCATCCATTGTAGGCATTAGGATGTCGATGAACGCGATCGCCGGAGGTGTTAGGCGGGCAAGCTCCAGACCTTCCGTGCCATCTCGGGCCTGTGTGACCTGGTGGCCTAAGCGTTCGAGGATGGATCGCAGATATTCTCTGCTTTTAGCATGGCTTTCAACTATTAGAATCTGAACCATCAGGGACGACTCCTTCCACTTAAAACCTCCATTTGGTGTGTCTCCTCCTTAAACTACTAGTCCCCGTCCTCGCTGAGAGCTCCTCCGCAACTGGCGCTAGCGGACCACTTGACTTGGCCAATCGCATGCCGGTAAGCCTTTTCGGGATGCTCTCCGGCTGGAGAAACGGGCATCCGCACCTCACATTCCGTGCGGACTTCTTCTTGCCTGTTACACACAACCAGAACGGGCGTGCCGCTATGTCGGCAAGTGCCGATGTGTTCGGCACTTCGCAAAAATGTCAGTTGTTGAAAAGATGAGGCGAGTCTGTTTCTGATCTGCCAGACCGTTCTTACACACGCACGTTTCAGGCCAACTCGCCCGAAATGTCTGCGTTTTTGACACCTTAACGACCTCAGCTGCTAACACGACTGAGATCCTGCCAGCGACTCCTGCATAACCAGCCCCCCGCTACCCTCTAATTGTCGTGAGAAATTACAATGCCCGAAAGTCCATGTGCAAAGCAGCCTCGATCGGGGAAGGGGCTGAAACGGCCATCGCCGATCTTCCTGCTGTAGACCTCTCTTGCTTTTTCGGATGTTATGAGTCCGGCTGCAAAGCTCCGCAATCGTCGGCAGCAACTGTTGGCTTGCTTCGAGTTTAGGCATAACATCATCTAGCAGGCCCAACGCATATGTTGGCACTTCGCCGCCAGAGAACGATAGGAGTGTGACACCCCGGGCTTTCCCGTTTTATTCGGAAAGCAATTCCGTATTTGCTCAGAACTGGCATCTCGTACTGGAGGTCCCAGGCATTGCACTTGCACATTGTCACAAGTCAAAGGGCTTGTTGTCCGATGGTGCCCTGAGAACTCCGTATCCAGATCTTTCCGGCCGTGCCTGTGCGTGCGCAGGATCGACTGATTATCGGAGATGCAACGAATGAGCTGCATTGAGGCAGGATAACTAGAGATCAGATTGGTCCTTCTGCCGACTTCAGACACGACTTACATGTGCCTTATCTCTTAGACCGATGTTGGGCACCGCACTTGGAACCGAGCGCAATCCCGTTCAGATAACAAGTATTAAATCCTTCATCATTAAGATGCTGCACGCCTACGTCGCTGCCTGTTCAAAAGTGAACACATTGCTGGCTCGTTCCCGATTCGGGACGCCACGCTAGGCTTCCGCTTGACGAGCAAGTGTGATACATTGGTGCCCCCAACGTTGGGCGGCGCGTCGCTTTTTGAGGCGCCAGTTATGGTGAAAGACGGAACCCGTATGAGTCCGGCTTGACACCTGCGTGGCTGAGAACAGTTGGATACTCCGTTGAATGGGTCTGAACGCTCTGTTGTCTCCACTTACCCCATACCCGCGTTCACCACTTACAGGCGCGGGACAGAACACCTCGTAACCTGGCACATATGCGGCGGGAGATCCTTTACGTTGATGACATTCCTCTCAACCATCATGGAGGCCTTTCCCATGACGCTTTCCAGTTCGCGCACGTTTCCAGGTCAATCCCAGGGGCTAATGATTCCGTGCCACGTGGGTTTTCACCGCGAGTCTTCTTGCGGCGGGTAGAGCCGTTAGAGACCCCACCTGCTGGAGGGATCCACTAAACAGATCAGTGCCAATTTGGTCGTTTGGATAAGTAACGGTGGTGTCCTCATCCACCCAGAACAGCTGTCCACCGCTGGCCTGGTAGATGACCACCTGGAAGGGGACTAATGAGCCAGCGGCAGTTACATTAAGGGTAAGGGTATAACGCCCAGGGTTAAACGGGTCAGGGGTCACTGTTCCCGAGAATGGGAGGTCGGAATAGATTCCTGGGCTGAAAATGAAGAAACAGAACGGATCACTGACGAGTCCGGTTCCAGTCAAGTTACCACCAGAAATCGATCCCTGCCCGACAAAATCGAACTCCCAACCAGGGTTTCCCGTGTAATAATCCTGCGCTCCAAAGGCGTAGTTGCCTGCGAAACTAGAAGTTGCCGTGTCTGTCTGCGGAGTCACGACTCCTGTGCCGCCGGCAAAATAGGGATCCAACGCGAGAAGGAGAGCGCCTCCTCCACCGCTCGTATTATTCGGATCGTTCAGATTAAGACTTGGGTCCGTCATGTAAATGCCTGCGGTGGTGAAGTATCCCAAGGCTGTTGGCGTGATCATCAGGTTGCCATAACCGTTGTACGTGACTGCGCTGACTGCGTCGGAAATAGAATAGTTACCGGCTATCGAACCGCCGTAGATCATCCCTTGTTCGTCGTTGTCTGCTACTCCCTGGAATGTTCCTGCAGTTGGAACCGTGAGCATGCCTGCCACGGCGAATTCAACCCCCTCGATGTTGGCATCGACAGTAAAAACAGAGCTTCCGAGCGACGCATCGGTGAACGTGGTTGTTCCCTGCCCAAAGGCTGAGCCAAGCGCCGAATCGGTGCTATCCAAGTCAATGATCCGTATCACCTCCGGACCAACCACGTAGTAGCCAATCGTGTCCGCCATGCCTGTACCGGTGATAGTGCCGCGTCCGAAAGAATCCGGAGTTGAGACGGCGCCGGTGAACGCAGTTCCTGTTGTCACGGTTCCAACATCATTGACGTCGACAACGCCATTCGAAAGGCTGTTGCCAGTTATCGAGAAAACACCCCCACGGGCAACGGGATTATACAGTGGGTCCACTCCCGAAAGAGTAAAGGCATAACCCCCGCTGAGGGTGCTGGGCAGCGTCTGCAAGTCCATGCTTCCGCTGGAAGTCGCGGAGCCATCGAATTGAGTGATGAGTGCATGGTTGATATTCACGAACTGCACGCCGAGGGTTTCGGTTCCGCTAACTCCCAACTTCGTGTTGCTCGTAGTTAGAGTGAGTGTTCCCTGGCCGCTTGGATCTACTGCCAGCGTTCCTCCACTGATGGTGTCGCCCTTTGGCTCCGGGGACGTACAGCCAAACGCATCGTTGTAGTCTTGTTCCCCCGCCACGACATTACCATTTGCGTCAATAATCACCGACCCGGCGAGGGCATAATAATTGCCCGAGCCACAGATCGCTTCCAGTCCGCTTAGACTGAAGGAATAAGTAGTTGTGCGAACGTTGGTGTTCGTGAAACTGAATCGAACCAGCGTTGGAGATCCGGCAGCCGCGGCGGTTACCGCATAAGTTCCCGCCGTGCGATTCGCAGTGAAAACTGACGAGGTAGCCACTCCGTTGGAGTCAGTGGTATCCGTCTCCGTAACCATTCCGTTCGTGAACGTGCCACTGGGCCCTGACGATGGAGCCGTAAAAGTCAACGACACGCCACCAGCCGGTGACCCGTTTGACATGACCTTCACCGCCAGTGGCGCTGCGAATGCCATGCCGACCGTCACACTTTGCACAGTTCCGCTCGTCGCCATCGTCGTCGCCACAGCCGAAACCGTTTTCGAACTCGAATTGCCGCAACTTGTCAGGTAACCAACGACCACGCAAACTAAGGCAGCGGAAATGCTGGAGTGGACCTTACGGCTCATAGAGTCCCCCCGTTCTGCCCCATCTCGATGGCATGGCCGCGTGCTTGCGGCGACAACGGAATTCCGTGCTCGTTGCGCAGCGTATAAACCTTGTCGCCTACCTTCACAATACGGGCCACAAAGACCTCTTTGTTCTTGAGAGTTTTCATCACGCCAGTAACCTCAACTTGCTGGCCGGGGATAAGCGACAGCGAGCCTTTGCCTTGCAAGCCCCACCTCCCCAGACTTGTATCCACCGGACCGGAGACCGTTGTGAGGAGAAGGTGGGAACCCATAATCATCCCGGGACCTGGTCTGGCGGGTACACCTGACACCGTGCCGCTGAGCGTGACTTCCTGTCTGACGTCGTAGTACTGGCTGCAGTCGCGTGTGGGTTGGGCATTGAGGGGAATCACCAGGATCGCGAACAGCAAACTACTCAGTAGCCCTGCTATCGTTCGAGTGGACATGGTTAGATGACTGCACATCATGAGTTCGCTCCTTGTGGTGAGGAATTCGTATGGTTTGTTACCATCCGTGTGTTTTGCTCTAACACTTGCTGGAGCCGGATGAAGACCAAGTGACTGCATCTGAGGCTTGTCTCGGCAATCGGGAAAAACAGTTGCAGCCGGTGTTCGATCTGACCTCTGCCAGACATTGAGCCGAGCAAATTGTTTAGCGTCTGACCGGAGAAGCTGTACCCGGTAAGCGCCCGTCACAGACAGAATCGCACTCCTGCGCCACTGAAACACCTTGCAATCTTCTTACCGAACGCTGGATCTGATGCATGATCGCAACATTAGGCAGAAACATGAGTTAGGCGTGGCACGCAGGAGGTGTCGTTGGGTGTATCTCAAAGCGGTGTCTATAACCAGGACACGTGTCCTGCAACTGGACGTGTCAGCAGTACTAAAACTTCGTCTGCCAGGTTGCCGCCTTGTGAGAGTTGCCATGTTGTGCCAAGGACGAAACGGGTGGGCTGTCGAAACTGGGATTTGTCGCCAAAAAGCGGACAGCAGATTAGGACGGTTGGCTAGCCTCGTTGTCTCGGTCACAAACTTGCCAGGGTGCTTAAACGTCGATGGGCTAAACGGGAGGCTGGCGTTACAAACTTCTATTACGGGTCATTACCGTCTTGCGATTGTGGACCGCGGCCCTGGAACGTATCTTCACGTCATGACCCACCGTACGAACCTGAGTAACACAGTCATCTTTAGTCATAGAAATGGTGTCTTATGACTCAGATCACAACCAGCATTTATCATAGAGTCCTCCTGGTAAATGACAAGTCGAGCGTCCGTGAGATGATGAAGCTTCGAAGCTATAAGCTGATTGAAGGCCTGATCGTCCGACTGAGAGAGCCCAGCATCCCGGGAGAAGAAAGCGATTCCGTCTATTCCCCCACCGCCGTGCTCATGGCGAGATCTGACGACTGCATGGATAGCTACACGAATGTCGTGCGCAAGCCTGCGGTCAAGCGTAGCTACAGCCACCATCGGAACCGAAGCGCGGAAACGCCGAATGCGCCAATGCCGTCGGCCAAAGGACTTTGTCAGCAAGTCTGACATTCCTCCAAACGATCACCAATCCAGGACTGCAGCCGTTCCATCACTGTCGCGGGAACCTGGACGAACTGTATTCCGATACGCCAGCGTTGTCAGTCCAACAGACGTCGCTGCTCATTGTTGCAGTGCGTTGCGTGCCCGGCAGCGTCAGCTTCAGGATAACTCTTTCTCCGACCTGCAGACGGACCGAGCTGGCGAGAGCCATGCCGCCCTCGCTGACATTAACGGACGTGGCCACGAATTCGGGACGGAAAATACCCCAGAGATGAATGGGGCATCTGGACAGCATCGCGAAAGTAACGCCGTCTTTCCCGAACCATGAGCGGATAAGCCGCGCTGAGAGTGCGCATTAGGAGGCCGGAAGCAAAGGTTTCACCAGCGCAAAGTTCGCACCAGCGTGGAAGGCGTCGGGTATTTCGTTACTGCTATTCAAGATGGCCAGTACCATCGCTCCCTTATGCGATGTCATTTCACGCGCCTTTTGAACGAGTTCCAGGGTTTTTTCTGAATCTTTGAGATCAAGGGCCTCGAACTTGCTATGGCAAAGTTTCCGGGTCGCCGAGCCGATGTCGGTGCAGACCTCGACATGCATTACCATTGGCTCCATGAAGCGGCACAAAGTACCTACGTTCTGGATGTCGTCGCTCACAAGCAGGACTCTGACGCCTATCGCCTTCGCTGCCACGGTGCCTCCCTTCTCGATTTTGTCACTCGCGTGAAAGTCAAACAATCACTGAGCGGTGCATTAGTGTTCGTCTCCTGAACTTCACTGAACGGTTAAAGTCAGAGGAAGTAAGTGCTGCAACGTTCCTGAAGTTCCCGCAACCGTGATCGTGTAGGTCCCAGGCGTGGTCCCCGACTGGGGCTGTGACGCGATGCCCGTCCCGCCGGCGCATGCGATCATGCACATTAACCCCACCACAATTACCGCCAGCAGGACGATCACGCGGAGTTTTCTTACCCGACTCCGCGAGCCCATCAGCACTATTCCGAGTATTCCCAGTCCCTGCAACTGAATCCAGGCCGCGTAAATCGGATGACTCTGCGATGGGTAGAGGGAATTAGACTGCGCGACTGACGCCGTCGTAGTGATCGTCAACGTTGCCGTTGCTGCATCGCTCATTGGGGTGACAGCGTTCGGCGAGATCTTGCAGATCGCCAGTACTGGCGCACCACTACAATTCAGCTTGATCATATTGCTGAACACAACACCTGCGGGAGAAACAGTCAGTTGGTAGGTAGCAGTTGCCCCGGCTTTCACAGTGTCGCGGTTTTGGGAACCAATGAGGCTGAAATCCGAGCCCACTCCAGAAAGGTTCGCGGTTTGCAGGCTGCCCTGTGCGTTATCAGCAATGGTGATAGCACCGTTGCGGGTTCCAAACGCCGTAGGCAGGAATGTGACATTGATTGTGCAACTGGAGTTAGCAGTCATGGAGGACGGACAGTTGTTGATTTGGGAAAAATCTCCTGTAATTTGGATTGTGCCGACGTTCAAAGGCGCGTTGCCGGTGTTGGTGAGGGTCAGAGCTCGCGGCGTACTGGAAGTTGTCACCGGCTGAACAGGAAAGGCCAAGCTGGCGGGAGTCACCGCAGCAACGGGAGCCGAGGCGGCTGAGCCAGTCCCGCTAAGGGTCACGGTTTGCGGGCTGCCCAGAGCGTTATCGGTAATAGCGAGTGTACCGCTGCGGGTTCCAGACGCTGTAGGCTTGAAGCTGATCTTGATTGTGCAACTTGAGTTAGCGGTCAAGGAGGGCGGACAGTTGTTGGTTTGGGCAAAATCTCCTGTAATTTGAATTGTGCCGACGTTCAACGTTAAGGTCCCGGGGTTCGTTAGCGTCACAGCCTGTGCCGCACTGGAAGTTCCAACCTGCTGAGCGGTAAAAATCAGGCTTGCGGGAGCCAGGGTGACAACCGGGCCCAAACCGCTTCCGCTCAAATTGATGACATGGGGAGACCCGGCCGCATCATCCAGAATCACTATGGATCCGGAGCGGGGCCCCGCCGCGATGGGCGTAAACGTCACAGAAAACATGCAACTACCAGCTGCTGATACACCGCTCCCGCAGTCGTCCGTCTCCGCAAAGTCACCGCTGGTAGTGATCGATGAAATCGACAGCGCCGAGCTACTGATGTTTCGTAGCAGAGCAGTCTGCGCCGCGCTGGTTGACCCTACGGCCTGCACCGCGTACTGCAGCAGGCTAGGACTCGCGGCCACCGCCGGTACTGAGTTCGCTCCGATCTTGAACACGAACGCATCGGTGTTGCCTCCAATAACAATTTGGAAATCCCCTTGCGTAACCGGGAAGTCGGTTGAATCGGTGGAACCGGCGATGTACAGGTTGCCCCTGGAATCGAGAGCGATGCCCGCGGGAGAATCATCTCCGCTCCCGCCTAAGTAAGTGGCAAACGGTTGCGTACTTGCCAATGGATCAATCTCCACCAGCAAGAGATCACTTCCGTTCGTGTACGGCTCGACGCCGTTGACGATACCGAAAGAATTGTTCGACGTAGACGCCACCACGTAAGCGTCGTTGTTTGCATCGAGTGCAATTGCCACCGGACTGGCATAGTTGTTCGGACCTAGAAAAGTTGAGTACAGCAAGGTTGAAGCTGTTGGATCGAACTTGGTCACAAAGGCGAAGCTGCATCCCCACCCGTAGATCCCAGGATCGCAGATGCTGGTGGACGTAATCGGAAAGGTGCCATCACTGAGAGCGACACCGGTGACATAAGCCGAGCCTGAGCCATCTACTGCGATTGCAGTGATATTTGTCAGGACCCCGCTGGACTCATAGAAGTATGTCGAGTAATCGAGAGTTCCCGAGCCGGTGAATTTACTCACAAATCCGACGATGGCATTCCGTTGGGTAACATCTGATGTGAGATAGGCAGCTTGCGTGGTTGGAAAATCATAAGTGTTGGTAATACCTGCGGCATAGACATTGCCGTTGCTGTCCTGCGCTGTTCCCTTGATCGCGCTGTAGGGCGAAGGCCAGCAGGGAGTACCCCCACAGTTGAGCGCGACATTAGAGCTGCCGCTCAAATAGGTGGAGTAGACCAGATATGATCCATCCGTGCTGAATTTGGTCAAGAAGCCATAGTTCCCTGATATTCCACCCTGGTTCGGAGATACTGAAGCCTGATAGGCATTGGCTACGGGAAAATTGCTGGATGTAGTATTCCCTGCAACGAATACTTCAGCCGAACTGTCAATGCCAATGCTGGACGGTATGTCCGAACCATTTCCTCCGAGATATGTTGAATACAACAAGGCAGAACCGTCTGCTGAGATCTTCGTCAGAAACCCATTGAAAGATCCCGGATACGTGCCTTGGAAAGCATTGACCAAAGGGAAATCGCTCGATGCTGTACTGCCAGTCACATAGACATCGTTAGCGCTGTCCAACACTAGTGCATAACCATAATCCTGGCTGTTGCCGCCGACGTAATCCGCATACACTAGGTTCGATCCGGTGGGATCGAGTTTGGCGACGAAGACATGGTTTGCGCCGGCTGGTAGCGAGCCCAGCGCGGCCAAGGGGAAGTCGATTGAGTCCGTCCAGCCCGCTAGGTAGACGCTGCCCGCACTGTCGACGACGATGCCCGAAGGTTGGTCATCGCCACTTCCGCCCAGGTAGGTGGAGTACACCAGCATAGGGTCGATCACGAGCCGCTTACTAGAATCATAACTAGCGACTTGGAACGCAACGTGCGTTTGATCGTTCAGCACATAGCTGCCCGCCACGGGCACGCGCAGCCCCTGGGACTCCTGGTAGATCACGGGACTCGGGAAATAGAGTTCACCGTTGCCAGTCTGCAGAACAATGTTGCCTTCTGCGTCCAGTTCGATCCCGTTGGCACCCGTGATTTCGAATTGGATCCGGCTCGGGTCCGCTCCGGGCGAGATGGCAAAGTCGTATTCCAGTTGGCGATGGTTTCCGTAATAGACCAGATCAATTCCCGGGTACACATTCTGGTAGCGAACGCTTGCATAGGTCGGTACGTTCGTGTGCCACTTTGCTGGATCTCTTCCGATAAAGTAATTTACTCGACCAGGTAGCGGATCTTCTCCTATGACGGCCGGATTCTGGGCTCCTCCCACCAGCCTGAATTGCAGCGTGGTTTTCATGGGCTGGGATTTGCCCGGAGCAGCCACGTTGCTCATCGGTTGGACTGGAACCGGTTGGTTCGGACGCAAAGATAGCACTATCCCACCCGCAGTCAGAAAGGCCGTATACCCCTTGCTGCGGGAAAGAAACTTCACTTGAGAACTAGTCTGCCCCTGGTTGACCTCAAACGTCGCCGGCAGATTGCCGTAGTTCGCTTGGACCGGGCCAGTCTCCAGGGAGCTAGCCCCTCGCAACGTCTGTAGCACCGCAGTTTGCTGAGCACAAGACGCTGTGGCTCCCATGGTGGTGGCAAGCACTGCCCACACAAGAATGTTTAGTCGCATTGTAGGTTCCCTCGCATAACGAGTTTGAAAGCAAGAAGAATTCTTTTTGCCGCTAGATCGAGCAGCTTGGGGTGACGCTCGCCTTATCACCAAGCTGCCAACCCTTGGGGGGAGGGCTACGGATAGGGCGTTGATACTGAAGGCAGCACGACGCGTGCCGAATGAGTTGGGTTTCGCGACGATGCTCGCAAGCTTTTGTTTAGGCGTGACTTAGGGGCAATCGTTTAAGAGGTGGGTGGGGTTTCTATCGACGCATTTTCGTCGGCTTTCTGGATGGATGTCTTACGGATGGACTTCGCTGAGACGAGAGGATCGATTAAGAATGAGCGAGGTGAGGGCCACGGCGCGAGCCATCCTACGACTTTCAATTTCTGAACTGAGGGAATTGTTGCTCTAGCAATCGCGACTCGGGGATACCTTCGGCAAGCACATTGTGACTGATGGGTGCCAACTCGTTCATCAAGCGTGGTAGTAGAAGGTCACATGCTATATCATGATTTTGTTGACGGTCGAATCCGGGAAACAGAACGCTTTAGGCGTAAGGCTTGAGCTTTCCCGGAGCGGGAACTGGCCGATCGCAGGCACCCACCTACCTGCGCGTGTCGTAGAAGGGTTGCTGGCATGGCTGAAGACGTGATTCTGATTGTCGAGGATGATGTACGGCAGCGCGCCCTCCTCGGCGAATTTTTATCGGCAAACAGCCTGAAAGCTTTGACGGCTGGGAGCTGCCTTGAGGCCGAGCACATCTGTCGGACCCAGCGTCCCGACGCTGCTATTCTCGATTACGAGTTGCCAGACGGCAATGCTCTCGGCTTGATGATCAGGCTAAAGACGATCGATCCGTCCTTGCCCATAATAATCCTTACTGGGCAGGGCTCAATCCAACGCGCCGTGGAAGCCGTCAAGTTGGGTGCCGATCAGTTTTTGACCAAGCCGGTTGACCTTGCCACGCTGACTGTACTTCTTCAACGCAGCCTCGCAAACCATCAGATCCGGCAAGTACAACTGGCCGACAAGAGACGGGTTGGTGAGCACATTCCCGATCCTTTTGTCGGCAAGAGCGCGAGTATCCAGAGGCTAACCGAAGTTGCCCACAAGGTCCTAAACACAAACAGCTCGGTGCTAATACAAGGCGCAACCGGGAGTGGAAAGGGTGTCCTGGCGCGGTGGTTGCACCAGAACGGCCCGCGGTCGGAGCGGCCATTCGTGGATTTGAATTGCGCTGGACTTTCCAGGGAACTCCTGGAGACGGAACTCTTCGGCCATGAAAAAGGAGCGTTCACTGGGGCGGTTCAGAATAAGGTCGGCCTACTGGAGATCGGTCATAAGGGAACCGTTTTCCTGGACGAAATTGGCGACTTGGATCTTCACGTACAGCCAAAACTGTTGAAGGTGCTCGAAGAGAAGAGTTTTCGCCGACTCGGGGACGTACGAGAGCGGGTGGTAGATGTGCGGCTTATTGCCGCTACGAACCGGGATTTGCGCGAACTCGTGCGTCAAAAGACATTCCGGGATGATCTATATTTTCGTGTCGGTGCAATCTCTCTGGCGGTGCCTTCGCTTCATGAGAGGGTTGAAGATATACCCATCCTGGCCAAGCAACTTCTGGACCATATCGGCGCCGACTTGGGAGTGCAGTCCATTGAAATCTCCGATGAAGCCATGCGTTATCTGCAATCCTATCCATGGCCCGGAAATGTTCGAGAATTGCGAAACATTCTTGAGCGCGCGGTGCTGCTGGGTGATCAACGATTGCTGACGGCTAAAGATCTTCATTTCGACGTGCGCGCAGACACTGACCGCTTCGATGACGGAGCCATTGCGACACTGGAACAGGTCGAAAGAACCCAAATCGAAAGGGCACTCAGGATATTAGGGGGACAGGTGCCAGAAGCTGCAAAGCGGCTGGGGATCCCTCGGAGTTCGCTCTACAACAAGATAAAACAGTATCGATTAGACCACGATCCAAAAGCGGAATTACCGGCTGCTGCGCCAGATGCACGGGCTGATGCCGAAATGCCGGGACGGTTTGTCGACAAGAGTTCGTAAACATAGCTCCTGCGATTTGGACCTTCTCGAAGTGTCAAGAACCGCCCGCCACATTCCACGATGCGCTGATTTTTCTCCCCTCATAGTCAGTCGCGCATCAAAGCGAAGCTTCACAAGCCCCCTTGAATTCGCTGTCGCAAGAATAATTTTTTCTGTCCGGAGTGTGGCCGCAAGTCCAGACGACGGATTCATTGCGCGGATCCCTGAAGCAACCTTGGTGTTTGCCGAGTTGTTTCCAAGGGCTCTAAATCACTCGGCCGTAACGACTTGGGTCATTTTACGTCCTTTGCACGGCACGGCGGCAATGTTTGGCAGCTTCCGTGCCCACATAACGAAGCGTGGCGGCTTTTTGAAATCGCATCACACGGCTTCATTAGCCGTCACCCTCCCCCGCAAGATTTAATTGGACTTAGTTATGAGCCGATTCAAGAAGTCGCGTTCGCTGGCACTTGCTGCCCAGTTGCCAGTGCTGAGCGTTCCGTTGGCTTCTGCCATCGTTCTGATTACCCTTGAAGTCCTCGTCTACGACAGAAATGAGTTGTGGGGTCGAATCTTTGCGATTCTATTTTCCCTCTGTTCGATTGCAGCCTTCAGCCTCGCCGTCCTGAAAGAAGATAGATACTCCCGTCTGAAATCTGATTGGCATGAAGAATCGCCAGCCTTTCAAAAACACATCCGTCGAGTTGGCACGTCGCTTATTCGGAACAAACGCGTAATTATCCGACACGCGGTTGTCTCTGTTTGTTTCGTGCTGCTGTTCCTCTTCCTCAACTACCCAGAAGTCATCGTCTTGTCTCACCTCGGCTCTGTAGCTTGGTATCCGGCTACTGGACTGATCCTGGCGTTGTTGTTGGGTTTAAGCCCGTGGTATGGGTTTCTGGTCTGTTTGGCAACTGCACTTGCCGGAATACTCATTTACCAGCAGCCGTTAATGTCTCTTAGTGGAACAGTGGGGGCTGTCGGCGGTACCGCCTTTTATGCCGCAGCGGCATGCATTTTGCGCGCTTCCCTGAAAATCGATCTTGGCCTCCTTGAGCGTCGAGATGTGGTTCGTTATCTATCGGTGACTACAGCGGCTGCTGTGGGATCCACTGCAATTGGGGTTGCATGCCTGGCTGCGGACCACGCGATTGTCTGGAGCGAATACTGGCATTCATCCGCGATTTGGTTCCTGGGTGACGAGATCGGATTGCTGGGCGTAGCACCGTTTCTTCTCATCTATATATTCCCGTGGGTTCGCAGGCAGTTGTTATCTGGCGTGGTCGAATCGCAGCCCGAGGCGCAGAATTTCGGCAGGGCGAGTTTTAGCAGCGGAGCCTTCGTGGAAGCGGGCGCCCAAGCCTGCACGCTGCTGGCTGTGCTCTGGGTGATGTTTGGATCGGAGTTGGGTCATGCGGAGTTATTTTATCTGAGCTTCATCCCGATCATTTGGATCGCGATGCGTCACGGAATCCGCCGAGTTGTCATTGGATTGCTCGCACTGAATTTTGGCATTGTGGTCGCGATGCATTTTTATCCACCATCCTGCGCCCCCACCAAAGTGGCTCTGCTCATGTTCGTAATCTCGGCAGCCGGACTAATCGTGGGATCTGCGGTAAGCGAGCGACTCCGTATCACCGGCCAACTCCTTCAACGCACTGCCGAATTGGTTGGCGTGAACTCTGAGTTGCTGACTGCCAAAGAAGCCGCCGAGGCAGCGAGCCGTACCAAGAGTCAGTTTCTGGCCAACATGAGTCATGAAATCCGCACCCCCCTGAACGGGATCATCGGCCTGACCGAGCTTACCCTCGACACGGAATTGACCCCCGGACAGCGCGAGTACCTACTAATGTTGAGGTCCTCCGGGGATTCGTTGCTCGGTGTGATAAACGACATCCTCGATTTCTCCAAGATCGAGGCGGGCAAGCTCGAATTGGACCCCATCGACTTCAACCTACAGAACAGTGTGGGCGAAGATATGCGCGCGCTGGCATCACGAGCTGATCAGAAGGGTCTGGAACTGACTTACCAGATCAACTCGGACATACCGGCTTACGTAGTGGGAGATCCCGGCCGAATCCGCCAAATTCTCATCAATTTAGTGGGAAACGCCATCAAGTTCACACAACAGGGGGAAGTTGTGGTGCGAGCACAGTGCGCTTCTCGCAGCGATCACGAACTCGAACTACACTTCACAGTTGCGGATAGCGGTATTGGAATCCCTACGGACAAGCATTCGCTCATCTTTGAAGCTTTTGCTCAGGCCGATGGCAGCACCACTCGTAACTATGGTGGCACCGGTCTTGGACTTGCCATCTCATCCCAACTCGCGGGATTGATGGGTGGCCGAATTTGGGTGGAAAGCACGGTGGGCAAGGGTAGTACGTTCCACTTTACGATCCCAGTTGGTGTCGCCGCAGATCAGCATGCCTCCATTGTGCAGACATTTCAGGCCGAACTATTGCACCTTCCAGTACTGCTGGTGGACGACAATGCCACCAATCGCCGAGTCCTGCTGGAAATGACACGGAGCTGGGGCATGCAACCGACTGCGGTAGATAGTGGAGTGGCCGCCTTGGAAATCATGAAACAGATGGCAACGACGGGCCAGGGATTTGGCCTGGCGATCATCGATGGACACATGCCGGGTATAGACGGTTTCGAACTGGCGGCTCAAATCAAAACCGATCCCCGCCTCGCAAGCGCCATAATCATGATGCTAACTTCTACCGGGCAGAGTGGTGACGTCGCTCGCTGCCGCAGACTTGGCATCATCGCATATCTCCTAAAACCCATTCGCAAGTCGGAACTTCTTTCAGCGATTCTGGCTGCCTTGGGTCAAAGGTCCGCCGATTCAGCTCCTGATTTGGTTACGCGATATAGTCCTCAAGAGGCGCCCAGAAAGCTCCGAATTCTCGTGGCCGAAGACAATCCGGTAAATCAAAAGGTTGTTCTCAGAATGTTGGAAAAGATGGGACATGTACCGACGATCGCTGCCAACGGACGTGAGGCCCTGGCAGTTCTGTCATCTGACTCCTTTGATCTTGTGTTCATGGACGTACAGATGCCAGAGATGGATGGGCTTACGGCTACCAAGAGCATCCGCGAGCGTGAGAAACAGACGGGACTTCATCTTCCAATTGTTGCGATGACTGCCCACGCGATGAAGGGTGACCGGGAACTCTGTCTCGAAGCGGGTATGGACGGATACATTGCCAAACCCGTCAGCGGTAAACGAATCGAAGAGGCAATCGCCAGAATTCTCACCTCGGAGCCCCCAGCACAGCCGTTCCCGGTAGTAAAAGTTGTCCCCGGTTCGCTTATTCTTTGGAACCGGGCCCAGGCACTAGAGAGACTGGATGGTGACGAAAAGTTGCTGCATGAAATCGTTCGGATTTTCCTTGAAGAGAGTCCTAAACAATTGTCGAACTTAAAGCAAGCCGTGACAGAAGCCAACGCTGAACTGATAGAGAGGACGGCACACAGCTTGAAAGGAGAATTGAGCTATCTGGGTATGCCTGCGGTCTCGCAGAGAGCGCACGAACTGGAGCGAATGGGCCGACACCGCGACTTGGATCGCGTCTCGGAAGTGCTTGCCTTATTCGAAGCTGAGGTGCTGGCCGCGACGGTAAACATGCAAAGCATGCTAGGAGTGAACCATGAAATTGCTAATCGCTGAAGACGATATTTTCTTTCGCAAGCTGTTGGAACAAATCCTCATACCCGACTATGACGTGATCGTGGCGCAGGACGGTAACGAAGCTTGGGCTACACTACAGCGGGCAGATGCGCCGCAGTTGGCGATCTTGGACTGGGTAATGCCCGGAATGAGCGGCCCGCAGGTCTGCCGGAACGTCCGGTTATGTTCCCGCTTAGATTCTATATACCTCATCATCCTCACGGCCAAGAACAGTGTCGCCGACGTAGTGTCTGGCCTTCGGGCGGGAGCGGATGATTACGTAACCAAGCCTTTCGGTCCCGAAGAACTCCGAGCACGAGTCAAAATCGGTAAGCGGATTCTGGAGTTGAAAGACGATCTCGCAAAGCGGTCAGCGGAGGCAACTGAATCGTCGGCGCGAGAAACCACACTTCAGCAGCTCCTGCTCAGTCGTCCGATCCGCCAGAGATCGGAATCTAACCCAGAAGACTGGCCGGGAGTCGATGCCTATCTGAGACAAGGCTCAGAAGCTAGGGATTCCGTGCTTCTGCAGTGGCACGCCGTCACCCGCCCAGGCTGTTCCTTCCTCCCCGAGGGTTCCAACCTGCAACTGACAAGTAGCAGGCCTTGGACAATTTCGCATGAATGACAACAAGCAAGCTGGATGCCTTACTTCGGAATGCAAACGTGCCAAGAGCGTGTCAGATACGGCCCCGGTCGCCGAAAACGGCCCCATTTGCCGCCAGGTTCTTCAGAGTCGACTGCGGAACGCCGACGGGGATATTGACGACGGACCTGGACCACTTCAAGTTGAAATTCCTCAGAGCCGGAAGGATGGAGGTCTGTATGACTAAGAAGCTGTTCACGGTTCGTCTGCCGCTTCCCTTCACAGCTGAATCCCTTGACGCAGGGATGACCGTCTGCGACAACGTCCAAGTTACAACGGGAACGCGGCAGGCAGATGTTCAGAGTTGCGTGCGCAAAGAGGCCGAAAAGCATCTGGTGCAGATGGAGAGCGGCCGCCAGCTTGTGGAGAATGAGCTCCGAGAGAGCGAAGAACGATATCGGATGCTCCTCGACGGAATCCAGAACTACGCCGTCTTCATGATGGATGCCCGGGGCCTGATTGTCAGTTGGAATGCGGGTGCCGAAAGAATCAAGGGTTACAGAGCCGATGAGATTATTGGCCGCAACTTTTCCTGCTTCTTCCCTCCGGAAGATATCGAGCGGGCCAGACCGGAGGAAATACTACGTCTGACCGCCGCAAGCGGCCGGCACGAAGAACAGAGCATGCGCGTGCGGAAAGACGGCTCACGATTCCTGGCGAGTGTCACCTTCACCGCGTTGCGCGACCTAGACGGAAACCTGCGTGGATTTTCTGAGTTCAGTCACGATCTCAGCGAAAGCAAGGAGTCGGGGGCGAAGTACCGAGGCCTGTTGGAAGCGGCTCCGGATGCGATGGTAGTGGTAAACCAAGCGGGCGAGATCGTCCTGCTGAACGTTCAGGCGGAAAAACAGTTCGGGTACAGCCGCGATGAATTGGTAGGGCAGAAGGTGAAGAACATCATTCCGGAAGGCTTCGCAGAACGGCTTATTGCCGACGGTACGCGAAGCGCGGCAGAGGCGCTGGCACAGCAGATCGGAACGGGGATTGAGCTCGTTGCACGGCGGAAGGACGGAAGCGAGTTTCCCATCGAAATCATGTTGAGCCCGCTCGATGGCGCTGGGGGGATCCTGGTAACGGTGGCGATCCGCGACATCAGCGTGCGTAAAGATGCGGAAGCTCACTTAGCACAGATGGAGGGCAGATACCGCGCGCTCTTGGAAGCGGCTCCGGACGCCATGGTGGTGGTAGACGTGGGTGGAGAGATCGTTCTGCTGAATGTGCAGGCAGAAAAACAGTTTGGATATAGCCGCGATGAACTTGTTGGGCAGAAGGTGAAGGACATCATTCCTGAGGGCTTCGCGGAGCGGCTGATTGCTGACGCAACCCGAAGCGTGGCCGACGCGCTGACGCAGCAGATCGGCACCGGGATCGAGCTCTTTGGGCGGCGAAAGGATGGTAGCGAATTTCCCATCGAGATCATGTTGAGTCCGATGGAAAGCGCTGAGGGGATCCTAGTTACCGCAGCCATCCGCGACATTACTGAGCGCAAGAAATCCGAGTTGCACTTGGTGAAGACCGTGGGGGAACTGAAACGTTCGAATAACGAATTGCAACAATTTGCCTATGTCGCATCACACGATCTTCAAGAGCCGTTACGGATGGTTGCTAGTTATACGCAGCTCCTGGGCAAGCGCTACAAGGGGCGTCTGGACTCCGATGCAGATGAGTTTATCGCCTTTGCAGTAGACGGTTGCAACCGCATGCAGAGATTGATCCAGGATCTGCTGGCCTATTCCCGGGCGGGAACAGGCGGAAAGGTCCTCCGGGAGATCTCCGGTGAGACCGCATTGAAGGGCGCACTTACAAACCTACGAGCGACCATAGAGCAAAGCGGCGCAATTGTGACTCACGATGCGCTCCCGGCCATCACGACGGATGGGGCTCAATTGGCTCAGGTATTTCAGAATCTTGTCAGTAACGCAATCAAGTACCGCAGCGCCGCGGTTCCCCAAGTACACATCTCCGCCGCGAAGAATCGTGGCAAGGAATGGATCTTTTCGGTTCAAGACAACGGCTTGGGAATCGACCCTCGATATTTTGAAAGGATCTTCATCCTTTTCCAACGATTGCATGGGCGAGACGAGTTTGAGGGCACGGGAATCGGATTGGCCATTTGCAAGAAGCTTGTGGAGCGGTTGGGCGGTAGGATCTGGGTCGAGTCGCAGCTTGGAAAAGGCTCAACGTTTTATTTTGTGCTGCCAGAAAGAGAGAAATGATGAAATCGATTGGAACAGACGCGGAACCCATCCAAGTTCTTTTAGTGGAAGATAGCGTGGGCGATGTCCGGCTCACGCGTGAAGCATTTAAAGACGCTAAGGTGCACATCAACTTGCATGTCGCGTCGGACGGGATAGAGGCATTGGCCTTCCTGAAGCGCGAGGGCGAGCATGCCCATGCTCCCCGGCCAGATCTGATCTTGCTCGACCTGAATCTCCCTAAGAAGGACGGCCGGGAAGTTTTGGAGGAGATTAAGGAGAGTCCCACACTGAAAAGCATTCCTGTAGTTGTCCTCACCACCTCCGCCTCTGAAGCGGATATCTTGCGCAGTTATCGACTCCATGCGAACTGTTACATCACCAAGCCTGTGGGCCTCGATGGGTTCCTCGAAGTCGTCAAGAGCATCGACAGTTTCTGGCTGTCCGTGGTCAAGTTGCCGCACGAATTGCCCTCATGAAAGAAAAGCCGCTCCAAGTTCTCTTGGTTGAGGATAACGCGGGAGATGTCCGTTTGCTTCGCGAGATGTTCAGTAAGGAGAGGCCGGACAGTTTCCAATTAACACACCTCTTGCGCCTGAGTGAAGCCGAGATTCACCTTGCAAAAGGTGAGGTGGACATCGTGCTCTTGGACATGGGATTGCCGGACGGGCATGGTCTCGATACCGTGCGGCGGGCGCATGCGGTAGCCCCAGGCGTGCCGATGATCGTGCTAACTGGCTTGGACGACGAGGCTCTCGCCGCCGAAGCCATGAAGGCAGGTGCGCAAGATTACTTGATCAAAGGCCAGATCGAAAATCGTGCGCTTCCCCGGGCCCTTCGCCACGCCATCGAGCGCTTCCGCATGCAAACAGAAGCCGATCTCGTCCGGGTCCATCAGATGCAGTTTAAGGATGAGTTTCTCTCCCATGTGTCGCATGAGCTTCGTTCTCCACTCTCTGCGATCCATCAGTTTGTGACCATTCTTCTCGACGGGTTGGCGGGCGAATTGAACGTGGAACAGTGCCAGTATCTGGAAATTGTGCTGAGGAATGTCAAGCAGCTTAAGTCGATGATTAATGACTTATTCGAAGTCACTGGCATGCAGTCGGGTAAGCTGAGCATCGAACCGCAATGTGTTTCAGTTTCCGATGCAATCGTTTACGCCGTCAAGACACTCCAGGAGGCTGCGACAGCCAAAGGAATCGCACTCTCTGCAGACATCGAGACCCGCTTGCCGTCAGTCGTTGCTGACCCAACCCGCGTTCGACAAATCCTCGTCATTCTAGTTGACAATGCCCTCAAGTTCACCCCGGCCAACGGCGCGGTGAAGGTTCAAGCCCGCATATTCGAGGAAGATCCCAATTTCCTGCATCTGCAGGTGTCAGACTCGGGGTGCGGGATCAATCCGGAGATGACGGAGCGAATTTTCGAACGGCTGTTCCAAGCGTCAGATCCGGCTTTGGCGGGTCGTAAAGGTCTTGGCCTGGGGTTGTATATCTGCAAAGAGTTGGTTACACGACAGGGCGGAACAATTTGGGCCAAAAACGTACCGGGAGAAGGTGCAGTGTTTTCCGTTACATTGCCCATATTCTCTTTGCCCAACCTGCTCGCACCGGCCTTCAACAATGAAAGGCATACCGAATCTCCGATCACACTCGTGGTCACGGAGATCGGCTCACAGACCGGGTGGTTGTCTGACCAAGTGCGCGCGGAACAGTGTCGCGGAATCCGCGATCTCCTGCAAAGGTGTTTGCATTCCGATCTGGACGTTCTTTTGCCTAAGATGGGCATCGCAGGAGGGGTAGAACTCTTCTTCATTGTGGCGATTACCGATGGAATTGGCGGCGAGGCGATTAGTAAGCGGGTTAGGGAGCGATGGGAACGCTGTCAACAGGTCCAGCAGGCAGGCTTGACCCTTTCGATCTCTTATCGATCACTGGGAGCGATCAAAGGAAAGCCGAGCGAATCGATGGAGCATCTTTTAGCGAGAGTAGCCACTAACGTTCAGGAACTTATGAACGAAGAACATTTATCGAGGCAACTGACAAATGGACAATAAGAAAATTCTCATTGTGGACGACGATCCGGATATACGCCAAGGCATGCATGTGCGCCTTCAGGCTAACCACTACGCTACTTTCTTTGCAGCCGACGCATTTTCCGGTATGGCCGAAGCACGGAAGCACCGGCCGGATTTAATTATCCTCGACCTCGGTTTGCCTGCGGGGGACGGTTTCACTGTGATGGAAAGACTCAAGACAGTTCCATATCTTGCGGTAATCCCGATCATCGTCGTCTCCGCTCGCGATGGTCTTGGAAACCAAAAGCGTGCTTTCGATGCAGGAGCGAGAGCCTTCCTCCAAAAACCGGTGGATGATGCCGAATTCCTGGCGGTCATTCGGCAAGCCCTGGGAGAACCCGCGCGGACGGAGAACTATACCCCATATCATCAGGGACCGATATAACGATGAGCGGTCCATGTCCACGTTGAACCTTAGTACGGTACCTGACTCGTGCCCTCTATGCCAGACGCCAGCGGGGATAGTGTCTAACTCCGGCACAAATCACATCCCGGTCTTCTCGCGGGAGAGTATTTTATGAGCGATCAGAAAGACGCGACTGTCGGACGTCTAATGCGCGAGAGAAAGGACGCCGACGCAGAATTATTGTTGTTGACTACCGAAGCGACGCGCTTTGGCATAACTCTCGAGGAAATAGGCAAAAGGCTTCAGTGCGAACCTGAATTTGTGGTTTTTGACCTTCAAGAGACGAGCATTAGGTATTCCAGCCCTCATCTTGACAAACCAACTTACAAACCCAGCGATATTGGTAGTGAACACGTCTTGACACTTACTCACGCCATTCGCTCTGCGATGGATCGCGTGAGTTGTCTACAAGAGGAGTCCCGAAAGTTGGGCTTCTGACGGAACAAATTGACAAAGGCAAGCAAAGTACGCCAGGACATGATGGGATGGCATCGGCGATGGATAAGATGATCTGCAGTTCGCTCGTGAAGCGATACTTGGCCCGTGTTGCTCTGCAACTGACAACCGATTGTTCCTGGACAATTCCGCATGAATAACAACACGCAGTCTGGAATTCTTATTTCCGAATGCAAGCTCGACACGGTTGCATCGAGTAGTGTCCTGATCGCGGAAGACGATCCTATCTGCCGTCGGGTTCTTCACAGTCGGCTGGGCAAGTGGGGTTTTCGAGTGATTACGGCTGAGGATGGATTGGAAGCCTGGGAGATCCTCCGACAAGGCAACCCTCCGGATCTCATCATTTTGGATTGGATAATGCCCGGTATAGATGGTCCTGAACTCTGTCGCAGAATTCGTGAAAGGCAGCATGTTATTTATCCGTACATCTTGTTAGTTACCGGGAAAGACGAAACACAGGATGTTGTACGGGGACTGGAAGCTGGAGCTGATGATTATCTCTCGAAACCGGTTGATCCCGCAGAGTTACGGGCACGGCTGCAAGCTGGCAAGAGAATCCTTAACCTGCAGCATGAATTGATCCAGGCGCGAGAGGAACTTCGCTTTCAAGCCAACCATGATGCGTTGACCGGGATATTGAGTCGCAGTGCCATCTTGAACGCGCTTGACCGTGAACTGCAGCGAGGGGCTCGCTCCGGAACGCCGACAGGGATACTGATGATGGATCTAGACCGTTTCAAGAGGCTCAATGACACCTATGGCCATTTGAGTGGTGATGCCATACTGAAGGAAGTCGCGCATCGTATCAACCAAGCTGTGCGCTCTTATGATTTTCTAGGACGCTATGGGGGCGAGGAATTTCTTGGGGTACTCTCCAATTGCTATCCAGACGATCTCCGCACCATTGCTGAAAGGGTCCGCTCTGCGGTTTCCGAGGCCCTGATTGACACAGGCACCGCCAGTTTGGCTGTTACGGTCAGCGTCGGTGGGGTCGTTACATCGCACGCAACCCCGGGCATCGAGTCGCTTGCTGCAGCTGACACCGTGTTATATGAGGCGAAACGCAACGGAGGAAACAGAGTTGAAATCGGGGCTTGCAATCTGGCTGGACTGAAGGTGAGGAGCTGAAGAATGATGGCGATACGACCTATCCCCTTGGCAATAGGCTGGTGCTGCGCTCTGCCGAATGGGACAGATCGCACGCCGCTCTTGGCCGACCAAGGCCGATCCCGGCGCCCTCTATACAGTGGCTCGTCTGGCGTTTCTCGCCTTTCACAACGAAAATTCTTGGTGACGATGCCTGGCATTAGTTGATCCGCTCGGTCGTCAGTCGTCTTGTACATAATCGTCGGAACGAACAAACGGAGGTCCGTATGCAGTCGATTCTTTTGATCGAGGATAGCAGGTTCTTGCGGTTGGCAAACGAACGGGCACTTGCGAAAGCAGGCTACAGTGTAGTGACCGCGGGGGATGGCGAGGAAGGATTGCGTGTAGCTTGTGCAACGATTCCCGACCTCATCCTTTTGGATATGTTATTGCCGAAGTTAGGAGGGGAGCAGGTACTCCAGGCGTTGAGAAATAACGCACCCACCGCGCTAATTCCTGTCATCGTGTTGAGCAGTCTTCCTCAGACTAACGAGAACAGACTCCTGACAGAGGGCGCCACCGCCTACTTCGAGAAATCTCAATTGGAACTGGGCAAGCGCTCGGACCTTCTCATCAACATCGTGAAAAGAACGCTGGAGCGTGTCATCGAACCCCATGGCCAGCCAGTGCCCCCCAGCAGGGATCTCTCATGCTCACAATGTGTTAGCGAGAGGCAGACGTGACGCCAGATATGGCATTTGAGTGTTTGCTTGTTTCCAGTGATCCCGGCGTGTTCGGCACCATAGATCGAATACTACAGAAGCTTTCGATCCGTACAAACATCTGCTTGCGTTCTTCAAGAGCCTTCAACCTGCTGGCGAAAGGTAATACCGACCTTATCGTCATCGACTGGGAGGGCGAAGCTTCTTCAGAACTCTTGCACGAGATCTGGAAGTCCGGCAGCACGCGGAAACCAACTATCGTCGCGATTTCTACCCTGGATTGCCCTATACCAGGTGCCCACGTTGTTCTGTGGAAGCCCGTAACACCCGAATCAGGCACCAAGGCGCTAAAAAGTGCTTATTTTAGAATGGTGCAGGACCATCGCTTGCACGCAAGATACGCTCTGATGACGTCTCTCGTAGCAACCGATGAGACTCAGCGAGCTGTGCCCGTGACTATCACGGATATCGGCGATGGTGGAGTCGGGCTTAACACCAAAGTGGAACTTACGATTGGAGATATATTATCGTTTCACTTAATGTTGCCGGGCGCGAACAGAGACGTCTACGTCCAAGTTCGCGTTCTGTGGACCCGGGAGTATGGTGCGGTTGGTTGCGAGTTCCTCCGCATCCCACCCGTCGACGCTGATATTCTGCACGATTGGTGTAAGCGCAAGAGCCAAATTAGGAAACCGTTGATCGAGGTCTGAAGAAAAATGCCGCGCGGCTGCGGAGCCGAGGAATCAGCCTTGTGGAGACCGAGCTCAAGATCGTATCCCGCAAGACTACCGAGTTCATGCTGAAGCGCCCGGTTTGGCGGTGGCAATCCCGACTTTGCCGGTTGTAACCCTGCCCCCAGATTTCGATCTTGCGTCGTGGGTCACCGGGACTGGTGAATCGGTTCGCGCTCAGGCGTTCAGCGCGCAACCGGCGCCCAGCGCTCTCCACGCAGGTATTCTGCACCGGCGTGCCGGGCTGGATAAACTCCAGCCTCACGTCGCCTTCTTCGCTCCAGGCCAGCACCCGACCGCTAGACTCCGGGCTATCGCCCAGAACGATCGCTTCCTGGAGTCCTCGCTCACCCGCAATCCAGCACGCGGCCCCCTCGCAATCCACTCAGAGAGGGTCGACCCCGACCGGGACGCAGAGCAATTTTGCAATCAGTTGATCTTGTGACCCGCCGCCCCCCACTGTCGTTCACGCGAGCATACAACAGACTTCTTTGCTCAATCTGCGATTTGAGCGGCAACGGGTGTCTGGGCGCACGGCGCCGGCCTTTGAGGCCTTGCCCCAGTTAACGTGTGTAGAAGCTCGCGGCCTGGGCATCAAAGTCTTTCGGAGTTCGGTATCACAGACTGCTGGGCGCACGCTCCTCGTTCTACTCCTTCCACCAAGCATCGAACAGGTGCTGAATCCAGGGAACTATCGGCTGGTAACCCGGTGTTACCAGTGTCCCATTACAGTCTCGCCATTGTGGCACTCGAGCCATGAGCCTATCTTCAGGCCATGACCTTGCGTAACGAATCATCAGTTCCGGTTATGAGCATTAGCCAACCGCACTCCGCCATCGCAGCGAATGCATGCAAGGTCGCAACATTCACGAGATCAATGCTGCGCGCTACATTTGCGGTGCTGGGGTTGGTCACGATTTCCATGGCTGCCGAACCTCCGAATGCTCCCAGCACCGTCATCCGGACTGAGTCGGTGATGATCGAGGCTGTAGTGCCGGGTAGGGTCAGTGAGAGAGTGGCCCCTCGTTCCGAGATCAAGCTTATCGACAAGAGGTTCACTAGCCTCGCCATTGTTTCTGTTGGCAGCACATTCGCCGATTCATATACGACGTTGTTTGCCCGCCAGAATTGGCTTGCTGGGAAAAAGGGAGTTTGCAATGTAGAAGTGGAGTCGGCCTATTTGTATGGAACTCACCCGACCGTTGGGCGTGCCTACGCTGTCGCATCGGTGAAAAGTGTCAGTTCTGTGCTTGCCGCGTACTACTGGCGAAAACATCACGTCAGGTTTTGGAGTCTGCCTTTGGTTGCTAACTCGATCATAAGCCTGCAGGGCGTAGGCCAAAACATGGCGGCGTGCAACTAGCCGAGCACCAACAATCACTCGGAAGGAGCGAACGCGAGCCCGGAAGTCCGCGATACAGGCGCTTCATTGACCGAACTCCCGCCTTTCGTGATAACGACCGAACACTCTCCCATTTCCCTCATACCAGACTGCTCAATGGAGCGGTAGCCATCCTCGCCTGGACTAAGGCCGCTACCTTGACCGCGGCCACGGAGGTTTGACGTCGCGGGCAACCATCTGCGATCGCACCTGGAAAAGTCACTACCCCTTTTTTCTGCATGCCATTGGAGAAAACGGCTACGGGTTCGGCCTCGACTTCACCGCGAAAGACTTCCGCAGCCTAACGCTGCCTGTCTTCCTGCTCGGACATGCCGAGTAGTTTGAGCAAAACATTGCGCTTGTGCGCTTCGCCTGCGCGCACGAAAACCCTGACGGACGCAGCGAATTCCGTGATCAGCGGTGGTTTGCAGCCAGGCGGCGCCGCTAAAGACCCAGAGGTATCACTCAATGTTAGTCTGGAAGCGGCCAAAGGAAGTCTTTAAGTGCTCGTCGTAATCGTACTTGAGCAACATCCGGCGCGGATCTACCTTGTAGCTCTGCGCGTTGCCTCCCTCGAAAACAACCTCGGAACGCACGCTGGCTTTGTCGGTAAGTCTTGACGTACAGAAAAGACTAAGGTCGCCTCCCGCCGAGCCGGGGGACGAACCCGCCCCAAAGTTCCGGCTGGCGCTGGTAGAGAACCTTGCAGTCCGCTTCTCCGAAGCCGCGCCACTGAATGCCATGAGGTTCGTGGAAGTCTTCACGGATGTTTGCAGCGGGCACCGTCGGGGCCGCTGGCGTGTTGACCTCAGAATGAGAAAGCTGAGGAAGTGGAAGCCGCATTTGCTCCCTACTTGATCGAGATAACCTCGCGTTGCGATGCCTTCACTTGCTCAACTAGCTCTCAGATTGTCTCTCGGGCCGAAGGGCTGACATCCCGCACGAAGCCCCATTCAGTCAGGAGCAGCGATACTATGGACACTCGGAAATATACCGCATACCTCGGTCTACGTCTCCCTGTAAACCGCGAAATAGTAATCGAGTTCCGTCAGTCAGCCAACAGGGACTTCACTGCTATCTGTGGGTGGGTGTAAAGCACGCTGCCTGCCAAGGAACTTGACTAACCGCGATTCTAAAACACGGATGCCGAAGTGACGCGAATTGAGAGGGTCAGCGGTATAGGTCATTTCGGAAGTGGCGAACGCCAGTGATTTCTGAAGGTCTCTCGCGATCCAGTTGCGGGACAGTATTCTGTTCCTCAGACAAGGTCGAGGCGGAGTCACGGGATCCGAAGACTTCAGGGCGTTGGAACAAAGCACCCGTGACATACAACTGTTCTGAAGCGCCACAAGAGGTCGAAGGATTTTAGGTTGGACGGACAATTCCCCCAGCAACTCAATCGATGGTCTCAGGTTCGATGAAGTCGGTTCGGGAGGTGGAGCACGGGCATTGGTTGGTGACCCTATGAGCCCTCCATGAACGGCGCTAGCTAGCAGCGAGAAGTAGGATTGGGATATGTCTTCTCCCATCACTCCGTCAGCAAATGTAGTTCCTTCTATTCTGCCGACAGCAACGGCCACAGCCACCGCCGCCGCTCCGATCTCGATTCCTCACCTGCTTGCGGCGATGCTAAGAACGTCATCGAACGTTAGCGATCTCTTTTTTTCGCCCGGGAAGCCCCCTTTGGTGGAAATTAATGGAAGACTGGTTCCCGCCGGAGCGGCACGCGCCCTCACAAGTGAGGACACTCGGCGCATTGCGTCGGAGCTCATTGGCGACAACCAACACGCGATTGATAACTTGAAGACACTCGGCTCGTGCGATGTCTCCTACAGTTTGCCGGGCGCCAACCGGTTTCGGGTTAACATCTTCATGCAACGCGGCACGTGTGCTGTCGTAATGCGGGTAATTCCCGGCAAGGTCCCCGACTTCGAATCGCTGAACTTGCCTTCTGAATTGGGGAAGATTGTTGGTCTACGCAATGGAATCGTATTAGTGACCGGCCCGACCGGTTCCGGCAAATCGTCTACCCTAGCAGCTATCATCGACAAAATTAATAAAGAGCAGTCCTATCACGTCCTTACGATCGAAGACCCCATTGAGTTCCTGCATCCACACAAAAACTGCATCGTCCATCAGCGTGAATTGCATAGCGATACGCCCAACTTTGCCCTCGCTTTAAGGGCGGCGCTGCGCCAGGCCCCGAAAGTGATCCTTGTAGGAGAGATGCGAGACAGGGAAACAATCGAGATTGCAATGGAGGCGGCAGAAACCGGCCACTTGGTCCTCTCCACTCTCCATACCATCGACGCATCGAAGACGGTGGAAAGAATCGTGGGAGTTTTTCCCATGGCCGAACAGCACACACTACGAAACCGCCTGGCAAAGAGTTTTCGCTATATCATTTCGCAGAGGCTCGTACCTCGTAAAGATGGCGCCGGACGGGTGGCCGTAATTGAAATATTGAAATCCACTCTGCGCACCCGCGAGTATGTGGAAAAAGGCGAAGGAGATGGCAAAACGCTGCTAGATGCGATGCGCGTCGGAGATCAGGAAGGCATGCAGCACTTCGACGGAGAAATCGAAAGACTCATCCGCCGCGGCATCCTCGATCTGGATACTGGACTGGCTTATGCTACCAATTCCGGTAATCTTCAATTGGAGTTAGTTGACCTTGCACAGGAACTCGCCGATCCGCTGCTGGAAACGAGTGGGATGTAGGTAAGAAGTTTCCGGGGTGGGGGCGCTGCCTTCAAGGACGCTGCATAACCTAACTCGAGTTGGCTACGCCTGCACCGCGAAACTCCGCACCGTGACCGACGAGTGGAAGCATAAGGACAAACCCTAAAATCAAAAGGCTTATCAGGACACTGCCGAACAGCTAATAGACGAAGGCCGAACCAGGTGAGTTCGGTCTGAGGTACAGTGAAGCAAATGCGGTCGTGAGGGCCTGAACGTCGGTTTCCCGCCACTAACCCATGACCGCATTTCGACACTTCGAACTAAGCCATCATACTTGCTGACGGTCTCAATAAGTGTTCACTTTTATACACCTTCGGTAATAATTCTGACACAGGAGTACGGCCCGGTCTGCGTGGTTAGCTTTCGTGCTGGTTCCATCCCGCTTCCCTCGTAATCCCCTTTACTTCTAAACAATAAGGTCCGGCCTCCAGTGGCGTGTGCGTTTTTGACCAGATTCCTGAGGCTACAACTGGAACAATCGGAGCATTCGAACCAGAGACCCCGTTTGTCTCCCTGACAGCGCCCAAGGAGGATTTATGTGGATTCTATTCAAGCGTTTGAAGCAGTCACACGCCCACTCCGAACTTGAAACCCTGATTCTAGAACGTACAGCGGAGCTGCAAAAACTTTCTCAACATCTGCTGAAGGTGCAGGATGAGGAGAGAAGAAAGATAGCCCGCGACCTGCACGACAGCACCGGCCAAACGTTAACCGCGCTGAAAATCAGCGTTTCTCTCCTTCAAGAAGATTGCAAAGCAGAACCGGCAAGGCTGGCGATTCTTTCCGATGTTGCACAACTGACGGATCAGGCACTGGAAGAGATTCGTACCATGTCGTATCTGCTGCACCCGCCACTTTTGGATGAGGTGGGCTTTGCTTGCGCGGCCGAGTGGTTCATCGAGGGATTCGCCAAGCGGAGCGGGATTAACGTAAAAGCCGATATTGCAAATTCGCACCGACTGCCCAGTAGAGTGGAGATCGCTTTATTTCGTGTATTGCAGGAGAGCTTGACCAACGTGCATCGTCACTCCGGGGCGGCAGAGGCGAGCATCCATTTTCGACATGACGCCGAAGCTGTGCTTTTGGAGGTACGAGACTTTGGGAAAGGCATAACTGAGGAGCGATTGAAGTTGCTATGTTGTGTAAGCGCAGAGACAGGCGTTGGTTTGGCCGGCATGCGCGAGCGGCTACACGAACTGGGCGGCACGCTGGAGATAGAATCCGACGGGCATGGGACAAGCATGCGAGCCACCGTTCCACTCCATGCAGAGGCTCGCCCTCTTCAAATGGAGGACTGCGGGCGACTCGGCAAATCCGCAGCAGCGTAAATCGCGCTGCATGTCACAGTTTCTTCCCGGCAAGATAGGCGCATTGCCACGATCATGACATTACTTTCTCTTTTGTCTCGCCCTCGGCTGTCTTACTGGGCTGACCTCGCTGACCGCGCTGACCGCGCTGGCGGTGGCCTAATGGGCTGCGCACCTTGGCTGGTTGAATTTGCAAGTACCAAGCTCGTCTTCATATAAGGTCCGGTGACTCTATGCGGCATCCCGTTCCGGGAAGCAAAGTGCGGGCTGCGGGTCAATTTTGTCCACTGCCGGCTTCACATTGATGTGGAATGACGCTCGGTCTCGTGCGAGCTTCGGGCCAATCAGACCGGTCAACCTCTCAACGGTGGTGCTCAGGTCTTTGGCGTGCATCTGCTGCAATTCAATCGTAATTGTGACGTCGAACAACTCGGATTCGTGAAAGTGTTGTGCAATGCGCGAGCAAACTGCCCCCAAGCATTCGAGCGAGGCTCACGAGCAAGCGGCCCTTGCACGCGGGGCACTCGTCACCTCGGCTGTCACTGATGACCTCGCAATCCAGGCAGAAGACTGCTTTCCAGAGAGGGAGAACTCCTGCCTCCCGATGGTTCCTTGTTTCGGCAAACATATACACCAACCTCTGTCACTGACAAATGGGCAGCTACAGTCAACAACAATACAGCGTCATTCTCAGTGTGCAAGCTGTCAAAGTTTCCAGTGGCTAAGCCAACTCTAATCCCAGGCAGGACAGCTCGCAAATCGGCCTACAAATTAGGGAAAACAATGCTTCTGCGGTCGACTGTTGAAATATCGCCATAGCACGCAACATAAAAGGCTTCCACTCTTGCGGTAGGTTGTGATTGTTCGCACCACCACCCTCCTAGAGAGGACATCGGCCTGAATCCGAGCGGACTTTAGGACCTCGGCTAGATCTTATTCTAGGTTTGTGGTGCCGAAACGTGAACACTCCGCCGACATATCCGTCCGGCAGCAGGGAGCGTGGAGTCGGCCCGCGGCTCTTGGTCATTGCCTGCGAATTCGTTTTTCTTCAAAACCGTCCCAGTAGCACGGATAGATTCACTTTCACCACTTGACGCGCGGCGTCGAACAACCGCTCCCGCGCGTGTCAGACCAATCAGGAATATTCTGATCGACTTCTTGCACGTCTCTCTTTTGAAATGTGAGCGGTTTGGATCAGACAAGTCATATTCTTACCGAATAGCATTGTGTGGTTTCACCTGGATGCTCCAAGTTCACACGTCAGAGCCGGAAAGCCCCCGGGGTTGGACCCCAGAATCGGAAGCAGATTCAAATCCAAAGCGAAAATTTCCCTCGCTGCAAGGTGAGAATCTCCGGACGGCTCCATGAAGAAAGCGCTCGTGGTGCCGAGTACTAATACATACCAGACCACCACTAAGGTTGCCTGGATGGCTTTGATGGTACTACAGAGTCGTGGGGGGACAACACCGGCCACATTTTCGAGATAACCACCATGTTTCACCTCGACCCAAAAAGGCATACCGGGTATACCTCCGGGCTACTTTGCAAGAGTGCTGCGATTTAAAATTAGGACTGATGGAAGCCAGTTAAAGTGAGCGAGATTGGACATTAACGAGTGTATCGAATCCAGCATAATGCTAATGCGAATACACTTTGTCCTTCTGGTCGAAGCAAAATCACGGGTATCAAGAGGGCAGACGTTGTCTTTATTTTGCGTCTTCCAGTGAGTTCCAGCAACAATGCCCAAGATTCTCATCGCCGATGATTCCCGCATTTACGTACATCTGATATCAGGATGGTTGAAGGATCGCGGCTTCGAAGTACTGGTAGCCTCTGATGCCATTCAGGCGTTCATGATGGCGACTCGCAGCCAACCTGCAGCAGTCATTTTGGATATCAGCATGCCCGGAGGCTCAGGTCTTGACGTGCTTAAGAAATTGAAATTGTCAACGAAAACCAAACGCATTCCTATATTGATAGTCAGCGGAAACGGTCGAGCCGAAATGCGAGACCTCGTAAAACGTCTCGGCGCTGCGGACTTGCTGGAGAAACCTCTCGATTGCACTCAATTCTGCGATATCTTGTCGTCTCTCGTTGTGGGAACTGAGCCCTCTCCCACTGCAGTCGCGGAACGTTAGCATTTGGCGAATCATGGACTCTTCTTCTCACCTATTCAAGGTTCTAGCGGTTGAGGATTCGCCATCTCTCGCAGACTGGTAAAGCATTCCTTTCTGAGAGCTACAGCGTATTCTTTGCGAAGGGCGGACGCCAAGCCCTTGATCTGTTCGCGAATACCGTCCTGGTGTGGTTATCAACAACAACTGACGGGGATACGCTATGGCGATTGTTCATCTGTGACCTCGCAAGGTTAGCTCCCTGTACCTGCCGCCCTCACTGGCGGTCAGTCAGGGCTCAGTCGACGGGGACTTCTGGCTATTCTCTTACCGTCTTGGCTTTGGATCCGGTTAGGAGGCTCTGCAATGCCTGAATCAGGGCCAACGAATTGTTCTCGAACGATTCCATCGATTTCATAAGAAAAGCCGTAGCCCCCTCCTTTAAGAGCTTAGCTTCGTTCGCTTGTCCGAGTCCACTCAGCACAATGACGGGGATATGCTTCACCAGAACGTCGCCCTTAAGCACCCGAAGGACATCGACTCCGGAGACTTTGGGCAACATCATATCGAGCAGAATAAGATCGGGAATGTTCTCACGAGCGGAACGGAGACCCTCCTCGCCGTCCGCCGCATGGATCACTTCGTACCCAGCTTTGACAAGCGCCCTTCCATTTGCGACCCGCTGTAACTTGCTGTCTTCGATCAGGAGGATTTTCATCTCTATAGTTTCAAGGCACCAACCGTTGCGCGGGTTGAGAGCCGCTTCTGTTAGTTTTCGACGGACGCGACTAGCGAATGCGTAATCGCATGTACGGTGAGCATGACGCGATTCGGCACTCCAACTTTTCGCAGAAGTTTGGCTACGTGTGCTTTCACAGTGCGCTCTGCGATCCCGAGAGGAGCGGCGATGTCCTTGTTGCTGCAGCCCCCTACCAGCATAGCGAGCACTTCCTTTTCCCGGATTGTGAACGGCCGTTGGCCCACCGAAACACCATGTCCCGAGAATCGGTATGTTTGCTCCACGAACATGGCGAGAATTCGCCTTGGAGCCCAAACCGAACCGGCCAGCACAATTCGAATTGCCCGGACAAATTCGCCGACCGATGCTGCCTCGTCGACGCAGCCCTTCGCGCCCGCTGCAATGGCCTTGAGGATTGCAGTATCATCGAGGTTACATCCCGTCACGATCACGTCCAGATCGGGACGGAACGCCCTCATTGTAGTCAGCACGTCAATGACGCTCTTGCCGGGATGTCTGCCCAGTAGAACAATGTCTGCTTCCTGATTTGTGCCAATTTCAGTCAGAGACACGGACTGTAGCTCGAAATCGGATTCTGAACTCAATAGCGCTCGAAATCCAACAAACCGCAGCGGATCGTTGTCGATCACTGCGATGCGGACCATTGTTTTTCTTATTTGAGAGGTTTGCAAGAGGTTCCTTATGATTTCTCGTATTTACTGTGGGATCGCCGCTACACGCAGCAGTGAGCTTTCACCCTTTCGATGCAATCGTGATGCCACGAGAGATGGCTAAAATACTTCTCTGCTTTGAACGCGATAACCCGAGCATGCTTCAGCGCGACCGTCCATAGACTGGAACTGCGTCCGCAGCTGGGACAGTCCGGGCCATCTTGAGTCCACCGCAGCTTCGAAAGAACTCACATTGCGGAACGTAAGGCTATTTTAGGAATTGGTTCAGATCGATCCAGCGTGGCCAAGCAGGACTCGGTCTCGGTAAGCGTCTTTTCCACGATGGCTGGCTACGTAATTCCTAGTTCCAGCCGACTCCAGACGCCAAGTTTGTCAAATGCGCCACACAAATGATTCTTGATTGCCTGTTCGCTCGCGCCGACGATCTTGCCGATTTCGCGATTGGTCAGGCCTTCACAGACCAGAATCGAAATCTAAATTTCACTTGGGTTGAGACATTCGCAATGTGTCATGACTGCACTTTCATCTTCGTAAGCATAGCAAGCCAACTTCACACGTTTGCCCCCTCGGAGATTCCGGCGCGCAAGAACACCGCCCGCAGGTGCTGTTTTACAGTTTCCTGACCGATATTTAGCTGGCCTCCGATTTCCTTGTTGCTACAACCCTGAACGAGCAAGTTCAAGACCTGCTGATCGCGGGGCGTGACTTTAAGTTGATTCAGATGATCATGATTTGTTCCCCCCATCAGGAGACCATCGCAAGGCGAACTCTTGGGTACGCTCTATAACCGTTTCTTCGAAGACGAGCGCAATGCGTGCGACTCGTTGGGGCTGATCGAAGTAATCTAACGGTCTGAGTGCCAGAATCCGCGGCACGCCAGTCCCGCGTTTCGCCTGAGACTAATGCAGACTCAAGTGGATATTCCTAATCCTCCGATGTGACTTCGACCACGGCTGCACTGTTGAGGTCCAGCCAGCTTTCGTTGCGAGGGGCACCAGCCCGCGAACTCGATGTCATACGGCGCTTGCGCATAATGCTAGTTTACCTCTGGTTCTACTCTGTCGTAATGCGATGCGTAAGCTCGTCAATGCGAGAAGTGCCAACTAATGCAAGCCCGACTTCGGTAGCTCATTCCCGAATCCGGAAACTGCGCACTGTTATTTCAAACACTGTGCAATTGTGAACACTTCCCAAATATTCCGCGCTTGTAAATTGATCCAAGGAGTTGGATGTTAAGGGAACTCACGCGGCCCTCCCCCCGTCGTCCGCTGTTTTCCTCTGATGGCGTAGTTTAGGGAGAGACTGCGCCATCTCTTTTTGGAGCGTGAACACATGATTAGCAAAGCACCTTCTAACGATTCTCACAAAAAGCCCGACGAGCCGAAAAAGCTGGAAGAGCTGATTAGGCGACCCAAGGCGACGTTCCACTGGCCTCCAGATTGCTTGTGGCCGTTCATGAAGGATGGATCGAACCACGATGCATAGCAGATCGCTCTAGCAGGACGGCGCTATGACCACTTTGTTCGAGACAACGCGAAAGCCCGTTGCAACGATTCTTCCCTTGAGAGAAGTGAAACTTCGGGCTATTTTGCACGCGCTCGACCAATGCCACGGAAACCATCGTCTCGCTGCGCTTTTGTTGGGCATCGGAAAAACCACAGTCTATCGAATGGAGAAGGAGTACAAATCTCAACCACCGAACATGCAAGGTGAAGCGTTAGCGACTGGTGTTTCCACGTTTGCCCGGTAGCCCCCAGGGTCGGCACATGAATACGGATGAGAAATTCAAGAGCGGGGGGAAGTGCGGCGCCGTTTCATGCTATCTCGCCAAGATTATCCTGAGCTACGGGGCATGAACCGAGTACCGCAGGTCGGTGCGTTCCTGGTTGCTTTGCGGTTTCAAAGTTCGATGAATGGTGAGCCGGGAGAGCCCCCTCTCTGCGGTTGCGACTGCCGATAGTAAATCGAAGCTGAGATAAGGGAAAGCGGATGCATCGGTGTTAACTCGGTTTCACCGTGAACCACGGCATGAATGTAGAAAAAGGCCTGCTCTTCGCGCAACTACTCACCAAGTGTCCATTTGGCGACCCGTCAATACTCAGTCTCAGGGTGGCCATATAGCATTCTGCTCGATCGACAAAAGGGCCACTCGGTTCATCTGTAACTCATAAGTGGCTACTTGGAACCGGAAGACAACGTCAGGGTGCTCAGGACGACGAAAGAAACTATAAAGGAGCTACACGCGTTGGCCATCAGTCTAGCTGGACTGGCAAACGTGGGGATGACCGTGCCAGAAAATGGGGCGGTCATAGTTCCGCACGGTTCCAGAGTGGTGAGCTACGAAGGTGTGAAGGTGGACATCGACATTGATCAAGTGCGGTCAGTTGACAGGGGTGAAGTTTGCGCCGGTTACGCAACGATAATCCCGAGGACGAAGTAAGCATGAATACACCGAATAGGACGAGATGATACGTCGGCTCGTCTGGAGAGTGATTGCCTAAGAGCATTATCCGTTCGGCCCAGCATGGGGCGGGCGAATCGTATCCGGAGATCGTGCGTCAACAATTCAACTTCAGTTCCCCGAACGGAACACGCGAGGTAGAGGAATTATCGGGTCGAACTTTCCGATATCACGATTCTCGAATTGGTCATTGTTTCCGACGTCAGTCGGGGAGCGGCTTGCGCTTTACTCAAGGCTCTGCGCCTTTGTTGACCTTGGGAACCAAGGATGAAATCATTATTTCGTCGAGGGGATCGCAGTTTTGCCCGCAAAGTTGACGTTGCTCTCGCCTTCATCCCTTCTTCAATAGGAAGTTGCAGTCTCTGCATTCGGAACTCTTGTGGGGAGACGGATCATGACACCCAAGAAGCTCAAGCAGATTCGATACAGAGAGTGTCGAGGCCATCGCGGGGGAAGGAAAGCAGAGCTCCCGCCCGAATCTCCTCAAGAGCAAGCGAGCCGCGTAGTCATTTTAGCGTTCAATCTACGAGCAAGTCCTTTCCTGCTTTTGGATTTGCTCGATTCTCCTTTAAGCACACCCGAGCAGTATTGACCAGACTCCAGAGTGCCAGGAGCAGACAGTGATGTTAGCGGGGTTTTGTAAAATGTGAATCTCGCGCCAAAGGAGAACCACTTGCACCGTGCATACCGATATCTCAGGTTACTTCTTCTGACCGCTGCCTTTGCCACGCCTGTTGCCATGGTGGCCGCTGCAAACCCACAAGACGACAGGAACCACGAAGATAGGCAAGGCGAGAACAACAAGCGTTATTACGACAAGGGCCACAAGGACTATCACAACTGGGACGCCAACGAAGACCGCTCGTACCAGCGGTATCAGAACGAGCATCATCAAAAACGGGACTTCGCTCAGTTGAGTACCCGGCAACAGAGCGTCTACTGGAACTGGCGTCACAGCAATCCGGACAACAAATAAACGAAATCGCCGTGCGCAGTTGTGGTCGTCCGAGGTGGACGTCAAAAAAACCATGGCGTCCACCAGCTGAGGAGCAAAACTATGATTTACACGATGACTAAACCCTGTTCGATCTGAAAACGGGAATCAACCCAGAAACCCCACGGAAACCGTTCGATGCATTTCCGGTGAACACGTTTGGCAGGGGGTAGCGCCGAGAGCGGCGTCCAAACGGCTAACCTGCCTAGAAATGATAGAGTTGGACAGATTTCTCCCCGGCCTGACTTCACCGGGGTGACCGTCATTTTCCTGGCTCAGTAAAGGCACACAGCCAGCGAATCAGAAAATGACGAGCCAGGGGAGATAACGAGCGACAACCCTCGTATTTTACTGCACGGAATCGGCGGTCGCCATCCTCCGTTTTCTATTTGGCAGCCGCCACAGACTTCACCAAAATGGTATCTCCATTGGCAATGCCCGTGACCTTGGCCTGTTCCCAAGCCAGCTGGCTGAGTTCGTCTACCGCGGATTGATCCTTGGTTTCAAGCGTATATACCTTGTCGCCGACCACTAGCGCATAGTTAGCGCCCTTCTGCACGCAGGCACGAACGCAGGCAGCAGGGGCAAGATTCCCCTCTGAGTGCTTGGCACCGCACATGGCATCGCTAACTTTTCCGGTAAAGGTCTGCGTTCCGCCGGCAACCAATTTCGGCACGATGGCCAATCCAGTGCACAGGATCATGGTTGCCATCCAAATCTGCAATATCCTCAAACGAGACATAAATCCTTCTCCTGTTGCTTTCCGATTCTGCTACTTGGATGAGTCCGTATCTAAACACGGTGCAATTCCGTAAGGGCCTAGCGAGGTCGGCCTCATCTTAAAGACGCGGCCGTGACCAGGCAACGGAGGGCTGCCGTAACCTATCAAAGCACCGCCTAATTCGCCCCGCGGCAGCTGAGAAATATTATTCGCCAGGTTGCGGAAGCGCTCCTCACCTTCGCGAAAAGCATCCTCGGCAAGAGCGCGAGCAGCAGCAACAGCAAGCGCAACTCTTCGTTGCGCATCCCGTTGACTATCCCTAAATACGTAGTCACGGTTCGCTGGCCTCGCCCGCTTCCTGTGGCATCCGCTGCTGCCTCTACACCTTTGCTCGGCGCGAAGTAAAGACCACGTCGCCGAGCCGGACCTTCTGAGCCATCGCCTCTGCGAGAGCCGAAAGTTGAAGCTGTGGTTTCGGATTATCCTTCGTTAAGTTGCGAAGGGCTGCTTCGTCCTGTTCTGCGCTTAATGTGCTTGCGCGGTACGCCTCGAGATGGGGCTTCTCGCCTGTCAACGCGAATCCAAGATCACTAGATTCGATCTTCGCCATGTCGGCGACTAAAATCTCGAGCATCTCAAGAACCTCGTGAGTATGCCACACCCATCGGCCGCTTTCACCGGACATGACTATGCTGCGATAGGAGACCGCACCCACGGCGAGTAAGATCGTAACGGCCGACCCAAACGCGAATTGTCCTTCCGATTTAGCACTGTTTCTCCTTCTAAAAGTTCGGCAGGATGATTTATCCGCCTCGATTCACGATGACCATGGCGTCCGGAGCCGCTTCCAACCGACATTGGTACTTCGCCTCCGACTCCTTGCTCTCGCTGAGATCGTGGATGAGCTAAGAAAACTCGAGCAAATTTCCGACTGGGTCGCGCAACGCGGTGAAGGTGACACTCGCCAGGAATCGTGCGCCGTCTTTCCGCACGCGCATGCCCTATTTTTCGTGTCGGTCGCCTGCTGCGGTCAGTCGGAGTATCTCCTCCGATCGGCTTAGTTGTTATCCTCCGAAGGAACAACAGGAGACGTTGTCACCAGTAATCTCATCCGCTCTGTATCCTTAATGATTCGTTCGGCACTCGCATTCCAACTGACGATCGGGCCCCGGACCATAGAGGTTTCTTTTAGATTCAATCGGGGCCCATGGCTTGAAGTTACCGGACTTGGCTGAGGGCAGGCCAACGTTATATCAGAAGGTGCGAAGGTTGCGGGGAGATCGAATGCGCGGCGGAGGACGAAGGGCAGGGACGCGAGTTACCCTGAGGGACCAGCGAACCCTCAGTCTACGTTCCCCGCCCACCTCTAGAGTTAGGCGGGAGGGAAGCCATCTGTATTAGTAGCCTCCCGGCCATCAACACCGCCTTACCTTGACGCTTGTTATCTCACGGTTAGCGGCAGGTTGTCTGTGACGAATGAACGTGGTGCGCCTGTGGAAATATCACTTTCCCTGTCGGGAACGCAGAAACCGCTTGTGCCAGAGGGAAGTTCCCCTTTGTTTTCTATCCGACATATGGGTGAGCGAAAGCGGACTGAATTGTCTGGCGTCCAGAGGAATATTCGATGGGTCTCTTACATAAACCCCGCTCCGCTCGCAGGACGTTTTAATGCTCGATCCCGGCGCTACTCTCACCCGCGAAGAAATTCTTTCGCGCTTCAAAAAGCTCTTTAACCGGGAAATGACCCGGGAAGAAAAGAGGGCGTTTTTCTTGGATCAAGTCCCCTCATTGCCCGAAATGAAACTACCGACCTTTAGGCGCCTGCTTATTCTGTGGGTTTTTCCCCGGCGGATTAAGGTAGCTAGAAACACTCCCCTCGGGAGGCAGGACGATTCACTTAGAAGCTTTATTGCATTGGATTGGCGGGGATTGAATCAGTGTTACTAAGTGCGCGGTCAAAGCCACGCTTCTGGACCTTCAGGGGCGGGCGTTTCTTAGGGAGTACCTTCTTCGTCACTTGAACTCCACAACGATAATCAGAGGCCCAGAACATTCTTCTATAAATGTTTTGAAACACGTTGACTCTGGAATTGACCTAGGGCATAGGCTTGACCCCAGCCATCCGAGCCCATGGTCTGCTCGAATAGTTCCGCATCTTCCCGCCGACTGAAGCGATAGGAAGACTCGTTCAAATAGCGCTGCAAGTGCTTTATCGAAAGCTGGCAGGACGTGCCTATCGTGGCTCGCTTGAGGAGCGATAACGAATTTTACACGGGGTTCGTGTGGACTTCGGCCCTTGACGTATTCGCCGGGACTGTGACGGATTTTCAAGTGAGGAATATTGTGGAACTTCGTTAGACGGAAGTTGTAGGCTCCCACGTCATCGGTCACGATGGCTTGCGTTCCCGCCCCGTCCCGCGCCCGAACTTCCTCAAGCGGAAGATCGCAGCATAGCCTTTTTAGTGTTCAAGCACGAGCAAGTCCTTTCCCGCTTTCAGATTTGCTAGATTCTGTGGCCGCTGCCCGCCCGCAGGACGATAGGAACTACGACGGAGCCTTCCTACGAATGGTAACTTGTTAACATTCCAGACTCTACGAACTGCCGAGTTAAGGTGACGTCGTCCATCCGGTTCGAGGACCAATCACTCACCTTTTCGATCCGTATTCCTCGGCAAACTCCCCTGTCGCGGTCCATTACGGAATTATCCACAAGATGACTATCTGCAGTGTGACGGTTATCACAGTGTTTAGGGGTACCATACTCCGAGAGTAAGAGCATGGAATGCGATGGAGTCAAGAGAACCTGCCTCGCTGCTTTGACTGAAGAAATCGATGCTATCCATTTCTGCAATTGCCTATTTTGGACGGGAAAGCAGGTCCACACTCGTGCTGCAATAGCTGAATATCATTGGAGACAAGAGCGGCTGGAGCACATTCGTGGCGAACTTGCTCGTTTGGGAGCGGTAACTGATGTCTCGGTCACAAACGCATGATTGAGGTCGCGGCGATTTCTGCGTGGAAGCATGCTATGAAGTTTACGTGCAGCCCTTTCCGGGGCCGGGCGGCAAATGGCAGATTTCGACCAACGGTTGCACCACGCCCGTGTGGGCGCAAAATGGCCGCGAACTGTTCTATATGAGTTCTGGCAATTTCAAGAGCGTGAGCGTAACCACCCAACCCACCTTCAGCGCGTCCACTCCACGAATCGTCGCGGACTACTCCCCATTTCTAATGGGTCGGCTAAGCAACGGCGTCTACGACATCGGCCCGGACGGTCAGCGATTCCTTTTTGTGAAAGCCAATGTGGAAAATGGGCCTCCCGACGAAGTGCGCGTTGTGTTGAATTGGACTGAAGAACTCAAGCATGTCGCGCTCACGAGCAAGCAGCCATGAACAGTTCCCGTCTGCGCGAAGTCCCTATTTAACTGGCCCGAGCCACCGATCCAGCCAGTCGAGCGCTTCTTTCATCTTGGCCACCGGTGGCGGTTATTCCGGAGTGACGGGGAACCCTTCCGTAATCCGGTAAGGTAACGTTTGCCGACAATCCGGGAGCTATCTCCCAGAATCGGGACGCCAAATGAATCACTTCTACGGAAAGTCTGTTTTTCGTCAGAACACCGAGATGGATTTCGCGAAAGATTGCAAATGCGTCTCGCGAATAGGATCGCTTCGGTTTGAGAAATCCTTATGCCAGGCATTCAGGATGGTAACCGAAGAATCGCGCGCAGACCGCCCATAGGCGAGTCTTCCAACGTGATCGTCCCCTCGTAAAGTTGGACAAGTTCGCGAACGATTGCCAGTCCCAGTCCCGAACCGGGGGCGGCTTCGTCAGCGCGCACTCCTCGCTGCAACACTTGATCGCGCATGAAGGGGGGCAGACCGGGGCCATCCTCATCCACAGTCAGAACTACCGCACCATTTTCCTGCAAGGATTGTATCTTGACATTGGACTTCGCCCACTTACAGGCGTTATCCAGCAGATTCCCCAGCATCTCTTCCAAATCTTCGCGTTGGCCACGAATAAAATGTGCGGGCGAGACATCGACCTCAATCGCAAGCCCGCGCGCGCCGTAGATTTTGTCCAAGGTCCGCGCCAGCCCTTCAACAGAAACTAGCACAGGACAGCGGGCACCGGGCACGTTGCCGGGAGTAGTCGCGCGGGCTTGCGTCAGATGATAGTCAACTTGCCTGCGCATCCGATCGACCTGCAGGCTGATCGTGGACGCAGTCTCGTGTTCGCCTGCAGCCTCGGCCCGTTCCGCCTCTTGGGCCAGCACCGCCAGCGGCGTTTTCAATCCATGTGCGAGGTCGCCCGCTTTCGCCAGCGCGCGCCGGACGATTCGCTCACGGTGCTCCAATAAGGAATTGAGATCATTCACCAACGGCTGGACTTCTGTTGGATAGGTTCCTTCGATCCTGTCGGCGGAACCATCGCGGAGCCCCGATAGTTGCTGGCGCAGACGGCCAAAGGGCAAAAGTCCAGCGCGGAACTGCCAAATTCCCGCCACTATGCACAGAGTCGCAAAAACAAGAAAAACTTCTATGCCCCACGCGGGTATCAAATGAAGCTGGCCGTGCACCACGAGAAACAACAAATGCATTAGCGGGATCAGTCCAAGCGTCCAGAGAACAGTGCCGAGAAGAATTCGCCACCGGAAAGAATGCAGCCAATTCATCGATGGGCCTTCATGCGATAACCGAGGCCTCGCACTGTCTCAATTAAGGCGGGACCCAACTTTCGCCGCAAGCGACCGATGAAAACTTCAACCGTGTTCGAGTCGCGGTCAAAATCCTGGGAGTAAATGTGTTCAGTGAGCTCGCCTTGTGAAACTACGCGCTGGCTGTGGTGCATTAGATAAGAAAGCACGCGAAATTCGTGGCTGGTCAGTTTCACCTCCGCGCCTTTGAGGGTCACTTTCCCGGAACGCGGGTCGAGCACGAGCGGACCGCAGCGAAGTTCAGGATTGCTCTGCCCGCTCGAACGCCGGATAAGTGCACGCAACCTCGCCAGCAATTCCTCCATACGGAACGGCTTGGCCATGTAGTCGTCAGCCCCGCCGTCAATCCCCTGAACCTTTTCGTGCCAACTGCCTCGCGCCGTTAGAATGAGCACCGGCATTTCCTGCCCCGCCTCACGCCAGCGGCGAAGCAACGTCAACCCATCCACTTTAGGTAGTCCCAAGTCGAGAACAACGGCGTCGTAGCGTTCATCGTGCCCAAGAAAGTCAGCGCGTTCGCCGTCGGCCGCATGGTCCACAGCGTAGCCCGCGCGGCGAAGTGCGGCGGTGAGCTGCCTGGCTAGAGACGCCTCGTCTTCCACGAGAAGCACACGCATGTTTTCCTCTTTGTTATGCAAGAAGACGAGAACCAAGCTGAACGCCACCTGAACAGCGCATTCAGAGGCCATTCAGCCGCGGCTCCGTACTGTACGAACGTGATCGAACTGCAAGCTCTCAGCAACGCCTACTATAACGCCGGGCCAAGACTACGTCGTGGTTCGGATTCACTATTTTCGGCAACTTCCAACAAAGAAAAAAGGAGGAAATCAAATGAAAGCAATCCGTCGAGCGATAGCTCTCTTTTTTATGCTGGGTCTCACGGCGGCGACGCAAACGTCACCAGTTGGTAAGGAACAAGCGGCCTCGGGCACCATGATGCCGCACCCATCCGACGCAAATGGCGCGGCTCTGACATATGCAGAACTGAAGAACACCGCGGCCGAATTAGAACGAGCCAGACAAGCAACGACAAAATACCAGGACGTGCATCGGGCTGAAGCGGACGGATATCAGATCGTGGGTGGTGATATACCGGGAATGGGTATCCACTATGTTCTGACCATGGAGCCGAGCGGTTTTGATATAGAGAAGCCCCCCATTTTGCTCTATGTGAAGAACCCGGACCCGCTGGGCGGATACTCTCTGGCTGGCGTGGGTTATTTTTGGAATGCGCCCGAAGGGCCTGACGGCCAGCCATTGAACCCGCCGTTTCCAAAATCATTGGCGCTCTGGCACCGCCATGAAAATATTTGCGTACTCTCGCACCTAGAAAACCCTCACGGATTGAGTGAGAACCAATGCCGCGCACAGGGAGGTCACTTCATCGCTAAGACTCAATGGTTGGTCCACGCCTGGATTTGGAAAGATAATCCCACAGGGATATTCAGCCCAGAGAATCCGGCTTTGCGGTGATTGAGGGGGAGCTAAACGTGACGCAGATCGTGAATTCCTGATCCGTCTGGCGGTGCGAGACTTGCGCATCTCGACGAGGGGTAGTCGGGTATTCGTCGAAGTGACGCAGCCACAGGGGCTTGCCGGAGCCTCATGGGATTGTGGCCGAGTCACGGGTCACCGGAACTTATGCCTGAGAACCTCGTAATCTCCGGATAGCCGATATCCATGTAAGTCTCTTGTCAAGAGAAAACGCAGTTCTTCTGACGCGCGCTTCGGAGGAGCGCGCACCAACTTTGCCGGCAGACCGCAGCTAGCGCCAGCCAAAATCTTCCTGCAGTTCGGGAGCATTCGCAGCCCAGACCCCATCAAAACCCAACGGCTGTCATGCCCGCCATCTCCTGTCGCCGATGCATAGCCGCGCGTCAGTCCGACGCTGTGATGTTGTTCTCCGGACAACAGAAACGCGGGGGCTCATGAAGCTCAGAAGATAGGTGTTTTGGCCAAGGATGATTCAGCGACGCACAGGGTATCCGTTGAACTCCAAGGAAATCGCTTTCTCTGCGGTGACCTCACCGATACAAAGGCGCCACCGTATCGGCTCGTAAAAAAGCGATCTCTGCCGATTTTCGGAGATGCTTGCCACTACAGTGCCAGCGATAAGTCAAAGAAGGCGTGCGGACAGGTGTCAGAGACGTCCCACTTCTCACCCTCTCGCATTCACCGCATACCTCGATCCCAAACTGTCTTGACGGTTTCATAGAACTCCGAGAGGTCGCGAAGGCGAACTCCTGCGCCAAGAAAAGGGTCTTTTCTAAACATGCAGTGTGTTCTGAATCCATCCAGATGTGGGAAAACGAAATAGCCCAAAACCCGTTCGTGCGAGCGTTTTACCGGGCAAAGTAATGTAATGTGGCTGCTCTCGGCGGAGTTAGGTTCTACAAGCCAGACATATTTACCGCGTCTTCGTATAGGACTGCAAAAAAGAACAGAAACGATAAACTGTCCGTCAATTAGCAACACGGACCGTTTTCGATCCGGAAGACGCGAGCACACAACATTGTCCGGGAAAAGAGTTCTGATCATTTCAAACAATTCGCGTCTGAGGCGAATAGAGTTATTGAGACGATCACTTCTCAATTCCTGAAAGGCTGAAAGCTGATATCCAACCTTCTGATAAAGCCTGCGGTAACTTCCGAACATGCGCCGAATTGAGGACAACGAGGGCAGGCCAGGAGCACTCCCTAGAATAGCCCCGCTGAGACGGCCTTTGCTCTTAAGCAACCGCCGAACCTTTTTCAAAATTACCTTGTTTGGTGAAAGGAGAGGCCGTACATGCAACAAGAGTTGTACGCGGTCGCAAACCTGCTGATCTACTATGGGCTGAAACGCTCCAGATTTCGCGATCCATTCCTGAGCCGGGACGCTTCTCCTGCTGCTTCGCATCCTTGTTGTGGTGCGATTCCAGACAATGTGTCCCGCATAGATAGGATTTTTCAAGATTTGGTACACAGCGCCGTGAAACCATTGCCGTCCGAAATGAGTGCTTCCTCGCCGGTTGAGATCACAAGCGATTGAGCGGCAGCTCTCTCCTTGCAACGCCATTGAGAAAATCGAACGAACACATTCGATTTCCTCAACGGGGCCTGGGACTAGTACAACCCGATCAGTCTTTAAGCTCTTCTGTTCACCGCGCTCCAAGATTTGTCTGGGTGTGCCATTAGCCGACAACATCAACCTGCGATAGCCATACGCAGGGTTCCCTCCTACCCAAAATCCAAGTTGCGCAATCCGACTCTTGCCTCGAAACTCTTTGTCACTGAGTTCTCGACTGTACTCCGCTGCCATGCTTCTCTTGAGAGCCTTCAGCAGCGTGCTCGTTGCCGTACCATCATTCACAAACGGCTCGGCGCAATAGTGAAGCGGTATCCCTGAACTCGAACAAAGAAATTCGTAGTGGGCAGCTTCATCACTGTTAGGAAATCGCCCCCAACGACTCACATCGTAGACCAAAATCGCTTTGTACTCCGCTTTACCGCCAACAACGTCCTTCAGCAAGTCACGGAGGCCAAGGCGATTCTTGGCTATAACCCCGCTTTTCCCCGGATCGTCGTATGTTCTGACTATCACAAAACCGTGACGAGCAGCATATTCCTGGATCGAAGCTTTTTGATTGTCTATGGAATATTGCTGGTGGTCATCAGACATCCGCACGTACTGTGCAACTGGAACAAGCTTTTGCAGGGATTCAGCTTTCTCGACGGGTTTTGAGCGGATGAGTGGAGCAGCGGGGGGCATTGCGTCGCCAATTGTAAGCCCTAAGACTACCTTGGGCCTACTTTATTCTCAGGAGGAGGTCACTTTGCCGTCGCCATACATTTCGTTAACCCGTGCGAAGGGGTTGTGAGTGTAATCGGATGTGGGTGTTGAAAAAGTCCCACAACAGAATGTCTCTCATCTGCCGGCATGCCCTGGCCGGTTTATCTGTCCGTTCGGTTAAGTGGTGGCGGGCAGAACGGGTGGTGCCGGTTGGTGGAGGAACCGCACCAGCCGCTTGATGTTCTGCGCAGCCGCTGCCCGGAAGAACTGCTCGCGCACGAACTTGAGTCTGCGCAGGCGCAGTCGGCGCAGCCCAATCTGATTCTTCAGTTCAGCGAACAACGCTTCCACTTTCTCTCTCTGCCATTGTGCCTTTGCGAATTCTTCCGTGCTCGCCAGTTCCCGAGCACGTTGCCGGGCTGCTTCGCACTGGTGGATGTTAAGAGACCGGAAAGGGGCACTGGTGCATTGGGCTCTTAGCGAACATGCACCGCAACGTTTTCGGGTTCCGATGTAGTTAAAGGCCCGGTTCCGATAGACTCGACCGCCGTAGTTGAGGGGCTGGCCCGCGGGACAGATATAGCGATTGTGTTCCGGTTCGTAACTGAATCGCGCGGGACCGAAGAATGGACTCCTCTTTCGGTGGATACTGTCGCGGGCCCGGATGTAGGGAGTGATGTTACGATCTGCCAGCCATTGCAAAAACTTCCCGTCCCCGTAGGTCGTGTCAGCGGCCACCGATTCTGGCTTTCGTCTTTGCCACTCGGCGAAACGGGTGGATGTCTGGATGATCTTCGGCGACGGTGCGGGATGTAAAATGAACCAAAGTTCAAGGTCAAGGATTAGGCCGTTGCGATAAAACGCGCTGCAAGGCTGGCCGTGGCCTGCAACTGAGGCCGAGCACCCAATCATCAAACTTGTAACCGTGTCCGCTCAAGGCGGATTGTATTCTTGGATAAGCCGCTAAGAACTCATCCCGCGATTCTTCCATCAGATCAATATGCGTCTTGTCGTTTAACGTGACCACAAAGTGGTAATCAATACCGTTCTTCGTCGGCGAACAGCCTGTCTCAATCCGCTCCACGCTCGACCACGCATAGTGCCGCGCTGCAGTAGAGAGCATGGGCCTGTAATCGATACCGTTCGGCGTGAGTGCCCAAGTATTGTTGGCGCCCAGCAAACAGAGTGGAAGGCCGATCGCCGCCAGCACCGTTCCAGCTTTAACCAGCCCGAGCTGCGCTGATCGAAACCTTTCGCCTTTCACACCCTCCGCTTCCCTCCTGAATGCACGCCGAGCAGGTGAAATACTCCAAACAACAAAATTGCCAGTGATCAAACCAATGGCAACCGAAGGGAAAAAGGGCACGACAAACATGAGGATATTGCCGATCCGAGTACCGTTAGCAAGGAAGGCATCAGGTGGAAAGAGAGAGCCGCGATAGGTTTCGAAAACCTGTAGCGATCCCGATCCACGCGCTGCCAATTCCGATAAAACAAAATAGGGCAAGAAGCAAGTTCCATGGATTCTTCTTCCTGCGGTTCGCCCTGTCTTGCACGCGGTCAAGAAAGCTGGCGTCCGGAGAAGTCATCGAGTCCGAACTGGAATCCGGAGCGTTCACGTACGAATTGGACACTACCTGACTGCGGTTCACTAGCTAACTTCGGTAACTGGGCTATTCGTCGTGGCTTTCCTGCAAGGCCTGGTCGTCGCATAGCGCATGGTGGTGTGGCTGAGATGGCCATGAAAGGAGGATTTAAACTTTACGGACAGAGTCGCGAATGGTGCGGTAGCGGCATATGCAAGTATCGAAGCCGTAACTGTCGTTAACAAGTGTTGGCACGTTTTGACCGCTGTCACTGAGTGCAATCGCGATGTTATGACAACAACATTTTGGCGTCGCCAAGCAAGCACTGGCTAGTCTTCACGGTTTGTTTCAAACCAAAAATCTTCCTTCTGGGTAATCGTATGTTCAGCTAATTGCTAAGAAAAGACCCTGGCTGATTCCCCGAGACTTCACTTCTGCGCTCACCCTCTAACGCGCAGCAAAGCTTCTCCATCAGGATCGTCAGCTTCTGTGAGTCCAATTCTTTGCTAGCCTGTTCTGCGATGAGTCTCCAATCTCCCTGTTCAAGGTGCGGGGCCATAGCGGGACTCCTTTCTCACCGTTGACGAAGTTACCTCGGATTTGAAAGCCGAATCTGAACAATAACGCACATTCGAGCTAGAGACACGTTGCGCAGCGCGATTAGGTGGTAGAGCTTTCCATTGGAGCGCACCCCAAAGAGGAACTCCGGGCGTGTGCGAGGACCAGAATCTAGGTATGTTAGGATGCCCGACAGACCATCAATTTGGCCGCATGTGACGTTTTCCATCCCCCAATTTCCAGCTATTTTGACAAAACGGGAGTTTTTCAACAGCTACGGCCTTTTAACGACAGCTATCTGGGGCTTATCGTCATCGAGTCGAAACCCTTATGTTTTCCCGTTTCGCTTTCGCCAAGTCCTTTTTCCAGTCATAGCCGATCAACTCATACGCTCGGTCGAGCCTTCCGAAGCGCCACCTAAACTTGTGCGAAGAAACTAACCTAGGTGCCGCGTCGATGATTGGCTTACTGAGTCGGCCATGTGAGGCCAACAACAAACGAAGATGCTGCAACATTTCCTCATTCGATTTTCGCCCGTTCTTCCTCCAGTCGTAGCCGATTAGTTCGCAGGCAGGACGTAGGCCACCAAATCGGTAGCAAAAAGTACGGGCACTCGGCATCCCGACGCTCTCGTCAATGATCTTGTTGCTGAGCGTACCCTTTGCCGCCAATAAAGAGCGCAGCTCTTGTAAGAGTTGCTCGTTGGTCTTGCGGACGGTTAAGCCGGCACGAATCTCCTGAGCCAGAGCAAAGGTCTTGGTATCCACAATTGGTTCGTGAGCCCCGGGACAGACGACCCAATCTGATGTCGGTACTGCTATGGCGGCGGTTCCGAGTCTCATCGTCGTGCGATTGAATATATTGCAGCCGATATACTTCGGATGGGAAAGCAGACTTGCCACGACCGAGTGAGTCCAGCTTTTGTTCTTGACGCTTGGCACTCCCCGCCGATTAAGGTCGCGAGCTATGTCTTTAAGGCTCAGTCTGTCTACGGTGAATTTCCGAAACATCTCGCGTACTTCTTCAACTTCTTGAAGGGGTCCCGCGACGAGAATCACGCGGTCCGTGGCTATACTCTTGAGCTCGCCATTCGCCAAGAGTTGCTTTGGTGTACGGTTCTCAGAAACCAGCAAACGCCGGAATCCGTATCCCGGAATGCCACCTTGCTTAAAACCAAGTTCAGCCAAACGCTTCTGACCAGCAATCACCTTGACGCCCAACTCCCGGCTGTACTCCCCAGCCATAGTTCTCTTCAGCGCCTTCATTATCGAACTCGGCAAGCTACCATCATTCGCAAATGTCTCGGCGCAGTAATGCACCGGAACGCCCGCTGACTTGCAGAGGAACTCGTAGTGCGCCGATTCGTCGGTGTCCTGAAACCGCCCCCACCGACTGACATCGTAAACAAGAATGGTTTTGTACTCTGCGCTTCCGGCAACGACATCGTGCAGCAGTTGCTTAAGCGCGGTTCTGTTCCTTAGGACGACCCCCCTTTTCGCGGCGTCGGGATACGTGCGAACAACTTCAAAACCGTGGGACTCAGCATATTTCTGTATCACGGCCGACTGGTTCTCAAGAGAGTACTGCTGATGTTCAGTTGACATGCGAAGGTACTGAGCTGCGGGAATAAGAGGCTTGGCATCGGTCATGGTGCCCTCCTTAAAGGGGGACATCGACCGGATCACACTAAACTTTAGCAAGATTCTGTGGAAAACGTGGCCCTAAGCGACGCCCTGTTCTTCGGTGTCATCGCCTCGCGCGACCGTCAAGCAAGGTCGGCAAGCATCGGTATTCCGGAAACCCAGGAGCACCGTGTGGGCGCAGTCACGGCAGGCAAACCGCCCATCTTTATAAGCGATCATCGGCCTGAACTCGATGCCCACGAGCATTTGGGCAGTAAAGGATTAGGTTTGTATCGGTCGGCGCTGCGTCTGGGTCCCAGAGTGTGGCACGACCGTGGCCGCGAGTCCAAAATGCAGCAGTCCGTTGAAAACAAAAGGGCCGTAACGTCAACAAAAAAAACCCACCGACATTTCGGCAGGAATGCCGACTCATCGGCAGACAGTGTTGAATACTGAAGAATTGAAGTAGGGATTCGTCTCGACGGATGGCCGAATTTCCCCGGTAATGGCCCTTGCGTGCTAGGTGTGGTCACGTCCGTGCCATTACCAACAGCGAGCGGAACACGTTAACCTCTACTCGGTCCGTCGGATTGCGCGGTGATTACCACCAAAATGCCTAGTCTCTTTAGGCGACCACACTCGAAGATCTCATGAAGAGGGGAATGTTAGCAGGATGGAGAAGTCAACTCGGGGATGTCACGAGCCTGCGTGCCTACTGGCCCACGACTTAGTCAACAAACTGTCGGTCATCATCGGTAACTGCGACCTACTAATGACAGAACAGGTGCAAGAGGGCTCAGAGTGCGCCAAACGCTTGCGCCTGATTCACGATGTGGCCCAGGGGATAGCTAGGGAGCTAAACGAACATCAATTAGAGGTAAGCGTCCGAAGTGCACAGTTTTGCTAAGTGTCCACGAATCGATTGGGTGGACATTTCGGCGGGAGAGGCGCCGATGTTCCAGGGCAACAACTCATCGATGCGGTAGATAGGATAATTGGCGATGCGGGTCAGCATTTCGCGTAGACAGGCCTCGGGATCGAGACCGGTGAGCTTCGCCGAACCGATGATCTGTAGATCACGGGCGCGCGTTCTCCGCCTGTATCCGATCCCGCAAACAAGGTAATTCTTCCGGCCCAGGCAATCGTTACCCATTAAGATGGTAATAGCACGTGCGGCTCGCCTGGAGGAAACCGCTAGATCACGCCCCGCACGGTTAGCAGTCAGCCCCCGTCATTTTAGGTCGGATTTCAGATTCAAATTCCCCATCAGCCGGTGCAATGAGCCGATCAAAGGGTAAGCGTCTGACCAACACATCTGTGCGACAGGCGGGGTCTGTGTTGAAGTGTCCGGATGACCGCAAAAACAGAGTTGTCAGCGCCCAAGCGACGTACCCGTGCGGTGGTTCAGCAGTTGGTGGCCAAGTTTGTGAGCAGCGGTATGCGGCGGAGCGAGTTTTGCCAGAGTCGAGGTTTGAGCTTCAGCACACTGGGTCGCCATCTAAAGAAACTGCATTGGAAGAGAAGGCGTAAGCCAATTTCCTCGGCCGGTCGTTTGGTGCCGGTGGAGTTGGTAGCCAGGAGATCGCCGAAGCAGCAGGAACCGAGGTGTGGGCTGGCCGTGGTGCTGCCGGGCGGGCGCCGGATCGAGGTGCATCCTGATTTTGATACGAGTACCTTCGAACGCCTGGTGGGCATCCTGGAGCGGGCGTAAGCCGTGTTTGGACTGGGCCCAGCTACACGGATCTATCTGGCTGCGGGAGTCACCGACATGCGCAAGGGGTTCGAGGGGCTGTACGGTATCGTCCGCGATCGTTTGTCGTGTGAACCTCTAAGCGGGCACCTCTTCTTGTTCTGCAACGGCCAGCGCAATCGGCTGAAGGTCCTCGTCTGGGACGGAAGCGGACTCTGGGTCTGTGCCAAGAGGTTAGAGAAAGGGCGTTTCACCTGGCCGCAATCCGGTGACGCGCAGGGCAAGGTCGTGCTGAGTCACGAAGAGCTTTCTCTGTTGTTGGGTGGGATCGATCTGACCAAAACCAAGCACAAGCGGTGGTACCGGAAAGCCCCGCCAGAGGGACATGCTGCCGCCTGAGTTGCTTGAACGATTCGAGTGACTCTGGTAAATCAATAACCCTGTGAGTGCGCCTCCCATTTCTTCCGCACCAGCCTATCTGGAACTCATCGCACAACTGACGAGCAAGCTACAGTACGCGGAGCTGCGGATTCGTGTGCTGCAAAGGGCGTCTGCGACTAATGCGAATCGAGAAGTATGGTGCGGGCGGGGAAAAACTTTCGCAGGCGCAAATGCGATTGTTCGAGCTTGAGCCTGTCATCAGTGAAATGACCGAGCAGGAGGAGAGTGAGCGCGCGCTAGTGCATCGCTCGACTAAGAAATCCGTCAAGCATCCGGGTCGCCAAGAGTTGCCGGCGAATCTTCCTCGCGTTGAGCGGATTCTGCCCTGCACATTAGATCAGGGCCTATGCAAACGCTGCGGAAAAGAAACAGTGGTGATCGGCTACGAGGAGAGTTCCCAACTGGACGTGGAACCGGCGAAGTACTTCGTACTGGTCACGAAACGAGAGAAGCGGGCTTGCCGGTCGTGTGAGGATCTCGGCGTCGTCCCGGCGCCGCTGCCGCCACGGATCATCGAGAAGTGCCTGGCGAGTGACCGGATCGTCATCGAGACGGTCGTCAGCAAATACTGCAATCACATACCGCTGCATCGGCAGAGCATGATTCTGGAGAGGGACCTCGGTTTGAAAGTCAGCCGCGCAACGCTGGACGGCTGGGTCCTCAAAGTCGGCGAGTTGCTGATCCCGATGATTGCGGCAATGAGGCGAGAATTGATTAGCGGAAGTTACATTCAGGCGGATGAAACCCCAGTCGATGTGCAGACACGCGAGGGCCGAGGTAAAAACCACCAAGCGTACCTCTGGCAATACAGTCGTCCCGGAGGAAGCGTGGTGTTCGATTTCCGCTTGGGTCGAGGACGCGACGGGCCGAAGCGGTTCCTGGGACCGTTCGAAGGCATTCTCCGAACCGACGGCTACGCAGCTTATGACCAAATCGGTGGGCCGAGAATGGTACATGCCGCTTGTTGGTCTCATGCAAGAAGGCAGTTTTTCGAGGCCGTACAACTAAATCGCCAAGATCCGGTTGCAACCCCGATTGTGGCTCAGATGGACGAACTGTTTGCCGTCGATGCAGAAGCTCGCCGCAAGGCGCTGACGACTGCGGAGCGCCATATCCGGCGTCAGGAGACAGCGAGACCTCTTCTCGGAGATATCCGCAGCAAGATCGAAATAGCGCTGTCCGTTGCATTGCCCTCCAGCGCGCTCAGCAAGGCTTGCCAGTACGCGCTAACACTTTGGAAAAAGCTCACCCGATTCTTGGAGTATCCCGAACTAGAGCTAAGTACTAACCTGGCGGAGAACTCCATGCGTCCCGTGGCACTGGGTCGAAAGAACTGGATCCACATCGGCAGCCCAAAGGCAGGACCGAAGGTTGCGGCGATTCTCTCGGTCGTGGAGAGCTGTCGTCGGTTGAAAGTCTCCGTACGCGACTACTTCGCCGCGGTTCTCCCGGGGTTTGGCGATCTCCCGATCCGGTGCCTTCCAGACCTTACTCTCCGCTGTGTGGGTTGCCGGGCCACGGTATTAGCGCGAAGTGATTACTTCAGTAGGGAGGGATCCAGTTTTCTATGCCTCCCATCCAACCGTGAGGCGCGAGATGATCGTGTGCCTTCGGCAAGCCCGCGTAGGACAACCGTTATGGCTTGGTATTGGGAATTCCAATTCTTTCTGCCAGCCTCACCAACTCGGCAAGTGAATCTGCGCCCATCTTTCGCATTAGCTGACCACGATGGACCTTAACCGTGGTTTCGCTAGTTCCAATTTCCGCGGCGATTTGTTTATTGAGTAAACCGGAAACCACAAGAGGCAACACTTCGCGCTCCCGCGGCGTCAGCGATTCCCAGCGCTGGCGAAGGGTTGCCATCTCCTCCTCTTGTTGACGTTTGGCACGATCCTGCTCCAACGCCGCATGAATCGCATCCAGCAGATCCTGATCGCGGAACGGCTTGGTAAGGAATTCAACGGCTCCCGCCTTCATGGCTCGCACCGTCATCGGAATATCGCCGTGGGCAGTGATAAAGATGATGGGGATGTGAATATTGGCCGCGGCTAACTCGCGCTGGAAATCGAGGCCACTGATTCCGGGTAACCTGATGTCGAGGACGAGGCAACTTGGACCATCCGGCCGTTTGCTGAGCAGAAACTCTTTTGCCGATCCGAACAGCTCTACTTGAAGTCCTACAGATCCGATAAGTCGCCTCATGGCGCGACGAATCGAAGGGTCGTCATCGACGACAAAAACGATGGGTTCCGCCTCAGCCATAAAATACTTTCAATCTTGGGTGGGCACAGTAAATTCGAAGAGTGCACCATTGGGCACTGCTACGGCCCACAAACGCCCACCGTGGGATTCGATAATGGAACGGCTGATCGACAGTCCCATGCCGATGCCCTCGGCTTTTGTGGTAAAGAATGGTTCGAAGATGCGGTCTGCCACTTCCGGCTCCATTCCTGGTCCGGAGTCTTGAACCTGGACCAGTACTCCATCGGACTGCTTTCCCGACTTGATGAGCAGCTCGCGTGGCCGGTCGGTGAGCGTACGCATCGCGTCGATGCTGTTCATGATCAGGTTAATCAAGACCTGCTGCAACTGCACGCGGTCGCCTCGTACGCGAAGATCAGCGGTTAAATCAGTCCGCAGGGAAATACGGTTTCGGGCCAACTCGCTGCGAATGAGACCGGTGACTTCTTGAATGACCTCATTGATGTCCAGTTCCGCTCTCTCAGGAGCGCCCTTCACAAGCAGAGTGCGAATTCGTGAAATGACGGTGCTGGCGCGGGTTCCGTCGTTCACAATCTCTGCAATTGCCTCCCGCAGCTCCTCAAGATTCCGCCCACCACCAGCTAATTCACGCGAGCAGAAATTTCCGTTTGTGACGATCGCAGTGAGAGGCTGGTTGACCTCGTGGGCGATGGCCGCCGCCAGTTCTCCCATCGCCTGTACACGGGTGACGCGGGCGAGCTTGGCCTGCACTTCCTGCAAGGCCTCGTCGGCACGCCGTTCAACTTCGGTGCTCGCCCGTCTGTCCACAGATGATGTCGTGATGGCAGCCACAATCAGGATCAGGGTCACGATTGCAATTCCATTGTTGGCGAGGGGAGAGATAGTCACCGCATGAGAAAGGTCCGCAGGCGAAGCGGGGATGAAACTTGCGGCCGCCATTCCGGTGTAATGCATTGCGGAGATAGCCACTCCCATCACCGTGGCGCTCGCAAGCCTTCGCGGAACACTCCATCGGGTCTCCTCGCGTAGACCAAACGCCATCAACAACCCGATTAGAGAAAATAAGATTGCGAGCAAGATGGAAGCGGTAACCAGAAGCGGGGAGTATCGGGTGTTGGCGGGCAATCGCATTGCGGCCATGGCGATATAGTGAAGTCCGGCGATGCCGGCGCCCATAATGACGCTGCCGGTAAAGGCCGCAAGTGGACGCATCTTGTGCTGGCTCGCCACATATAGCGCGAACGCGGATGCGAGGACGGCAACCAGGAGTGAGGCCAGAACTGTTGGCCAGTGATACTCGACGGGCACAGGAAGATGGAAGGCCAGCATCCCCTTGAAGTGCATCGCCCAGACGCCGATGCCCATCGCAATCGCCCCACCGCTCAACCAAGCTAGTCGAACCTGGCCTCTTGCTGCGGTTACACGACCTGTAAGATCGAGCGCGGCATAGGACGCGACGATGGCGATAAACACTGAGCGCGCCACCTCGCCATAGTCGTAGTAACCGGGGAGCGTCGCGTTTGCAGAAATCATCACGAAGGATCTCCTTCGCAAGTTCGGGTGAGACTCCCAACCCCTAGAAGAACCAGCCTGAAGAACTGGGCACAAGATCTGAGCGGCACTTACACCGCCATGAATGAAAGTCTGCATCGCAGCCACACTCGATCAGCAGCGCCCCGAAGCACTCCGGCGCGCAGTCCTTAACTCTTTTTTCTTAGCCAATCGCAAAGCGCACGGTGAGACTTCGTGTATAGCTCTATGTGCCCGCACTCTTCACATGTAATGATTGAGACTTCCACTGAATAAACAGAGTGATCCACCGTAGTCTCCGGGCGCGAAACGTCTAAGTCCACCACACCACTTACCTGATTGCGGTGTTGGCATTTTTCCGCAGCCATCCGCACTCCCTCCGAAGCCGCACATGACCTGAAGCACGCTTTCTGTTGTTTCGCACGAGCTTCTAGCCGCAGATCAACCAGGGCAGGAAGAAACCGCTGGATGATTGCTGTCAATCTACACCCGAGGCGGAGCCATGAGAAGCAAATTAGTGCGAATGTCATCGCGGTGCAAAATTCCCTCCGCTCGCATAAGGAATCGATAGACCGGCACGAACTGACTCAGTTCAATGATCGAACAGGATTCGCATCACAAAACCGCCCTAAACCTTCGTACAGCTCGTCTTTCCGAACGGATGGCCCATCTGTACCAGCGTGCAATAGATTCCGGGTCACTCCGCTGCTACTTTCAAGACTAGCAGTGGAGGGCGAGTTGCCAAAGATTCGGGTTCTGTCGCTGGTTGACGATGATGCTTCGGTCCGCAAGGCAACCGGAAGGCTAATCAAATCGTTCGGCTTTACTGTTGAGGTCTTCGCCTCTGGAGAGGAATTCCTGTGTTTCGGGAGTTTGCGGATTACGTCGTGTCTTGTTCTCGACGTGCAAATGCCAGGCATGAGCGGACTTCAACTACAAAGTCACTTGGCGGCCGGAGGTTACCGCATTCCGATCATTTTCATCACCGCTCACCCGGATGAGGAAATCCGGGCTCAAGCACTCGAAGCTGGAGCAGTGGCCTTCCTTATTAAGCCGTTCGGAGAGGAAGCCTTGCTCGAGGGAATTCGCTCAGCCCTGAAACTTACTGAGGAGGATACAAGGCCTTGACCACTGGTATGTTCTTAAGCGCCTTACGCAAGAGAGCATTCCATTGGCCGCGAGGATGAAATGTCCATGTCATCGAACTTCGAACCACAAGTGAACTCGGGCCCAGTTGAGATTGATCATCACGAGGTACTTATCGAGGTGGCGGACCTCATGGTCCTCCATCGAAACTTGCCAGAACTCTTTGCTGCAGTGGCAGAACGACTGGGCAATAGAGCTGCAGCCGAATTCACCAACTTCGCGCTTCACGACCCCACGAGAAATGTTATGCGTCTGCATGTGCTGGAGGGCAACGACCTTGCCGGCCCTCCGATCGAGGTTGCGCTCGCTGACTCGCCCAGCGGTATGGCTTGGCAAACCCAGCAGCCACTGGTGGTGCCTGATGTAAACGCCGAGACTCGTTTCCCCTCCGTGGTGAATCTGCTTAGAGAGAAAGGAATACGGTCGTACTGCGCCTTGCCTCTGACGACTGCGGATAAACGCTTGGGAGCTTTGGGCCTGGGCAGTTTCCGGGCAAATGCCTATCGCGAAGAGAATCTACGGTTGCTGAAACGGGTGACCCAACTGGTAGCTCTGGCGGTGGAGAATGCGCTCACGCGCGAAGCTTTACAGCGGGAGAAGGAACGGCTCCACGTGCTGCTGGAGATCAACGCCACGTTAATGATCAACCGGGACTTGGAGAGCCTGTTCCATGAAGTTTCCGACATCATGCGGAGGGTTATCGGGCACGACTATGCCAGTGTGGCCGTTTATGAAAAGGCAGCTCAATCGCTATCGCTGTATCCGCTCGATTCTCCCTTGACGCAGGGACTTCTCGGGATGGGTACGACGTTCCCCGTAAACGAGACTCCCGCTGGTCAGGCTTTGTTAGAAGGAAAGACCAAAGCCTTTAGCCGCGAGGATCTCTTGGCGATGCAGTCCGGCTTTGTGAGCCAGATGCTCGACCGGGGAATCCAATCACTTTGCTGCATTCCATTGATCACGCAGAACGGTAGTCTGGGCACTCTAAATCTGGCTAGCAAGAAACACGGCGCCTTCATAGGCGAGGATAACGACCTCTTAGAGCAGATTGCGGCGCAAGTAGCCGTCGCGCTGGACAATACTCGCGCCTACCATGAAATCGCGGAACTCAAAAACAAACTGACCAAGGAAAAGCTCTATCTGGAAGATGAAATCCGCTCTGAACGGAACTTCGAAGAGATTGTGGGCGAGAGCGCGGCGCTCAAACGAGTGCTAAACGAAGCCAGAACCGTAGCCTCTAGCGATGCCACGGTGCTGATTCTAGGAGAGACGGGGACGGGCAAGGAACTGATCGCACGTGCCATCCATCGGATGAGTTCCCGCAAGAATGCAACCTTCATCAAACTTAATTGTGCGGCGATTCCTACAGGACTGCTGGAAAGCGAATTATTCGGGCACGAGAAAGGCGCGTTTACCGGCGCAGTCAGCCAGAAGATCGGGCGTCTCGAATTGGCCGATAAAGGAACCCTCTTTCTGGATGAGGTCGGAGAGATCCCACTGGAAATGCAGCCGAAATTATTGCGAGTGCTGC
>Ga0210389_10000051_pt1 | contig 108696 bp, 105 predicted proteins | sample IncBWH28OmetaG_FD_160127 | JGI IMG/M metagenome (GOLD analysis project Ga0210389, IMG submission 160127) | Forest soil microbial communities from Barre Woods Harvard Forest LTER site, Petersham, Massachusetts, United States - Inc-BW-H-28-O ...
CCTAGGAGCGACAATTCCGCGGGTGACTCAGCAAACGAGAGTGCGTACTTCTTCAGAGGAGACCGACACGGAAGGATCGCCATGCACATCGTTCGGATATTCCCGACCGCGATCGTCGCCGCCCTTGGCGGCTATGCAATCGGCATGGCGGGGCCAGCCCGGCCGACGACAGTCTCAACGGCCATTACCAAGCCATCGTCGATGGCTCACGCTCTGATCCTCTGGGTGGCATTCTGATCGTCAATACCACTGCGATCCCTCGGGCAACTGCACAGGCTGGGTCTCGACCCCCAAAACCTGGGGCGCGGCCATCAACAAGCCCCCGGGCGGCTCGTGGACCATCAGCCGCACAGACCCGCAGGCCTGGACGTGCCCCAACGGGGGCACGGCCCCCGCAGACCTGGCCTATACGTTCGCTCCGGGAGCCTGGCCGGATCGGTCACCGCGACAAAAGCAGCGGGTGGATGCGGCGACCCAGCAAGGCCGACTGCGACACACTCACTCGCAGTCCAAAAGTGCGTCGATAGCCCTACCCAGGCGTGTGCCCGTAACGGCGCGGGGGTTATTTGTCGCTCGGAGGCGGGCACGATGCTACAGCCCGGCGAACCGCTCCTTGACCGTTTCGACGGTCAGCCCGTAGTCGGCCAGCGAGTACGTGTGCTTCGGGGCCCGCGCGCCGGTCTGGCTCTCGGCGTGGATGTCCGCCATGGCCTTTCGCGCCTCGCCGGTCAGCGTCAGGCCGAAGTGCCGGTAGACGTCGGCGACTGTGCCGATCGGATCGGCGATCAGATTTTTATAGTCGACGTCGTAGAACTGGGCTGGGTCATATTTGGCGCGTGCGGTGTTGAACCTTTCCAGGCCGCGTGACCAGGTTTCCATTGCGTCGGCACCGATCTGGGCGCCGTCGAACGTTGTTGACCATCCTTCGGCGGTGTGCTGCGCGAGCGAGCACATCGAGGCCATGATCGTCTCGACCGGCCGGTGGGTCTGTATCACCAGCGCGTCGGGGTAGATCGCCATCAACGCGTCCAGCGCGAAAAGATGGCTGGGGTTCTTCAGCACCCACCGCTTGTTGGCGTCATTCAGTCCGATCAGCTGAAGGTTCTTGCGGTGCCGCCGATAGGACGGCGTCCAGTCCTGCTGCGACAGCCATTCGGCGTAGCTGGGTAGGTGCGACAGGGTCTCGTAGGACACCGAATGCAGCGATTGCCGCAGCAGCTGCCAGCATTCCTCCAGCTCGTATGCGGCCATGAAATGCAGGCCGGTGTAGTCCGGGTTCTCCTGGTGGTGCCGGGTGAACTGCTCGTCCAGCTGTCGGTAGAACGGGTTAGATTCCCAGGTTTCGCGCGGCGGACGCGGTTGCGGGAATTCGGCCAGCCACAGGTGCAGACCCTGATGGTCCGGATCGGCGCCGAGTAGCCGGTGCAGCGCCGTGGTGCCGGTGCGCACCAGCCCGGTGACGAAGATCGGCCGTTCAATGGCGACATCGGCATGCTGCGGGTATTGCTTCCACGCGGATTCGGACAACAGCCTGGCAACCAGGGCGCCGCGCAGGAAGAACCGATTCATCTTGCTGCCCAACACGGTAAGCCCGGCTTCACGCCGGTAAGAGTCCAGCAGCACCTCCAGTGCTTCGCGGTAGTTGTCGTCGTCGGTACCGAAATCGTCGAGCCCGACCAGCTTGGTGGCCGAGGCATGCAATTCGTCGACGGTACCGACGTCGGTGCGTTCGGCCATCAGGTGTGGTACTCCCCACAGTTGACGTCCAGGGTCTGCCCGGTGATGCCGCTGGACAGGTCACTGGCCATGAAGAGAATCGCCGAAGCCACCTCGTCCTCGGTGGGCAGCCGCTTGAGGTCGGAGTTCGCCGCGGTGGCTTGGTAGATCTGGTCCGCGGTGGTGCCGTACTTTCCGGCCTGATGCTCGAAGTAGCCCCTCAGCGTCTCGCCCCAGATATAGCCGGGTGCAACGGAATTGACGCGGATGCCTTTTTCGCCGAGCTCGGTGGCCAGCGACTGCGACATGGCCAGCAACGCGGACTTGGCCATCTTATAGGCGCCGTATTTCGCCTGTGAGTGCCGGAGCACCATGGAGTTGACGTTCACGATCGCTCCGGCCGATTCTTCCAGCGCCGGCGTAAAAGCCTGGATGAGCCGCAACGCCCCGAGCGCACTGAGCTCGATCGCGTCACGGATGTGCTGAAATGTGGTGCCGGCCAATGGTTTCATCGACGGTACCCGGAAGGCATTGTTGATCAGCACGTCGACCTTGCCGTAGGCCGCCATGGTGGAGTCGACGAGGTTTTTCACCTGATCGTCGTCGGTGATATCGGTGCATACGGCCAGTGCCTGGTGCCCGGTGTCGTTGATCTGCTGGGCGACCTCATCCAGCCGCTCGGCGGTGCGGGCCGCCAGCACCAGGTCGGCACCATCGCGCGCGCATCGGTGCGCCAGCGTAGTACCGAGCCCCGGCCCGACGCCACTGATGACGACAACCTTTCGTTTGAGCATCCCGGTCATCGTCACCCCAGCATCCTTGCCGCAATTTGTCGTTGTCGCAACGCGATTCGTGTACGCCAATCCTCATCGGAAATCTTGTTGTGATCGAAATACGGCAGCTTGGCCGGTATCGCATCGAAGTCGACCAGCTCGACGGTCGGCCCGTCGGCGTGGGTGAGCTCACGGGACACCCGCTGCCAGCGGAACTGCAGGAAGCCACGCCGATGGCCGAGCGTTTCGACCCAGTTGGTCACCCCCGGATTCTGGTCGGCGACCACGATGCGCACCTTGCCGTCCGGGTCCGCTTGGGCCTGGGTGTTGTTCAGCGAAGTCTGGTGGTTGATGTAGTCCAGCGAGATGTACCACATGCTGCCCAGCTGAAAACCGAGGTAGGGCGCATCGGAGACCGGGATCGTGATCACCAGCGCCTGATCGGGCCGCAGCTCGAAGTGCCCGGCGGACGAGTACTGGGTGGCCAGGCCGCCCGGAGTCAGCCGGGGCGCGACCATGGTGTTGACCGGGATGTTGAGATAGAACCACTGCGGGAACTGCAGCCACGTTTTCACCCGGCTCACAAGTTGGGATCCCGCTATGGCATAACGCTTTTCGATGGTCTCGCGAGTCAGCGGCGGCGGCGCGGTACCCTCAGTGTCCAGCCTCGCAATGACGAGCGTTCCGCGCCGTGCGGACCAGTCGCCGTACACCTCGCGAATCACCAGCTGCCCGGGGCTGGTCGGCCGTACCCGCCACTCGAAGCTGCCGTCCTTGGCGATCTCGAGCTCACGGTCGTCGAACGCGGCCTGGCTGGCGGGCACGTTGTCGTCGGTGTATTCGCCGCCGAGCAGCTGGAAACTCAGGTCGGTGGTGGTACCGCGCCTGCCCGTGACCACGTAATCGCGGTCGGCGCGCACACGGGTACCGAAGTACAGGGTGTCGGGGTTGTCCAGGCCCATCTTGGTGAACGGCCCGGTGCCCGATTGCAGTAATGGGTGGTCACGCTCGTAGTCGAAGGCAAGGTGCGTACAGGCCGCAATGCAGCCGGCCAGGTACTGCAAGCCTTCGAGCAGGTCAGCTTCGGTCTCGATGTGGGGTGCGGCGGAGACCAGTTTCTCGGCCTCCGCGATCGCCTCGGCGAGGGGGCCAGAGAAGGGAGAGTTGGACACGACCTCGACGCTAGAACGTGTTCTACTTTTTAGTCAATGGCGAACATTCCCGCGTGTCGGCCGCGGCGGCCAAACACGAAGCCCGATCGCTACGATGTGCACTGCTGCGACAGGTCGATCAGATGCTGCCGCACATCCGGATGCCGATTCAGATAGTCGATGACGTTGCCGCCGTCACCTTCCGCCTGCGACTTTGCGATCAGCTCCTGGTGGAGGTCGGGATGCCGCTTCAGGTACGAGTCGATGGATTGGCCCACGGTCTGATTGCATTGGGGATCCGCGTTGGCCACTGGCAGCGCGATCACCGCCGAAGCGGTGGCACATAGCAGCCCACCAACAAGTAGGCCGCAGAGTCGACGCCCAAGCGGTTTGGCGGTGCTTGATGTCACGGTCATGCCATAAAGGCTACCGACGCACAATTAACGACATCGTTAATGTGTTGCCGCAGCGCCGCTGTCTCCCCCGCGAGCGGGTGGGGGTACCTCCCGCGTGCGGGGGAGTGCCCCCAGCTCGCGTTTGATCTCCAGAGCGATGTCGATCAGTTGGTCTTCCTGGCCGCCGATGAGCTTGCGCTGACCGGCCCGGTGCAGCAGCGCAGCGGCGGGGACATCGTAGCGTTCGGCCTGGCGAATGGCGTGTTTGAGGAAGCTGGAATACACCCCGGAGTAGCCCATGATCAGCGCGTTGCGGTCGAGCAGGCATTCGGCGGGCATGGCCGGCCGCACCACGTCCTCGGCGGCATCGGCGATGTCGAAGAAGTCGATGCCGGTCTTGACGCCGATTTTGTCGAACACCCCGATGAGCGCCTCGACCGGCGCGTTGCCGGCACCGGCGCCGAAGCGGCGAACGCTGCCGTCGATCTGCTTGGCGCCCGCACGCACCGCCTCCACCGAGTTCGCCACCCCGAGCCCGAGGTTTTCGTGCCCGTGGAAGCCGACCTGGGCGTCCTCGCCGAGCTCGGCGACCAGTGCCGATACCCGGTCGGCCACGCCGTCGAGCACCAGGGCGCCGGCGGAGTCGACGACGTAGACGCACTGGCAACCGGCGTCGGCCATGATGCGGGCCTGGGCGGCCAGTTTCTCCGGCGGAATGGTGTGGGCCATCATCAAAAACCCGACGGTTTCCAGGCCCAGCTCGCGGGCCAGCCCGAAATGCTGGATCGACACGTCGGCTTCGGTGCAATGGGTGGCGATTCGGCAGATCGACCCGCCATTGTCCTGCGCCTGTTTGATGTCGTCCTTGGTGCCCACCCCGGGCAGCATCAAGAACGCGATTTTGGCGTCTTTCGCGGTCTGCGCGGCGAGTTTGATCAGTTCCTGCTCCGGGGTTTTGGAGAAGCCATAGTTGAACGACGAACCCCCTAGCCCGTCGCCGTGGGTCACCTCAATTACCGGCACGCCCGCAGCGTCCAGCGCCGCGACGATGGCACCGACCTCGTCTTTGGTGAATTGGTGCCGTTTGTGGTGCGACCCGTCGCGCAGCGAGGTGTCTGTAATCCGGACGTCCCAAATACCAGTCATCGCGTTCCTCCCGCGACAGAAAGAGTTTCTTTGGCGATCTCCTCGCCGACCTTGGTGGCCGCTGCGGTCATGATGTCGAGGTTGCCCGCATACGGCGGTAGGTAATCCCCGGCGCCCTCGACCTCGATGAACGTGGTGACCACGGCCTGACCGCCGGAGTTGAGCGACGGCTCGTCGAACTGCGGCTCGTTGAGCAGCCGGTATCCCGGCACATAGGCCTGCACCTCGGCAACCACCTCGTGGATGGAGGCGGCGATGGCATCGCGGTCAGCGTCCTCGGGTATTGCGCAGAAGATGGTGTCCCGCATGATCATTGGCGGCTCGGCAGGGTTCAAGATAATGATCGCCTTGCCGCGTGCGGCCCCACCAATGGTCTCCACGCCGCGCGACGTGGTCTTGGTGAACTCATCGATATTGGCCCTGGTGCCCGGTCCGGCAGACACCGACGCCACCGACGCGACAATCTCGGCGTAGGGCACCGTTTCGACCCGCGACACCGCGTACACGATGGGAATGGTCGCCTGCCCCCCGCAGGTGATCATGTTGACGTTCGGCGCGTCCAGATGCTCGTGCAGATTCGCCGATGGGATCACCGCCGGACCCACCGCGGCCGGCGTCAGGTCGATGGCCCGGATCCCGGCGGCGGCATACTTCGGGGCCGCATCCTTGTGGACGTAGGCGCTGGTCGCCTCGAACACCAGGTCGGGTTTGTCGGGCTGCGCCAATAGCCAGTCGACCCCTTCGTGGCTGGTCTCTAAACCCAGCTTGCGGGCCCGCGCCAAGCCTTCGCTCTCCGGGTCGATGCCTACCATCCAGCGCGGCTCCAGCCAGTCCGACCGCAGCAGCTTGTAGAGCAGGTCGGTGCTGATATTTCCGGACCCGACAATGGCCACTTTCAAGGCCGCGTTCGCCTTAGACGGCATGTTGCTCCTTATTCGAACGACAACCGGACGGCACCGAGCCCCGCGAAGTCGGCAACAAACTCGTCGCCGGCCCGCACGTCGATCGCCCTCGTGCACGATCCAGGCAACACGATGTCACCCTTTTTCAGCCGCACCCCAAAGCTTTCCACCTTGCGGGCCAACCACGCCACCGCGGTGACCGGGTTACCCAGCACCGCGTCGCTGCGGCCCTCGGCGACCAGGTCACCGTTGCGGGTCAGCACCGCCTCGATCATCTGGACGTCGACGTCGGCCGGCGACACCCGTGCTTCGCCCAGCACGAAGCCGGCCGAGGAGGCGTTGTCGGCGATGGTGTCGCACAGCTTGATCTTCCAGTCGGTGATCCTGGTGTCGATCAACTCGATGGACGGGACCAGGGCTTCGGTGGCCGCGAGCACGTCGTCCTCGGTGCAGTCGGCTCCCGGCAGATCATCGGCCAGGATGAAACCCACTTCGACCTCTACCCGCGGATAGAGGTATCGGCCCGTGTGGACCGGGGTGTGTTCGAACACCTGCATCTCGTCGAGCAGATGCCCGTAGTCCGGCTCGTCCACGCCCATCATCTGCTGCATCGCCTTCGACGAGAGCCCCACCTTGTGGCCCAGCACTCGGGCGCCCTCGGCGACCCGCTGACGGATATTGATCAACTGGATCTCATAGGCGTCGACGATGTCGATGTCCGGATAGGCGACGGTCAGCGGAACGATCGGCTCACGGCTCCGCTCAGCTTGCGCCAAGTCTGCGGCCAGCTCGTCGCGGATCGCAACACTGAGCATTTACCGAAGTCCCCTCGTCCGTGTGACCGGGCCAGTAGCGCCCGACCCGGGCAATTCTATAACGTGTTCTACATGACAGCACAGGAGTACGACGTCGTCGTGGTCGGAAGCGGCGGCGCCGGCATGGTGGCTGCCCTCGCCGCCGCTCATCGCGGTCTCTCGACAGTAGTCGTCGAGAAGGCGCCGCACTTCGGCGGCTCGACGGCGCGCTCCGGTGGCGGGGTCTGGGTTCCCAACAACGAGGTCCTCAAGCGTGACGGCGTTCGGGACACCCCTGAGGCGGCCCGCACCTACCTGCACGGCATCATCGGCGACATCGCCGAACCGGAGCGCATCGACGCCTACCTAGACCGCGGGCCCGAGATGCTGTCCTTCGTGCTGAAGAACACACCACTGAAGATGTGTTGGGTGCCAAGATATTCCGACTACTACCCCGAGGCGCCGGGCGGCCGCGCTGGCGGCCGTTCGATCGAGCCAAAGCCGTTCAACGCCCACAAGCTCGGTGCCGACGAGGCCGGGCTGGAGCCTGCCTACGGCAAGGTGCCGCTCAATGTGGTTGTGATGCAACAAGACTATGTGCGACTGAACCAGCTGAAGCGCCACCCGCGGGGTATGCTCCGCAGCCTAAAGGTCGGCGCGCGCACCATGTGGGCGAGGGCGACCGGCAAAAACCTCGTCGGCATGGGCCGAGCCCTGATCGGCCCGCTGCGGATCGGGCTGCAGCGCGCCGGGGTTCCGGTAATGCTCAACACGGCGCTGACCGACCTGTATGTCGAAGACGGCCTGGTGCGCGGAGTCTACGTCCGTGACACCGAAGCACCCGAACGAGACCAAGCATCGGCTGAACCCGAGCTGATCCGGGCCCGACGGGGAGTGATCCTCGCCTGCGGCGGTTTCGAGCACAACGAGCAGATGCGGGTGAAATACCAGCGTGCGCCAATCACCACCACCTGGACCGTCGGCGCCAAAGCCAATACCGGTGACGGCATTATCGCTGGCGAAAAGCTCGGTGCCGCGCTGGATCTAATGGAAGACGCCTGGTGGGGCCCAACGGTGCCGCTGGTGGGTGCACCGTGGTTCGCATTGTCGGAACGCAACTCGCCCGGGTCGATCATCGTCAACATGTCCGGCAAGCGGTTCATGAACGAATCGATGCCGTACGTCGAAGCCTGTCACCACATGTACGGCGGAGAATACGGCCAGGGGCCCGGGCCAGGCGAGAACATCCCGGCGTGGCTGGTGTTCGACCAGCAGTACCGGGACCGTTACATCTTCGCCGGACTGCAGGCCGGGCAACGCATTCCGCGCAAGTGGACGGATTCCGGAGTGATCGTCCAGGCCGACACGCTCGAGGAGCTGGCAGCCAAGGCCGGCCTTCCGGCCGATGAGTTAACCTCGACCGTCGAGCGTTTCAACGGCTTTGCCCGGACGGGCGTCGACGCGGATTATCATCGCGGCCAAAGTGCCTACGACAAGTACTACGGAGACCCGACCAACAAGCCGAACCCCAACCTCGGCGAGCTCAGTCAACCGCCCTACTACGCCGCCAAGATGGTGCCCGGGGATCTGGGCACCAAGGGCGGCATCCGCACCGACGTCCACGGACGCGCGCTGCGCGACGACGGCAGCATCATCGAAGGCCTTTACGCCGCAGGCAATGTCAGCGCCCCGGTGATGGGGCACACCTATCCGGGCCCAGGCGGCACCATCGGGCCTGCGATGACCTTCGGTTACCTGGCGGCGCTGCATATCGCGGGGGAGCACTGACATGCCGATCGACGTAGACGTCGCGCTCAATGCCGAGCTGGACCCGATCGAATTCTCTTGGGCCAGCAGTGATGTCCAGCTCTACCAGCTAGGGCTGGGTGCCGGCGCAGATCCGATGGATCCGCGCGAGCTGCGTTACCTGGTGGATGACACGCCGCAGGTGCTGCCCACTTTTGGCACCGTGGCCGCCACCTTCCACGCCACCAAACCGCCCACCGTGCAGTTTCCCGGCATTGACATCGAGCTGAGCAAGGTGCTGCACGCCAGCGAGCGGGTCGAAGTGCCTGCGCCGCTGCCGCCGTCGGGCTCCGCCCGGGCCGTCACCCGGTTCACCGACATTTGGGACAAGGGCAAGGCCGCGGTCATCTGGAGCGAGACGAAGGTGAGCACACCCGACGGGACCCTGCTGTGGACGCAGAAGCGTTCGATCTTCGCCCGCGGCGAAGGCGGGTTCGGCGGCGAGCGCGGGCCTTCCACGTCGGACGTGCCGCCCGACCGGGCACCCGACCTGGAGGTCGCAATGCCGATTTTGCCACAGCAGGCGCTGCTGTACCGGCTCTGCGGAGACCGTAACCCGCTGCATTCGGATCCCGACTTCGCCGCTGCCGCAGGGTTTTCGCAGCCAATACTGCATGGCCTGTGCAGCTACGGGATGACCTGCAAGGCCATCGTCGACGCGCTGCTGGACGGGGACGCCGGGGCGGTCGCGGCCTACGGCGCGCGTTTTGCCGGTGTGGCGTTTCCCGGCGAGACGCTCAAAGTCGGCATCTGGAAGGACGACCACCGCTTCTTGGCGACCGTTGTCGCGCCTGCGCGCGACAACGCCGTGGTGCTCAGCGGCGTCGCACTAGTCCCCCTCTAGCGGCCCACCCGTCGAGCGTGAATTTGGTTTCACGCTCGGCGCCGAACGTGAAGCTGGCTTCACGCTCGAGGCGAACCCCTAGCCCAGGATTAAGCCGGATGTGGGCACGCCGGTGCCCGCGGTCACGAGCACGTGCTCGACGTTGGGCACCGGGTTCACTGAGGTGCCGCGCAATTGCCGCACACCCTCGGCAATGCCGTTCATGCCGTGGATGTAGGCCTCGCCAAGCTGGCCGCCGTGGGTGTTGATGGGGAGCCGCCCGCCGACCTCGATCGCGCCGTCGGCGATGAAATCCTTGGCTTCACCCTTTCCGCAGAATCCCAACTCCTCCAACTGAATCAGGGTGAACGGGGTGAAGTGGTCGTAGAGCACCGCGGTTTGGATGTCGGCCGGCGAAAGTCCCGACTGCTGCCACAGCTGCTGGCCCACCACGCCCATCTCAGGCAGGCCCATTTCCGGCCGGTAATAGCTGACCATCGTGTACTGGTCGGGGCTGGAGCCCTGCGAAGCCGCCTCGATGACCGCCGGCCGCTGCTTGAGGTCCCGAGCCCGCGCAGGCGATGTCACCACGATCGCCACCGCGCCGTCCGTCTCCTGGCAGCAATCCAGGAGCCGCAACGGCTCGGCGATCCACCGCGAATTCTGGTGGTCCTCAATGGTTATCGGCTTCTCGTAAAAATACGCCTTCGGGTTCTTGGCGGCATGCTTGCGGTCGGCCACGGAAACAGCACCGAAGTCCCGGCTGGTCGCGCCGGACAGGTGCATGTAGCGCTGGGCGATCATGGCCACCTGGGCCGCCGGCGTCGAAAGCCCGTGTGGATACGAGAAGGAATTGTCGGCGGTAGTTGAATCAGCCTGCACACCAGCACTTCCCACGAGCCGCGTCTGCACCTGGCCGAATCGCATGCCGGACCGCTCGTTGAATGCCCGGTAAGCAACGACGACATCGGCGACCCCGGTCGCGACGGCCATTGCCGCGTGCTGGATGGTTGCGCACGCGGCACCGCCGCCGTAGTGAATCTTGGAGAAGAACTTCAGCTCGCCGATACCGACCGCACGCGCGACGGCGATTTCGGTATTGCTGTCCATCGTGAACGTCGTCAAACCGTCGACGTCAGCCGGGCTCAGACCCGCATCATCGAGGGCATCAAGCACCGCCTCGGCCGCCAGCCGCAGCTCACTTCGCCCAGAGTCCTTCGAGAAGTCGGTGGCACCAATGCCGACGATCGTCGCCTTACCGGAGAGCATTAAGCATCTCCCATCGTCAGCGTACTGGTCGCGATGACGTGGTCGCCAAGACTGTTGCGGCCCACTACCTTTACGGTGATCAGGCCATCCTCCACGGCGGTCACCTCACCGGAGAGCGTCACCGTGTCGTAGGCATACCACGGCACTCCGAGCCGCAGCCCGATCGACTTGATCAGCGCCGACGGTCCAGCCCAGTCGGTGACGTAACGCTGCACCAACCCGGTGTCGGTCAGGATGTTGACGAAAATATCTTTGGAGCCCTTCGAGACAGCTTTGTCGCGGTCGTGGTGCACGTCCTGGAAGTCGCGGGTGGCTAAGGCCGTCGAGATGATGAATGTGGGATCGCCATAGAGCTTGAGCTCGGGCAGCGTAGTGCCGACTTCCGCAACCGGTGGGCTCATGCGTCATGCTCCCAGGCGTAGAGGGTCCATTCCGGGCCGGAATCACCGGCCGGAAAGTCGATATATGTTGCACGCACCGGCATTCCGATGTTCACCTTGGCGGGGTCGACGTTACGCAGCTCGCCCAGCATGCGAACGCCTTCTTCAAGCTCCACCAAAGCGATTACGAACGGCAGTGTGCGCCCTGGCACCTTCGGCGCGTGGTGCACCACGAAGCTGAACACGGTGCCCTTGCCGCTCGCTACCACGTAGTCGATCGGCTCGCCAGGGTTCTGCCACACCGCCGGCAGCGGTGGGTGCTGCAGACTGGCGTCGGGCAGCAGCTGAATCCGCAACTCGTGCGCCTTGACTCCGTCCCAGAAGAAGGCGGTGTCGCGCGACACCGCCGGCCGCATCATCGCATCGGGGTCCAGGTCTGCGGGTACCGAAGAGGCATCCGCTGACTCCTCGCGCGGCTTGAATTTAAGGATGCGCCAATTCATCTCGGCGACATCCTCATCGCCGACCCGCCAGACGATGTGCTGGTTGATGAAATAGCCCTCGCCAAGCGCGGTCTGTTTTGGCCCGACCACGTCACCCATCTCGGCGGTAATGCTGACCTGCTCACCCGGCTGCAGATAGCGATGGTAGGTCTGCTCGCAGTTGGTGGCGACGACGCCGATGTAGCCGGCGTCGTCGAACAGCTTGATGATGGGCCCCATGGGATCGTCCTTCGGACGTTCTCCGGCCAGGCCAAACATCGTCCAGACCTGAATCATTGCCGGTGGAGCCACAATTCCGGGATGTCCGGCGCCGCGGGCCGCGGCCTCGTCCACGTAGATCGGGTTGCGGTCGCCGAGCGCCTCCACCCAGTTGTTGATCATCGGCTGGTTCACCGGATCCCGGCCCGCGCGCGGCTTGGCGCCGCCAGCCGCTTTGATCTCCGCGAGGACTTCCTGAACCTCGCTCGCCCCGGTCATCTGGGCACCCTCGGCACTTTGAGGCCAGCGGCCGCGATCATCTCTCGCATGACTTCGTTCACGCCTCCGCCGAAGGTGATCACCAGATTGCGCTTGGTCTGGGAGTCAAGCCAGTTGAGCAGCTCGGCGGTGTCGGATTCGGCCGGGTTGCCATACTTGCCAACAATCTCCTCGGCGAGCCGGCCGACGTACTGAACACGCTCGGTACCAAACACTTTCGTCGACGCGGCATCGGCCACGTTGATGTCCTCACCGGCAGCCGCCACCTGCCAGTTGAGCAGCTCGTTGATCCGCCACATCGCGTGTATTTCACCGAGCGCGCGCTTGACGTCGTCGTGGTCGATCGGCGTGACGCCGTCGCCGCCGGGCTTGGATGCCCACGCGTGCACCCGGTCGTAGATGCCGGCGAACCGGCCTGCCGGGCCGAGCATCACCCGCTCGTTGTTGAGCTGGGTGGTGATCAGCCGCCAGCCGCCGTTCTCCTCGCCCACCAGCATGTCGCCCGGCACCCGTACGTCGTTGTAGTACGTGGCGTTGGTGTGGTGGGCGCCATCGGACAGGATGATCGGCGTCCAGGAGTAGCCCGGGTCCTTGGTGTCCACGATCAGGATCGAAATACCCTTGTGTTTAACGGCTTCCGGGTCGGTGCGGCAGGCCAACCAGATGTAGTCGGCATCGTGGGCGCCGGTGGTGAAGATCTTCTGGCCATTGACGATGTACTCGTCGCCCTGGCGCACGGCCGTGGTCCGCAACGACGCCAGGTCGGTGCCGGCCTCCGGCTCGGTGTACCCGATCGCGAAGTGCACCTCGCCGGCCAGGATAGCCGGCAGGAACTTCTTCTTCTGCATCTCGCTGCCGAACACCTGCAGCGTGGGACCGACCGTCTGTAGCGTCACGGCGGGCAAGGGTACATCGGCCCGATGGGCCTCGTTGACGAAGATCTGCTGTTCGATCGGACCAAAGCCCAGCCCGCCGAACTCTTTTGGCCATCCAACACCGAGCTTGCCGTCCTGGCCCATCCGCCGGATCACCGCGCGGTAGGCGGCGTTGTGGCGGTCTTCTCCCATCGCCTTCATCTCGTCGGCGGTGATGAGGTTTGAAAAGTATTGGCGTAGCTCGGCTTGCAGCTGTCGCTGCTCCGGAGTCAGTTCGATGAACATTGCGCTCCCACCAGGTCGAGACGATGCGACGGCCCGCCCAAAAGCCGGGTCAAGTCTTTGATCGTGGAGTAGTACCGGTGCATCGGATAGGTGATGTCCATCCCCATGCCGCCGTGCAGGTGGTGGCAGGTCTGCATCACCGGCGGCGCCTGCGAAGTGACCCAGTACCCGAGCACGTCAAGATCGTCGTCGGCGTCCCGGCCCTCGGCCAGCCGCCAGATCACCGACTTTGCCGCCAAATCGATGGTGCGCGAAGCGATGTAGACCTCGGAGAGCTGCGCGGCCACGGTCTGGAAGGTCGACAACGGCTTGCCGAACTGCTTGCGGTTGGCCACGTAGTCAGCGGTCAGGCGCAGCGCCCCGGCCACCAGCCCATCGACAAAGGCGCCGATCATCGCCAGCGCCAGCTGGTTTACCCGGTGCGCCGTCGCGCCCGCCAAAACGTCGGAGTCACCGACCGCCACGCCCTCAAACGTCACCGTGTACTCGTCGCTACCGTTCGACGTCGGCGTGCGCACCAGCCGCACACCGTCGGCCTTCGGCGACACCACCGCGACCGCGCTGTCGGCCGTGACAATCATCCAGTCGGCTTGTTCGGCATATCCCACACCGATTTTGGTGCCCGACAACCGCCCACCCGCGAAGATGGTGACAGGCCGGTCGGGCAGCGCCGTGCCGGGCTCGTTGAGCGCCGCGGTCAGCAGCCCGCCCTTGGCGACCCCGGAAAGGAAACGCTCCTGTTGCTCATCGGTTGCCAAGTCGAGCAGCGGAATCACACCAAAACCCAGCGTCGCCAACGCCGGCGTGATGGCGCCGTGCCGACCCACTTCCGTCAGTACCGTCCCGACCTCGGGCAGACCCACGCCGTCGCCGCCGAGGCGTTCCGGCACCGGCAGGGCCGTCACAGCCCCGTCGACCAAAGCAGCCCACGAGTTGTCCCGCGCGAGTACCGACGTGACGACATCGGCAACCGCTTGCTGTTCAGCGGTGAGATCAAAGTCCATCGTTAGTTTTAAATCCATCAGTGCGCCACCGGGCACTTACCGGTGTAATCGACCTGCCAGTGCTTGATGCCGTTGAGCCAGCCCGACCGCAGCCGCTCGGGTGCCGAGACCGGCTTCAGGTCCGGCATGTAGTCGGCCACCGCGTTGAAGATCAGGTTGATCGTCATCCGGGCCAAGTTAGCGCCGATGCAGTAGTGCGCGCCGGTGCCACCGAAGCCGACGTGCGGGTTGGGGTTGCGCATGATGTTGAACGTATACGGGTCCTCGAAGACCTCTTCGTCGAAGTTGGCCGACCGGTAGAACATCAGCACCCGCTGGCCCTTCTTGATCGGCTCTCCGGACAGCTCGTAATCCTCGAGCGCGGTGCGCTGGAAGCAGGTGACCGGGGTGGCCCAGCGCACGATCTCGTCGGCCGCGGTATCCGGTCGCTCCTTCTTGTACAGCTCCCACTGGTCGGGGAAGTCGGCGAACGCCATCATCCCCTGCGTAATGGAGTTACGGGTGGTCTCGTTGCCGGCCACCGCGAGCATCACCACGAAGAAGCCGAACTCGTCGTCGGAGAGCTTCTCACCCTCGATGTCGGCCTGGATCAGCTGCGTCACGATGTCGTCGCCCGGGTTCTTGGCCCGCTCCTCCGCCATCTGCATCGCGTAGCCGATCAACTCCGCCGACGACATCTTCGGGTCGATGTGGGCGAACTCCGGGTCGTCGTTGCCGGTCATCTCGTTCGACCACATAAAGATCTTGCCGCGGTCTTCCTGCGGCACGCCGAGCAAACCCGCGATCGCCTGCAGCGGCAGCTCACCCGACACCTGCTCGACGAAGTCGCCGGAACCGGCCGCCGCTGCTTCCCGGGCGATCGTCCGGGCGCGCTCGCTGAGTTCGCCGCGCAGACGTTCGATAGCCCGCGGCGTGAAACCGCGCGAGATGATCTTGCGCAGCCTGGTGTGATGCGGCGCGTCCATGCTGAGCATGACGAACCGCTGAACCTCGATGTCCTCACGCGCCATGTCGTTGTTGAACCGCGGTATCACCCCGTTTTGATAGCTGGAGAACACGTCGCTGCGCCGCGACACCTCTTTGACGTCGTTGAGCTTGGTGACCGCCCAGAAGCCGCCGTCGTGGAACCCGCCGCCGTTGCCCGGAGCCTGTTCGTTCCACCAGATCGGCGCGGTCGCCCGCACCTCGGCAAACTCCTGCACCGGAATCCGCTCGCTGTAGATGTCGGGATCGGTGAAATCGAACCCGGGCGGAAGGTTGGGGGTGGGCACGCTACTTCTCCTTACTAGCTCTCCTAGTGGCGCTCTGCTGCCAGTAAAACATGCCTCCACCGCAGACAAAAGGCGCCGAAGCATCCTCGCTTGTCAGAGTAATGGAACGTGTTCTAGCCTGACCTCATGGGTAACCCGGTAATCGTTGAAGCCACCCGCAGCCCGATCGGCAAACGCAATGGATGGCTATCAGGGCTGCACTCCACCGAGTTGTTGGGCGCGGTGCAAAAGGCGCTCGTCGAAAAAGCAGGCATCGACGGAGGCGACGTCGAGCAGGTCATCGGCGGCTGCGTGACCCAGTACGCCGAACAATCCAACAACATCAGCCGGACGGCCTGGCTGACCGTGGGTTTGCCCGAACACGTCGGCGCCACCACCGTCGACTGCCAATGCGGCAGTGGGCAGCAGGCCAACCACCTGGTCGCCGGGCTGATCGCCATCGGCGCCATCGACGTCGGCATCGCCTGCGGCATCGAGGCGATGAGCCGGGTGGGGCTGGGTGCTAACGCGGGCCCGGAACGCAACTGGCGCGCCGCATCATGGGACATCGACCTGCCCAACCAGTTCGAGGCGGCCGAGCGGATCGCCAAGCGACGCGGCATCACCCGCGACGACATCGATGCATTCGGGTTCGAGTCGCAATTACGCGCCAAGCGGGCCTGGGACGAGGGCCGTTTCGAGCGGGAAATCTCGCCGATCGAGGCGCCCGTCCTCGACGAGCAGAAGCAGCCCACCAGCGACCGCCAGACGGTGTCCCGCGACCAGGGCCTGCGTGACACCACAATGGAGGGCTTGAGCCAGCTGAAGCCCGTCCTAGACGGCGGGATCCACACAGCTGGAACGTCGTCGCAGATCTCCGACGGCGCGGCGGCGGTGTTGTGGATGGACGAAGACAAAGCCAAGGCGCTGGGCCTACGCCCCCGCGCCCGGATCGTCAGCCAGGCCCTGGTCGGCGCCGAGCCCTACTACCACTTGGACGGCCCGGTGCAGTCGACGGCGAAGGTGCTGGAGAAGGCCGGCATGAAGATGGGCGACATCGACATCGTCGAGATCAACGAGGCGTTCGCATCGGTGGTGCTGTCGTGGGCGCGGGTCCACGAGCCCGATATGGCCCGGGTCAACGTCAACGGCGGCGCGATCGCGCTGGGCCACCCGGTGGGCTGCACCGGCAGCCGGCTGTTCACCACCGCACTGCACGAGCTGGAGCGTTCCGATCAGAACACGGCGCTGATCACCATGTGCGCCGGCGGCGCCCTGTCCACCGGCACCATCATCGAGCGCATCTGACCTTTGATCGTTTCCGAAGAGAGCCGCATCGCGGCGGCGCAGGCCTACATCGACGCCCTGGTCAGCCACGACGGGGACTCCGTTCCGTTCGCGGACGGCTGCACCCGGATCGAGCAGGGCATAAAGAACGGGTTTTCCGGAAACCACCTGCGGCGCAGCCTCACTCGCGGACCCCAGTACAGGGTGATCGCCGGTTCGACATCACCTGACTACCGGATCGTCGGCGATGAGGTGCACGCGGCGTACGCCGTGCTGACCAAGGCGGCGCTCGGTGGCCGGCGCGCCGCGGCCCGGATCAACGAGACGTTCGTGATTCCCGCCGAAAGTCCAAGCGGTCAAGCCCAGATCCACCACATCACGGTTCGCTTCCAATTTTTCATTCAGCGCTAACTAGGATCAGCGGCATGCCGAAATCACCATCGCGGATCATGACTAACGATTTCTTCCTCAAGTGGATGTCGCGCATCAACACCTTCCTGTATCGCCGCAGCGGCGGCGAGGGCTTGGGCGGCACAGTCCAGAACATTCCCGTCGCGTTACTGACCACGACGGGCCGAAAGACGGGCGAGCCCCGGGTTAGTCCGCTGTACTTCCTGCGCGACGGTGACCGGGTGATCGTTGCCGCCTCAAAGGGCGGTGCCACGAAGAACCCGATGTGGTACCTCAACCTCAAGGCCAATCCAAAGGTTTCGGTGCAGATCAAAAAAGAGGTGCTTGACCTGACCGCGCGGGACGCCACCGATGACGAGCGCGCCAAGTACTGGCCGCAATTGGTGGACATGTACCCGACGTATGACGATTACCAGTCCTGGACCGATCGGACGATCCCGATCGTCGTCTGCGATCCGGCTCGCTAGGCCCCGTAGACCGGAACCGGCGTCCGCGCCTTGGCCAGCAAGTCGGTGACGACGTGCCCCAGCTCGGCCGGATCCCATCGGGCGCCCTTGTCAGCCTGCGGGCCGTGCGCCCAGCCCTCGGCGACCCGGATCTTGCCGCCCTCGACCTCGAACACCTTCCCGGTGACATCACGGGACTCGGCGCTGCCGAGCCAAACCACCAGCGGCGACACATTTTCCGGCGCCATGGAGTCGAAATCGTCACCCTGCGTTGCCATCAACTCGGCGAAGACGGTCTCGGTCATGCGGGTGCGCGCTGACGGCGCGATGGCGTTGACGGTGACGCCGTAACGGCCCATTTCGGCGGCGGCCACCAGCGTCATCGCCGCGATGCCGGCCTTGGCGGCGCTGTAGTTGCCCTGCCCGACACTGCCCTGCAGGCCCGCACCCGAACTGGTGTTAATGATCCGTGCGTCAACGGGTTTGCCCTCCTTGGACTGCCCACGCCAATACGACGCGGCGTGCCGCATCGTGGCGAAATGGCCCTTGAGATGCACGGCGATGACGGCGTCGAACTCCTCCTCGCTGGTGTTGGCCATCATCCGGTCCCGCACGATTCCCGCGTTGTTGACCAGGACGTCCAAACCACCGAATGTCTCGACGGCCGTCTGAACAAGGCCGGCCGCTTGGTTCCAGTCGGCGATGTTGGACCCATTGGCGACGGCTTCGCCACCGGCTGCGGTGATCTCGTCGACCACGCCCTGCGCGGCGCTGCCGCCGCCTGCCGGCGACCCGTCCAGCCCGACACCGATGTCGTTGACCACCACGCGCGCACCTTCGGCGGCGAAGGCCAGCGCATGCGCGCGACCGATACCGCCGCCCGCTCCGGTGATGATGACGACACGGCCGTCGACCAAGCCCATACCCACTGCTCCTTACTCGTTACTTGTTGGCGCCCGAGGCGGCCAGGTACGGCGGCGGCTCGCCGCCACCGTGCACCTCCAGCGTCGCGCCGCTGATATAGGACGCCACGTCGGATGTGAGAAACGCTGCGGCCCAGCCGACATCGCTGGGTTTGGCCAATCGCCCCAATGGCACGGTGGCGGCCACGCGGGCGATCGACTCGGCGTCACCGTAGAACAGTTCGGACCGTTCGGTCTCCACCATGCCGACCACCACCGCATTCACCCGGACCTTGGGAGCCCATTCCACCGCCAGTGTGAGAGTGAGGTTTTCGAAACCCGCCTTGGCCACACCATAGGCGGCCGTGCCCGGAGTGGGACGGCGACCGCTGACGCTGCAAACGTTCACAATCGACCCACCGTTGGGCTGCTTTTGCATCAGCGCGTTCGCATGCTGCGAAACCAACAGCGGCGCAAGTACATTGAGTTCGACGATCTTGCGGTGAAAGTTGTGCGTGGCCTCGGCTGCCAGCGCATACGGCGATCCGCCCGCGTTGTTGACCAACACGTCGAGGCGGCCATGGCGTTCGCCGATTGCCTCGACCAGCCGAGTCACCGAGTCTTCGTCGCGGATGTCGCAGGCATGGAACTCATACGACAAACCTTCGACGGCGCGTCGTGCGCAGGTGATCACGGTCGCGCCCTGTTCGGCGAAAACCGAACTGATCCCGGCGCCTACCCCTCGAACGCCGCCGGTGACCAGAACCACCCGCCCGGCCAATCCCAAATTGATGGCGTCGGCTCCTTCGGCGACAGTCACTATGCTAGCGTACCAAGCAAGTGCTTGCTTAGGTAACCACCCCACAGGAAGTGCAATGACCATCACATCCACCGAAACAGAACCGGGAATCGTCGCGGTCACCGTCGACTACCCGCCGGTCAACGCCATTCCGTCGCGCGGCTGGTTCGAACTCGCCGATGCGGTCACCGCCGCCGGCCAGGATCCCGATACCCACGCGGTGATCCTGCGGGCCGAGGGCCGGGGTTTCAACGCCGGCGTGGACATCAAGGAGATGCAGCGCACTCAAGCTTCTCAGGGGTACACCGCCCTGATCGACGCCAATCGCGGCTGCTTTGCCGCGTTCCGCGCGGTCTACGAGTGCGCGGTGCCGGTCATCGCGGCGGTGAACGGATTCTGTGTCGGCGGCGGCATCGGCCTGGTCGGCAACTCCGACGTCATCGTGGCCTCCGACGACGCCACCTTCGGGCTGCCGGAGGTGGAGAGGGGCGCGCTGGGCGCCGCCACCCATCTGTCGCGGCTGGTCCCGCAGCACATGATGCGGCGGCTGTTCTTCACCGCGGCCACCGTGGACGCCGCCACCCTGCATCACTTCGGTTCGGTGCACGAGGTGGTGCCGCGCGCGGACCTCGACGAGGCCGCTTTGCGGGTAGCCCGCGACATCGCCGCCAAGGACACCCGGGTAATCCGGGCCGCCAAGGAGGCGCTGAATTTCATCGACGTGCAAAGGGTCAACTCGAGTTATCGCATGGAGCAAGGCTTTACCTTTGAGCTCAACCTCGCCGGGGTGTCCGACGAGCACCGCGATGCGTTCGTGAAGAAGCCATGAGCGACAAGCGAACCACCCTCGACGAGGCCGTCGCGCAACTGCGCAGCGGCACGACCATCGGCATCGGCGGCTGGGGGTCGCGGCGCAAGCCGATGGCCTTCGTGCGTGCGATATTGCGCACGGACGTAACGGATTTGACGGTGGTCACCTACGGCGGACCCGACCTGGGATTACTGTGTTCGGCCGGTAAGGTACGACGCGTCTACTACGGGTTCGTCTCGCTGGACTCACCGCCCTTCTACGACCCGTGGTTCGCCAAGGCCCGCACCGGCGGGGCGATCGAGGCCCGGGAAATGGACGAGGGCATGCTGCGTTGCGGGCTGCAAGCGGCAGCGCAGCGGCTGCCGTTTCTACCCATCCGCGCGGGGCTGGGCAGTTCGGTACCCGACTTCTGGGAGGGCGAGCTGGCCACCGTACGCTCGCCGTATCCGGCGCCCGGCGGCGGGCACGAGACGCTGATCGCGATGCCGGCGCTGACCCTGGACGCCGCGTTTGTGCACCTCAATCTTGGTGACAGCCAAGGCAATGCCGCATATACCGGCATCGATCCCTACTTCGACGATCTGTTCCTGATGGCCGCCGAGAAACGCTACCTGTCGGTGGAGCGCGTCGTGTCGACCCAGGAGCTGGTCAAGGCGGTACCGCCACAGTCGCTGCTGGTGAACCGGATGATGGTCGACGCGGTGGCGGAAGCACCGGGCGGTGCCCACTTCACAACCGCCGCACCGGATTACGGCCGCGACGAGAAGTTCCAGCGGCACTACGCCGAGGCGGCGTCGACGGAAGAGGGTTGGCAGCGGTTCGTGGCAACCTACCTGTCCGGTAGCGAGGACGACTATCAGGTGGCGGTGAAAGCCTTCCAGGAAGAGGCATCCAAGTGAGCACCCGAGCCGACGTGTGTGCCGTTGCTTGCGCCGAATTGTTCCGCGACGCAGGCGAGATCATGGTCAGCCCGATGACGAACATGGCCTCGGTCGGTGCGCGGCTGGCCCGATTGACCTTCTCCCCCAACATCCTGCTGACCGACGGTGAGGCGCAGCTACTGGCCGACACCCCTGCGCTGGGTGCCGCCGGAGCCGTCGAGGGCTGGATGCCGTTTGGCCGAGTCTTCGAGACGCTCGCCTGGGGGCGGCGCCACGTGGTGATGGGCGCCAATCAGGTTGACCGCTTTGGCAATCAGAACATCTCGGCTTTCGGGCCGCTGCAGCATCCGACCCGGCAGATGTTCGGACTCCGGGGAGCGCCCGGCAACGCGATCAACCACGCGACCAGCTACTGGGTCGGCAGCCACTCCAAGCGGGTGTTTTGCGAGGCGGTCGACGTGGTCTGCGGTATCGGCTACGACAAGGTGGACGCCGACAATCCCGCGTTCCGGTTCGCCAACCCGTATCGGGTGGTGTCCAACCTCGGAGTGTTCGATTTCGGCGGCCCTGACCGGACGATGCGGGCGCTGACCCTGCACCCCGGGGTGTCGCCCGATGACGTCCGCGAAGCCACTTCCTTCGACGTGCATGGCCTCGAGGAAGCCGACGAGACCAGGCTGCCGAGCGACGACGAACTGCGTTTGATCCGCGAGGTCATCGACCCGAAGGCATTGCGGGACAGAGAGATAAAGTCATGAAGTTGCGCACGCCGCTGACCGAACTGGTCGGCGTCGAGCATCCGGTGGTGCAAACCGGGATGGGCTGGGTGGCCGGCGCCCGCTTGGTGTCGGCCACGGCCGACGCCGGCGGACTCGGCATCCTGGCGTCGGCCACCATGACCCTGGACGAGCTGGAAACCGCCATCGGCAAGGTCAAGGCCGCCACCGACAAGCCGTTCGGGGTGAACATCCGCGCCGACGCCGCCGACGCCGGCGACCGCGTCGAGCTGATGATCCGCGAGGGCGTCAAGGTGGCGTCGTTCGCACTGGCGCCCAAACAGGAGCTGATAGTGCGGCTGAAAGAGGCTGGGGCGGTCGTCATCCCGTCGATCGGCGCGGCCAAACACGCGCGCAAGGTCGCAAGCTGGGGCGCCGACGCGATGATCGTGCAGGGCGGCGAGGGCGGCGGGCACACCGGACCCGTCGCCACCACGCTGCTGCTGCCCTCGGTGCTGGATGCCGTCAAGGGCAGCGGTATCCCGGTCATCGCGGCGGGCGGATTCTTCGACGGGCGCGGGCTGGCCGCGGCGTTGTCGTACGGCGCGGCCGGTGTGGCGATGGGCACCCGGTTTCTGCTCACATCGGATTCCACCGTGCCCGACGCGGTCAAACGGCGCTACCTGGAGGCCGCGCTTGACGGCACGGTGGTGACCACGCGAGTCGACGGTATGCCGCACCGCGTGCTGCGCACCGAGCTGGTCGAGAAGCTGGAAAGCGGCTCACCGGCGAGGGGTTTCACCGCGGCGGTGCGTAACGCCGCAAAGTTCAAGCAGATGTCGGGGATGACCTGGCGGTCGATGATCAGCGACGGCCTGGCGATGCGTCACGGCAAGGAGTTGACCTGGTCACAGGTGCTCATGGCGGCCAACACCCCGATGCTGCTGAAAGCCGGTCTGGTTGACGGCAACACGCAGGCCGGGGTGCTGGCCTCGGGCCAGGTGGCCGGCATCCTCGATAACCTGCCGTCGTGCGCCGATCTGATCGAATCAATCGTGCGTGCGGCGATCGAGCACCTACAGGCGGCGTCGGCGCTCGTGGTGGACTAGCTCTACCTGCTCGTCGCCTCACGCCGAAACTTAAACCACTGCGACCCCGCCCAGCGTGTCGTGTGCGTGGTTTAAGTGTCGCGGTATTCGCGCGCGAAGCCTCGCCGTTACAGGCGCTCGATGATGGTGACGTTGGCCGTGCCGCCGCCCTCGCACATCGTCTGCAACCCGTAGCGGCCGCCGATGCGCTCCAGCTCGTTGAGCATGGTGGTGAACAACTTGGTCCCGGTGGCACCCAGCGGGTGGCCGAGGGCGATCGCGCCGCCGTTGGGGTTGACCTTCTCCGGGTCGGCCTTGATCTCCTTGAGCCACGCCAAAACTACCGGCGCGAATGCCTCGTTGATCTCGACGGTGTCGATGTCGTCGATGGACAGCCCCGTCTTTTCCAGCGCGTAACGGGTCGCGGGGATGGGCCCGGTGAGCATGAACACCGGGTCGGCGGCGCGGGCACTGATGTGGTGGATGCGGGCCCGCGGGGTCAGCCTGTGGTCTTTGACGGCCTGCTCGGAAGCCAGCAGCACCGCACTGGCGCCGTCGGAAATCTGGCTGGCCATCGCCGCCGTCAGCCGCCCCCCCTCGACCAGCGGCTTGAGGCCGGCCATCTTCTCCAGCGACGACTCCCGCGGGCCCTCGTCGACCCGGAACGGCCCGGATTCGGTTTCCACAGTGAGGATTTCGTTGTCGAAGTGGCCGCCGCGGATCGCCGCGAACGCGCGCTCGTGGCTGGTCAGCGAGTACCGTTCCATCTCTTCACGCGACAGGTTCCACTTCTCGGCGATCAGCTCCGAGCCGCGGAATTGTGAAATCTCCTGATCGCCGTAGCGGTGCAGCCACTGCTTGGATTCGTTGGTGGGCGAGGTGAACCCGAACTGCTCACCGACCGTCATCGCCGACGAGATCGGGATCTGGCTCATATTCTGCACGCCACCGGCCACGATCAGGTCGGCCGTGCCGGACATGATCGCCTGCGCGCCAAAGGAAATCGCCTGTTGGCTGGAACCGCACTGCCGATCCACGGTGACACCGGGAACCTCCTCGGGATAGCCGGCGGCCAGCCACGACAGTCGGGCGACGTTGCCCGCTTGCCCGCCAATGGCGTCGACACAACCGGCGATCACGTCGTCGACGGCAACGGGGTCGACGTCGACCCGGTCCAGCAGTCCGCGCCACCCCAGGGCACCCAGATCGACGGGATGTATCCCGGCCAGTGCGCCGTTGCGCTTGCCGACCGCGGTACGCACAGCATCGATGACGTACGCCTCGGGCATTTCAGACTCCTTCTTTGGTAATCCCGCCTAACACGATGGCGAGATACTGCTTACCCACCTGCTCCGCGGTGAGCGGTCCGCCGGGTTGATACCAGCGCACCGACACCCAAGTGGTGTCACGGATGAATCGGTAGACCAGGTCGACGTTGAGGTCGGGCCGGAAATAGCCCTCGTCGATGCCCTGATTGAGCACCTCGACCCACATCTTGCGTTGCTGGCGGTTCATGTCCTCGATGTAGGAGAACCGAGGCTGCGATAACAGCCGTTGGGCCTCGTCCTGATAGATGACGACCTGCGCATGCCGATGCTCTATCGCCTCGAACGACGCCATGAACAGCCCCTTTAGCCGCTCCAGCGGATTGGCTTCGCTGTCCACGATCTCGCGGTAGCGGGCGAACAACCAGTCCAGGAAACTGCGCAACAGTTCGTCGACCATCTCCTCTTTGGAGGAGAAATGGTGGTACAGACTGCCGGACAGGATGCCCGCACCGTCGGCGATATCGCGCACGGTGGTCGCGCGCAGTCCGCGCTCGGCGAACATGGTCGCGGCAAGCCCCAGTAGCTCGTCTCGCCGGCTGTTCGCCTGACCGGTCACTCGGTCCATCCGATCAGACTATCAACCAAGCGCTTGCTCGGCCAGCTGGCGGGGGCCGCCTTCTCCGACAGCTGCACGTGCTAGTCACCGATCACGGGTGCTGGCTTGATACCGAGATCACTTCACCAGTCAGGTAGCTGGAATAGTCGCTGGCTAAAAAGGCGATGGTGGCCGCCACTTCCCAAGGCTCGGCGGCGCGCCCGAACGCCTCGTCGGCGGACAGCCGGTCGAGCAGGTCGGCCGAGGTCGTCTTGTCTAAAAACTTGTGCCGGGCGATGCTGGGCGAGACCGCGTTGATCCGGACCCCGTACTCGACGGCTTCTATTGCGCTGCACCGGGTCAACGCCATCACCCCGGCTTTGGCGGCCGCGTAGTGCGATTGCGAGTGCTGGGCCCGCCAGCCCAGGACGCTGGCGTTGTTGACGATCACCCCGCCGTGTGGCGCGTCGCGGAAGTACCGCAGCGCCGCACGGGTAGCGCGGAACACCGACGTCAGGGTCACGTCCAGCACGCGATCCCACTCGTCGTCGGTCATGTCGGCCACCGGCGTTTGCCCGCCCAGCCCGGCGTTGTTGACCAGCACGTCGATGCGGCCCATCCGGGCAGTGCACGAATCGATCAGGGCATCGACCTGCGCGGTGGACGTCACGTCGCACACCACGCTCTCGACTCGGCCTTGTCCCAGCGCGGACAGTTCGGCGGCGGTCTCCCCCAGCCGTCGTTCGTGGTGGTCGGAGATCACAACGTCGGCGCCCTCGGCCAGGGCCCGCCGCGCGGTGGCTGACCCGATACCGGTGCCCGCAGCCGCGGTCACGACCACCACCTTGCCCTCCAGAAGGCCGTGTCCCGCAATCTCTTTCGGCGCTTGAGAGAGAGTCACGCTGCCTCCTGTGTCTTCGCGCAAGCGCTCATCCACGACCTTCCCTGGGCAAGCCGAGCACCCGCTCGGCAATGATGTTGCGCTGTATTTCGTTGGATCCGCCGTAGATGGTGTCGGCGCGGCTGAACAGGTACAGCCGCTGCCACTCGTCGAACTCACCGTCCGACATGGTCATCCCGGGCTTGCCGATCACATCCATCGCCAGCTCGCCCAGGGCGCGATGCCAGTTGGCCCACAACAACTTCGACACGTTGTCCTGGCCGGGTTGCTCGACGTCCATGGTGGCCAAGGCATAGGAGCGCATCGCCCGCAGTCCGGTCCAGGCTCGCGTCAGCCGCTCCCGGATGAACGGATCCTCGGCCGCGCCGTTTCGCTGTGCGAGCTCGACCAGATTGGAAAGCTCACGGGCGTAGACGATCTGCTGGCCCAGCGTCGAGACGCCGCGTTCGAAGGTCAGGGTTCCCATCGCGACGCGCCAACCGTCGCCCGGCTGGCCGACCACCAAGCCGGCTTCGGTGCGAGCATCGTCGAAGAACACCTCGTTGAATTCCGCGGTGCCGGTGATTTGGACGATCGGCCGGATCTGGACACCGGGCTGGTCCAGCGGCACCAGCAGGTACGACAGCCCGGCGTGTCGCCTGGAGCCCTTCTCGGTGCGCGCGACCACGAAACACCACTGCGAGAGGTGCGCAAGCGACGTCCACACCTTCTGGCCGTTGATCACCCATTGGTCGCCGTCCAGCTCGGCGGTGGTCGAGACGTTCGCCAGGTCGCTGCCGGCCCCGGGTTCCGAATATCCCTGGCACCACAGCTCGGTGACATCGAGGATGCGCGGCAGAAACCGCTGCTGCTGCTCGGGGGTTCCGAACGCGATCAGCGTCGGCCCGAGCAGCTCCTCGCCGAAGTGGTTCACCTTGTCCGGAGCGTCGGCGCGGGCGTACTCCTCGTAGAACGCCACCCGGTGCGCGACCGAAAGCCCGCGCCCGCCGTGCTTGACAGGCCACCCCAAGCACGTGAGTCCGGCCGACGCCAGATGCTGGTTCCACGCCCGGCGCTCCTCGAACGCCTCATGCTCGCGCCCGGGTCCGCCGAGACCCTTGAGTGCTGCGAATTCGCCGACCAGATTGTCGGCGAGCCACCGGCGGACCTCCGCCCGGAACTCCTCGACGTCCTGCATGCCCTGTAGGCTAACCTACCAAGCACTTGCTTTGTTAGGAGAATCCCGATGACCTGGGGGCACCGCCCGCTTGCGGGGGACGATCCCCGCACCGTGCCCGCGGCGCTGGATCGTTTAGCGCGGCAATTGCCCGACCACGACGCGTTGATCACCGACGAGCGGTCCTTCACGGCGGCCGCCCTGCGCGACGAGGTGCACCGGGCGGCGGCCGCGCTGATCACGCTCGGCGTCCAGCCCGGAGACCGGGTGGCGATCTGGTCGCCGAACACCTGGCATTGGGTGGTGGCCTGCCTGGCGATCCACCACGCCGGCGCCGCGATGGTGCCGCTGAACACCCGCTACACCGCCGAAGAGGCCGGCGACATCCTGGCCCGCACTGGTGCGCCCGTGCTGTTCGCGATGGGTCAATTCCTCGGCAACGATCGCGCTGCCGACCTGGGTCGCGCCGCCCTGCCCGCACTGCGGCACATCGTGCGAATACCGATCGAAGCCGACGATGGAACCTGGGACCAGTTCATCGAGCGCGGCTCCGACCTGAAAGACACAGCCGCGGTAGTCGCCCGCGCCGCCGCCGTCACGCCCGACGACGTCAGCGACATTCTGTTCACCTCCGGCACGACCGGCCGCAGCAAAGGTGTGCTGTGCGCACACCGGCAATCGCTGTCGGGCTCGGCGTCGTGGGCCGCCAACGGGAAGATCACCAGCGACGACCGCTACCTGTGCATCAACCCGTTCTTCCACAACTTCGGCTACAAGGCCGGCATCCTGGCATGCCTGCAAACCGGTGCGACGCTGATCCCGCACCTGACGTTTGATCCGCTGCGCACGCTGCAGGCGATCGAGCAACACCGCATCACCGTGTTGCCCGGACCGCCCACCATCTACCAGACCCTCCTCGACCACCCGGCCCGCCACGACTACGACCTCGGCTCGCTGCGGTTCGCGGTGACCGGGGCGGCCACCGTGCCGGTCGTCCTGGTGGAACGCATGCAGTCGGAGCTCGACATCGACATCGTGCTGACCGCCTATGGGCTGACCGAGGCCAATGGCATGGGCACCATGTGCCGCGCCGACGACGACGCCGTGACCGTCGCCACCACCTGCGGGCGCCCGTTCGCCGACTTTGAATTGCGCATCGATGGCGCGGACACCGGGGAAACGGGTGAAGTTTTACTGCGTGGCCCGAACGTGATGCTCGGCTACCTCGACGACCCCGCGGCGACCGCGGCCGCCATCGACACCGACGGCTGGCTGCACACCGGCGACATCGGCGCCGTCGACGAGCGCGGAAACCTGCGAATCACCGACCGGCTCAAGGACATGTACATCTGCGGCGGATTCAACGTCTACCCCGCCGAAGTCGAGCAGGTGCTGGCCCGGATGGACGGGGTGGCCGACGCGGCGGTGATCGGAGTTCCCGACCAGCGGCTGGGCGAGGTCGGCCGGGCGTTCGTGGTGATCCGGCCCGGCTCGGAACTGGATGAGGAATCGGTGATCGCTTACACCCGAGAGCATTTGGCGAACTTCAAGGCACCGCGGTCAGTGCGGTTCGTCGACGCGTTACCGCGCAATGCGGGCGGCAAGGTGGTCAAACCACAACTGCGAGAGCTGGCTTAGATGGACCTGAAGCTAGATGAACAGACACTGGCCTTCCAAGCCGAGGTGCGCGAATTCCTCTCGTCCAACGTCGAGTCGATACCCACGAAGTCTTACGACAACGCGGAAGGTTTCGCGCAGCACCGGCATTGGGACCGGGTGCTGTTCGACGCGGGCCTGTCCGTAGTCACCTGGCCCAAGAAGTACGGGGGCCGCGACGCGCCACTGCTGCACTGGGTGGTGTTCGAGGAGGAGTACTTCCGCGCTGGAGCGCCCGGCCGGGCCAGCGCCAACGGCACGTCGATGCTGGCCCCCACGCTGTTCGCGCACGGCACCGAAGAACAGCTGGACCGGATTCTGCCGAAAATGGCCAGTGGCGAACAGATCTGGGCGCAGGCCTGGTCGGAGCCGGAATCCGGAAGCGACCTGGCATCGCTGCGGTCCACCGCGACCAAATCGGACGGCGGCTGGCTGCTGAACGGGCAGAAGATCTGGAGTTCGCGGGCGCCGTTCGCCGAGATGGCATTCGGGCTGTTCCGATCCGACCCCACGGCCGAGCGACACAACGGGCTGACGTATTTCATGTTCGATCTGAGGGCCGAGGGCGTGACGGTGCGGCCCATCGTTCAGTTAGGCGGCGACACCGGCTTCGGTGAGATCTTCCTCGACGATGTTTTCGTACCCGACCAGGACGTGATCGGCACCCCCAACGATGGGTGGCGGGCGGCGATGAGCACGTCGAGCAACGAACGCGGTATGTCGCTGCGCAGCCCGGCCCGCTTCCTGGCGGCGGCGGAGCGACTGGTGCAGCTGTGGAAGGACCGCGGCTCACCCGCGGCGTTCGCCGACCGGGTTGCCGACGCATGGATCAAGGCGCAGGCCTACCGGCTGCAGACGTTCGGCACGGTGACCAGGCTGGCCGGCGGCGGCGAACTGGGCGCCGAATCGTCGGTAACCAAAGTGTTCTGGTCCGACCTTGACGTGGAATTGCATCAGACCGCGCTCGATGTCCTCGCTGCCGACGGGGAGCTCGCCGGCCCATGGGCCGATGGCCTGCTGTTCGCACTGGGCGGCCCGATCTACGCCGGTACCAACGAAATTCAGCGCAACATCATCTCGGAACGGCTGCTGGGCCTGCCAAGGGAGAAGCGATAGTGAAATTTGCGCTCGACGAACAGCAGCGCGACTTCGCGGCCAGCATCGACGCGGCGCTGGGCGCAGCGGACCTGCCCGGCGCGGTCCGTGCCTGGTCTGCGGGCGACGTCGGGCCCGGCCGCAAGGTGTGGGAGCAGCTGGTCAACCTCGGGGTCACCGCACTGGCAGTGCCGGAGAAATTCGACGGCCTGGACGCCGATCCGGTTGACCTGGTGGTCGCGCTGGAGCGTCTCGGGCGCTGGTGCGTCCCCGGCCCAGTGGCCGAATCCATCGCCGTTGCACCGGTTTTGCTTGCTGAGGACGATCGAAGCGCCGCGCTGGCTACCGGCGAGTTGATCGCCACCGTCGCAATGCCGCCGCAGGTCCCACGCGCGGTCGACGCCGATATGGCCGGGCTGGTGCTACTGGCCACCGATGACGGTGTCAGCGAGGCGGCGGCCGGTGACTGCTACGAGTCCGTCGACCCCAGCCGCCGCGTTTACGACGTGACACCAACTGGTGAAGCCTGGCAAGCAGACGTGCGGCGCGCCTACGAGTTCGGAGCACTGGCCAGCGCGGCACAGTTGGTGGGCGCCGCCGAGGCGCTGCGGGACGCCGCCGTCGACTACGCCAGGCAGCGGACGCAGTTCGGCCGGGTGATCGGCTCATATCAGGCGATCAAGCACAAGCTTGCCGACGTACACATCGCGATCGAGCTGGCGCGCCCGCTGGTCTACGGGGCCGCGTTGTCGCTGGACCCCCGCGACGTCAGCGCGGCCAAGGCGGCCGGATCCGACGCGGCTCTGCTGGCGGCACGCTCGGCATTGCAGACCCACGGCGCCATCGGCTTCACTCAGGAACACGACCTGTCATTGTTGCTGCTGCGGGTGCAAGCGCTGCGATCGGCCTGGGGAACGCCCGAGGTACATCGCCGCAGGGTGTTGGAGGCGATATGACAGAAGAGCGGGAGCTGCTACGGGAAACCGTCGCGGCCCTGGTGACCAAGCACGCGAGCCCGGCGGCGGTGCGTGCGGCGATGGAATCCGATCGCGGCTATGACGAGTCGCTGTGGCGGTTATTGTGCGAGCAGGTCGGCGCCGCCGCGCTGGTGATACCCGAGGAGCTGGGCGGCGCGGGCGGCGAATTAGCCGATGCCGCAACGGTTCTGCAGGAACTGGGCCGGGCGCTGGTGCCCTCCCCGCTGCTGGGCACCACGCTGGCGGAGCTGGCGTTGTTGGCCACACCCGAGCCGGACGCCGAGACCCTGGAAGGGCTAGCCGGGGGTAGCTCGATCGGCGCGCTGGTGCTTGACCCCGACTATGTGGTGAACGGGCACATCGCCGACGTCGTCGTAGCGGCCGCCGACGGTCAGCTAAGCAGGTGGACCCGATTCAGTGCGCAGCCCGTCGCCACCATGGACCCCACTCGCCGACTGGCCCGGGTCCGGCCGGAAGACACCCAAGCGATAGGCGCCGACCCGGGACTCGCCGATACCGCGGCCATCCTGGTGGCGGCCGAGCAGATCGGCGCCGCCGAACGCTGCCTGGAACTGACCGTCGAATACGCCAAGAGCCGAGTGCAATTCGGCCGACCGATCGGCAGCTTCCAGGCACTCAAGCACCGGATGGCCGATCTATATGTCGCGGTCGCCGCGGCCCGCGCCGTCGTCGCCGACGCGTGCGATGACCCCACGCCCGCCAACGCCGCCACCGCGCGCCTCGCCGCCTGCGAGGCGCTGTGTACCGTAGCGGCCGAGGGCATCCAGCTGCACGGCGGCATCGCGATCACCTGGGAACACGACATGCATCTGTATTTCAAGCGCGCACACGGCAGTGCACAATTGCTCGACCCGCCGCGAGAGTTGCTGCGAAGACTGGAAGCTGAGGTCTGCCCGGTGGCACCCGCGCCGTGAGTGATCGCGTCGCACTGCGCGCCGGCATCCCCCCGTTTTACGTGATGGATGTCTGGCTGGCGGCCGCGGAACGCCAGCGCAGCCACGGCGATCTGGTGAACCTGTCTGCCGGCCAGCCCAGTGTGGGCGCGCCCGAGCCGGTGCGGGCGGCCGCAGCCGCCGCGCTGCATCTCAACGAGCTGGGTTACACAGTGGCACTGGGCATCCCCGAGTTGCGCGCCGCGATCGCGGCCGACTACCGGCGCAAGTACGACATCGAAGTCGAGCCCGACGCGGTGGTGGTCACCACGGGTTCCTCCGGGGGGTTCCTGCTCGCCTTCCTGGCGTGCTTCGACGTGGGCGATCGGGTGGCGCTGGCCAGTCCCGGTTACCCGTGCTATCGGAACATATTGTCGGCCCTGGGATGTCAGGTCGTAGACATCCGGTGCGGACCGGAAACCCGGTTCCAGCCCACCATGCAGATGCTCGCCGAACTGGACCCGCCAGTGCAGGGGGTGATCGTCGCCAGCCCGGCTAATCCGACCGGGACGGTCATACCACCCGCTGAGTTGGCCGCGATCGCGTCCTGGTGTGACGACTCGGGGGCGCGGCTGATTAGCGACGAGGTCTACCACGGCCTGGTCTACGAAGGCGCGCCGCAGACCAGCTGCGCCTGGCACACCTCACGAAATGCTGTGGTGGTCAATAGCTTTTCCAAGTACTACGCGATGACGGGCTGGCGGCTGGGGTGGCTACTGGTACCGCCCGAACTGCGCCGTGCCGTCGACTGCCTGACCGGTAACTTCACCATCTGCCCGCCGGTGCTGTCCCAGATCGCAGCGGTGTCGGCCTTCACCCCGGAGGCGACTGCCGAGGCCGACGGTAATCTGCAGCATTACGCAATTAACCGCTCGCTGCTGCTCGACGGTCTGCGCGGAATCGGCATCGACCGGCTGGCACCGACCGACGGTGCGTTCTACGTCTACGCCGATGTGTCGGATTCCACCGCCGACTCGATGGCGTTCTGCTCAAAATTGTTGGACGATACCGGAGTTGCCATCGCACCGGGCATCGACTTCGACACCACGCGCGGCGGTTCGTTCGTCCGGCTCTCGTTCGCCGGTCCAACCAGCGACATCGAAGAGGCCCTGCGGCGAATTGGGCCCTGGCTGAAAATCAGCGGTTGAATCGCCCCGCGATGTATTCGGCCCGGCAGGCATTGCGCGCAAGTTTGCCGCTGGTCGTGCGGGGGACAGTACCGGCGGCCACGAGCCGTACGTCGGCGATCCGGATGCGGTGCCGGCGCGAAACCGCTGCCCGCACGGTCTCGGTCACCGACGCCGGATCGGTACGGCCCGCGCCGACGGCACGCTCGGCGACGATGACCACCTGCTCGCCGCTGTCACCGTTCGGAGGGTCGAGCACGTCGGCAGGAACCGAAAACGCGGCGACATAGCCGCTACGGACGGCGGTCGAAGCTTCGCTGACCGTGGTTTCGACGTCGTGCGGGTAGTGGTTGCGACCATCGACAATCATCAGGTCTTTGATCCGCCCCGTCACGTACAGCTCGCCGCCGATGTAGACGCCGAGGTCACCGGTAGCCAGCCAGCAGCCGTTGTCCGGAGCTCCGTCGGCGTGGCTGCCCTGCTCGAGCCGAGACTGCAGCTTGTTACCGAACACCCGCAGTGTTTCGTCCTCGCGGTCGAAATATCCGCGGCCGATGTTGTTGCCGTGCAACCAGATTTCCCCCACCCTGCCGTCAGGCATCTCGGCGCCATCGGGGTCGGCGATCACCACCCACTCCTCGGGGATCGCCTGGCCGCACGATACGTGCGAGAAGGCGCCCGGCGTCGCTTCCGCAACGGTCACTGCGCGGCCGGCGCCGAGCTGCTCCCGGTCGAGGAAGATGGCGCTGGCCGCGGCATCTTGAGCGATGCTGGCGACCGACAATGTCGCTTCCGCCATCCCGTCGGACGGCTTGATCGCCGTCGCGGGCAGACCATACGCAGCGAACGCTTTGTTGAATTTGTCGATGGCCGACATGCTCACCGGCTCGGACCCGTTGAGCAGGCAGACCACGTTGCTGAGGTCGAGGGCTTGGGGTTCCGGGCCCTGTGGCGGCAGTCCCCGCTCGGCTGTCAGCTCAAAGGCAAAGTTCGGTGCCGCCGCAAAGGTCCGACCGTAAGTCGCCTCGACACCCAATTGTTTGATCCATCGATACGGCCGACGCAGGAACGCCATCGGATCCATCAGCGTGACGTGTGCTCCAAACAGCGCCGTAAACACGATCATCATCAATCCCATGTCGTGATACAGCGGCAGCGAACTCACGGTGCGGACTTCCATGTCCAGCCCGCCAGCCGTGATCATCTGCATCGCGTTCGTGTAAACAGCCCGATGGGTGATCTCCACCCCGGCCGGCATGCGCGTCGAGACCGCCGAACCGACTCGGCCGCGCGGTCGTGGTCACTACCACTGCGGGCCGGGCATCGGCAAGCACCGCCGCCAACCGCTCGGTGTGCCCTGACAAGGTCGGCGCAAATAGGGGGACCGCGACATTACCTGCATGGATGGCACCGAAGAAAGCCGCCACATAATCAATGCCCTGGGGCGCCAGAATCGCTACCCGACCCCCCGGCGAGGTGACCTGTTGCAGGCGGGCGCCGATCTCGCGGACCAGCGAATACAACGCGTCCCAGCTGATCTCGACGGCCCGCCCCTCCTGGTGCTGCGAGTAGTCGATGAAGCGGTACGACGGACTGTCACCGAACGTAGCTCGATTGCGTTCGAAATACGACGTCAAGGTCAAGCCTTCGGGCACCACGATCGTCCCACCGCTGACAGCGTTGCCGTCCGCGTCGCCCGAGACGGGCGCAATGTTGTTCAACCAATGATCCCGACTCACGTTTCGACAGATTAATGGCCTTATTTGTCACATGCCGCGTCGCTTCGGGTATGGCGATAATCACTATCGGCCTAACGCGGATTCAGTTGACATCAAATTGGCACTGCTGGGACGCAAAAGGGCGCCCCAACGTCGCAGTGGGCACGCGATGCTTGAAGTGAGCTACGTCACAACACTTTTCGAGACTCCCGTCAGCCCCGGCCAAGCCGTGTTCGGCTAAGTGTCGCGGATATTGTCGATGCGCGCCTCGAGAACACTGCGCTCGCCGACATCTGCCACGTTAATCCCGAACCGCTCACTCAGGGTGTCGACGACCGCTGCCGCGTCGTCAAGGAGAATGTTCTCCGTCGCATCCGCCCGGTGGATCGACAGATTCCGGTCAGCAAGGTTCCAGCGTGCGTCAGCCGTGACCAGTGCAGCCATCAGGTTGGTGACGAAGTGCGACGAGGGGTGCGTTGAGGTAAACCAGCTGCCCACCTTCAGGTCGATCTGCGGCAGGGTCCGCATGGTGAACTCGTAAAGCGGCCGCCACTCGCCACGCACCTGGGCCTGCAGGACCAGCCCGTCGCCACGGTCCTCCAGTCGGTACGGCTCGTGCATTGTCTGCTGGACGCCGCCAGTTTCAAAGCGGATCGGCGAGGTCGGTGTCTGACCGCCGAAGCCCACGTCCACGAGATATGACCCTTGCGAGCCGGGGAAGGTTACTGCCAAGACGGTGTGCGTCTGTGCCGGCAACGGCGAGTCGGCCGGGCGCATCCAAACCACTCGCCCGGCCAATCGCCGCACCCTAAAGCCGAGCTCGGCCAGCACGTAGCCCATCAGCCCGTTGTGCTCGTAGCAGTAGCCACCCCGGCGCCGGTGCACCAGCTTGTCGGTCAGGGACTCCGGGCTCAGGTCGTCGACCGGTACTCCCAGCAGCGGATCCAGGTTTTCGAACGGAATGCTCTGAGTGTGAGCAGTCACCAGGTCCTGCAGGACGTCGATATTCGGCTCGGCAGCGCCGCGATAGTTGATGCGGTCGAAGTATCCGGTCAGATCCAGTGCCATGGGCCCATTCTGGCCCGAGGGCCATTTCACCAGCGCGAAGCGGACGCTGTTGCCTGTTCACGGTCAAAATCACGGGCCGGCCTGAAGGATCGCGGAATTGCACACCTGTGAGTTCCCGTTCGCTACGCTTAACCTCGCGAATCACCTATCGCAGGGGAGGTTGAGCGCCGAAATATGGCTGAAGAACCCCCGGCCGACGGCCTGGCTCCCGTACCGAGCGTGCTGGCCGCGGAATTGGCCGCCGCCGGATTCGAGGATGCGCGCCAAGTGGCTCGAGGCGGTGCCGGCGTGGTCTACTGCTGCTACGAGACGGCGCTCGGGCGAAACGTTGCGGTCAAGGTGCTGCCGTCCCATTTCGACGAAGAGAGCCGGGAACGTTTCCTGCGTGAGGGCTACGCGATGGGCGGGCTCTCAGGGCATCCGAACATCGTCAACATCCTGCGAGTCGGCGTGACGCCCAGTGGCCGGCCCTACATCGTGATGCCTTACTACGCCGCGGATTCCCTGGCGGTACGGCTGCGCCGGGAAGGGTCAATCCCTTGGCCCGAGGCCTTGCACATCGGTGTGAAGCTGTGCGGAGCGCTGGAAACAGCGCACAAAACCGGCACTTTGCACCGCGATATCAAGCCGGCGAACGTGCTCATCAACGATTACGGCGAACCGCAGTTGACTGATTTCGGGATCGCCCACATCGAAGGTGGGTATGAAACGGCGACGGGCTTCTTTTCCGGCACGGTCGACTACACCGCGCCCGAGGTGATGACCGGTAACACGGCGACAGTCGCCTCCGACATTTACTCACTCGGCGCCACGCTCTATGCGCTTATCGCGGGCAGCGCCGCACACGCCCGCAAGAGCGGCGAAGATCTCATCGCGCAGTACCTGCGGATCAGTACCACCCGCGTCCCGGATTTGCGTCCTGAGGGAATCCCGGACGCGGTGTGCTCGGCAATCGAGAAAGCGATGTCGATCGAACCGGCGGAGCGGCCCGGGTCAGCGGCGGAGTTCGGCCGCGAGTTGCAGTCCGCGCAGCGCAGCAACGGCTTGAAACCGGACTCGATGGCGATCACTAGCGCCGGCGCCGGTGTTGAGACCACCCGCACGGTAGCCGTGCCGGCGGATGTCTCCCAAGCGCCGTCCATCTCGCCCGGCGGACAGACCAGGGAAGTGCCGACACCGATCCCGGCCACGTCGAGTGTGCCTGGACCGACACAAGCCCTGGCAGTCCCGGGAAGCGCCAGCCCCGCAATCGACTCGCGAAGCGGTCCCGGGAGCGCGTCAGAACCCGCCGCTCGAATGGAGTTCACTGACGCGGCCAACGTGTTGCGCGGCGGAGTCACCGCGGAAACGCAACCGCACGTTCAGGCTCCGTCAGGCGCGTCGCAGCCGGCCCGACCGACGCCGCAACCGGCCCCGGCCCCGCCGGCCCCACCCATCAAGCCGCCCGGCGATTCCGGGCAGGGGACGTCACCGGGCCCGGTCCCGCCTCCCTGGCGGAAACCGGTATTAGTGCGGACGCGGGAGTGGTTCAGCGCGCCGGGCAAGAAGCGGAATCGCGTTGCACTGGTCGCCACTGCGGCCGTCGTGGCCGTGCTGCTGCTGGCCAGCGGCATCTACTTCGGGCTCATGCGCGAGAACAACACCAACAACAGCGCCGCGAGTCAACCCAGCGCCCAACCGCCGGCCCAATGGAAGCCGATTACGAATGCGCGGGTTGCGCGCGACGCGGCGGCGACCACGCAGACCGACGGCACGATCTGGATCTTCGGCGGGGTTCGAAACGACGGCGCAGTCACCGCAAAGCATGAGGGCTATGACCCCGCCATCGACGAATGGAAAGGCGGCGACGATCTACCGGTTCCGGTTCAGCACGCCATGGCGGTCACCTGGCAGGGAAACCCGATTGTGCTCGGCGGCTGGAAGGGAACGGGCCCCAATAAGGCTGCAACCGACCAGGTTTGGCGGGTCGTCAACAGTCACTGGGTGGAGCTGCCGCATATGTTGCAGCCCAGGGCGGCAGCGGCGGCGGCAGTGGTGGGGGACCGCCTCATCGTCACGGGCGGAGTTGACAGCAACGGCGCGCTGCTGGACACAACCGAGGTCTTCGACGGCAATTCCTGGATCCTCGGTGCGCCGATACCGACTCCGCGGCAGATGCTGGCCGGCGCGTCCGATGCAAAGCTGATGTACACGGTTGGCGGTACCAGCGGGGACTCGGACCTGACAATGGTTGAGGCGTATGACCCGGCCGCGAAAACCTGGACGTCGTTGCCCGCGCTTCCGACGGCACGCAGCGACCTCGGCGTGGCTATCACCGACGGCCGGCTGGTGGCGGTCGGAGGCGTGTCAGGCGGGCAAGTCCTCAAGAGCGTTTCGGTGCTCGATCTGATGACGAAAACGTGGACCGGTCTGCCGGATATGGCGACCGCGCGGCACGGTATGGCGGTCGACTCGGTAGAGAAGTCGGTGTACGCCATCGGCGGGTCGACTGCGATCGGCGACAGTCAGGTGGTCTCGACGGCAGAAGTGCTGAAGCTGCCGGCGCGCAAGACCCAGCCGGCGTCGCAGTGGCGTACCCTGCCGGACGCACCGACTGCCAGGTTGATGATGGCGTGGGCGGTGGTCAACGACAAGATTTGGATCATGGGTGGCCTGCGGAACGGCGTTGCGCTCACCACAGTCGAGAGCTATGACCCGCGCACCGGAGCCTGGGAAACCGGGCCGCCGTTACCCATCCCCCTGCATCACGCGGCGGCGGCCGCCTACCGCGGCGAGGTGGTTGTGCTCGGGGGTGCGAACGACAACATCGCGGACGGCTCGAACAAGGTGTTCGCGCTACGTGGCGGAAACTGGGTGGAGTTACCGAGCCTCACGCACGCTCGGGCCGCACCGGCAGCTGCGACGGTTGGTGACAAGCTCGTGGTCTTCGGCGGGCAGAACAACAAGCAGCTCGTCCCGCAGACCGAGGTGTTCGACGGCAGTTCGTGGAAGGATTCGGCCGACATGCTGACCCCGCGCGAACACCTCGCGGCGGTGTCGGATGGCACCTACGCCTACGCGATAGGCGGGAGGTTCCTGTCGTCCGACAAGAACTCCGCGGCGTTTGAACGGTTCGATCCGCAATCCGGCAAATGGAGCAGGTTGGTGGGCATGCCGACCCCGCGAGGAAGCTACGGCGCCACATACATCGATGGCCGAATCGTGGCGGTCGGTGGCGAAGAACCGACACAGGTGCTGAATGTGGTCGAGATGTACGACATCGCCGACGGGAAGTGGAGCACATTGGCCCCGATGCCGACCCCACGCCACGCTGAGGTGGTCGCGGCGGTCGGCAACACGGTGTATGTCATCGGAGGCGCCAACCGGCCGACACATGAAGGCCCCATCGCGACGGTCGAGGCCCTCGATTTCATGTAGCTTGCGGCCATGATGAGTTTCTCGGACCTGCCGCCCGCGGATCAGGAAGCGATCGGCAAGACGCTGCTGACGTTGTTGAAGGCGTTCGACGATCGCCACGCCGAGCCGCTGAGGGGCGTGTATTCCGACGACGCCGACTGGGTCAACGCCTTCGGCACCGTCAAGCGGGGGCGCGACGACATCGTCGAATACCTGACGGGCCTGTTCCGTGATGCCAACTTCAACCGGGGCGAGCTCGCCGCTCCGCCCGAGACGAGTTTTCGGGTGCTGACCTCCGAAGTCGTCCTGGTCTCGGCACATCTGAAGGTCAAGGGCCAAGGGCTGGTCGGCGGCGGAACGCTCGATCGCGACAACTTCTCGCTACGCGCCCTACAGCGCCAAGACGACGGATCCTGGCTGATCGTCTCGGAGATGTTCCAAGACGCCAACACGGAAACCACCTACGAGCGGTAGAGCCGACCGCAGATCAGCGCCGATTTGTTTGATTCACGTCAAATTGTTTGTTTGATCTATGTCGAATATGGGGATCCCGGTGGAGAACGGGCTGCTAGCGCCACACCGATCTACCAACGGAGCCCACATGAGCACCAGCATTGTCGTCTGGATTGTGATCGCAGTAGTAGCACTTGCGGTGATTGCTGCCCTGGTCATCGGCCTGAGCAGAGCTAGGCGGCAACGCCGCCAACGGCAGGCCGAAGAGATTCGGGAGCAAGCACGGCTGGAGACAGCCAAACTCGAACGGCGTGAAGCATTCGCGCAAGAAACAGCCGCTAAGGCGCGTGCCGCGCAGGCCGAAGCCGAGGTCAAGGCCGCCGAAGCCGCCAGGCTGCAGGAGCAAGCAGCCAAACATCAGAGCGAAGCGGCAACATCGCGCGAGCAACTCCAAGAACAGTGGAATCGCGCTGACAGCATCGATCCGAAAGTCAACGCGGAAACGCGTGACGCTGCGGATCGGCCCGCCGAAGGCCGTGATGAGGCATGGCGCGAAGCGCCCTACGAACCGGCCACCGACGCGGAGGCCGTCGGGGACGATGCAGCTTTGCAGTCGAATAACTACCGCGACTCCGGAAACTATCGCCGAAGGTGATGTTGACCGGGATGGCCCGCCCCCTCAGCGGGCCATCCCGGTGTTCAGAGGAGCTCTCTGGCTTCTTGACGAACATTGGCGGGCAAGCTGCTGCTCGGACGTGTACAACATGCCCTAGGTTCCAGCATCGGTAATACAAGCTGCTCAGTGCATTTCCAATCCTGGCCGCTGCCAAACATCCGGTCATAGCCAAGTGTCTTGGGTGGTGGTGGTGAGGAACGCCTCCAGGTCGTCGCGCCATTGGGCCGGCGTCGTCTTCTCCGGTTCGATGCCCGTGTAGTCGCCGCGGTAGAACAGCAGCGGCCGCGGCTTGATCTTGGGAGCCTCCGACAGTGCCTGGACCGCGCCGAACACCACGAAGTGGTCGCCGCCATCGTGTACGGACGCCACCGTGCAGTCGACGTGGGCCAGCGACCCGTCGATGATCGGCGAACCGAGTTGTGAAGGATGCCAATCGATTCCGGTGAATTTGTCGGGCTCCTTTGACCCGAATCGCGCCGAAACGTCCTTCTGCTGTTCGGTCAGCACATTGACGCAGAACCGCCCGCTGGCCTCGATCGCCTTCCAGGACCTCGACACCTTCGTCGGGCAGAACAGCACGAGCGGCGGGGCCAGCGACAGCGCAGCGAACGACTGACACGCGAAGCCGATCGGGACGTCGTCGTGCACGGTGGTGATGATGGTGATCCCGGTGCAGAACTGACCCAGCACCTGACGGAAGGCCCTCGGATCAACCTGCGCCGACATGGTTAACTCCGGAAGCCGACCGTGAAGTCGTGACCCCACAGGCTCACCGCGGTGCTCTCCCGGGCGATCCAGCCGTGATCATCGACCTGCCTTCCCTCACAGCCAAATTCGACGTCGAAACCGCCCGGTGTCTTCATATAGAACGAGAGCATCAGGTCGTTGACGTGACGGCCCAGCGTGGCCGACATGGGCACCTTGCGGCGCAGCGCCCGGTCCAGGCACAGCCCCACGTCGTCTGCCTGCTCGACTTCGACCATCAGGTGCACAATGCCGCTAGGCGTCGGCGCCGGCATGAAGGCCAGGCTATGGTGACGCGGGTTGCAGCCGAAGAAGCGCAGCCAGGCCGGCGCCCCATCGGCGGGCCGCCCCACCACCTGCGGCGGCAAGCGCATCGAGTCACGCAGCTTGAAGCCGAGCACGTCCCGGTAGAAGTGCAGAGCCTCGGCGTCGTCCCGGGTGCACAACACCACATGGCCCAGGCCCTGCTCTCCGGTGACGAACTTGTGGCCGTAAGGGCTGACCACCCGGCGGTGTTCCAGCGCGGCGCCGTGGAAGACCTCCAGGCAGTTACCCGACGGGTCGGAGAACCGGATCATCTCGTCCACCCGGCGATCCGCCAATTCGACTGCGGTGGCCTCCTTGTACGGCGTGCCCTCCACATCCAGACGGTTCCGGATCTCCTGCAGGCCTTGGGCGTTCGCGCATTCCCAACCGGCCTCCGAGAGCCGGTCGTGCTCGCCGGGCACGATCACCAGCCGGGCCGGGAAATCGTCCATCCGCAGATACAGCGCGCCCGCAGTACCGCCCTTGCCTTCGACCATGCCGAGGACCTTGAGGCCGTACTCGCGCCACGCCGCCATATCGGTGGCCTCGATGCGCAGATAGCCCAGCGACCGAATGCTCATCGCGCGCCTCCCAGGAAATCGATGGTCAGCTTGTTGAATTCGTCGAACTTCTCGACCTGCGCCCAGTGCCCACACTGCCCGAAGACGTGCAACTGGGCACGCGGAATGGTCTTCAGCGCGACCAGCGCGCCATCCAGCGGGTTCACCCGGTCCTCGCGGCCCCAGATCAGCAGCACCGGCTGGCGCAGTTTGTAGACCTCGCGCCACATCATGCCGAGCTCGAAATCGGCCCCGGAGAACGACATTCCCATCGCCCGGGTCGCCGCCAGCGATTCCGGTGTGCTGGCCAACGCGTAACGCTGGTCGACCAGCTCCTCGGTGATCAGCTTCTGGTCGTAGACCATGACGCGCAGGAACGCCTCGAGATTCTCCCGGGTGGGCTCGACGGAGAACTTCCCCAGCCGCTTGACGCCCTCGGTCGGGTCGGGCGCGAACAGGTTGATGCTCAACCCGCCGGGCCCCATCAACACCAGGCGACCGGCCCGGTCGGGATGGTCGAGGGCGAACCGGACCGCGGTGCCCCCGCCCAGCGAATTGCCCACCAGCGGAACACGTCCCAGGCCCAGCTGGTCGAAGAGCCCCCTCAGCGCCGTCGCGGCAAACCGGTTGAACTGGCCGTGCTCCGCTCGTTTGTCGGAGTGGCCGTAGCCGGGCTGGTCGACGGCCAGCACGTGGAAGTGCTGGGCCAGCACCGCGATGTTGCGCGCGAAGTTCGTCCAGCTCGACGCGCCCGGACCACCGCCGTGCAGCAGTACCACCGTCTGGTCGTTGCCGACGCCGGCCTCGTGGTAATGCAGCTTGAGCGGCCCGCCTAAATCTGGGCCGTCCACCTCCGCGAACCGCGAGGTGGATTCGAAGGTCAATTCCTCCGTCGCCGTCATCAGACCATGGTGTCGCCGGGCGGCAACCCGAACTCGTTGTTCCCGAAGATCACATAAGCCCGCTCGGGGTCATTGGCGGCGTGCACCCGCCCGGCGTGCGCGTCACGCCAGAACCGTTGAATAGGAGCGTCATTGGACAGTGCGGTGGCGCCGGACGCCTCGAACAACCGGTCAATCGATGCGATCGAGCGCCCGGTGGCACGCACCTGGTCACGGCGCGCGCGGGCGCGCAGGTCGAACGGAATCTCCTTGCCCGCGGCCAATAATGCGTACTCGTCTCCGACGTTGCCGATCAGCTGGCGCCACGCGGCGTCGATGTCGCTGGCCGCCTCGGCGATGCGGACCTTGGCGAACGGGTCGTCCTTGGACTTCTCCCCGGCGAACGCCGCACGCACCCGCTTGCCCTGGTGCTCCACGTGCGCGGCGTACGCACCGTAGGCCATGCCGACAATCGGCGCCGAGATGGTGGTGGGATGCATTGTGCCCCAAGGCATTTTGTAGACCGGGGCGGTGTTGGTCCGGTATCCGCCTGCGGTGCCGTCGTTCATCGCCTTGTACGACAGGAATCGGTGCCGGGGCACGAAGACGTCCTTGACCACCAGCGTGTTGCTGCCGGTGCCGCGCAGGCCGACCACGTACCACACGTCTTTGATCTCGTATTCGGTGCGCGGGATCAGGAAACTGCCGAAGTCCACCGGCCGGCCGTCCTTGATAACCGGGCCACCCACGAACGTCCAGGTGGCATGGTCGCAGCCCGACGACCAGTTCCATGAGCCGCTGACCAGGTAGCCGCCGTCTACCACCACCCCCGCGCCCATCGGGGCGTACGACGACGAGATCCGCGTGTTCGGGTCCTCGCCCCAGACCTCCTCCTGGGCGCGCTGGTCGAAGAGCGCCAGATGCCAGTTGTGCACGCCGACGATCGAGCTCACCCAGCCGGTGGAACCACACGCGCTGGCCAGTCGCCGCGTCGCCTCGTAGAACAGCGTGGGATCGCATTGCAGGCCGCCCCACTGCTCGGGCTGCAACAAGGTAAAGAAGCCGACGTCGTCGAGCGCCTGGACGGTCTCGTCGGGCAGCCGACGCAGATCCTCCGTCGCCTGAGCGCGCTCCCGAATCTGCGGAAGCAGATCATCGATGGCAGCTAACACCGCCTGCACATCACGCTGTTGAATGGACGTCACTTACGTTTGCCTCCTGGACTGCGGACTTAACACAGAAGACTAGAACACGTTCCGATTTGTGTCGAGCAGGGTAATCCTGCGGCTGGTAGCGATACGAATCGGGTTTTCTGTAACATGTTCTAGTTACGACTGAAGAGAGGACGGGTGTTGACCGAGGCTATTCCCGACGAGCCACTCGGCGACCACGTCCTGGAGTTGGAGATCGCCGAGGTCGTCGCCGAAACCGACGACGCGCGGTCGCTGGTGTTCGCGGCGCCGGATACACCTGACGACCCGGGCATCCCGCCGGAACGACTGCGCTACGCACCCGGCCAGTTCCTGACGCTGCGTGTTCCCAGTGACCGCACCGGCTCGGTGGCGCGTTGCTACTCGCTGTGCAGCTCACCGTTCACCGACGACGCACTCACCGTCACGGTCAAACGCACCGCGGACGGATACGCGTCCAACTGGCTGTGCGACCACGCCCACCCCGGCATGCGGATCCATGTGCTGGCCCCGTCGGGCAACTTCGTGCCCCGCACACTCGACGACGACTTCCTGTTGCTGGCCGCAGGCAGCGGGATCACCCCGATCATGTCGATCTGCAAGTCGGCGCTCTCCGAAGGCAGCGGGCACGTGACGCTGATCTACGCCAACCGCGACGACCGCTCGGTGATCTTCCGCGACGGGCTGCGCGAGCTGGCCGCCAAGTACCCCGACCGGCTGACGGTGCTGCACTGGCTGGAGTCGCTGCAGGGGTTGCCGAACGCATCGGCGCTGGCGAGGCTGGCCGCCCCCTACACCGACCGGCCGGCATTCATCTGTGGGCCCGGCCCGTTCATGGAGGCGGCACGCGTTGCCCTGGAAACGCTGAAAGTGCCTGCGCGGCAAGTACATATCGAGATATTCAAGTCGCTGGATTCAGATCCGTTCGCGGCGGTGACAATCGAGGACGCCGCCGAAGGTGACGAGCCGCCAGCCACCGCCGTGGTCCAGCTGGACGGTGAAACCCATACTGTGTCGTGGCCGCGCAGCGCCAAGCTGCTCGACGTCCTGCTGGCCAAGGGTCTCGACGCGCCGTTCTCCTGCCGTGAGGGCCACTGCGGCGCGTGCGCCTGCACCCTGCGCAGCGGCAAAGTGAACATGGAAGTCAACGACGTGCTCGAGCAGCAGGATCTCGACGACGGGTTAATCCTGGCCTGCCAATCTCACCCCGAAACCGATTCGGTGGAAGTGACTTACGACGAGTAGTCGCGGAGTTAGGTTCATGCGTGGGGCCTGCTCGACGGGGAGGTACCGGGAAGGGGAGGGCCGATGACGCGGCTGATAACGGGATTCGCAGTCGTCGGGTCGATGCTGACGTTCCTGCCCATCCCCGTCTCCCCGGCGGCCAGCAACACCGCCACTACCCTGACCCCGCTGGACGGACCCAACCAGCTCGAGACGCACATCTTCCTCAATTGCCTCAAATCGGATGGCCATTGCGACTTCACCGCAGGCGCCGACATGCGCACACCCGACGGCGTGACCGGCTTCCCACCCGGCCTGTGGGCCCGCCAAACCACCGAGATCCGGTCGACGAACCGGTTGGCCTACCTGGACGCCCACGCGACCAGCCAGTTCGAGAGGGTGATGAAATCAATGGGGTCCGACGAGATCACCACCGTCTACTTCGGTGAAGGGCCGCCGGACAAGTACCAGACGACCGGCCGCATCGACTCGACAGATTGGCAGACGGGCCAGCCCAAAACCGACGTCAATGTCATCGTCTGCACCCACATACAGGTGGTCTACACCGGGATCGACATCACCTCGCCCGCCACCTGCGCGCAGACGACATTTTCCTGATCCCCAAGAAATCTAGGACAGGCTTTCGGCGACGGGCCCAAGCGCTAACGCCGGAAGGTATTCGAGTCCGACCACGATCAAGACCGCGCCGATCATCAACGCGACAAACGACGCGGTATGCGTGGGCAGTGTTCCCGGGCCCTCGATCACGCTGGTGCGTTGGCCGGCGAAACTAGCGGCCAGCGCGAGCATCAAAATGATTGGCACATAACGACCGACGAGCATCGCGGCGGACAGCGCGAGGTTGAATCCGGGCGTGTTCCCACTGAAACCCCCGAAGGCGCTGCCGTTTCCGGCCACGCAACTGGTGAAGGCGTAGAGGAACTCCGATAGCCCATGCGGGCCCCCGTTACCCATCGCCTTAGTCCCCCCCGGAACGGCGATGGCGGTTGCGACTCCGGTGAGCACCGCGCACGGGGCGGTGAGCACCGCCAAGCTCACCAGCTTCATCTCGCGGGGTCCGAGCAGCTTGCCGAGGTATCCCGGCGTTCGGCCGATCATCAGGCCGCCGAGAAACACGGCGAGCAGCGCGATGATGACCAGCCCGTACAGACCGCTGCCCGCGCCGCCCGGACTGACCTCGCCCAGCATCATGTTCGCCATCAGCACGCCACCGCCCAGGCTGGCGAAGCTGTCGTATGAGGAGTTGGCCGCACCGTCTGCCGTCGCGGTGGCGGCCTGACCGAACAGAGCGCTGCCGGGCACACCGAACCGCACCTCGGTCCCTTCGGTGGACGCGCCCGCCGCGACGGCGACGGTGTTGTGCGGTATCACCTCTGATGTTCCGACGGCCGCAGCGCCCAGGCCGAACAGCACGATCACCACAGCCAGTAATGCCCAGCCCTGCCGTCGATCGCCCACCATGACCCCGTACGTGCGCACCAAGGACATTGGAATGAGCAACATGATGACGATCTCGATCACGTTGGACAGCGCGGTCGGGTTCTCGAAGGGGTGGGCGCTGTTGGCGTTGAACGCTCCTCCACCGTCCCCCGACATGAGCTTGATCGACTCCCACGATGCGACGGGCCCGACGGGTAGCGTCTGCGATCCCCCAGCCAAGGTGGCGACGGATCGTGCCGCGCCGAAGCTCTCGACGACGCCGAGCACGCTGAGAACTAGCGCGAAGACGATGGCGAGTGGCAGCAGGATGCGAACAGTCCCTCGCACCAAATCAACCCAGAAGTTGCCCAACAGGTCGGTCTCCCGGCGGGCGATGCCGCGGATGAGCGCGACCGCCACCGCCATTCCGACGGCCGCGCTGGCGAAGGCCTGGACGCCCAGCCCCGCCGCCAGTCCGACGTGGCCCAGCGTGGACTCCCCCGCGTAGTTCTGCCAGCTGGTGTTGGTGGCGAAGCTGACCGCCGTGTTGATCGCGAGCGGCAGCGTCATTCCCTTGTGGCCCCACGGCTGTGGAAGGTGGGTTTGCACGATCAGCAGCGCCAGCAGGCCGAGCACACTGACCACCGAAAACGCCAGCACCGACGCCAGATACCAGCTCCAACGCTGCTCGCGATCCGGGTTCACCCCGGCTATCCGGTAGATGAATCGTTCAACGCGCCAATGCCTTTCGCTGCTGTACACGCGCGCCATGTAGTTGCCGAGCGGGACGTGTAGCGCGCCGAGAACCGCGACCACCGCCAGTAGCTGCAGCCATGCGGCCATTCCCCAGTGCATCACGGTTCCCGTTCCGGACAGACCATGGCCCGGACCGCCTCGTATCGTCCGGTGACATCGTCGCGGTCGGCGGGTTCGGCGACCGAACGCAAACTGGTGTGCTGGATTCGCTCGGCCTGGCGGAGCAGCGTCACGCGCCGAGCGTGATCCGGGGTCTGGTCGATGATCTTGGCCAACGAGTCCAACTGACGGATCATCACCGCCGGCATGCCATCGGAAGCCTGCCGGATCTTCTCGAACGCACGCTCCACCAGCCGATCAAAGTCGGCCTGGTAAGCGATCACGCGGATCTGCCCCGTCGCGTCTCGCCGGATGCGCTGCGGCCGCCACGATGTGGAGATCCGGCACAGGCAATCGCCGATCCAGTCGACACACGTCATCGCGGTGAAGGTGTCGTTGACAGCCGGCGACAGTGCCCGCAGGGCAATCTCGACGAGCTGGTCGAACCCGAACGAAATGTCTTGTGTCAGTGTCCGATACGGTCCGGTGACGTGGCCGCGCACCAGGTTCTCCTCAACGAAGGTCGCGGCGCTCGCCGGCCACACCCGTGCCATCACCTGGCCGGATACCAGGAAGTGGCCGGGACGGTAGGGCAGGTAGATGACGGCCTCGGCCGACGTAGCGATCCTGAGCAGGGGCTCGTTCCTGATGACCTGCAGATAACCGCTGCGCGGCGTGCGGATCTCGGCGCCCGACTCCTCCAATCGGGCCAAGAGTTCCTCGGCGCTGGGCCCGCGAGACGCGCCGAGACCGAATGAGCCACCTCGTTGCTGGGCGGCGATCTCGTTAGCCAACGTGCCGGCTATGCCGGCGATGACCACCGGTAGCTGGATCATCGTGGAGATGTGATTGAGGAAATAGATCAACACCCCGACATCAACCAGCGTCATCACCAGCGCAACCGTGATCGACAGGTGCGGGACGAAGTCGCCGTGCGGTCCGCCGCCCACCGATACCAACGTGATGACCGCGTAGCAGAACGTGGCCACAAACGCGCCCAGCGTCAGCTGGGTGCCCCGGTCGCGCATGAAGTTTCGCAGCATCCGCGGCCCGAACTGGGTGGATGCCAGTGTCAGCGCCACGATCGTTATCGAGAAGACAATGCCGACGACGGTAATGAGGGCCGCCGCGACGGTGGTCAGGATCATCCGTGCGGCATCGGCCGTGCCGCTGAGCACCCACGACGGCAGCTCTAGATGGCGGTCATAGGCGGCGCGGTCGACGCTGTGGGTTACGGCGAAAAGCGCTAGCGCAGCGGCGGTTACGGCCGTGGGGACTACCCACAGGTTCGTGCGGATCGCCTCTCTGCGCCAGTCCGACTCCAGATAGCCGTAGCTGGTCACCATTGACCCGCGCGCGTGTTCGACAGCTCTCGTCCGTGCGCCATGCAGCGATCTAACCCCGCCCATCGCGGTTGGGGTGTAAACAAAACGCAAATATCGGCACGCTCGGGCGAGTGCGCCTTAAGGCCGCAACGCTAACGCGGCAGGCCCAGCAGCCGCTCGGCGGCCACGGTGAGCAGGATTTGCTCGGTGCCTCCGGCTATGGTGAGGCACCGGGTGTTGAGGAAGTCGAAGACCGCACGGTTCTGGACGAGGCCGCCGCCTTCAGACACGTCCATCGTGTATTCGGCCAGCGCCTGCCGGTAGCGCACTCCGATCAGCTTTCGCACGCTGGATTGCGCCCCCGGGTCCTGGCCGCCCACGGCGAGCGCGGCGATGCGCTGGTCCAGCAGCGCGCCGGTCTGGGCGGTGGCGATCAACCGCCCCAGCCGGTCCTGTTGGGCAACGTCGAGGTCCATCTCCACCAGCACCTTGAGTAGCTTTTCCATCGGGTTGCCCAGCGCGGTACCGGTGGCCATCGCGATGCGCTCGTTGGCCAGCGTGGTACGGGCCAGCCGCCAGCCGTCGTTCACCGTGCCGACCACCATCTCGTCGGGCACGAACACGCTATCCAGGAAGACCTCGTTGAACAGCGAGTCGCCGGTGATCTCGCGCAGCGGCCGGATCTCGATTCCGGGTGATTTCATGTCCACCAGGAAGTAGGTGATGCCCTTGTGTTTCGGGGCGTCCGGGTCGGTGCGCGCCAGGCAGACGCCCCAGCGGGCCTTGTGCGCCGCCGATGTCCACACCTTCTGCCCGGTCAGCAACCAGCCGCCGTCACCGCGCACGGCCTTGGTGCGCAGCGACGCCAGATCGGAGCCGGCGCCGGGCTCGGAAAACAGTTGGCACCAAAGGAATTCACCACGCAGGGTGGCCGGCACGAAGCGCTGCACCTGTTCGCGGGTGCCGTGCTCGAGAATGGTCGGCGCCGCCCACCAGCCGATCACCAAGTCGGGCCGCACAACGCCGGCCGCAGACATCTCCTGGTCGATCAGCAGCTGCTCGGCCGGCGACGCGCCGCGCCCGTGCGGCGCCGGCCAGTGCGGCGCCTGCAGCCCCGCCTCGGCCAGGGCGACCTGCCGCTTCTCCTCGGGCAGCGCGGCGACTTCGGCGACGGCTGCGGCGATTTCGGGTCGCTGGTCTTCGACCTCTTTGAGGTCCGAAAGGTCCAAGTCGAGGCGACGTCGCACCCCGTCTTGAGTGAGTGCGGTAATGCGGCGCAGCCAGCGTTCGGGGCCGCCGAGGAAACAACCGATGCTGTGCGCGCGGCGCAGGTACAAATGCGCGTCGTGCTCCCAGGTGCAGCCGATGCCGCCGAGCACCTGGATGCAGTCTTTGACGTTGGCCTTCGCGGCGGCGATTCCGACGCTGGCGGCCAGGGCCGCGGCGATAGCGAACTGCCGGTCCGCAGAGTCCCCGCAGTCCCCGGCGGCGCGGGCGGCATCGGCGGCGGCCACCTGGGCCTGCTCGGCGCGGCACAACATCTCCGCACACAGGTGCTTGACGGCCTGGAAACTGCCGATCGGCTTGCCGAACTGCTCTCGCACCTTCGCATAGGCGACCGCGGTGTCCAGGGACCATCGGGTCAGGCCGGCCGCCTCCGCCGCCAGCACCGTCGCCGTCAGGTTCTCGACCCGTTCCCGCGACAGAACCAATGGGCTCGCCGGCGCCGACGTCAGCACCACCCGGGCCAACGGCCGGGAAAAGTCCGTTGCCTGCAACGGCTCGACCAGCACGCCGTCGCCATCGGTGTCGACCAGCAGCCACTTGCCATCGGCCGGCAGCAGCAGGACGCCGCCGTCGGCGGCGCCCAGCGCCAAACCAACGGCGCCTGACGCGCGCGAAGTATCGCTGTCGAACTCCACGTCACCCTCGAGAGCCACCCCGGCGAAGCGTTCACCCGACGCCAGCGCGGCCAGCAAATCCGGATCGGCATTCACCTCGGAGAGAACCACGGCGGCCAGCGCGGTGGTCGCGACCGGCCCGGGTACCAGCGCCATGGCCGCCTCCTCGACCATGGCGCACAGGTCCTCGATGCTGCCGCCCGCCCCACCGCAATCTTCGGGAACGGCGACGCCGAATAGCCCCAGTTCGGCCAGGCTCGCGAACACCGGCCGCCACGCGTCGGTTTTGCCCTGCTCGATCTCCCGGATCGCCGTGGTCCCGCCTTTGCGGGCCCAATCGCGCACCAACTCACGCGCCGCAAACTGTTCGTTTGTGACAGTTGTTACCACGTGTGAGTCCCTCCGTGTCCTTGATAGGGGCACCTTCGGCCACTAGAACGTGTTCTAATAGTGCCAGCGATCGATCGTCAAGTCGACCGCCATTGCAGCAGGACGCGTGCTTGTCCCCGGCAGGACGGAGGTGGGAAATTCACACTCGGCTTGCGTATCGTTTGCGAACGAACCGCCCGAAAGAGGGGGAATCCGTCGAATGCCAGCGAACACGAACCTGGGCCGCGTTTCTGACTCGCAGCCTCGCGAGGTCATGAACGTGGCGGTACTGGCTGAGTCCGAGCTCGGCTCGGAGGCACAGCGGGAGCGCCGCAAGCGCATCCTGGACGCCACCATGGCGATCGCGTCGAAAGGCGGCTACGAGGCGGTTCAGATGCGTGCCGTGGCGGACCGGGCCGATGTGGCGGTTGGGACGCTCTACCGCTATTTCCCGTCGAAGGTGCATCTGCTGGTGTCGGCCCTGGGCCGGGAGTTCAGCCGCATCGACGCGAAGACCGACCGTTCCGCGGTTGCCGGCAGCACTCCGTTTCAGCGGCTGAACTTCATGGTTGGCAAGCTCAATCGCGCGATGCAGCGCAACCCGCTGCTCACCGAGGCGATGACGCGCGCCTACGTTTTCGCCGACGCTTCGGCGGCCAGTGAGGTCGACCACGTCGAGAAGCTCATCGACAGCATGTTCGCGCGCGCGATGGCCGACGGCGAACCGACTGAGGACCAGTACCACATCGCCCGGGTGATCTCGGACGTGTGGTTGTCGAACCTGCTCGCCTGGCTGACCCGCCGTGCGTCGGCGACCGACGTCAGCAAGCGGCTGGACCTGGCCGTGCGGCTGTTGATCGGCGATCAGGACTCCACCTGATTAGGGGTTAGACCGGCGGCCCGGCGGTGCGCCCGCGAATCAGCTCGGTGTCCAGGAGTTCGACGACCGGCAGGCCGGACCGCGGCGGCTTCAGCAGCAGTTCGCCCGCCCGGTAGCCCTTCCGCAGGCTGGGCTGCGCCACCGTGGTCAGCCCCCGGCTGATCGCCTCGGCCACACCGTCAAACCCCGTCACCGTCATCTGACCGGGCACGTAAATACCATGTGCCCGAAGGTAATCCATGGCCGACACGGCCAATATGTCCGCGGTGCACATCAGCGCGCTGATCCGCGGATTGGCCTCCAGCGCCACCTTGGCTGCATCGCCACCCGACGTCGGCAGGTGCTCGTAGCTTTCCACCACCGTCAGCGAATCCGGCTCGACACCGGCGGCCTTCATTGCGTCCCAAACGCCGAGGATGCGTTCACGCTGCACATCGAAGGTCGGCGACTGCAGCCGCTCGGCGTTCACCAGGTCTTGCCGGCGGTCTCGGGCCAACCGCATGGTGAGCAGCCCGATCTCGCGATGCCCCAACCCGAGGACGTAGTCGGCAAGCTCGCGCATCGCCGCCCGGTCGTCGATGCCCACCCGCGACACTCCGGAGAGGTTTTTGGGCTGATCGACGACCACGACGGGCAGCCGTCGCCGCAGAACCACCTGCAGGTAGGGATCGTCGTCACCGACTGAATACACCACGAAGCCGTCCACCCCGGCGCCTAGCACCGCAGCCGTTCCGTCCTCGAGGCTGCGGCTGGGTCCGACAGCTACCAGCAAAAGTCCCTGCCCCAGCTCTTCGCACGATTGCGCCACTCCCGCAACGAAATCCCGCGCCGCCGGGTCGCTGAAGGAATAGGTCAGCGCTTCGGTCATCACCAAACCGACCGCGCCGGCTTTGCGGGTCCGCAGCGATCGGGCCACCGGGTCGGGTACGTAGCCCAGCCGCTTCGCCGTGGCCAGCACCCGCTCACGTAGGTCGGTTGAGAGCTGATCTGGTCGGTTGAAGGCATTCGAGATGGTGGTGCGCGAGACCTTCAGCTCGGCCGCCAACGACGCCAGAGTCGCACGTCGGCGTGGAGGGGGACTCACGTTCGGTGAGGCTACAGCGGATCTCGGCGAGCGCCTACGCGGCTCCGATCCGCCCCTTTCTAATGGAAACGATTTTCATTAGTATTAATGCTCGTCCGACTGGCCGGCGGAGAGGAAAAAGCGATTGTGCGAACGGGCTGGTCGTCGGCGATCGTGCCGACCATCGCCGCCCTCCTGATCGGCTCCAGCGCACTGACGGGTTGCGGGACCGGTGATAGGGCGCACGCACGCGCACCGATGGTGGTGGCGTCCACCGACGTGTGGGGCAGCGTGGCGCGCGCCGTCACCGGCAACCACATCACCGTCAAGTCCATCCTCACCGGCGCCAATACCGATCCGCACTCCTACCAAGTCAGCCCGTCCGACGCGGCAGCGATCATCGACGCGGCACTGGTGATCTACAACGGCGGTGACTACGACCCATGGGTCGACGACGTGCTGGACGGGCATCGGGCCGTCAAATCAATCGACGCCTATTCGCTCCTCAGTGCCGCTGACGCAAGAGGACAGGAGCCGCCCAACGAGCACGTCTTCTACGACCTGAACGTCGCCAAGTCGGTCGCCTCCGCGATCGCTGACCGGCTGGCGGCCGTCGACCCGGGCAATGCCGCGGATTATCGGGCCAACGCCGCCGAGTTCTGCCGCGGGGCCGACGCGATCGCCATCTCCGAACACGCCATCGCCAACGCATATCCCGGCGTCGGCGTCGTCGCGACCGAGCCGGTCGTGTACTACCTGCTGGCGGCGTCCGGCCTGGTCGATCGCACCCCGGAGACGTTCACCGCGGCCAACGAGAACGAGACCGATCCCGCGCCGGCCGACATGGCATCGGTCCTCGACCTGATCAAGCACCATCGGATCTTGGCGGTGCTGGTCAACCCGCAGACCTCCACCGCGGCGATAGACGGCCTGGAGGGTACTGCCCGGCGGGCGGGGGTGCCGGTGATCGAAGTGACCGAGACCTTGCCCGACGGCACCGACTACCTGACCTGGCAGCGCAACACGGTCAACCAGCTGCTCGCTGCGCTGCGGTCGGGCCGGCAGGCGCGGCCGTGAGTATCGAAGCGGTCCAAGCCGTCGACGGTGACCCACGCACCGTTTCGCTGCGCGGGGCGGGGCTGGCCTTCGGTGATCGTGTGCTGTGGGACCACCTCGACCTGTCCGTGTCGCCCGGCGAGTTCATCGCGGTGCTGGGCCCCAACGGCAGCGGCAAGACATCGTTGCTCAAGGTGCTGCTCGGCCAACTGCCGCTGAGTGCGGGTGTCGCGCTGGTGGACGGGAAGCGGATCAGCTCCGGCAACGGGCGGATCGGCTATGTGCCGCAACATCACCCGCTCGACCGGGATGTGATGCTGCGCGGCAGCGACCTGGTTCGGCTGGGCATCGACGGGCGTCGCTGGGGTGCCGCGCCGCTGCGTTCCGCCGAGCGGTCGCGCCGACGCGACGCGGTGCGGCGGGCGCTGCAACAGGTCAATGGCGAACGGCTGGCCAATGTCCGGGTCGGGGTGATGTCGGGCGGCGAGTTGCAGCGCATGCGCATCGCCCAGGCATTGGTCAGCGACCCGATGTTGCTGCTCTGCGACGAACCGCTACTGACCCTGGACCCGGCCAACACCAGGCTGGTGGCGGCGCTGATCGACCGTCGCCGCCGGGAAGCCGATACCGCGGTCATCGTGGTCACCCACGAGGTCAACCCGATCCTGCCGTACGTGGACCGGGTGCTCTATCTGGTCGACGGCCGATTCCGGATCGGCACCGTCGAGCAGGTGATGACCAGCGAGACGCTGTCGGCGCTGTACCGGGCCGACATCCAGGTGGTGAAGATCAAGAACCGGTACGTGGTGGTCGGCGATCCGGTCCCGACGGAATTTGCTGACGGGCTTGCCGGATGAACGAGCGACTCACCAACACGCTGGACAAACTGTTCTCCTTCGACATCACCGCCAACCTGCTCACCCACGACTTCGTCCAGCAGGCACTGTTGGCGGCGGCGCTGCTGGGGCTGGTGGCCGGGCTGATCGGGCCGTTCATCGTGATGCGCCAGATGTCCTTCGCCGTACACGGATCCAGCGAATTGTCGCTGACGGGAGCCGCATTCGCGCTGCTGGCCGGGTTTGGGGTGGGCGTGGGCGCGCTGATCGGCAGCGCCTTGGCGGCGGCGCTGTTCGGCGTTCTGGGTCGGCGAGCCCGGGAGCGCGATTCGGTGATCGGGGTGGTGCTGGCGTTCGGGCTGGGGCTGGCGGTGCTGTTCATCTACCTCTACCCGGGGCGCACCGCGACCAGCTTCGCGTTGCTGACCGGTCAGATCGTCGGGGTGGGCTACACCGGGCTGGTCATGCTGGCGCTGGTCTGCGTGCTTGTCGTCGTCGTGCTCGCGCTGTGCTACCGGCCGCTGCTGTTCGCCACCGTCGATCCGGAGGTCGCCGCCGCGCGCGGCGTGCCGGTTCGCGCGCTGGGCATCGTGTTCGCCGCGCTGGTCGGCGTGGTGGCCGCCCAGGCGGTGCAGATCGTCGGGGCGCTGCTGGTGATGTCGTTGTTGATCACGCCGGCGGCCGCCGCCGCTCGGGTAATCGCCTCACCGGCCGTTGCGATCGTGACCTCTGTGGCCTTCGCCGAGGTCGCCGCCGTCGGAGGAATCGTGTTGTCGCTGGCGCCCGGTGTACCCGTGTCGGTGTTCGTCGCAACGATCTCATTTGCGATCTATCTGTGTTGCTGGATCGTCGGGCGGCGCGGGGAGGTCAGCGCTTAAGCTGGTCGCACCACAGGGCCGCGGGGCAGGGGAGGCGACAGTGCGCCGGCAGATGGCAGGGCTGATGCTGGCCGGTGTATGCACCCTCGCCGTGGGCTGCACCACCTCGGTCGACGGGAAGGCGGTGGCCGCCGACAAATCCGGACCGGCGACTCAGAATCCAGTCGCGGTTTCGGCGCTCGACGGGCTACTGCTGGACGTGGGCCAGATCAATGCCGCGCTGGCTGCCACATCGATGAGGGTGTGGCTCAACGCCAAGGTGATGTGGGACTGGAGCAGCAGCGTTAATGACAACAGTTGCCTGGCAATAGACGGGCCCGCGCAAGAGAAGGTCTACACCAACACCGGGTGGACAGCTATCCGTGGACAGCGGATAGACGACAGCGTCGACGACTCGAACAAGCGCAACCACCTCGCCATCCAGGCCGTCGTCGTGTTCCCGTCCGCGCGCGATGCCTCCGCGTTTTACGACTCCTCGACACAGGGCTGGTCCGCCTGCTCCAATCGCCGATTCTCGGATATCAATTCCGGCAAGCCAGACACGGTCTGGACGGTGACCGCGAGCGCCAACGAAAACGGCATGCTCAGCACGTCGAAGGTCCAGGAAGGTGGCAACGGATGGACCTGCCAGCGGGCTCTGACCGTGCGCAACAACGTCGCCATCGATATCGTGACCTGTGGATATAGTCAAACGGGTTCGGTGGCGGTCGACGTCGCTCAACAGATCGCGACCAAGGTGACTAAGCAGTAGGCAATGCAACGGGCAATTCGATGGCGGACCATCTTGTTCGCCGCCCCGGTCATCTGTGCCTCGTTGGTAGGGGTCGGGGGGCTGGCGGGGTGCGTATCCACGACCTCCGGGGTTCCCCGAGCCGGCGACGACCACGGTCCACTGAGCTGGGGGCCCGATCTCAACGGGGCTCAACTGGCGGATCTGCTGCTCGACGTGGCACAGGTCAACCAGATCATGGGCACCAGCGCGATGACGATGTTGCGAACCTACGACCAGATGCCCGGCGATGACGGTTCCTATTCGGACCCCGCGTGCGCGGGAGCGGTGTTCAACACGGTCGAGGTTGCCTACAAAGGCAGCGGCTACCTGGCGACCAGGGGTTCAGAACTGAGCGACGCCGGCGGAAAACACTACGTCGACCAAGGCATCGTTGCGTTCGGCAGCGGCGCCGACGCCCGCAAGTTTCTTGCCACGTCACAAGATTCCTGGCACCGCTGCGTTTCCAAACACGTCACCTACAACGCCACGCACGACAACCCCAACACCTGGACGATCCGCGCACCGGTCACCACGGGCGGGATCACCGCCGCGGTCGTCGACGAGGAAGGAGCCGACGGCTACGCCTGCGTGCACGGGATCACCGCCAAATCCAACGTCGTGATCGACGTCTCGGCCTGCAGCGACCGCATAGCGGATCAGGGTGTCTCGGCGACAAGCGCCATCATCAACGCCATCGCCCGCAAGTTCCCGACATGACAACCTCCTCGACCGACTCGTGGAAAGGATCCCGCAATAAGCTAGGCGAATGGCCTGTATCGATCTCAACGCCGACTTGGGCGAGGGCTTCGGCGTCTGGCGGCTCGGTGACGACGACGCCATGCTCGGGATCGTCAGCAGCGCCAACGTGGCCTGCGGTTTCCACGCGGGTGATCCCGCCGGCCTGTTGCGGGTATGCCGGTCGGCCGCCGAGCGTGGTGTGCGCATCGGAGCGCAGGTGAGCTATCGCGACCTGGCCGGGTTCGGCAGGCGCTTCATAGACGTCGCCGCCGAGGATCTTGTTGCCGACGTCGTGTATCAGATCGGCGCGTTGCAGGCGATCGCGCACGCCTCCGGCTCAGCGGTGTCTTACGTCAAACCCCATGGCGCGCTGTACAACACGATCGTGACCAACCGCGAACAGGGCGCCGCCGTGGCGCAGGCGGTGCACCTGGTGGACGCCACGCTGCCGGTGCTGGGCATGACGGGTTCGGCGTTTTTCGACGAAGCGGCCCGCCTTGGCCTACACACCGTGGCGGAGGCGTTCGCTGATCGCGCATACCGGCCGGACGGCCGGCTGGTTTCCCGGCGCGAACCGGGCGCGGTGTTGCACGATCCCGATGCCATCGCGGAGCGCGTGGGGCGGATGGTCAGCTCGGGCGAGGTCGCCGCCGTCGATGGCACGCAGGTTTCCATCACGGTGGAATCGGTTTGCGTACACGGTGATTCACCGGGCGCGGTCCAGATCGCGGCAGCGGTGCGCGATCAGCTGAAGGCCGACGGCGTCGAGATCAGGGCGTTCGTCTGATGCGGCTGAACCGACTAAGACTAGGTCGCCCCGATCTCGCCCGGTATTCGGACCGGTTCAACGTGCCGGCCGCCGAACCTGATGCACCGTTGTCGGTGACGTGGATGGGCGTGGCGACGTTGCTGCTCGACGACGGGTCGTCGGCGTTGCTGACCGACGGCTACTTCTCCCGCCCCAGCCTGGCGCAGGTGGCGACGGGCAAACTCGCGCCCTCGCCGGCGCGCGTCGACGGCTGCCTGGCCCGGGCCAAGGTGACCCGGCTCGCGGCCGTCATCCCGGTGCACACCCACATCGACCACGCGATGGACTCGGCCTTGGTGGCAGACCGCACCGGCGCGCAGTTGGTGGGGGGCGAATCGGCGGCCAATGTGGGGCGCGGCTACGGGCTGCCCGAGGATCGTCTGGTCGTCGCGGTGTCTGGCGAACCAACTGCGTTGGGCGCCTACGACGTCACGCTGGTGGAGTCGCATCACTGCCCGCCCGACCGGTTCCCGGGTGTGATCACCGAACCGGTAGTGCCACCGGTGAAGGTGTCGGCCTACCGGTGCGGTGAGGCGTGGTCGACGCTGATCCACCACCGGCCGTCGGGCCGGCGGCTGCTGATCCAGGGCAGTGCCGGTTTTGTGCGGGGCGCGCTGGACGGCCACCGCGCCGATGCCGTCTACCTCGGCGTCGGCCAGCTCGGTGTGCAGCCGCGCGAATACCTGGTCGACTACTGGACCGAGGTGGTGCGCGCGGTCGGCGCGCGCCGCGTGGTTCTCATCCACTGGGACGACTTCTTCCGTCCACTGTCAAAACCGTTGCGCGCCTTTCCCTATGCGGCCGACGATTTGGACGTCTCCATCCGCATCCTCGACGAGCTGGCCGCGCAGGACGGCGTCGCGCTACATATGCCGACGGTGTTTCAGCGCGAGGATCCCTGGATCTGAACCCTGCATCCAAATATGCCGCTGACCGTTGCGCTGTTGCTGCTTGCCGTGGTGCTGGGGTTCGCCGTCGCTCGGCCACGGGGCTGGCCGGAGGCGCTGGCGGCGGTGCCGGCGGCGATCATCCTGATCGCGATCGGCGCGATCTCGGTCCATCAAGCGGCCGCTCAGGTTGCCGGGCTGGCGCCCGTCGTCGCGTTCCTGGGTGCGGTCCTGGTGCTGGCCAAGCTGTGCGACGACGAGGGCCTGTTCGAGTACGCCGGCGCCGCGATGGCACGGACCAGCCGCGGGTCGCACGGCCTGCTGCGACAGGTGTTCGCCATCGCCGCCACCATTACCGCCGCGCTCAGCCTGGACGCCACGGTGGTGTTGCTGACCCCGGTGGTGCTCGTCAGCGTCCGCCGCCTGCGAACCCCGATGCGGCCATACGCCTATGCCACGGCCCACCTGGCCAACGCCGCCTCGCTGCTGCTTCCGGTGTCGAACCTGACCAACCTGCTGGCCTTCCACGTCGCCAATATCTCGTTCGCGAGGTTCACGCTGGTGATGGCGCTGCCCTGGCTGGCCGCGGTGGCCGCGGTGTATCTGGTCTTCCGGTTGTTTTTCGCCAAGGATCTGCGGCGCCCGCCGGACCCCGAGCACGTTGGGCCGCCGCCGCGGCCACCGGTCTTCGTGTTGGTGGTCGTGGCGCTGACACTTGCCGGGTTCGCGGTCTCGGAATCGGTGGGGGTGGCCCCGGCCTGGGTGGCGCTGGCCGGAGCTTCGGTGCTGGCGGTACGCAGCCTCAGCCGTCGGCACACCACGGTGGTGCAGATCGCGCGCTCGGTGAATGTGTCGTTCCTGGTGTTCGTGCTGGCGCTGGGCGTTGTGGTGCAGGCGGTCACGCTCAACGGCATGGGCAAGGCGATGTCTGCGGTGCTGCCGTCCGGTTCCGGGCTGCCCGCGCTACTCGCCATCGCCGCGATCGCCGCCGCGCTGGCCAATGTTGTCAACAATCTGCCCGCAACGCTGGTGTTAGTCCCGCTGGTCGCGCCCAGCGGGCCGGTGGCCGTCCTGGCGGTGCTGATCGGGGTCAACATCGGCCCCAACCTGACCTACGTCGGTTCACTGTCCAACCTGCTCTGGCGAGGCGTCCTGCGCCAGCAGAACGTGCAGGCCAGCGTCGGCGAATACACCCGCCTCGGGCTGTGCACCGTGCCCACCGCGCTGGTCGCGGCGGTCCTGGCGCTGTGGGCCGGCGTGCGGCTGCTCGGTGTCTAGATCCTGACTAGGTCATGGCCATTGAGCGCCGAACGGGACGGACTCCGCAGCGCCGCTTCTGATGGCCTGACACCCAGCACACGCGCGCGGACGGGTGCCGCGGCGACCACCGTGAACGGCGTTTCCACCGGGAAGTCCAAGCCGAGCGATTCGATCTCGACCGAGCGGATGATCGTGGCCAACGCGAGCGTGGCCTCCAGCATCGCGAAGTGATCGCCGATGCACGAACGTGGTCCGCCGCCGAACGGCAGGTACTGCCAACGGCTGCGCCCCTTCGATCGTTCCGGCAGAAACCGGTCCGGATCGAAACTCAGCGGGTTCTGCCACAGCGTGGGGTCGCGGTGCAGCGCATAGAAGTTCACCAGGGCAATGGTCTTGGCCTCGACCCGGTAGCCGTCTACCGCGATGTCGCGGGTAGGTGCGCGCAGCGTCCCGGCCGCGGGCGGGCACAGCCGCAACGCCTCGTGCAACACCCGCACGGTGAGGGCGAGTTCGGCAACGTCGTCCGGGGTCACCGCCCGCTCGCCCAGCGCGGCGACCTCCGCACGCACCCGCTCTTGGAGGTCGCGGTCGTGCCCCAGTGACCACAGCGCATAGGTCAACGTGGTGGAGGTGGTGTCGTGACCCGCGAGCATGAACAGCACCAGCTCGTGGCAGATCTCGTCGTCGGTCAGCGGCCGACCGGTCTCTTCATCGATCGCCTGGCTCAGGGCGCGCACCAGGGGGGCTTCCCGATCCGGGTCCGTACGAACCGCATGCAGCATTTCGGCGGCCAGCCCGTGCAGCATGTCTTTGGCCCGGCGAGCGGCGCGCTGCCCTTTGGTGGGCAGCCACCGCGGCAAGTTAACCGGCCGCGCCGACCGGTCGGCAACCCATGCCAACGAAGTACGTAGGGCCCAGCCGATCTCGTCGGCCCGCTCGTCGAGGTCCAGCCCGAGCACCGAGCGCCCAAGCGCCCGCAGTGTCAGCCTGCGGCACTCGGTGTCCAGGTCTACGAAGGTGCCGTCACGCCAACCGTCGACGACCCCTTGCGCAGCCGCGGCCATGTGTCCCGCGTACCGCGTGACATGGCGCTTGGTGAACAACGGCTGCAGCGCCCGCCGCCGCGGTAGCCACCGCTCGTGCGGAAGATTAAGCAGGTTGCCGCCCATGAAGGCGCGCATCTCGACCATCGATCGGGTCCCGCCGCGGTCGGCGACCTGATCGGTGCGGCCCAACAGATCTCGGGCGCCCTGCGGGGTGGCAATCAGCACCACGTTCGGTAACAGCCACTTGGGTCCGAGCACGACCCGGTTGATCGGGCCCCCGGCATCCAGCAGCGTCTGAATACCATCGACGTACGACCGCACCGCCTTGAGTTGCCGCCTAAGCGGGAGCGGATTCTTCGGGGCCAGCGTCAGCGCGCGGACTTCGGTTTGCTCCAGAATCTCGACCATGCCAACTCCCTTGTCCCAGGTGTTGCACGCACGGTATGGCCGACCTTCGTCGTGCGCATGCGTAGTCGGCTACTCGATTTAGCCGAGCGAATCGCTCGCAGAGGTGGTGCGCGTCAGCTTGGCGCGCCGCAGGGTCCGGATCGGATGATCGACGCCAGTTCCTCGCGTGACTGTGCCCCCACCCGCTGGCAGGCCCGGTAGACGTGTCCCTCCACGGTGCGCACCGACATCACCAGCTTCTCGGCGATCTCGCGGTTGGACAGACCGGCCACGACGAGTTCGACGACGTCGCGCTGGCGACCCGACAACTTCAGACCCGTCGGAGTCCGCAGCGCCGGCGTGCACAAACCACCACATTCGTCGGCCAATTCCCTGGCCAACGCCGCGGCATACAGCCCACGCCGATGCTGCTGGCTCTCGTCGAACGCAACGGAGGCCTGCGCCGCCGCGTCGGCGGCGGCGGCCCGATCACCGATCCCCCGGTACTTCGCCGAGGCCGCCAGCAGGCCGTCACCGTCCCCGGCCAACAGGGCCTCCGCATGCGACGCGACGGCATCGGCCAGCGGCAGCGCCAACGCCTCGGCCAGCTCTCGTGCCCGCGCCGCCTGGGAGGCATCCCCCCATTGAGCCGCGGCCTGGATGCAGGCCAGCTCGTGCGTGGGCTGGCCGCGGTCGCGGGCCAGTCGTCCCGCCTGCTGCACGGTCGCCACAGCCTCGGCCAAGCGCCCGCTTGCGGCCATCGCCCACCCGGTGGCCTGCGACAACCCGGTATGCATGAACAGAAAGTCGGGCGGCACACACGACGGCGCCGCGGCGATCGCGTCGTTCGCCTCGATGGGCTGTCCGAGCTTGGCGTGTGCCTCGGCCAACGCGAAGTAGCTCGCCGCCCGCAAACCCGTTCTGATGGCGTGTATCTCCGCCCCGGCAACCGCTTCGTGCACCAGCCGGGCCGCCTCGGCGACCGCGCCTCGAGCCAGCTCGGCATTGCCCAACAGTAAGGCCAGGTTCGCATAGGCCAGACCCGGAATGTCGCGCGCCGAGTCCGCCAGTTGCTTTGCCGTGCTGACGAATTCGTCGATGCGCCCGGTCAGCCGGCAGGCGCGACCGTACACGGCGCCGAACCAAAACCGCGTATGCGCCGCCTGAAACGACGTCGTCGCGCGCCGCAGCGCCTGCTCGGCGACGACGGCGAGCTCATCAACCTGACCGAGCGCCCCCATGGCCATGATCAACGCATGCGAGGCCGCCATCGCGTGAAACCCCGGCAGAGCAGGGAAATCCAGCGCGGCACGGGCCTTTTCGGCCGCGGGTTCGCAGCGCGCCGACACCGCGTCCAGGCAGGCCTGCACCGCCAACCGCTCCGCCACCTGCGCCGGGGTCTCCGGACCGGCGGCGAGGCCTTCCAGGATCACCGCCGCGTCTTGGGGCTTGCTGAGATGCCAAATCAGGTTGTACGCCCGCACGGTCGCCCAGTGATGGCCGTCGGGCACATCACCATCGGGGCCATCGACCATAACGCGCAGCGCCGCCTCGGCCGGCTCGCCGCGCCCAAGCAGCACCAGGTTCATCGCCCGCACCCCGGCGGCCCCGGGTGCCCCGGCTCGGGCGGCGGCGGTGGCGAACCGGTCGGCGAGATCCAGATCCAGCAGCGTCATGGCATGCCGTGCCGACTCCAGATACAGCTCGGGGTCGGGGTCAAGATCCGACTCGAGGCTCAGCAGCGCCCGGCGCACGGTGGCCTGCATGTCGGCGTCATCGTCTGTGGCCAGCCGCGTCGCCAGCCTGCCCCGGATTTCCGACAAGTACATCTCGCCAGCGCTCGCCCGGCGGAGCTCACCGAACAGCGGGTGCGCCAGCCTGGCCATCAGCCCGGCGCCGGTGCGTTCTACACTCACCAGGCCCAATCTCTCGGCGGCTGCCAGGTCGCTGCGGCGGACCAAATCGCACAGCACGTCGACGGCCAGCGGCTCACACTGCGACAACGTGTCCACCACCATCGCCATCCGCGGGTTCAGCCGGCCCATTTGGCGCCCCAGCGTGTCGGACAGGCTCGCCGAGACGGCGACGTCGCCGTCCCACATCCACACCCCGGCCAATTTGCGCATCCGCTCGGCCGCTATCTGATCGGCCAGCAGCTGCCGCAGGAACAGGGCGTTCCCGCCGGTCAGCTTCCGGAACCGGGCCGCGCTACGAGCATCGACCGGGCCGCCCAGCGTGCTCTCGATCACCTCGCGTGTTGCCGCGGCGGAAAGCGGTTCGAGATCAAGCCGAACCAGCAGCCCGTCCTTCCACAACGCCGTCACCGCGTCGGGTTCCTCGCTGCCGGTGCGCACGGTGACCACCAGCCGAGCACCGCCCGACTGCGCCAGCTCGTGAATGACAAGGGCGGACAATCCGTCCAGCAGGTGGGCGTCATCGACCCCCACCACCACACGACCCCGACGCTGTTGTGCGACAAACGAGTTGATCACCCGGCGCACGTTTGCCAGCGGATCCGACATCGCATCTCCCAGCGAGCCGATGAAGGCCCCCAGGGGCAGCGCGTGCGCCGAGTCGGTGCCGACAATCCATTGCGTGCGCTCACCCGACGCCTCCGCGCGCCTCAGCACCTCGCGGGCCAGCCAAGTCTTGCCTACTCCGGCCGCTCCGGCGATCACCACGCCGCAGTGGTTGCCGACCCCGGTCAGGGCACGACGAATGACCCCTAACTCACTCTCTCGCCCGGTCAGCGGCTCGGCGCCGATCACCACTCGGCGACTATAACGTTGCGCAAGCATCGGCCGGCCGATTTTTCCGCGTTTTCTTGTGAATTTTGAATAACCCGGCTTGTTTTTCTCTTCGGCTCGATTGCTGGGCCGATGACTGCCGCGTTGATCTGTCGCTCACCGACCGCGGTGCCGGGCACGCCCGGGCGAGTACAAACAGGCGATGGTCGGTGTGGAGCGGTTGCGCGAGATCACGGCCGGGACGGGTCGGGTTGATCGTCGCTGACCCGGTGGAATAAGGCTAAAAATCCAACCGGCCGAATTGACCGTGCCGGTACTGCTCGACACACGCCCCTCGCCTGACCTTGCCGTTTGTGGTGATCGGTATCGAACCTGGCCGCACCAGAACCAGATCAACGACGCTAAGACCGGGCGAGTTGAATATCGCCGAGGTGACTTCAGGCCTGACGGCGACGAGCTTGTCCGCTGCCTCCTAGTGGGACTCGGCCCGCTTCTTTAGTTCGACAATGACAACAAGTTTCTCCATGTGACCATCCGGGATGGATATTGCCGCGACGCGGCCTCGGGTTATCTCCTGGATCGTCGCCTCGATGTCGTCGGGAGAGTGATTGCGCCCATAGACGATCAAAGGGTCCTTGATGCGGCCGACGATGAACAGCTCGCGATCGGAGATGAGGCCCAAAACCCCCGGCCGAAGCCCTTGACGAGCTACTCTTACAGCCACCCAAACCACCCGCTCGTGCGGTTCTGCGTCTGCTCGTGGGTAGCGCGCTACCCACGGTGATATGCCGGCGGTAGCGGCACACCGAGCTCGGCCAGCACGCCGCGCAGCAGCGTTGGATAGTCGGTGATGATGCCGTCTACGCCATAGGCGATCTGTTCGCGCATGGCCGCGGCGTCATTGACGGTCCATGGAATGACCTTGAGCCCCAGCGAATGCGCATGATCGACATATGGTTTTCCGGTCACCAGCTGGTAACTGGGTGAGACCATGTTCGCCCCCACCATCAGCGCGCCGATCATCGGATCGCCGATGGCGGCGGCGTTTTCATCGGCAAGCCACGGCGAATCCGGCACCCAGGTCTCCTCGCTGAACAAGGCCACCAACGGAATCGACGGCTCGGCCTGATGCACCATCGGCAGCGTTCGCCAGTCGAAGCTCTGAATCTCCACGCGATCGACCTTGCCCGCCGACCTGACCGCGGCCAGTATCACGTCGACGAACTGCTGCGGGGCGGCCGACCTGCTTGGATTATCCGCCTCCACCTTGGTTTCCACGTTGTAGCGCACCCCGGCCTGAAACGAGTCGGCGAGCGCGAACACCTCCGGCAAGGTCGCGATCTTGTTCCCCCCCACCACTTCAGCGCGGGGAAACTCGGCGAGCTGCCGGCCACAGTCGAGCGTGCGGATCTGTACCAGGGTCAGCTCGTGCACGAGCTTTCCGACGTAGGGATAGGCCGGGTCGCCGGCGAACGCGGGCCCGGTGTCGGTGCATTTCTCGGCCTGGATCGTCGGGTCGTGCCACACCATCGGTTGCCCATCTTCGGTGATGACGATGTCGAGTTCGAGTGTGCTGACGCCCAACTCGAGCGCTTTGGCGAACGCGCGCAGCGATTCCTCGGTCGTCTCGCCGCGACCCCCGCGATGTGCCTGCAGGTCAAAGCCGGGAGGTTGCGCGAATGCCGTCGGCGACGGTGCAAGAAGTGCACCAACCATCAGCTCCAACGTCAGCAGGGCTGCGAGGCGGGCACTCAACGGCGTTAACGCCTTCGCTGACGGGCGATTTCGGCGAGCACCACCCCGGCGGCCACCGAGGCATTCAGTGATTCGGCGTCGCCGGACATCGGAATCGACACCACCTCATCGCAATTCTGCCGTACCAACCGGGACAAGCCCTTGCCTTCCGACCCGACGACCACCACCAGCGGGTCGGTGCCGTCCAAGTCGTCGATCGCGGTATCGCCACCGGCGTCCAACCCGATTACCCGTAGTCCGCGATCGGCCCAATCTTTAAGTGCCCTGGTAAGGTTGGTGGCCCGCGCCACTGGAATCCGGGCCGCTGCGCCGGCGCTGGTACGCCACGCCACCGCGGTAACCGAGGCGGAACGCCGCTGCGGGATCATGACACCGTGCCCCCCGAATGCGGCCACCGAACGAACGATCGCACCGAGATTGCGGGGGTCGGAAATGTTGTCAAGCGCGACCAACAGCGCCGGCGGCGACTCGGTGGCGCCCGCGATCAGATCATCGGGATGCGCGTAGCTGTAGGGCGGCACCTGCAACGCGATGCCCTGATGCAGGTGGTTGGCAGTCATCCGGTCCAGATCGGTGCGCGGTACCTCAAGTATCGCGATGCCCAGATCACCGGCCCGGGAAACGGATTCGGTTAGTCGCTGATCGGCTTCCGTGCCGAGCGCGATGTAGAGCGCGGTCGCCGGGACACCGGCACGCAGGCATTCCAGCACCGGGTTGCGCCCCAGCACCGTTTCAGTCTCGTCGGTGCGTCGGGCCGACCGACGCGACTGCGGCTGAGCGCGCTTGGCCGCGGGATGGTTGGGACGCATATGTGCTGGCGGCGTGGGACCGCGCCCCTCGAGGGCGCGGCGACGCTGGCCGCCCGAGCCTACGCCTGCGCCTTTCTTGGTGCCGGATTTGCGTACTGCCCCCCGGCGCCGCGAGTTACCCGGCATCTACTTGCTGTCACCGGCCTGCAGCGTCCACTGCGGCCCGTCGGCGGTGTCGGTGACCTCGATGCCGGCGTTCTTGAGTCGATCCCGGATCTCGTCGGCCAGCGCCCAGTTGCGCTGCTCGCGCGCCTTCTCCCGGCTTTCCAGTTCGGCCTGCACCAGCACGTCGACCGCCGCCAGGGCCGCCGACGTCTCGTCGCGGGACTCCCAGCGTTCGTCCAGCGGGTCGCAGCCGAGAATGCCCATCATCGCCCGGATCGCGCCGGCCTGCTCCAGGGCGGCTTCATGGTCGCCGGCGTCGAGTGCCCGGTTGCCTTCGGCGCGGGCGTGATGCACCTCGGCCAACGCGATGGGGACCGCCAGGTCGTCGTCGAGGGCTGCGGCGAACCGCTGGGTCCACTGGCCGGGCACGACGGCACCGACCCGGCCGCGCACCCGGTGCAGGAATTCCTCGACCCCGACATAGGCTTTCACCGCGTCCTGCAGGGCGATCTCGGAGAATTCCAGCATCGACCGGTAGTGGGCGCTGCCCAGGTAGTAGCGCAGTTCGGCCGGCCGCACGCGCTGCAACATCGCCGGTATGGACAACACATTGCCCAGCGACTTGCTCATCTTCTCCCCGCCCATCGTCACCCAGCCGTTGTGCAGCCAGTATCGGGCGAACCCATCCCCGGCGGCGCGGCTCTGCGCGATTTCGTTCTCGTGGTGCGGGAATACCAAATCCATTCCACCGCAGTGGATGTCGAACTCCGGCCCAAGGTAGGTGCGAGCCATCGCGGAGCATTCCAGGTGCCAGCCCGGCCGTCCGCGCCCCCACGGCGAGGGCCACGACGGTTCGCCGGGCTTTTCGCCCTTCCACAGCGTGAAGTCGCGCTGGTCACGCTTGCCGGTAGCCGCGCCCTCGCCCTGGTGGACGTCGTCGATCTTGTGGCCGGACAGCTGGCCGTAATCCGGGTAGCTGAGCACGTCGAAGTAGACGTCGCCACAAGCGGCATAGGCGTGCCCAGTTTCGATCAGCCGGTCCATTAATTCGACCATCTGGGTGATGTGCCCGGTGGCCCGCGGCTCGGCCGACGGCGGCAACACATCTAACGCGTCGTAGGCCGCGGTGAACGCACGCTCGTAGGTGGCCGCCCACTCCCACCACGGGCGGCCCGCCGCGGCGGCCTTGTTGAGGATCTTGTCTTCGATATCGGTCACGTTGCGGATGAACGCGACGTCGTAGCCGTCCGCGCTCAACCAGCGGCGCAGGATGTCGAAGGCCACGCCGCTGCGGACATGCCCGACATGCGGCAGACCCTGAACGGTGGCGCCGCACAGGTAGATGGAAACGTGCCCGGCCCGCAGCGGAACGAAATCACGCACGGCACCGGCAGCCGTGTCGTGTAGCCGCAAGTGGGCACGATCGGTCACGACGTGCCAGCTTACCTGGCCAATTGCCGCAACCAGCGAGCGCGAGTGCCAGTTACCCGGCGTGGACCACCAGGGCTGTCGCAATGGCGGCCAAGCCTTCGCCGCGCCCCGTCAGGCCAAGCCCGTCGGTAGTGGTGGCCGACACCGACACCGGCGCCCGCAGCAGCTCCGACAGCAGCTGCTGCGCCTCGGCGCGGCGCGGGCTGACCTTCGGTCGGTTGCCGACCACCTGCACGGCCGCATTAGCGACCCGGTAGCCATGGAGCAATATCAGGTCGACGACTTCGCGCAGCATGTCGGCACCAGTGACGCCTTTCCAACGGGGATCATCGACCCCGAACACACTGCCCATGTCGCCCTGCCCCGCGGCCGACAACACGGCGTCGCACAGTGCGTGCACCCCCACGTCACCGTCTGAATGTCCGGCGCAGCCGTCTGCGTCGGGGAACAGCAGCCCTAGCAGCCAGCACGGCCGTCCGGGTTCAATCGGGTGCACATCGACACCTAAACCGACCCTTGGCAGCCCATTCACCGGCGCACAACCGCTTGGGCCAGCAGCAGATCCAGCTGGGTGGTGATCTTGAACGCCAGCGGGTCTCCGTCGACCACCTGAACCTGGGCGCCGACATGTTCGACCATGGACGCGTCGTCCGTGAAATCGGCGCCGCCTGCGCGCTGGTAAGCGCGCAATAACAGGTCGGTCGCGAACCCTTGTGGCGTCTGCACCGCCCGCAGGCCGGCCCGCTCGGGCGTGCCCAGGACCACCCCGTTGTCGTCCACGGTCTTAATGGTGTCAGAAAGCGGCAACACGGGCACCACAGCGGCATGACCGGCCCGCAACGCGTCGACCACACGCACGATCAACCCTGCCGGTGTCAGCGCCCGCGCGGCGTCGTGCACCAACACAAACTGCGGTGCTTTCGAGCCGGGCAAGGCCGACAGCGCCAGGCTCACCGATTGGGTACGGTCGGCGCCGCCGGCCACCACCGTGGCTCGTTCGGCCAGCAACTGCTTGGCCTGCTCAATGCGGTCGGGGGGCACCGCCACCACGACGTGGTCGACCACCCCGGACTCCAGCAAGCCGGCGACGGCGCGTTCGACAAGCGTGCGCCCGCCGAGATCACAGAATGCCTTGGGGATGCCGGCAGCCAGCCGCTCACCCGACCCCGCAGCCGGGACTACCGCGACGACCGTCGTATTCAGGAGGCGGCGGCCAGGACCTCGTCGAGGATGGTCTCCGCCTTGGCATCGTCGGTGCTTTCGGCAAGCGCCAACTCGCCGACCAGAATTTGCCGCGCCTTGGCCAGCATGCGCTTCTCGCCGGCGGACAAGCCACGCTCCTGGTCGCGTCGCCACAGATCGCGCACTACCTCGGCCACCTTGTTGACGTCACCGGACGCGAGTTTCTCGAGGTTCGCCTTGTAACGGCGCGACCAATTGGTCGGCTCTTCGGTGTGCGGGGCGCGCAAGACCTGGAAGACCTTGTCCAGGCCTTCCTGCCCGACGACATCGCGGACACCGACGTACTCAGCGTTGTCGGCGGGTACTCGAACGGTCAGGTCGCCCTGCGCCACTTTCAAGACGAGATACTCTTTTTGTTCCCCTTTGATGGTCCGGGTTTCGATCGCCTCGACTAACGCAGCACCGTGGTGCGGGTACACAACGGTGTCGCCGACCTTGAAGATCATCTGATTCGAGCCCCTTTCGTTAACTTCATTCTAACACGGCGGCCTGACGGGTGCTCATCAACGTTGCAGGTCAGGGGCACAACACGCGCAGATTAGGGGTTGACAGACGGCGCAATACGTGCAAGGCAGCGCGCGGCCACCGTCCTTGGTTGGTCCACGCTACGCAGCTTAGTTGAGGCTTGGAGGAGCCCTTGCAGGACCCCGGCAGGATGCCACCCGAGCCCTGCTGTGCTGGTCTGGCGCCCTCCCGCTAGCGTCTACCGTCGACCGTACGTTCCTACTACTGTGCATAGTTGAACGTGCACAGTTGAACCGCTGTCCTAATGCGAGCCAGCAGGAGGCATTGAGTGAACCGCTTCAAGATTCGCCTCCCGATCCGCCTTCCCGCGCTGGTCACGCGGGTCGCCGTCATCGGCCTGGTTGCGTTGATGGCCCCAACGCTCAGCGGTTGCGGGGCCGGTCAGGTCTCGCAGACCGCGGTCCAGGAGCCGGCCGTCAACGGGAATCGGGTGACGTTCAACAACGTGGCGCTGCGCGACATCCGCATCCAAGCCGCGCAGACCCGTGACTTCGTGCAACCGGGCCGAACGGTGGACCTGGTGCTGGTGGCCGTCAATGAGTCGCCGGATATCTCGGACAGGCTGGTGAGCATCAGCAGTGACATCGGCACCGTGACGCTGAGCGGTGATGCGCGGCTACCCGCCGGCGGGATGCTGTTCATCGGTGCGCCCGAAGGCCAGAGAGTGGCGCCAGGCCCCCTGGCGTCGAACAATGCAGCCAAGGCGACCGTCAACTTGGCCAAGCCAATCACCAACGGGCTCACCTACAACTTCACCTTCAATTTCGAGAAGGCCGGGCAGGCCAGCGTGATGGTGCCGATTTCGGCCGGGCTGGAGCAGAAACCGGTCTGAAACAGGCCTCAGCGGTACGTCGCACCAGGGCTTTGTCACACCAGCCCGATACGGTCATGGCGTGGCCAATGCTCGCTCGCAGTACCGCTGCTCGCAATGCCGCCATCTCACCGCCAAGTGGGTGGGGCGCTGCCTGGAGTGCGGCGCTTGGGGCACCGTCAGCGAGGTGACCGTGCTCAGCGCGGTCGGTGGCAGCGGCCGTCGCGCAGGTCTGGCTTCGGTCCCGGCTTCGGAAGCCGTTCCGCTCAGTTCCATCGAGCCGAACCTCAGTCGGCACTGTTCGACGGGCATAGATGAGCTCGACAGGGTGCTGGGTGGCGGTGTGGTGCCCGGTTCGGTGACGCTGCTGGCGGGCGAGCCCGGGGTGGGTAAGTCGACGCTGCTGCTCAAGGTCGCCCACCGATGGGCGCAGTCCGGTCGGCGCGCGCTATACGTCTCGGGCGAGGAGTCCGCCGGCCAGATCCGGCTGCGCGCGGACCGGATCAGCTGCGGCGGTAAGGATGTCGAGGAGGTCTACCTGGCCGCCGAATCCGACCTGCTCACGGTGCTGGAGCACATCGCCACGGTCCGGCCCGCGCTGGTCATCGTGGACTCGGTGCAAACCATGTCCACCGCCGAAGCCGACGGCGTCGCCGGCGGCGTCACGCAGGTGCGCGCGGTGACGGCGGCGCTGACCGCCGCCGCGAAAGCCAACGGCGTCGCGTTGATTCTGGTCGGGCATGTCACCAAGGACGGAGCCATCGCAGGGCCGCGGTCGCTGGAACACCTCGTCGACGTGGTGCTGCATTTCGAAGGCGACCGCAACGGCATGTTGCGCATGGTCCGCGGGGTCAAGAATCGATTTGGTGCCGCCGACGAAGTCGGGTGCTTCCTATTGCACGACAACGGAATCGACGGCGTCACGGACCCGTCGAATCTCTTCTTGGAGCAGCGCGCGGCACCCGTCGCCGGCACCGCGATCACGGTGACGCTGGACGGAAAGCGACCACTGATCGGCGAGGTTCAGGCCTTACTGGCCACGCCTTGCGGCGCGGCGCGGCGCGCCGTCAGCGGGATCGACCATGCCCGGGCCGCGATGATCACCGCCGTGCTGGAAAAGCACGCCAGGTTGACCATCGCCGTCAACGACGTCTACCTGTCCACCGTGGGCGGGATGCGGTTGACCGATCCGTCGTCGGATCTCGCCGTCGCGATCGCGCTGGCCTCGGCGTACGCGGACCTGCCGCTGCCCACCACAGCGGTGATGATCGGCGAGGTGGGACTGGCGGGCGACCTGCGGCGGGTCAGCGGTATGGAACGGCGCCTGGCCGAAGCCGCCCGGCAGGGATTCAACCTCGCCCTGATCCCGCCCGGTTGCGATGCGGTGCCGGCCGGCATGCGCGCGCTGCGCTCACCCACCATCGTCGCGGCGCTGGAGCACATGATCGACATCGTTGACCACCGCGGCAGTAGGCCCACCGGGCCGCAGCGGCTAGACGCAGCACCCAACGGGACCGCAGAATGACACGCTGTGACTCGTCCGACCCTGCGTGAGGTTATAGCCCGCTTGGCACCGGGCACCGGCCTCCGCGACGGCCTAGAGCGCATCCTGCGCGGCCGCACCGGCGCCCTGATCGTGCTCGGCCATGACGAGCAGGTCGAGGCCATCTGCGATGGCGGCTTCTCACTCGACGTCCGGTATGCGCCCACCCGGCTGCGCGAGCTGTGCAAGATGGATGGCGCCGTCGTGCTGTCCACTGACGGCTTCCGCATCCTGCGAGCCAACGTTCAGTTGGTCCCCGATCCTTCGATAGCCACCGACGAATCCGGCACCCGCCACCGCTCGGCGGAACGGGCCGCGATCCAGACCGGTTACCCGGTGATTTCGGTCAGCCACTCGATGAACATGGTGACGGTCTACGTTGGCGGCGAGCGCCACGTGCTGATCGACTCCGCGACGATCCTGACACGAGCCAATCAGGCCATCGCGACCCTGCAGCGGTATAAGACCCAGCTCGACGAGGTCAGCAGGCAGCTGTCCCGGGCGGAGATCGAGGACTTCGTCACGCTGCGCGACGTGATGACTGTGGTGCAACGGCTCGAGCTGGTCCGGCGAATCGGTCTGGTGATCGACTACGACGCCGTCGAACTCGGCACCGACGGGCGCCAGCTGCGGCTCCAGCTGGAGGAGCTGCTGGGCGGCAACGACGCCGCGCGGGAACTGATCGTGCGCGACTACCACGCCAACCCCGAGTCACCGTCGGAAGCGCAAATCGCCAACACCCTCAACGAGCTGGACGCCCTTTCGGACACCGAACTACTCGAACTCACGGCCCTGGCAAAGGTCTTCGGATATCCGACGACAACAGAGGCCCAGGACTCAGCCGTGAGCCCACGCGGTTATCGCGCGATGGCCGGTATTCCCCGACTGCAGTTCGCCCACGTCGATCTGCTGGTCCGGAAATTCGGAACGCTGCAAGGCCTGCTGGCGGCCAGCGCTAACGACCTGCAATCGGTGGAAGGCATTGGCTCGATGTGGGCCCGTCACGTACGAGAAGGGCTCTCGCAGCTAGCCGAGTCGACAATCGCCGACCCGCTCAGCTGAGATTCAGCCCGCCGGAGCGGGAGCGGCGGCCGGCGGCGCCTCAGGCGGCGGTGCGAGCGCCGGCTGACCCTGCGCGGGCATCGGCCCAGGCGGCGGTGGCGGCTGATTCATGATGAACGGAACCGGCTGCGAGCGCAGATTTCCCAGCTGAACGACGAGATTGTAGGTGCCCGGTCCGATCGCCGGGCGCGGAAGCGGGCAGTGTGGCGCCGACCCCATCCCGGTCCACGTCACCGCTGTGGTCACCTGCTCGCCCGGCGTGAACGTCTTGACCAGGGTCTCATTGGACGGTGCGCAATCCAGGTTGGACCACAGCCGCTTGTTGTCCAGCGAATAGACGTACGCCGCAAGCACTGCGGCACCGACATCGCGCTTGCAAGACACCAGACCGATGTTGGTGACGACCATGGTGAATTTCGGCTGGTCACCGATGAAGTACTGGGGTGCGTTGGTCAGGCCTTTGACGGCTAGCGTCGAATCGGGGCAGTCATCGCCCTCCTTCAGCACCGGCGGCGGTTGCACCGCGGCGGTGGGTGTGGGGGTCTCCGGATTTTGTCCCTGTGCCGGCGCCGCCGGTGGGTTGGGATCCTGACCGCCCGGGGGCGGCGCCTGGGGCGCGGGCGAATCCGGATGACTTTGAGCGGGGCTCGGTTTGCCGGCATTGGCCGGTTTGGCACCGGCGCTGTGGCTGACGAAGGCGATGACGATGGCAACCGCGATGCCGATCACGACAACCGCAATGCCAAAGGCCAGTCCCCTGCGCCGCCAGTAAATCTCCGTGGGTAGCGGGCCACGCGGTTCCAGATCCAGCACGTTCACACCGTAGGCCCAGGTCACGCCGATTTGTTCGACCCGCCTCGGCGTGTCGCGAGGTTAGCTGGCCAACCGCCGTGTTAGTGGGGCCGCATGCCGAGCTACTCCCCGATATCGCCCACGTGGTCGACCAACGCCGCGCGCCCCTCGGCGAGGCGATAAGTGATACCCGCGATCCCCAGTGTGCCCGCGGCCACCCGCTCTGCGATGGCCGAAGAACGCCCCACGAGCTGTGCGACCGTTTCTTGTACGTGGCGTTCCTCGAACTCGTCGACACGACTGAGGCCGTCGCGGCGGGCCAACAGGATGGACGGCGCGACCCGTTCCACCACATCCCGCACGAAACCGCCTGGTATCGCACCGTCGTCGAGCGCGCCGATGGCGGCCTTGACCGCGCCGCAGCTGTCATGACCGAGGACCACGATGAGCGGCACGTTGAGCACCGTGACGGCGTACTCGATGGAACCCAGCACCGCGGAATCGATCGCCTGCCCGGCGGTGCGGACCACGAACACGTCGCCCAAGCCCTGATCGAAGATGAGCTCGGCGGCCACCCGGCTGTCCGCGCAGCCCAATATCGCCGCGATCGGCTGCTGGCCGGCGGCCAGGCTGGCCCGGTGCTCGACGCTCTGGCTGGGATGCGCGGGCTTGCCGGCGACGAATCGCTCGTTACCCTCTTTGAGTGCTTTCCATGCGGATACCGGAGTTTTGGTGGGCATGGCAAACATTCTGCTGTGCGGCAACCGCCCATGACTAGCCGGCCTCAACTCCCGGCCGATGAACTTCTGCAGTGGTATGAACGCTCGCGCCGGGACCTGCCCTGGCGAGAACCTGGTGTCAGCGCATGGCAAATTCTGGTCAGCGAGTTCATGCTGCAACAGACGCCGGTGACCCGGGTGCTGTCGATCTGGCCGGATTGGGTGCGGCGCTGGCCCACCCCGTCGGCCACCGCCGCGGCCAGCGCCGCCGATGTCTTGCGCGCCTGGGGCAAGCTGGGGTATCCGAGGCGCGCCAAGCGCTTGCACGAGTGCGCCACCGTGATCGCTCGTGACCACGGCGATGTGGTTCCCGATGATATCGAGGTCTTGGTCGCCCTGCCGGGTGTCGGTAGCTACACCGCGCGGGCGGTGGCGTGCTTCGCCTACCGCAAGCCGGTGCCGGTGGTCGACACCAATGTGCGCCGCGTGGTGGCCCGCGCCGTGCACGGCCGAGCCGACGGCGGCGCGCCGTCGCCGGCGCGCGACCACGCCGACGTGTCCGCACTATTACCGAATGACGAAGCGGCCCCAAGATTTTCGGTGGCGCTGATGGAGCTGGGTGCGACGGTGTGCACCGCCCGAACACCGCGGTGCGGGTTGTGCCCGCTACGCGCGTGCGCTTGGCGCCATGCCGGCTATCCGCCGGCGCAGGGGCCGCCGCGCCGTGTTCAGGGCTACGCGGGAACCGACCGTCAGGTTCGAGGGCGGTTGCTGGATGTGTTGCGCGCCAACGATTCTCCGGTCACCCGGGCCCAGGTGAACGTGGCGTGGCCGATCGATACCGAGCAACGCGACCGGGCGCTGGATTCGTTGCTTTCCGACGGTCTGGTGACACGAACGGCCGACGGCCGGTTCGCGTTGGCGGGCGAGGAGAATTAGCAGTCCGACACGCCGCCGCGCGGGCATACCCTGGTGAGCCCCGTATCTGCGTCATAATCCGCCCGTGACCTGCGACAAGGCCGCCCACGGATCCGGCTTGTCGGCGCCGGTGTCGCGGCGCGCGGTGCTCGGCGGGCTCGGCCTGCTGCCGCTGGCCGCCGGCGTATGGGGCATCCTCCCGACCGCTTCGGCCGACACGGCCTTCCGATTCCTGTCGCCACACCAAGCCGCGGTGCTCGACGCCGCCACCCGTCGCCTGATCCCCGGGCCGGAAGACAGCCTGCTTGAGCGCGGCAGTCCCGGGGCGCACGAAGCAAACGTGGTCGGTTTCCTGGACACCATGCTGTCGGCGTTCTCGTTCTCACCACCCCAGGTGCACGCCGGCGGGCCGTGGAGCAACCGCGCCGGCGGCACCGAGGACTTCATGGCCGAGTTCGTCCCGCTCGACCGCGCCCAGACGTACGGGTGGCAGCAGCGGATCGCGGGCTATCGCGAGCAGTACACCAACGGCATCGCACTGCTCGACCAGCTGGCCGGCGGCGACTTCACGTCAGTGGCGAAGGTGCGCCAGGACCTCATCCTGGGCCATGGTAAGGCGGAGTCCTTCACCAACTTGCTGTTCGGTCACACCATCGAAGCGATGTACGCCGTGCCGGAGTACGGCGGCAATGCGGGCCTGGTCGGTTGGCAAGACATCAAGTTTCCGGGGGACAACCAGCCGCGGGGCTACACCGACGCCGAGGTCGAGGCGCCCGAGTGGGACGTGGTCGGCACGAGCGGGATCATCGACCTGCTGCTGCGCGGAGGCTGGGAACAGGCCATCGCCAAGATGGGCGGAACGGGCGGCGTAAATGCCGGCCACTAAGGCGATCGTCGTCGGCTCGGGCGCCGGCGGGTCGATAATGGCAATGGTGCTCGCTGAGGCCGGCTGGGACGTCGTGATCTTCGAAAAGGGACCCAACTACTACAGCAACATCGACGGGCAGGGGCCGTTTTCCCCGACGGTGTTCTCCAACGACGAGCTCAAGTCGGTGTACCGCTACTTCGAGCAGCCGGACCCAATCGCCTTCCCACGCACATTTCGCAAAAACTCCAGCCAAAACGCGGCGACCACCTTCGTCGGCGACGTCAACGACCTTGCCAACCAGGTCGGCGGCACATTCCCACACTCGGACACCAAGTGCACCCGGATGTGGGACATCGACTTCAAGGGACTGTCGCTGCTCGGCCCGGTGCCGGGCGCTGACATGGCGGATTGGCCATTCGAGTACAGCGACATCGCGCCGTTCTACGACGAGCTCCAGGACCTGCTCGGGGTTCAGGGCGATGTCGGGTCAATACCCGCCGGCGTGCAGAAGCACCAGCCGCAGCAGAAGCCCTTCCCGATGCCGCCCGGGGCGCAGCAGCGCTCGTCCATGCTCCTTGCCGCGGGGGCGAAGCGCGTCGGGCTGCATCCCTTCTTTTTCCCGATGGCGGCCAACTCGGTCGAATACAACGGCAGCCCGGTGTGCAACAACTGCGGGTTCTGCTCCGGGTACGGGTGCCCGGTCTCCGCCAAACCGGTCAACCTCATCGCGCTGCGGCGCGCGCTGCACACCGGGCGGGTGAACTTGCGGCCGCTCACGCAAGTGCTGAAGGTCGACTTCACCGGCCGGCGGGCCACCGGCGTCTCGTATCTCGACCCGCAGGGCCGGCCCGGCGGGGAGAGCGCCGACGTGGTCGTGCTGGCCTGCTCGGCGATCTTGACGCCGCATCTGGCGCTGCTTTCCGGGCTGCCCGACCCCTACGGCCGCATCGGCAAACGGATAATGTTTCAAAACTTCTACGACGGGTTCGCCATCTTCCTCAACCAGCGAGTGCACGCCTACAAAGGCCGCGCGAACACACAGTGCATGTTCGACTTCAACGATCCCGACTTCCCCGGGGCTCGAGCCGCTGCACGACTGGCCGGGCTGCGCTACCTACGTGCTGGCCTGTGTGAGCTCGGCGGGAGCCAGTTTCCGATCGCGGAAGGCCAGTTCTACCAGCAGATCCTGGGGATTCTGCCGGGGGTGCAGATTTTCGGCCGCCCGTTCAAGGAGCTGATGCGCGCCTCGCTCCTGCGCGACCGGCTCGCCGGCGTCGATTGTTTTGCGACCGACATGCCATACCTGACCAACAACGTCACTCTCGACCCGACGATCAAAGACATCAACGGCCAGCCGGCGCCCCGAATCACCTACCAGATCGGAAAGTTCGAGAAGATCTCGCAAGACTTCTTCGTGCCGCTGCTCGCTGCGATGTGCGGGGCATCGGGCGCACAGCTGTTCGCCGCCGTACCCCAGACTTTGGCGAATTCGCTGGGGGGCGTCGCACCCCCGAGCGGCGAACACACCATGGGGGGGATGCAAATGGGCGTGGACCCCACGACGAGCGTCGTCGATGCAAATGGACGAATGCACCAGCTGGACAACGTTTACGTCGCCGACGGCAGCGTGTTCGCCACCTCCGGTGGCTCTAACCCCACCCTGACGATCATGGCGGTGGCGCTGCGGATCGCGCGCGGGCTCACCGGCGGGCGGTAACGCTGACCAAAATGGTCAGCGTTGCGCCAAGAAGGACTCGACGGCCTGCCGGTATACCTGCGGCGCTTCGTCGTGAACCAGGTGACCGGCCTCGGGAACGTGCAAATACGTTGTCGGACAATCGGTTTTGGTCATCGCGATTATCTGGCCCGGCGGCGTGACCGAGGTGCCGGCCTCGATGAGCAGCGCCGGCGTCCGCACAGCCAGCCATTGCTCCCAGTAGTCACGGGTGCCCCACTCGGCGGCGATCTCGATCCATTTCGACGTGTGGCCGTGCAGCCGCCAGCCGGTGGGAGTGCGGTCGAAGGCATCCAGGAAATACTGCCCCGAAACATCTCCGAATTTGTCGAATACTTCTTTGGCGGAACGGAATTCGACCGGGAGCGAGTGCAGCCACGGCTCCCAGGGACCGGTGGTACGGCCACGGAAGTCCGGCGACATGTCCTCGAGCACCAGCGCCGAAACCAAATCAGGACGCTGCGCGGCCAGACACCACGAGTGCAGCGCCCCCATCGAATGCCCGACCAGCCTGACCGGCACGCCCAACGCGGCCACCGCATCGACCAGATCCGCCACGAAGCGCTCGGTGCTGATCGGGTACGGATCCACGACGTCACGGCCTCGATGCCACGGCGCGTCGTAGGTGTAGACGGTGCCCAACCGGGTCAGCCAGGGTAGCTGACGCGACCAGGTGCTACCCCGGCCCATCAGGCCGTGCACCAGGATCAACGGCTCGCCCTGCCCGCCGCGGCGGGTCAGCAGATCGGTGGGCATATGAGTCATCCTGGGCGGCACGGTAGCCTAACGGAATGCCAGTGGTGAAGATCAACGCAATCGAGGTACCCGCCGACGCTGGCCCCGAGCTGGAGAAGCGTTTCGCCCACCGCGCGCACGCGGTCGAGAACTCTCCGGGCTTCCTCGGCTTTCAGCTGCTGCGCCCAGTCAAGGGTGAAGACCGCTACTTCGTGGTGACACAGTGGGAGTCCGAAGAAGCCTTCCAAGCGTGGGCGACCGGGCCCGCAATCGAAGCCCATGCCGGGCACCGTGCCAATCCCGTGGCGACTGGGGCGTCGCTGCTGGAATTCGAAGTTGTGATGGACGTTGCCGGCTCCGGCAAGTCGGGGTAGCCGGCGCTGGAGATGGCGCCGCGCGCTGGCGTTGACCGCCGGCGCCGCACTGGTGATGGCCCTGGCGCCGGGCTGTGCACCCTCCCCCGCCCCGCACGCGAACGCGGCCAACGCGGGGGCGCGGATCGACAAAGGGACTCCGCCCGGTCTGCGGGCACAACAGACGATGGACATGCTCAACTCGGACTGGCCCATCGGCCCGGTCGGGGTTGGCACGCTGGCGGCACCCGACATGGTCGACGCGGTCACGTCCACCATGGAAGGGCTCTGGTGGGATCGTCCCTTCACGCTGGATGGCGTGGACATAAGCGCCAGTGTGGCCACGCTGCACCTCATCTCCTCCTATGGTGCGCGACAGGACATCCGGATTCACACCGACGACATGGGCTGGGTTGATCGGTTCGACCTCGAGACGCATGCACCGACGATCACCTCCTGGCACGACGTCGACGCCGTGTTGAGCAAGACCGGCGCCCGATACTCCTACCAGGTCGCCAAGGTCGATAACGGTCGTTGCGACCCCGTTGTGGGCACCAACACCGACGAATCTCTCCCGCTGGCATCGATTTTCAAGTTGTACGTGCTACACGCCCTGGCAGGTGCGGTCCGCAACGGTACGGTTTCCTGGGACGATCAGCTGACCGTAACCGACAAAAGCAAAGCTGTAGGTTCCTCAGGATTGGAACTGCCTCCCGGGGCACACGTTTCGGTTCGCAAGGCCGCCGAGAAGATGATCGCCACCAGCGATAACATGGCCACCGACTTGCTGATCGGGAGGCTGGGCACACATGCCATCGAGGATGCGCTCGTCACGGCGGGCCATCACGATCCGGCCAGCATGACGCCCTTCCCCACCATGTACGAGCTGTTCTCCGTCGGCTGGGGTCAACCGGATCTGCGCAGCCAGTGGAAGCAGGCGTCGTCTCCACAAGCCCGTGCCGAGCTGCTGCGGCAGGCGAATTCCAATCCCTACCAACCCGATCCAATCCGCGCCCATACTCCCGCGTCCACGTACGGCGCGGAATGGTACGGCAGCGCAGGAGACATCTGCCGAGTCCACTCGGCGCTGCAAGCCGACGTGGTCGGCGCGGCCGCACCCGTCAAACAGATCCTGTCCGCCGTCGCGGGTATCCAGCTGGATCGCGACCAATGGCCGTACATCGGCGCGAAAGCCGGCGGTCTGCCGGGCGACTTGACCTTCAGCTGGTACGCCGTCGACAAGACGCAACAACCGTGGGTGGTCAGCTTCCAGCTGAACTGGCCCCGGGATCACGGGCCGACCGTGACCAGTTGGATGCTGCAGGTCGCCAAGCAGGTTTTCGCGCTGATCGCGCCGCGATAACCACTACAGCCGCAACGTCCAGCGGTCCTCGCGGAAATGCATGACGGTGCGGCCGGCCGGCGCAATATCGATGCGCCACAACGATTCCGGCGGAGCATCAAGCGCGAGCAGGATCGCGGCGCGGAGCACTGCAGGGTGTGTCACCGCAACCGTCGGTGATGTGTCGTCGGTCAAAGACTCAAGCCATCGGGCCACCCGGTCGATCAGGTTCACGATCGACTCGCCGCCGTGTGGCGCCCGGGCCGGATCGGCCAGCCACACCTGCAGGTCCTCGGGGCGGATGTTCCCGAGTGGCTGCCCACGCCAGCACCCGCAATCGAGATCGGCCAACCGCGGCTCCGTTGCGGCCCGCAAGCCCAACAGCTGCGCGGTTTGCGAGGCACGCTGCTCGGGTCCCGCGAACTGGCGGGTGTCGCCGCTGATATCAAGGCCCGCAACAACTTCGACCTGCCGGCGGCCGGTGTCGTTAAGCGGCTCGTCGGCCGGAAACCGCGCGGCCGCCATGGCATCGGTCATCGCGTGCGACACCAAGGTCAGTCGGACGACCTCCGTCACGCCGCGATGCTCGATGCCCGTCCGGTTTCGGTTCGCTCACCCATCAGCCGCCCCGCCAGCGCCGCGAAGACCAGGCCTATGGTCAACCACAGCACCAGCTGCGTACCCAGCGACAGCAGCCTGAACTCGTAGAGCACGTCGGCGGGGAAGCCAGGATAGATGATCACGCCCGAGGCGTCGCGCATCGGTTGTGGTGTCTCGGCCACATTCGGCAGCAACACGAAGACGACGGCGACCGCCGCCACATACGTCCCGGCCGCCACCAGGGCGGCATTCCACCCGCCGAGTCGATCCGTGAGCCGCCGGGCCAGCCACACCGCGGCACCTGCCAGCGCCACCGACGCCAGCACCGCCGCCAGATAACAGGCGGTGCGCTCGCCGATCGTGTCCGACTGACCGACGGCCGGCGGATTGGGCGGGTACTTCACGAACGGCACCAGGTACACCGCTGTCAGCGCGCCCGCCGCGAGCAGCAGCGAAAGCAGGCGCGGCCCAACGCTTGTCGCTCCGCCGCCTAAACGGGCGTAGACCACGACGAACAGCACGGCGAAAAGTGCGCCCATCGCGACGCTGAAAAGCAGTACGCCGAAACCCAATCCGACATTGGACTGCACGCCGCGGGTAAACAACTCCGTGCCGTGCTCGTGCACACCCTGAGCCTGCTCGACCTCGGTGCGGCCGTCCTCAAAGGCGATCGCGCGACCGATTACGGGCTCGGCGAACAAGCGGGCGAACACGAATGCCAGTACGGCACCCGCCGCGCCGGCCAGGAGACCGCGTACGATCAGGCGCTTCTCCACGTCTGGGCGTCAGTGGCAGGGGAATCCGAGCAGATGCCGTGCGTCGTGCACGAATTCGTGCACATGTGAGTCACTGCCGAACAGCGACACCGCGCCCTGGTCGACGCCGACGAAGTACAGCGCCAGCAACGCCAGGAAAACGGTGGCCGCCAACCAGAGCGCCGCGTGGGCTGCCGAGAGATCAACCGACCCGATCTTGGTGCCGGTGATCTTCGAGCCGCTCGCAGTATTGGCCACAGTTTGACTCCTTCTCGGGATCTCGCGCTACTGCTCGGACGTCCTGGTGCGACCGGCGCTGTGCGCTCCGGCCTTCGCCAGGTCCGGCTCGGCCGGCGGCTTGCGGGTTCCGGTGAACGTGAACACCGCGTCCTCGCCGGGGCCTTCGCCGTCCCAGTTGTCCACGTCGACGGTGACGACCTGTCCCGGCGCGACTTCCTCGAAGAGGATCTTCTCCGAGAGCTGGTCCTCGATCTCGCGCTGGATGGTGCGCCGCAGCGGGCGAGCCCCCAGCACCGGGTCGAAGCCGCGCTTGGCCAGCAGCGACTTGGCCTTGTCGGTCAGCTCCAGAGTCATGTCCTTGCTCTTGAGCTGGCCCGCGACCCGGCCGATCATCAGGTCGACCATCCGGATTATCTCGTCGCGGGTCAGCTGGTGGAAGACGATGACTTCATCGATCCGGTTGAGGAACTCGGGGCGGAAGTGCTTCTTCAGCTCGTCGTTGACCTTCTGCTTCATCCGCTCGTAGTCGTTCTCCCCGCCGCCCTGGGTGAAGCCCAGGCCGACCGGTTTGGAGATGTCGGAAGTGCCGAGGTTGGACGTGAAGATCAGCACGGTGTTCTTGAAGTCCACCGTGCGGCCCTGCCCGTCGGTGAGCCGGCCATCCTCGAGAACCTGCAACAGGCTGTTGTAGATCTCCTGATGCGCCTTCTCGATCTCGTCGAACAGCACCACCGAGAACGGCTTGCGCCGCACCTTCTCGGTGAGCTGGCCGCCCTCTTCGTAGCCGACGTATCCCGGTGGGGCGCCGAACAGCCGCGACGCGGTGAACCGGTCGTGGAACTCGCCCATGTCGATCTGGATGAGCGCGTCGTCGTCGCCGAACAGGAAGTTGGCCAGCGCCTTGGACAATTCGGTCTTACCGACACCGGAGGGGCCGGCGAAGATGAACGAACCCGACGGGCGCTTGGGGTCTTTCAGCCCGGCGCGGGTACGCCGGATCGCCTTCGAGACAGCGCGGACGGCGTCCTCTTGGCCGATGATCCGCTTGTGGACCTCGTCTTCCATGCGCAGCAGCCGGGTGGTCTCGGCTTCGGTGAGCTTGAACACCGGGATGCCGGTCCAGTTGCCCAGCACCTCGGCAATCTCGTTGTCGTCCACCTCGGCGACCACGTCCATGTCGCCGGATCGCCATTGCTTTTCGCGCTCAGCGCGCTGAGCGACGAGCGTCTTCTCGCGGTCGCGCAGGCTGGCCGCCTTCTCGAAGTCCTGGGCGTCGATCGCCGATTCCTTCTCGCGGCGGGCATCGGAGATCTTCTCGTCGAATTCACGCAGGTCTGGCGGCGCGGTCATGCGGCGGATCCGCATCCGCGCGCCCGCCTCGTCGATCAGGTCGATGGCCTTGTCCGGCAGGAACCGGTCGTTGATGTAGCGGTCGGCCAGGGTAGCCGCGGCGACGATCGCGCCGTCGCTGATCGACACCCGGTGGTGGGCCTCGTAGCGGTCCCGTAGGCCCTTGAGGATCTCGATGGTGTGCTCCACCGTCGGCTCCCCAACTTGCACCGGCTGGAAGCGGCGCTCCAGCGCGGCGTCCTTTTCGATGTACTTGCGGTATTCGTCGAGCGTGGTAGCACCGATCGTCTGCAGCTCGCCGCGGGCCAGCTTGGGCTTGAGGATCGACGCGGCGTCGATCGCGCCCTCAGCGGCACCCGCACCGACCAGCGTGTGCAGCTCGTCGATGAACAGGATGATGTCGCCGCGGGTGTTGATCTCCTTGAGCACCTTCTTCAGGCGTTCCTCGAAGTCACCGCGGTAGCGCGAGCCGGCGACCAGCGATCCCAGGTCCAGCGTGTAGAGCTGCTTGTCCTTCAGTGTCTCGGGAACCTCGCCATGCACAATGGCCTGCGCCAGGCCCTCGACGACGGCCGTCTTCCCCACACCGGGCTCGCCGATCAGCACCGGGTTGTTCTTGGTGCGCCGGGACAGCACCTGCATCACCCGCTCGATTTCCTTCTCGCGGCCGATGACCGGGTCCAGCTTGCCTTCCACGGCGGCGGCGGTCAGGTTACGGCCGAACTGGTCGAGAACCAATGACGTAGAAGGGGAGCCGGACTCTCCTCCCCGACCACCGGTGCCCGCTTCGGCGGCCTCCTTGCCCTGGTAGCCCGACAGCAGCTGGATCACCTGCTGGCGAACCCGGGTCAGCTCGGCGCCAAGCTTGACCAGCACCTGGGCGGCCACGCCCTCACCCTCCCGGATCAGGCCCAGCAAAATGTGCTCGGTGCCGATGTAGTTGTGGCCGAGCTGCAGCGCTTCGCGCAAGCTCAGCTCGAGAACCTTCTTGGCGCGCGGGGTGAACGGGATGTGCCCGGACGGCGCTTGCTGGCCTTGGCCGATGATCTCCTCGACCTGGCTGCGGACGCCTTCCAGTGAGATCCCCAACGACTCGAGCGACTTCGCCGCGACGCCTTCGCCTTCGTGAATCAACCCCAACAGGATGTGCTCGGTGCCGATGTAGTTGTGGTTGAGCATCCGGGCCTCTTCTTGCGCCAGGACGACCACCCTGCGGGCACGGTCGGTAAATCTTTCGAACATCGCTGCTTACCTGCTCTCCCTCACCATCGGTACAGACCTCCACCGGCCTGGGGGCCGGAACCGCGTACCTGGTGTCCACTGTAATGGTCGGCCTACCACGGTTCCTAACCTTGCGGTTTCATAAGCCGTACCCACAGAAACGAGGTAGACCACCGAATCGTTTCCCCACTTCATCGGCAACCAGTTCGCCACCAGCGAACAAACTACCGGCGCCCAGACCCTGCGGGCCCGGGCGCCGGTAGATAGTTCTATTAGGTCGCCGCGTGGAATGCGTCGATGACGTCTGCCGGGATACGGCCACGAGTCGACACATTGTGCCCGTTGCGACGAGCCCATTCCCGGATCGCGGCGCTCTGCTCGCGGTCGATCGCACCACGGCCGCGGCCCGCACCGGAACGCCCGCGACGTCGCCCGCCGACGCGACGGCCGGCCGCCACCCATTGCTTCAGATCACCGCGCAGTTTCGCGGCATTCTTGGAAGAAAGGTCAATCTCATAGGTCACCCCGTCAAGCCCGAATTCGACCGTTTCGTCGGCGGCTCCCGCACCGTCGAAATCATCGACCAAGGTGACGGTCACTTTTTTCGCCATTGGCTTACCCTCACGTTTCTTCCTTGCGGTCCTGCAGATTGGACTGACTCCCCACTCACCAATCTGCCATATGACAGCAGAATACTCAATCCAGACACATCTTGCACACTTCAGTTGGAGTAGGGCCGAACAATCGGGAACAAAACTGTCTCCCGAATTGACAGCCCGGTCAAAGACATCAACAACCGATCGATACCCATTCCGGTTCCGGTGCACGGCGGCATCGCGTACTCCAGGGCGGCCAGAAAATCCTCGTCAAGTACCATCGCCTCGTCGTCGCCGGCGGCCGCGGCGCGAGCTTGTTCAGCGAATCTTTCCCGCTGCACAACCGGGTCGTTTAATTCGGAGTATCCGGTGGCCAGTTCGACGCCGCGCAGGTAGAGATCCCACTTCTCGGTCACTCCGGGGATACTCCGGTGCTGGCGGGTCAAAGGCGTTGTCTCGACTGGGAAATCCTTGACAAATGTGGGCGCGGTCAGGGCGTTGCCCACCGTGTGCTCCCATAGTTCCTCGACGAGTTTGCCATGCCCGTAGCCGCGATTGTCAGGAATCTCCACTCCGAGCCGATCAGCGATGGCACCTAGCCGATCGACGGTCGTATCGGGTGTGATCTCTTCACCAAGCGCCGCCGACAGGGACGGATACATTTGTATCGACGCCCATTCTCCGTCTATGTCGTAGACACTGCCGTCGGGCAACGGCAGTTGTCTGGTCCCGATCGCCTCATCGGCTACCTCTTGAATAAGCTCCCGGGTGACGACTGCCGAATCGTCATAGGTCCCGTAGGTCTGGTAGGTCTCCAACATGGAGAATTCCGGGGAATGCGTCGAATCCGAGCCTTCGTTTCGGAACACCCGATTTAGTTCGAAGACCTTGTCGAAACCACCGACCACGCAGCGCTTGAGGAACAGTTCCGGTGCGATCCGCAGGTAGAGATCGATGTCAAGAGCATTGGAATGTGTGATGAACGGCCGGGCCGCCGCGCCGCCGGCCAGCGTCTGCAAGATAGGCGTCTCGACTTCGGAAAACCCACGCCGTTCCAGCGCGTTGCGTATCGCGCGAACGACGGCGATTCGCTGGCGGGCCACCGTCCGCGCTTGCGGGCGGACGATCAGGTCTACATAGCGCTGCCGCACCCGCGACTCTTCGCTCATTTCCTTGTGCGCGACCGGCAACGGCCGCAACGACTTGGCCGCCATCTGCCAGGAGTCGGCAAGGACGGATAGCTCGCCCCGTCGCGAGCTGATCACATTGCCGTGCACAAAGACGATGTCGCCGAGATCGACGTCGGCCTTCCATTCGTCGAGCGCTTCCTGACCCGCCTTGTCGAGGCTGATCATCACCTGCAGTTGGGTGCCGTCGCCGTCCTGGAGTGTCGCGAAGCACAGTTTTCCGGAGTTCCGCAGGAAGATCACCCGGCCGGCGACGCCGACGATGTCACCGGTCGCGGTGTCGGTCTCCAGATCGGGGTATGCGGCTCGGATCTGAGCCAGGGTGTGGGTCCGTTGGATGGCGACCGGATAAGGGTCGCGACCCTCCGCCAACAGGCGAGCGCGCTTGTCCCGGCGGATCCGGAACTGCTCGGGAAGGTCTGCGTCGCCTTCCGGGGGCTCAGGTGTCACGACGTGCCAGCTTAAATGACCTCGCGCCGGCGCCTACCGCTGGCATCGAGCCTGCGCTGAGGGCGCCGGGCCTGCGTTGGCGGGGCGAAAACTGCCCTGGGACCGGCCCTGGGCGCAGGCTCGATGATGCACGGCGTCCGGCTAGCGCGCCGTCTTCAGCCTGCCGCGCTGGGCGTCCCGGTTGCGTTCGAAGACCAGCTGCAGGCCGTGCAGGGTCAGGTGCTGGTCGTAGTGGTCGACGGTGTGCAGCTCGGGCAGCAGCAGCGGTGCGGTATGTCCGGTGGCCACGATCGCGACGTCGTCGCCGGAAAAGCCTTCCACGTCCTCGCGAATGCGGCCGACCAAGCCGTCGACCAGCCCGGCAAAGCCGAACACCGCGCCCGCCTGCATACATTCGACGGTGTTCTTGCCGACCACGGAGCGGGGGCGAGCCAGCTCGACGCGGCGTAGCGCCGCGGAACGGGCCGCCGCGGCATCCGAAGACACCTGCACCCCGGGCGCGATGGCGCCGCCAAGGAATTCGCCTTTGGCCGACACCACGTCCACGCAAATCGACGACCCGAAATCGACCACGATGGCCGCCGTGTTAAACCGGTGAAATGCGGCCAGGCAGTTCACGATCCGGTCGGCGCCCACTTCCTTCGGGTTGTCGACCAGCAGCGGGATGCCGGTGCGGACCCCTGGCTCGATCAGCACGTGTGGCACCGACGGCCAGTACTGGTCGAGCATGACCCGCACCTCGTGCAGCACCGACGGGACGGTCGACAGGGCGGAGGCGCCGGTGAGTCGCTCGGAATCCTCGCCGATCAGGCCGTCGATGGTGAGCGCCAATTCGTCGGCGGTGACTTCGGATTCGGTGCGTATCCGCCATTGCTGGACCACCTTGGCGTGCTCTTTGGATCCAGAAATCAACCCGACGACGGTGTGTGTATTACGGACGTCGATCGCCAACAGCACGGCTACCGTGCACCAATCCGGGGGTCAAGCAGCTCCGCCGCTGAAATATCAAAGGGCACGAAAGCGGGATCGTGGCCCAGGTCGAGCGCCTTGTTGTCGGCGTCGACGAAAACGATCCGCGGCCGGTAGGAGCGAGCCTCGGCGTCTTCCATGGTGCCGTAAGCGATCAGGATCACCAGATCGCCGGGATGAACGAGATGGGCTGCGGCGCCATTGATTCCAATAACTCCCGTGCCGCGCTCGCCGGTGATCGCGTAAGTGACCAGCCGGGCACCGTTGTCGATGTCGACGATGGTCACCTGTTCGCCCTCGAGCAGGTCCGCGGCGTCCATCAATTCGGCGTCGATGGTCACCGAGCCGACGTAGTGCAGATCAGCCTGCGTGACGGTGGCGCGGTGGATCTTCGATTTCAGCATCGTCCGTAACATCAGTTCCTCCAATGTAATTCGACATGTCCGTCCGGCCCTACTGGTGCCGGCGAGAGAGCTCCGATTTGAACTGCGATGTTGTCCAGCAGTCTGGTCTTTCCCAGCCGGGCAGCAACTAGCAGCCGGCCTGGCCCATTGGTGGGTACGGGACCGAGTTCGGCATTGCGCAGCTCCAGGTAGTCGACCGTGATCGCGGGCACGGCGTCGAGCACCGCGCGTGCCGCGTTCACCGCCGCTGCGGAACCGGCCGGCGCGGCATGCATACCGGCCGTCAGCGCTGCCGAGAGCGTCCCGGCCAATTCGCGCTGCACGGGGTCCAGGTAGCGGTTCCGCGACGACATCGCCAGCCCATCGGCCTCGCGGACCGTCGGCACCCCGGCCACCGCAACGTCGACGTTCAAGTCGGTGACCATCTGCCGGATCATCACCAGCTGCTGGTAGTCCTTCTCGCCGAAGAACACCCGGTCGGGCCGCACGATCTGCAACAGCTTCAGCACCACTGTCAGCACTCCGGCGAAGTGGGTTGGCCGGGGCCCGCCCTCCAGCTCGAAGGCCAGCGGGCCGGGTTGCACGGTGGTGCGCAGGCCGTTGGGATACATCGCCGCGGGCGTCGGCGCGAACACGATCTCGACACCCTCGGCGCGCAGCAGCTCGAGGTCGTCGTCCACGGTGCGGGGGTAGGCGTCGAGATCTTCCCCGGCACCAAATTGCAGCGGGTTGACGAAGATCGATACCACCACCACCGAGCCGGGCACCAGTTTGGCGGCACGCACCAAGGCAATGTGCCCGTCGTGCAGCGCACCCATGGTGGGCACCAACATCACTCGTCGGCCGGTGTGCCGCAACGCGCGGCTGACGTCGGTGGCGTCGCGTGGGGTCGAGTACACATTGAGTTCGCCCGCATTGAATGTCGGGGTTTTCACGGTGCCAGCACCTCGACAACGTCCTCGGGAGCGTGTGCCCGCTGGGCGGTCCGCAGGGCGTTCACCCGGTACGCCTGCGCCAGCTGCGGATCGGCCCGTTCCAGCGCGGACAGATGTTGTGCGACCGCGGCGGCGTCACCTCGGGCTACCGGCCCGGTGAGCGCGGCCTGGCCCCGTTGCAGCGTGTTCTCCAGCGCGGCCCGGGCCAGCGGCCCCACGATTCGTTCGGCGATGCCGCCCGGCTGGTCGTCCACGGATTGCTGCCCGAGCAACTCGCTGCCGCGCAGCGCGGCGCGCAACGCCTCGAGCGCGTCGGCGACCACGGTGACGATGTGGTTGCCCGCGTGCGCCAACGCGGCGTGATAGAGGATGCGGTCGTCTTCGCGCACGTTGAACGGCTCCCCGCCCATCTCCAGCACCAGCGACTGCGCGATGGCGCGCCCGACGTCGTTCGCCGCGGTGATCCCGAAGCAGGTGTCGGGCAACCGGCTGATGTCCTCGTCGGAGCCGGTGAAGGTCATCGCCGGGTGGATCGCCAGCGGCACGCAGCCGATCTGAGTCAGCGGCGCCAGAACGCCGACGCCGTTGGCGCCGGACGTGTGCGCCACGATCGTCCCGGGTCGCACCGCCGACGTGGAGGCCAAGCCCGACGCCAGCCCGGCGAGTTCGCTGTCGGGAACCGCCAACAGCAACAGCTCAGCACCGGCGGCGACGTCCGGCGGCGGCAACACCGGGGTATCGGGCAGCCGGCGCTGCGCCCGCTGCCGGGACGCGTGGGAAATCGCGCTGCAAGCGACCACGACGTGGTCGGCGCGCTCCAGCGCGACACCCAGGGCGGTGCCAACCCGGCCGGCGGAGATGATCCCCACCTTGAGCCTGGCCGGGCGCAAACCGTCGAACTGCACCATCGCAGACGACCTCACATGTGTCTTGGTTCGTTCCGGTCCCGTGAATCAGGTACCGGACGGTCATTAAGACTGTAGTCGATTTGGCAGGCAGGACCCAGTGTCATCCGTCACGGCGACGGCGCCGGCCGCCACCGGTCGGTTCGACCTGTAGTCGCGCCAGCAGGTCCGCGACGGACTGACCACCGCTTCGTGGCGCTTGCCCATCCGGCTCTTCCGGCGAGGAGTCCGCGCTGCGATGCCGGGGGGCGGGTTCGGGAGGTGGCGCCGGCGCCAGCCGCGGTGGCGGCGGCGCGTCAGGCGGACGCGCAGCAGGAGGCGGCGGCAAAGGCTCGCCCATCCCGGTGCCCGGCATGGCCGAAACACCGTGGTCCTGGTACTCCGTCGAGTGGCGCGATCGCGAACGGCGAGAGGACCCGCTGTACGGCGGCTCGGCCTCGGCAGGTGGGCTGTCCCCGGGTGCGTCCGGGCTGGAATGCCGGGCGCGCCGGCGACGGCCCGACGGCGCGGCAGTCGGTGTACCGGTCGAATCGACGCCAGACCAGTTGCTGCCCGGCGCGCCGGCGGGCAACCACTGTCCCTCCTCCGCCGCCGGCCTCCACTCCTGAGGTTCGGGCTGCCACTCCTGAGGTTCGGGCTGCCCCTCTTGGGATTCGGGCTGCCACTCTTGGGGTTCGGGCTGCATCTGCGGCTGCAACTGCGGCTCCGCCGGTGGCGGCATGGGCGGGGGCTGTGGTGGCGGAGGCGGTGGTGGCGGCTGGCGTGGCTCGAATCGCGGCGCGGGCGCCGGCGGCGGGGCCTCATAGGGCGGCCGGACACGATCGTGTGGCGGCGCCGGTTGTCGGGGCGGCAACAGCGGTCCCCCGCCCGCGGGTAGTGGCACGCCCCCAGAGGGTGGGGGCACCTCCCGCTCGCGGGGGAGTACCCCCACCCGCTCGTCGTGCGGAAGCACCCCCACCTCGGGCACGTCGATGATTGACGTTTCGTCGGTGCGGCCGTCGTTTTGGCCGAGCGAGCTGTCCGGGCGGACCGCCGTAACCCGATCGCTGGACACCCAGTCAACCGGTGGGCTCTCGCCGTTGCGGGCCCAATCGCTGTAAGCGCGTGCGGGGGCGGCGTCCGTCTCGAGCGTCTGCGGTTTCTCCAGCGCCCGGTGGTGCTCGAGGTCCGTGTCGAACAAGATCTCCAAGCTGGTTCGCAATGCGGCCAATTCCGCCCGCAGCGCCGCCACATCGTCGGCGGCCTGGGCACGCAGCTCGGAGGCCAGCTCGCGACGCAGCTGCGACTCCACCGTCAGCTCGTACTCGCGGCGGGCCGAGATCTCCCGATCCAGCTGCAGGTCATATACCAGCTTCAGATCGCGCACCCGGGACTGGTCCGCGTCGCTCTGCCGGCGATAGAGCACCGACACAAAGGCACCGGCGACTGCGGCCCACAGCGCCAGGATCACAGCGAGCTTGAGCAGTTCCACGCGATTCGTGAAAACCAATGCGGAACTGGCCCCGATCGCGAGGACCAGCAACGCCGTCAAGAGCACCCAACCCGGCCTGCGGCCGCCGCGCCGGACCCGGGCGCCGCGGGACAGAACGGTCATGGCCTGACTGTACCTGGGCGAGGTCAAACCGCGTGTCGCGCGACTCCGGCGATTCTCACCTGGGCTGATTGCGGACTAATTGGGTCAGCCGATCGGCTCGCCTTCCCCACCCTCGCCCTGCTCGGTGGGGTCCTGTGGAGACTTGCAGCAATGCTGCAGCCACAGGGCGGCGACCACTAAAGCCAGCGCGCTGACGGCCGCCACGACCGTGCCGGAGGTATCCTCGGCGGCGGCCCGCAGCCATGATCGGCGCGGAAGTAAATACACCAGCACCCCGACCCACCAACCCAGCACCAGCGCACCTACCCATGCCGACGCCTTGGCGATCATCACAGTGCGGGCCACCGCAAGCGGGTGCAGCCAGCCCGGCCCGTCACCGATCTCGCCGTCGCTGATCTTGGTCCGCACGTAGCGCGCCCACAGCGTCTCGGCGATGGCAACCGCGAGCAGCGACAGACCGGTCCAAATGGTGATCGGCGGGAACCATCGGTACAGCAGCACCACCAGCAGGTAGCCCAGCACCCCAGCGCCGACCACCGCGGCCGTCAGCTCACGTTTCCGGGTGGGTCCCATCAGCTTGATTTCGGTTTGAGCGCCAGCCGGGACAACCGCACCCCTTTCCGGTCCGCCGGCTCTAGCTCGGCCAGCAGCCGGGCCACCGGCTGTGGTCCCCCGCTGATCGTCAACTCAGCATCGGGGTCGATAGCCAGCCACGGGACCATCACAAAGGCCCGCAGATGGGCGAGGGGGTGCGGCAACGTCAGGTTGGGCTCGCGGGCGATCACTTCGGTACGGCCGTAACAGGCGATCAGGTCCACGTCGAGGGTGCGCGGGCCCCAGCGCTGCCCGCGAACCCGACCCGCCGCCTGCTCGAACTCCTGGGCCCGGCGCAGCCAGGCGTGCCCGTCGCAGGCCGGGTCATCGGCGATCAGCACGGCGTTAAGGAATGGTCCCTGCTTTACCTCACCCCAGGGGTCGGTCTCATACACCGGAGACACCGCAACTACCGCGTCGCCCAGCCCGTCGACGACCGACTGCAGCCGGGCCATGCGGTCGCCCAGGTTGGAGCCGATAGAGAGCACGACGCGAGTCATGGGCGCCACTCTCCCCCGCAAGCGGGTGGTACCCCCACGCTCCCGGCTCGACAACTATCCAGGCCGGCATCATCGTCGTCGTCGCGGGTCATAGCACCCTGCCGGCGGGAACCACGGAACCGCGACCGCCGCGCCGCGAACGCCGGACCACCACCGCCACATCAGCGAATTTCTGCGCGATCGGAGCCTGCGGCTTGTGCACCACCACCTCTACGGCGTGCACGCGCTCGTCGGCCATCACGCGGTCGGCGATCTCGCCCCCGACCGTTTCGATCAAGTTACGCGGGGGTCCGGCCACGATGCCGGCCGTCAGCTGGGCAAGCGCGTCGTAGTCATAGGTGTCAGCCAGGTCGTCGCTCGCGGCAGCGTCGGCCAGGTCGATCCACACTGTGATATCGACGACGAAGTCCTGCCCGCTGACGCGCTCGCGCTCGTAGACTCCGTGCATGCCGTGAACTGTCAAGCCGCGCAACTCGATTCGGTCAGCCATCGCATCCCGTCTCAGTCGGCAGCCAAGCCCCGACGACCTTGAGGGCATCGACCGTGGCCCGCACGTCGTGCACCCGCACACCCCAGGCTCCGTGCAGGGCGGCCAGTGCGGAAATCACCGCGGTCGCCGTCTCCCGCCCATCCGGCGGTCGTACCGCGCCATCCGGCCCGGCGGCGAGTAATGCGCCGAGGAACCGTTTGCGCGAGGCGCCCAGCAGTACCGGGATACCGGTGGCCACCAGCTGCGGCAGCGCGCGCAGCAGCGCCCAATTGTGTTGGCCCGTCTTGGCGAATCCAAGCCCGGGGTCGATCACTAGCTTTGCAGGATCGACACCTGCGGCGACCGCGTCGTCGACGCTGGAGAGCAGCTCGGCGCGCACTTCGGCCACTACATCGCGGTAGGACCGAGCCTGATGCGGGCGGTCGGCCGACACCGGCCGCCAGTGCATCAACACCCACGGCACACCGGCTTCGGCCAGCAGAGGAGCCATCGCGGGATCGGCCCGTCCGCCGGACACGTCGTTGACGATCTGCGCGCCGTTCTGCAGCGCGGCCTGTGCGACATCCGCGTGCATGGTGTCGATACTCACAGTAATCCCTTGTGCTGCAAGCGCTTTGATGACAGGTATCACACGATGCGTCTCGACCTGCGGGTCGATCCTAATGGCGCCGGGCCGAGTCGACTCCCCCCCGACGTCAACGATCTCCGCGCCTTCGGCGGCCATTGTCAGGCCATGCGCTACGGCGGCGTCAGCATCGAGATAACGCCCGCCATCGGAGAACGAGTCGTCCGTGACGTTCAGAACCCCCATAACCTGCACAGGTGCATCGACTCACTTACGCAGGATGAGGTCGAGCGCTTCGGCTCGAGAAGCGGCACTCGTTTTGAACTGACCGCGCACCGCCGACGTGGTCGTCACAGCGCCGGGCTTGCGAACGCCGCGCATCGCCATGCACAGGTGCTCGGCCTCGATCACGACGATTACGCCGCGCGGATCGAGTTTCTTCACGAGGGCGTCGGCGATCTGGCTGGTGAGACGCTCCTGCACCTGTGGCCGTTTGGCGTAGAGGTCCACCAGCCGGGCGATCTTCGACAGGCCGGTCACCCTGCCGTCGTTGCCGGGGATGTAGCCGACGTGCGCCACTCCGTGGAACGACACCAGATGATGTTCACAGATGGAGTAGATCGGGATCTCCTTCACGATCACCATCTCGTCGTGGTCTTCGTCGAACATGGTGTTCAGCACCGAATCGGGGTCGGTGTAGAGCCCGGCGAACATCTCGCGGTAGGCGCGAGCGACGCGGGCCGGAGTGTCCAGCAAACCATCCCTGTCCGGGTCCTCGCCGATCGCGTACAGCAGCTCGCGGATCGCGGCCTCGGCACGCTGCTGGTTGAACGTGCGGATGCGCGGGGTCGCGGTGCGGCTATCCGGCAGCGCCATCTAAGTTCTCCGTTCGTCAGCCCTGGGCCGGCGGGTTGGACCGGCTCACGTCCTCGTCTGGCTGGTCGGGTGACTTACCGGCGTCTGGGGTGGATTGACCAGGAGGCGGATAGGGCGGATACGACGGATACGACGCTTGGCCCGGCTGGCCCGGATAACTCCCCGCCGGCTGCGGCCAGTAGGGCCGCTGAGGCGGTGCAGGCGGGTACCAGTAATCCTGGTGCTGCGGCGGCCATCCTGGCGCATGCCAGCCGGCCGGGGCACCGTAGTCAGGCTGGGTGGGGCCGGGTGGAACCGTCTGACGATCATCGACCCCTTGACTACCGTGAGAACCGTTGGCGCCGTGGGCGTTTCCATCAGCCTCCGCTCGCGCGGCCTCGGCGGCCTGGCTAGCCTGGGCGATGGCTGCCTTAAACGGGGGCTCGGGGACCGGCTGGGGCCACGGCTCGCCGCGCTCGATCGCCAGCTCGCCCGGCGTCTTGATGGGCGGCTTGTCCGACGGGATGCGGCCACCGAAATCGTCGAACATGGTGAGCCGGGGACGCTTTTCGACATCGGCGAAGATTGCTTGCAGCTCGGGCCGGTGCAGGGTTTCTTTTTCCAGCAGCTCGCCGGCCAGAGTGTCGAGTACGTCGCGGTATTCGGTGAGGATCTCCCACGCTTCGGTGTGCGCGGCCTCGATGAGCTTGCGGACCTCGTCATCGATGTCACGGGCGACCTCGTGCGAGTAGTCGGCCTGATTGCCCATGGTGCGGCCGAGGAACGGGTCGCCATGTTCGGTGCCGTATTTGACGGCGCCGAGCTTGGAACTCATCCCGAATTCGGTGACCATCGAGCGGGCCACCTTGGTGGCCTGCTCGATATCCGACACCGCGCCGGTCGTCGGTTCGCGGAACACCAATTCCTCCGCGGCGCGGCCGCCCATCGCAAAAACCAGCTGCGCGATCAGTTCCGAGCGGGTCCGCAGCCCCTTGTCTTCTTCGGGTACCGCGACCGCGTGCCCGCCAGTCCGTCCCCGGGCCAGGATCGTCACCTTGTAGACCGGGTCGATGTCGGGCATCGCCCAGGCAGCCAGGGTGTGCCCACCCTCGTGATAGGCGGTGATCTTCTTCTCGTGCTCGCTGATGACCCGGCCCTTGCGGCGGGGGCCGCCGATCACCCGGTCCACCGCCTCCTCGAGGGCGGGGCCGGTGATGACGGTGCCGTTCTCCCGGGCGGTCAGCAGCGCCGCCTCGTTGATGACGTTGGCCAGGTCGGCGCCGGTCATGCCGACGGTCCGCTTGGCCAGCCCGTCGAGGTCGGCGTCCGGGGCGATCGGCTTGCCCTTGGAGTGCACTCGCAGCACCGCGCGTCGGCCGGCCAGGTCCGGGTTGGAGACCGGGATCTGCCGGTCGAAGCGGCCGGGTCTTAGCAGCGCCGGGTCCAGGATGTCGGGCCGGTTGGTGGCGGCGATCAGGATGACACCGGCGCGTTCGCCGAATCCGTCCATTTCCACCAGCAATTGGTTGAGCGTCTGCTCGCGCTCGTCGTGGCCGCCGCCCAGTCCGGCGCCGCGCTGGCGCCCCACCGCGTCGATCTCGTCGACGAAGATGATGCACGGGCTGTTCTGCTTGGCCTGCTCGAAGAGGTCACGCACCCGCGAAGCGCCGACACCGACGAACATCTCGACGAAGTCGGAGCCGGAGATGGTGAAGAACGGCACTCCGGCTTCGCCTGCGACAGCGCGGGCCAGCAGCGTCTTACCGGTTCCCGGCGGTCCGTACAGCAGCACGCCCTTGGGGATTTTGGCGCCCAGCGCCTGATACCGGGACGGGTTCTGCAGGAAGTCCTTGATTTCGTAGAGTTCCTCGACCGCTTCGTCGACGCCCGCGACGTCGGCGAACGTGGTCTTGGGCATGTCCTTGGAGAGTTGCTTGGCGCGCGATTTGCCGAATCCGAAGCCCATCCTGGCGCCGCCCTGCATGCGGGAGAACATCACGAACAGGCCCACCAGCAACAGCAGGGGCAGCACGTAGACCAGCAATTCGCCCAGGATGCTGCCTTCGTTGACGACGGTGCTGACTTTTGCGTTCTTGGCCGTGAGCGCGTTGAAAAGATCGACCGCATACCCGTTGGGGTATTTGGTGATGACCTTGTCGGAATTGTCGGTGTCGCCGTTGCCCTTCTTCAGGGTCAACCGCAACTGCTGCTCGCGATCGTCGATCTGCGCGCTCTTGACGTTGTCGCTGTTGATCTGCGCCATCGCCACCGAGGTGTCGACGGGCTTGTACCCGCGGGTGTCGTCGCTGAAGTAGAAGAACGACCAGCCAAGCAGCACCACCACAGCGATGGCGGTGATGGTGCGGATCACGTTTTTCCGGTTCATCAATCATCGGCCGTTTCGGCCAGGTCCTTCCCCGATAACACGCAGCTGGAAAAGTCCAGGCTACCGCTTTACCAACGACCGGCAGTTCCCGATGTGACCCGGAACTCCGCAAACCACCCCGCGCCGAGCGTCACGTTGGCGCAACCCCGGGCAACCGCCGCCACTCCCGCGTGACGCCCGCCGGCATTAGTCGTAGTAGCGGGCTTCGACCACGTTGCCATCCGGATCGGCGAAGTAGTACGCGTGCGGCGCCCAACCCCGCGCCCCGAACGTATGGTTCATCCGCGCGCTCGTCTCGACGCCTTCTGCCTGCAGACGCCGATCCAGTGCGTCATATTCAGGCTTCGACACCGCAAGGCAGACGTGATTGACCGGATGGCCGGCGCTGCCTTCGGCCCCTGCGACCGATCCGAGACCGTCAGCCATCTGCAGCGGCATAAGGTCGATGATGGAGTCCTCGGACACCCGCACACTCGGAAACGGTGCCTCGCCGGCCTCGAACTCACCAGACCGCACCGGCGTAAGCCCGACCACCCTCGAGTAGAAATCCAGCGCCACTCGCGGATCCTTCGTCCACAAAGCTATGTGGTCCAACCGCATGCACCAATATGATCCGCGCCTCCACCCGCGATATCCACTGGCTAATTCCAATCAGGCCGCGCACTTCTCAGCTCAGTGCCGTTGTGATTTGGTGAGACGGTGCTTTCAGCTACCGAACGGTTAGTGGATACCAATGGTGTGCGGCTACGGGTGATAGAGGCCGGGGACCGGGGCGCACCGGTGGTGGTCCTGGCCCACGGCTTTCCCGAACTCGCCTACTCCTGGCGGGCCCAGATTCCGGTCCTCGCCGACGCGGGCTACCACGTGCTGGCTCCCGATCAGCGCGGCTACGGCGGCTCGTCCCGTCCGGATGCGATCGAGGCCTACAACATTCACGAGTTGACCGCCGACATCGTCGGCCTGCTCGACGACGTCGGAGCCGAACGGGCCGCCTGGGTTGGGCATGACTGGGGTGCCATCATGGTGTGGAATGCGCCGCTGTTACATCCCGACCGAGTCGCGGCCGTCGCCGCGTTGAGCGTCCCGGTGGTGCCCCGCGCGAAGGTGCCGCCGACGCAGGCGTTACGCCGCACGTTCGGTGAGAACTTCTTCTACATGCTGTATTTCCAGGAGCCGGGTGTCGCCGACGCCGAGCTCAACGGCGACCCCGCCCGATCCATCCGTCAGGTGATGTTCGGCCAGCCGGCGCCCGGCGACCAGGGCGCGGCGCTGCGGATGGTGGCCCCCGGCCCGGAAGGATTCATCGATCGCCTTGCCGAACCTGACGGGCTGCCGGACTGGATCAGCCAGGATGAGCTCGATCACTACATCAGCGAGTTTTCCCGTACCGGGTTTACCGGCGGCCTGAACTGGTATCGCAATTTCGACCGCAACTGGGAGACCACTCCCGAACTTGCCGGCGCGAAAATCTCGGTGCCGTGCTTGTTCATCGGCGGGTCAGCCGATCCCGTGTTGTCATTCACCCGTCGCGACCGTGCCGCGCAGGTGATCACGGGCCCGTATCGCGAGGTGATGATCGACGGCGCAGGACACTGGCTACAGCAGGAACGGCCCGACGAGGTAAACGCGCACCTACTGGACTTTCTCAAGGGATTGGAGTGGCGATGAGCACCCCACTGCGTTTCGGCGTGTTTATCACTCCGTTTCACCCGATCGGCCAATCTCCAACGGTGGCACTGGAATACGACATGGAGCGGGTCGTCGCGCTGGACCGCCTGGGGTTCGACGAAGCGTGGTTCGGCGAACACCACTCAGGCGGTTACGAGCTGATCGCCTGCCCGGAAGTGTTTATCGCCGCCGCAGCCGAACGGACCAAGCACATCCGGCTGGGTACCGGCGTTGTCTCGCTGCCCTACCACCATCCACTCATGGTGGCCGACCGCTGGGTGCTGCTGGATCACCTGACCCGCGGCCGGGTTGTCTTCGGTACCGGTCCTGGCGCGCTGCCGTCGGATGCCTACATGATGGGTATCGACCCGGTCGATCAGCGACACATGATGCAGGAGTCGCTCGAGGCCATCCTCGCGCTGTTCCGGGCCGCGCCTAACGAGCGAGTCGACCGCCACACCGACTGGTTCACCCTGCGCGACGCGCAACTGCACATTCGCCCCTACACCTGGCCCTATCCAGAAATCGCCACGGCCGCAATGATTTCGCCGTCTGGGCCGCGGCTGGCCGGTGCGCTGGGAACGTCGCTGCTGTCACTGTCGATGTCGGTACCCGGCGGCTACGCGGCGCTGGAAAACACCTGGGAAGTGGTGCGCGAGCAGGCCGACAAAGTCGGCCGGGACGAGCCGGACCGTGCTGATTGGCGAGTTCTGTCCATCATGCATTTATCGGATACTCGCGATCAGGCGATCGACGACTGCACCTACGGGCTACAGGATTTCGCTAACTACTTCGGCGCGGCCGGGTTCGTTCCGTTGTCCAACACGGTCGACGGAGCTCAGTCGCCGTACGAGTTCGTCGAAGAGTATGCGGCCAAAGGAAATTGCTGCATCGGAACAGCTGACGACGCGATCGCGCACATCGAAGACCTGCTGGAACGGTCGGGAGGTTTCGGGGCGCTTTTGCTGCTCGGCCACGACTGGGCCTCGCCCGAAGCGACCTACCACTGCTATGACCTGTTCGCCCGCAAGGTGATTCCCCATTTCAAGGGGCAGCTGGAGGCGCCACGGTCATCGCACGACTGGGCCAGAGGTAAGCGCGACGAATTGATCGGCCGCGCTGGTGAAGCCGTGGTGAAGGCCATTACCGAGCATGTCGAGGAACACAACATGGAGGCCAAGTGATGCGCGCTTCGGTGCTGCGCGACAGCCGAATGATCTACCGGGACGATGTGCCCGACCCGGTACCCGAATCGGGTCAGGTGCTAGTCGGTGTGCGAGCATGCGGAATCTGCGGCTCTGACCTACATTTCGCGGCTCACGGAGCCAAGGTGGTGGAGCTGACCGAGCAGATGACGGGCGGTGCCGACGGTACGGGCGGCATGGGCATCGATCTGAACCGCGACGTATTCATGGGTCACGAGTTCTGTGCCGAGATACTCGAAGCCGGACCCGACACCAAGACCCACCCGCCAGGAACGCTGGTCACGTCGATTCCAGTGTTGCTGTCTGCCAGGGGCTTCGAGCCGATCGTGTACAGCAACAGCACGATCGGTGGCTACGCTGAACGGATGCTGCTCTCGGCACCGCTGCTGATACCCATCCCCAACGGCCTGGACTTCAAGGGTGCCGCCCTGACCGAACCCATGGCGGTCGGGTTGCACGCCGTCAACAAGTCGAACATTCAACCGGGCGAGACCGCCCTGGTGCTTGGTTGCGGTCCAATCGGCATCTCCATTATCGCGGCGCTTCGGCTACGCGGGGTGGAAACCATTGTGGCATCGGATTTTTCGTCGAAGCGACGCCAGCTCGCTGCCGTAATGGGTGCCCATCAGACGGTCGACCCTGCCGAGGATTCGCCCTTCGACACCGTCAAAGCCGCAGTGGTCTTCGAGGCGATCGGCGTGCCCGGAATAATCGATGGCGTGATGCGGCGGGCCCGTAGGGCTACCCGGCTGGTTGTCGTCGGCGTATGCATGGAGCCCGACACCGTGCACCCGTTCTTCGCCATCCCCAAGGAAATCAACATCCAGTTCGTGGTCACGTATGACCCGACCGAATTCGCCGAGTCGCTGCGCGCGATCGCGGAGGGGGACATCGATGTCTTTCCGCTGATCACTGGAGAGGTCAGCCTGGACGGGGTGGGCCAGGCGTTCGATGACCTGGCCGACCCCGAGCGGCACTGCAAAATTCTGGTCACGCCCTAGGCGGTTCGTCGGGGCAGCGCGGCCGGCGGTGTTGTCGGACCGACTATCTATAATCGAAAGTATGTTCGATTCAATGCGGGATTTGGACCCAGCTGCCCTGGTGGCGGTCGTCGAGTCCACGCATCGTCAGGAGTCGGTTCTGGTAGCGAGACGAATGGCGGCGGTCGCGGCATTGCTTCGGCATCGAGTCGCTGAGACCGAGCGGGCCGACTATCAGCGCGGATACGCGGTGATCGACGGGTTCGAACAGACCACGGCCGAGGTGGCCGCCGCGATGAACCTGTCGCCTGCGGCCGCCAGCTATCTGGTCTCGTACGCCGAGGCGCTGGACAAAAGGTTGCCCAAGGTTGCGGCCCTGCTGGCCGAGGGGCGCACCGATTGGCGCACAGTGCGATTGGTCATCACGCGGACCGATCTCGTTCCCGACGACGGGTTGATTGCCAAGCTCGACCAGTCGCTGGCCGCACGCATCGGCAACTGGCAGGGATGGTCGAAGCAGCGGATCATCAACGCCGTCGACGCCGCGGTGCGCACCGCCGACCCCGACGCCGCGCGTGAGCGTCGTGAGGCCGCCGAGCAGGACCGGCACATTGGCATCAACGCCCTCGACAATGGGATGGCCGAGGTCTACGGCACCGTCGCCGCCGCGACCGCGACGGCCTTCGACCGGCGACTCTCGCACCTTGCCAAGCAGGTGTGCCCCGCGGATCCCAGGACGCTGGATCAGCGCCGCGCCGACGCGTTGGCCGCGCTGACGCAAGGCCGCCGCTTGGCCTGCACCTGCGGGCAACCGGAGTGCCCCAGCCGATCCGCGCACGACAACGCCGCCGGTGATCCGGGCGGGGCGCGGGTGGTCATCAATGTGGTGGCCAGTGATCAGACCGTCGATGGCACCAGCGCAGCGCCCGGCTTCCTAGAGGGCTACGGAGTCATCGACGCCGAGCAGGTTCGCGGATTGGCTGAAGCTGCATCCGTACTCGTCGCGAATCCGCTGACAAGTCCGGTGGAAGCCCTGCGCTACCAGCCATCGGCGGCACTCGAGCGCGCCGTCCGTTGCCGCGATCTCACCTGCCGATTCCCCGGATGCAGCCGCCCAGCCGTTGTCTGCGATCTTGACCATACCGTCCCGTTCAACCACCACGATCCGGCTGCCGGCGGGCGGACAGTGTTGGAAAACCTCAAATGCCTTTGCCGTCAACATCATCGACTCAAGACGTTCGGCCGGTGGTGCGATACCCAACTGGCTGACGGGACTGTCATCTGGATCTCGCCCGCCGGACGAACCTATCGGACCTCCCCGGCTGGCGCCGACCTTTTTCCACAGCAGCCACGCGGTCCCGCTTGTGCCGCACCCGTCCCCAGCAGACGAAGCAGGTCGAAGCAACGAAGTGCTCGAATTGCTCAGGCACGCAAGCACAATCGGGAACAACGACCTGTCAACGAAGCCCGGCGCTGGTTAGAGCAAGCCCGAAAGCAGGAGATCGCCGCGCGCAAATTCCGAAACCATATGCGCGGCATGCTGTTCCTGTTCAAGGGCACACCGAGTACCAGCCCCTTCTGCACTTGGGTAAACGAACCCCGAGAGCCGGAAGAATTACCGCCGGACTGGACGCCCGACGAACCGTTCGCAGCATCGCTGCCCGACGACCCGCCCTTTTGAGAACGGCCTGATTCAGCGTAAGCGAGCCGATAGGGTGCCAGGCATGCCGATCGCAACGAGCGCCCCGAGGTTTGTCCGCAGGTCGATTGCTTTGGCTGCCGCCGGTTTGGCCGTCATGGTGTCGGCGTGTGATAAGCACAATGCGCCACCACCCGCCGCGAATCCGCGTCAAGTGACCGTCATCGGCTCAGGGCAAGTCCAGGGCGTGCCGGACACCTTGACCGCCGATGTCGGCATCGAGTTCACCGCGCCCGACGTCACCACCGCGATGAACCAGACCAATGACCGCCAGCAAGCTGTAATCAACGCGCTGGTCGGTGCCGGGATGGACCGCAAAAACATCCGCACCACCGCGGTCACCCTGCAACCCCAGTACAGCAACCCCGAGCCCGCCGGCACCGCCACCATCACCGGCTACCGAGCCACAAACGCGATCCAGGTCAAAATCCACCCGACCGACACCGCATCGAAGATGCTGGCGCTCATCGTCAGCACCGGTGGCGACGCCACCCGGATCAGCTCAGTCAGCTACTCGATCGCGGACGACTCGCAGCTGGTGAAAGACGCACGTGCCCGGGCCTTCCAAGACGCCAAGAACCGTGCCGACCAGTACGCACAGCTGTCCGGCCTCCGCCTGGGCAAGGTGCTGTCCATCTCGGAGGCGACCGGCAGCACGCCCACCGCGGGGGCACCGCCCGCGCCGCCACGCGCTGCCTTCGCCGTGCCGCTGGAACCCGGCCAGCAGACGGTGAGCTTCTCGGTGACCGCAGTGTGGGAGCTGGAGTAGAACCTCTAGGCCAGGTACACCCTGGGATCCAGCGTCCCGATATAGGGCAGGTCGCGGTAGCGCTCGTCGTAATCCAGGCCGTAGCCCACGACGAACTCGTTGGGAATGTCGAAGCCGACGTACGCGATTTCGACGTTGGCGCCTACGGCGTCGGGCTTGCGCAACAGCGTGCACACCCGCAGCGAACGCGGATGCCGGGTGTTGAGGTTCCGCGATAGCCAAGACAAGGTCAGGCCCGAGTCAACGACGTCCTCGACGATCAGCACATCGCGATCGTGGATATCGCGGTCGAGGTCCTTGAGGATCCGCACCACACCCGACGAGGATGTCGAGGATCCGTAGGAGCTGACGGCCATGAATTCGAATTGGGTTGGCAGCGCAATCGCGCGCGCCAGGTCGGTGACGAAGATCACCGCGCCCTTGAGCACGGTGATCAACAGCAAATCCTGGCCGCTGGCAGCCGAAATTTCACGGTAGTCAGTGGTGATTCGGACGCCCAGCTCCGCGACGCGGGCCTGAATCTGCTCCTCGGTGAGCAGCACCGACTTGATATCCCCCGGGTACAGCTCCGCTGAGTGTCCGGGGGTGATCGCCGAGGAGATCTGGGGCACGACCACAGCGTGCCACGCCGCCGGGCGAATAACCAAAGGCAGCCCCGATTTCCGCGCCGCTAAACGGGCTCGCGCCGCAATGTCAGTACGCCGTCGCGCCGACCCGCGACCAATCGCTGACCACGCAATGCCGATCCGACCGCCACCCCGCCCTGCCCGCGCCAGGCGGTGACCAGCGTGTCCACGCCGCGGATTTGCTTGTCGGTCAGCCCGGCCGCGCCGCCGGCCAACAGCCAGCCACGGATTACCCGGCGTCGAACCACGTCGGGCAACGCTGCCAGGTTCTGGGCATGTAGGCCGGGCCCGGCGGCAACGTCGGGCAGCGCCTGCGCCGCGAGCGTGTCGATCAGCTCGGTGTCCTCGCGCAACGCCGTGGCGGTGCGGGCCAGCGCCTCGGCGACCCCGCCGCCCAGCACTACCTCCAGCAGCGGCAGCACCTCTTGGCGCAGCCGGGTTCGGGTGAAGCGGCGGTCGGAGTTGTGCGGGTCCTGCCACGCGGTCAGGCCCAGCTCCTGGCATGCGGCATGCGTCACGGTGCGCCGCACACCCAGCAATGGCCGGCACCACGGCGGGTCGTACGGGCGCATCCCCGCGATCGAACGCGCCCCCGAACCACGGCCCAGCCCCAGCAACACCGTCTCTGCTTGATCGTCGAGTGTGTGGGCCAACAGCACCGGACCACCTTCGCGATGCGCGCCCAAGGCCGCGTAGCGGGCGGCGCGGGCTGCCGCCTCGGGACCGCCGTCGGCACCGACATCAACGCAAAGCACCCGTGCGTCAACACATCCCAACGCGACGGCTTGCGCCCGAGCGGTTTCGGCGACGACGGCGGAATCCGACTGCAGACCGTGATCCACGATCAGCGCGGTGGTGGGCCGCAGCTGGGCCGCGACTGCGGTGAGAGCCAAGGAATCCGGCCCACCGGACAGACCCACATACCAGCGCTCGGCGGTGACCAAATACGCCTTAACAAACGTCTCGACAGCCGTGCGCAGCTGCCCTACAGCACCCTGTCGATCCATCGCTGAGGGTGTTCGATCTCGGCAGGCAGCGGCAGCGTTTCGGGGCCCGACCAGATCGTGTTGAACCGCTGCATCCCGACCCGGTCCACCACATGGTCGACGAACGTCTTGCCGCGGGTGTATTGGCTGAGCTTGGCGTCAAGGCCCAGCAGTGCGCGCAGCAACCGCTGCAGCGGCGGTTGCTTGCGATGGCGACGCTCGTCGAACCGACGGCGGATGGTTGCCACCGACGGCACCACTATCGGTCCGACCGCATCCATCACGTGTTCGGCGTGGCCCTCCAGCAGCGTGCCAAGCACTAGAAGCTGATCCAGGGCTTCGCGCTGCGGTTCGGACTGCACGGCTCGCACCAGGCCGAGGATGCCCGACGCGTTGACGTCGGAATCCTGCCACGCAGAAGACGTCCCGTTGCCGCGGTTGCGGACAAAGTCAGCGAGCCGGCTCAGCACCTGTCCCATGTCTTCACCGGTTTCCTGGGTCAACAAACCCAGCGCGTGCGACATGTAACCCGACAACCAGCGGTTGGCGGTGAACTGCACCCGATGGGTCACCTCATGCAGACATACCCACAGCCGGAAATCGGCGGGCTCGACCCGCAATTGACGCTCGACGGCGATGACATTGGGATAGACCAGCAGCAGGGAGCCCTCTTGGCCGGCGGCGAACGGGTCATACTGACCGAGGATCCCGGACGCCACAAATGCCAGCACGGCACCTGTCTGCGCACCGGTGATCCGACCGGTGAAAAACCCGCGCGGCTTGTCGGTGCCGTTCGTCATCACCCGCATCGACTCGGCCGCCGCGCGAACCCACTCGGCCCGGTCGACGACGCGGGCCGCCGGCACCGCACCATCGGTCACCAGGCCGGTGACGTCGCGCACCGGCGGTTCGGCCTTCGCCGCCGCGCCGGTCAGTTCGTCGATCACCTGGCGCCGGGTGTATTCGCTGGACGGCGGACCCGGGCGGGCCAATCGCGACCCCACCGTGGCCGCGAATTGCCAGTCCACAGTGGCACCGAGAGTCAGGTCTGAGGAGGCGGTCATGCGCACCCACATGTCCACAGCTTGGTCGCCAGGGCATCCATCGCATTGCGACCATTCGGGCCGGCGGCGTTGGAGATAAACGCGAACGTGAGCACCCGCCCGCTGCTATCGGTGAGCACGCCGACCAACGAGTTGACGGCGGTCAACGACCCAGTCTTGGCACGCAACCAGCCGGCCGGGCCCTGGTTGGTGGCCGGGTCGAGAAAACGATCGGCCAGCGTGCCGCTGCCGCCGGCGATCGGAAGCAGATCCAACAGCGCCCGCAACGGAGGCTGGTCCGGCCCCGCCGCCGCCTGCGCCGTGCCATCGAGGGTCGTAGCCGTCAAACGGTCGTCGTTCGACAACCCGCTGGAATCCGCCAGCGCCGCGCCGGCGGTGTCGATGTGCGCGCTGCTCAACCGGCTGGTCACCGCGTCGACGGCGCCGGCAAAACTTTGCGGCCGGTTTGTGGCGGCCGCCACCTCGCGGCCGATGCATTCGGCAAGCACATTGTCGGAATGGTCCATCATCTCGGACAACCGCTGCACCAACGGCGCCGACTGCACCACGGCCAGCTGCCGCGCCCCGGCCGGCGCCTTGGCGATCGTCACCGCCCCAGGATCGAGACCGAGGGCCTTGGCCAGCTCCCGCCCGGCATCCAGGGCCGGGGTGGATGACCGTCGGGAGTTGACAGTCGTTGGCTGGATACGCCCGGCGTCGATCATCGCCGACTCGATCGGGGCGATATCGCCGTTGTCCACATCAGCCGCATCCCAGCCCCGCGCCATCGTTGGACCACTGAACATCGAGGTGTCCACCTGCACCACCGTCGGCGTCACGCCGCTGCGCCGAACCTGTTCGACCAGGTCACTGATCCGCGCCGCACCTCGATACCAGGTGGGCTGGTCGGGCGGCGCAGCCGACAGCGTCGGATCCCCGGCGCCCACCAGCACGATGACCCCCGGCCCCCCGGGCGGGGCGTTTTGGCTGCCGGCCACCACACGCGTGCTGAGCCGGACTTGCCGGTCCAGCGTCAGCAACGCCGCGGCCGCCGTCAGGACCTTGTTGGTCGATGCCGGCACCAACGGCACGTCGTCTGCCACCTGCCAGAGCTCTTTTCCGGTCATGGCGTCGGTGATCCGACCCCCCAAGTTGCCCAGATTGGGATCGGCCACCATTGGCGCCAACGCGGCCGCCAGCCCGCCAGCGCCGGGTATCGCGGCGGTGTCGGTTACCGGGACCATTCCCGGCTTGACCGTCGGGGGCCGCGGAGGCGGCAGGGGAAGCCGAGCGCCGCTGGGGCCGTGACGGCCCATGGTGAAGAACGCCGCGGCCGCCACCACGGCGCCGACGAACGCCAGCACGGCTAACCCGGCGAATACCTGGGTGGATTTCCGCCAGCGAGTAGAACCCATCACTCTCCTGACTGTCTGGTCCCATTCTGCCGAACCAGCCGCAACTTCCTCGATTAGGGTGGACCCGCGACGCAACTGACCTATCCCAGGCCCACCCAGACTTAAGGAGCCGACGGTGCAATTCGACGTGACCATCGAAATTCCGAAAGGCCAGCGGAACAAGTACGAGATCGATCACGACACGGGGCGGGTGCGTCTGGACCGCTACCTCTACACCCCGATGGCCTACCCGACCGACTACGGCTTCATCGACGACACCCTGGGTGAAGACGGCGACCCGCTGGACGCACTTGTACTGCTGCCGCAGCCGTTGTTCCCCGGCGTGCTGGTGGAGGCGCGTCCGGTGGGAATGTTCCGAATGGTCGACGAGCACGGCGGCGACGACAAGGTGCTGTGTGTTCCGGCCGGCGACCACCGCTGGGATCACATCCAGGACATCGGGGACGTTCCGCCCTTCGAACTGGATGTCATAAAGCACTTCTTCGTGCACTACAAGGATCTCGAGCCGGGCAAATTCGTGGAGGCAGCGGATTGGGTCGGCCGTGCCGAGGCAGAAGCTGAGGTGCAGCGCTCGGTGGAGCGGTTCAAGAGCGGGGAACACTGACGCTGCTGGCGTAACCGCGCGCCGATTCTCGGTGGCATCCTGGCCATGTGACCCCTATGCTGCATTTCGCCGCGAATTTCTGGTGGCTGATCTTCCCACTGGCCGGAGCGCTTGGGGGCAGCATCAGGGCGGTTGCCGCCGCAAACGAGCGTCGGGCCGAACGACGGCTCGAACGGTATCGGTTGAAGCAGCAGACCAAGATTGCGGTGGCTCAGGCATCCGGACGGGTGCGCACCAACGAGGAAAACTACCGGCGAGAGCTCGCCAAACTCATCGAA
>Ga0210389_10000052_pt1 | contig 107932 bp, 107 predicted proteins | sample IncBWH28OmetaG_FD_160127 | JGI IMG/M metagenome (GOLD analysis project Ga0210389, IMG submission 160127) | Forest soil microbial communities from Barre Woods Harvard Forest LTER site, Petersham, Massachusetts, United States - Inc-BW-H-28-O ...
GGGGCGGGGCGGGCGGGGCGGGCGGGGCGGGCGGGCGGCGGTTAGCGGGCGGTCCAGCCGCCGTCGAGGACGAAGGAGGAGCCGTTCGCGAAGGACATGCCCGGGGAGCACAGCCAGACCGCGACGTCCGCTACTTCGGCGGGTTCGAGCAGGCGTTTCACCGACGGTTCGGTGAGCATGATCTTCTCCACCACCTCGGATTCCGGGATGCCGTGGAGCTGCGCCTGGTCCGTGATCTGCTTTTCCACCAGCGGCGTGCGGACGTAGGCCGGGCAGATCGTGTTGGACGTCACCCCGCGCGGCCCGCCCTCCAGCGCGATCGTCTTCGACAGCCCCTCCAGGCCGTGCTTCGCCGCCACGTACGCGCTCTTGTACGCCGACGCCCGCAGGCCGTGGACCGACGAGATGTTCACGATCCGCCCCCAGCCCTGGTCATACATGTGCGGCAGCGCCGCGCGCGCGAGCCGGAACGGCGCCTCCAGCATCAGCGCCAGGATCAGGCGGAACTTCTCCTCGGGGAACTCCTCGACCGGCGCCACATGCTGTATCCCCGCGTTATTCACGACAATGTCAGCATCACGTCCCAGGCGCTCCGCATCGAACCCCGGATCGGCCAGGTCGACCTCGACGGCCACCCCGCCGACCGATTCCGCGACTTTCGCGGCCGCCGCCGCGTCCAGGTCGGCCACGACTACCGTCGCTCCCGCGGCGGCGAACTTCCCGGCACAGGCCGCGCCGATCCCGCTCGCTCCGCCGGTGACTAGCACCCGGCGCCCGGTCAGGTCCACGTCAGTCATCGGTTACCTCCAGCGTCTTCCGCAACGTGACCTTATCTATTTTGCCGCTGGTCAGCCGGGGCAGCGCGGCGACCATGCGAAACCGGCCCGGGACCTTGTAGCGGGCGAGGCGGTCGCGGCAGAAGGTGGTGAGGTCCTGCGACGTGATTGGTGATCCGCCCGTGAGCACCACGAAGGCCAGCCCGGTCTCGCCCCACCGCTCATCCGGCACGCCGATCACCGCTGCCTCGGCGACGGCGTCGTGCGCGGTGAGCGCCTCCTCGACCTCCGCCGGGTACACGTTCTCCCCGCCGGAGATGTACATGTCCTTGCTCCGTCCACGGATCCAGTAGAACCCGTCGGCGTCCCGCTCGGCGATGTCCCCGGTCGCCAGCCAGCCGTCCTCGCCCAGCGTCGACCTCGTGGCGGACGGGTTGTGCCAGTAGCCGGCGAACACGTTCGGCCCGCTGACCAGCAGTTCGCCGGAGCCAGGGCCGCCCGCCAGCACGCGGCCGCCGGCGTCGCGGAGCGCGACCGAGACGTGCAGGTAGGGGCGCCCGGCCGAACCCGTCTTCGCCATCGCGTACTCCGGCGGCACGCACAGCACGTTCGGGGCGGCCTCGGTCAGGCCGTAGCCCTGCAGCACGGTCACGCCGCGGGACAGCCACACGTCGAGCAGCGGCCGCGGCATCGGCGCGCCGCCGACGATCACCTGCCGCAGGCTCGACAAGTCCGCGGTGCGGAAGCCCGGCAGCGCCGCGAGCAGCTGGTAGTTCGTCGGCACGCCCATCATCGTGGTGATCTTCCTGGTCTCGATGAGCGACAGGACGCGCGCCGCGTCGAACGCCTGCTCCAGCACGACCGTGGCACCTTTCCACCAGGCCAGCAGCGGCTGCACGTTCCACCCGCCGACGTGGCACTGCGGGAGCACCTGGAGGACCACGTCGCCGCCGGTGATCTCCGCCGTCCGATCCAGGCTCAGGTTCGTCCAGAAGCAGTTGGCGTGCGTGAGCATCGCGCCCTTCGGGCGGCCGGTGGTGCCCGAGGTGTACAGAATGAGCAGCGGATCGTCGCCGACGGGCGAGTCGGGCAGCGGGCGGTCGCGAGCCGGGCGGTCCGGCGTTAGCGGGTCCGGAGACAGGGGGCCGCGGGGCAGGCCGGGGCGGCACGCGAGCTCCGTCGCCGCTTGTGCCAAGGACTCCAGCGACGGCTCCGTCAGGAGGAGCGCGGGCGCGCAGTCGCCGATCTGGTAGGCGAGCTCGGCCGCCGTGAGCCGCCAGTTCAGCGGCACCAGGACGAGGCCGCTGGCCGCGCAGGCGAAGAACACCGCGACGTGCTCCGGGCAGTTCCTGGTGAGCGTGGCGACCCGGTCGCCGGGTTTCAGGCCCGCCTCGGCCAGCGCCGCGGCCCGCGCGGCCGCGGCGTCCGCGAGTTCCCGGTACGTGATCCGCTGGCCGCCGAAGTCGACCGCCACCCGGTCCGGCGTCAGCGCCGCCCGGCCGGGCAGCCAGCGGGCGAGGCTGAGATCCGCGGGGGTCATGTGGGCCGCCCCCATCGGACGACGGTCGCGGCCCACGTGTAGCCGATGCCGGCCGCGAGGAGCAGCACCACGTCGCCGTCCGTGAGTCGGCCGGCCCGCGCCAGCCGGTCCAGGCCGAGGAGGTTGTCCACGCCGCTCATGTGACCGGTGTCCGCCAGGTAGACCGCCTGGCTGTCGTCCAGGCCGAGGCCGTCGAGCAACGCGGCCTGCATCGACCGCTTCATGTGGATCGGGACGACGTAGGAGACGTCGCGGGGGCTCAGGCCTGACTGCTTGACCGCGTCCGCCGCGACCTGGAGGAAGTTGTCCAGGCTGACTCCCCCGAGCCGGTCCCGCATGCCCGCCGGATCCGCCACGTCGAGCAGGTGCTGGCCCGCCGCCACCGTCGACGACGAGGCCGGCAGTGCGGATCCGCCGGCGGGCACCTTGACGTGCAGGCTGAGCGATCCGTCGGTGATCATCGCCGTCTCGAGCACCTGATTGGCGGAGTGGTCGCGCGCCAGGAGCGCCGCCACCGCGCCGTCGCCGAAGCTGAACATGAAGCGCGCCCGCTGGTTGCCGTAGTCGACGAGCCGCGACTCGCAGCTCGCCCCTACCAGGAGCAGGGTCCTGATCCGCGGGTCGGACGTGATCAGCGCCTTCGCGACCCGCAGCGCGACCGGCGACCCGCAGGAGGTGTAGTCGAGTTCCAGGGCGAACGCCCGGTCGCAGCCCAGCTCGTGCGCGATCCGCGGCGCCGCCTGCCAGACGGGATAGTTCTTCCACGTCGACCCGAAGTACACGACGGCGTCCACGTCACCCGGCGGCACGTCCGCCTCGGCGAGCAGCCGGACAGCCGCCTCCCGCGCCAGGTCCGTCACGTGCTGGCCGGGATCGGCCACATGCTTCCCGGCCAGCCCGAACCGCTCTACCAGCACCGACTCGGGAATCCCGGACGCCGACGCCAGCGCCGCGGCGCTCATCCAGTCGTCGGGCAGGTACGAGGCGACGCCCGCGATGCCGACCACGGGCTCACTCATCGGGCGCCTCGGCCTCATCGGGCGCCTCGACGCCGAATCCCCGGACCCCGAGGGCCCGGGCGACGAACGCCATCGTCTCGCGGAACACCTCCGGCGGCACCTCCCGCGTCTCGCCCCACAAGATCCAGCGCAGCCCGATCATCTCGCCGACCGCCATCAGGGCCCAGGCCGTCACGACCGGGTCGCCGATCGAGATCTCGCCGGAGTCGCGCGCCGCGCGCAGCCCTTCCACGTATCCCGACGCCAGCCGGTCGTAGTGCAGGCGGAGCATCCGCGGCGAGACGAACTCGGCCTGCCGGATCACCCGGTAGAGGGCCGGATGCTCGGCGGTGAACCGGAAGAACGCCTCGAACCCGAGCCGTTCGGTCTCGATCCGCGAGGCGCCCTTCGCCGACGCCTCCGACATCGCGTGCCGGATGCGGGTGTTGAGGTCCTCCACGAGCACGTCGAAGATCTCCTGCTTGCCGGAGAAGTACAGGTAGAAGGTGCCCTGCGAGACCCCGGCGGCCTCGGTGATCTTGACGATGGACGCGTCGTGGTAGCCGAGGTCGGCGAAGACCTGCTCGGCGGCCTCCAGCAGCCGCCGCCTGGTGCGCGCGCCCTTCTCGCCCAGCGCCTTGCCCGGTGCCTCCCCCGTCGCGTCCTCGTTGCTCAACGCGTCCCCTTCCGGCTGACCAGCCCGGCGATACCGCCCGGCGCGAACAGGATGAACAGCACGAAGATCGCCCCCAGCAGGAAGTCCGGCTGTGACAGCGGCACGCGCAGCACCGCCGGCAGGGAACCGAACGACGGTTCGGCGGCGATCTTCAGCAGGTACTGCTGCAGGTAAACGTAGACGATCGCGCCGGCGACCGCGCCCCACCGCGTCCCCGCCCCGCCGAGCACGACCATCACCAGGATGGAGATCGTGACCGTGGTCGAGGCGACCGACGACGGCGCCGCGGTGCCGACGAGCAGCAGGTAGACCATGCCGCCGACGGTCGCGATCATCGACGACAAGACGAACGACCCGAGCTTGAACGGGAACGGCCGGAACCCGAGAACCTGGGCGCGCCGCTCGTTCTCCCGGATCGCCAGCCACACCCGGCCCGTCGCCGACCCGGTGACCAGCCACACCACCGCGTACGTCACCACGAGGAACGCCAAGGCCAGCCAGTAGAGATTGCGCGTGCTCACCACGCCGACCAGGAGCCCGGGCAGCCGCTCCGTCGACATGACCAGCCCGGTGTCCCCGCCGGTCAGGCCGTGCGGGTTGTCCTCGATCAGGTAGTAGCAGGCCTGCGCGAACGCCAGCGTGACCATGGCGAACGCGATCCCGCTGCCGCGCAGGCTGATCGCGCCCAGCACCAGGGCGAGCACGAGCCCGACGGCGAGGGTGAGGACGATCGCCGGGAAGAGCGGCCAGTTCCAGACCGACAGGGCGATGTCCAGCGTGTACGCGCCCGCCGCGAAGTACAGCACCTGCCCGAACGACAGCAGCCCGGTGAACCCGAACAGGACGTCGTAGCCGAGGGCGACGCCCGCGAACACGAAGCACAGCCCGAGCACGTCGAGGGTCCCGGCGGAGTTCAGCACGTCCACCGGGCCGGGCAGCACCCACGGCACGATCAGGCTGCAGAACGGCAGGACAAGAGCGATTACCAGCCAAACGACGCTGGCGACTCGCCGTTTCACGGTACTGCCGTCTCCCGGGGGGACGACCCCCCGACTACGCTCGCCCGGGGGACATCCCCCGGACCCCCGGACCCGGCTGCGTGCCCGATGAGGAGCAAAGATATCGGACACGCGGTTCCGCGTGTTCGTGGTGTTCGTCATGCCGTCCTCCCGAGCAGCCCGCGCGGGCGGACCAGCAGCACGATGGCCAGGACCAGCACGACCGACATGTTGCCGAGTTGCGCTAGCCCTCCGCCGCTGCCCGCGTAGAAGGTCACGTACACCTGGACGAGGCCCACGAGGACGGCGCTGACCGCCGAGCCCGTGATCGAGCCGAGGCCGCCGATCACGATCACGATGAACGCGAAGATCAGCATGTCGTCGCCCTGCGTCGGGTCGACGAGACCGCTGGCGAACACCACCGAGTTGAGCAGGCCCCCCAGACCGGCCGCGGCGCCGCCGACGGCGAACACCAAGGTGAACGCGCGGCCGACGTCAATGCCCAGGGCGCGCACCATGTCGCGATTCTCCGCCCCGGCCCGGATGATGATGCCGTACCGCGTGTAACGCAGGAACCAGGTCAGGGCGCCGAGTACGGCGAGGCCCAGCCCGAGGGCGAGCCAGTCGTCGTTCGGGATGCGGTCCGGGCCGATGGCGGTGACCGACGTCAGCCAGGCGGGGACCTGTACGGAGCGGGAGTTGCTGCCGAAACCTCCGAGCAGGAGGCCGACCAGGGCGAGGTCAAGGCCGATGGTCACCAGGATCTGGCTTACCGGCCTCCCGTACAGCGGCCGGATGAGCAGCAGTTCCGTGACGGCGGCGACCGCGGCCCCGGTCGCGGTGGCGGCCAGTGCGGTGACCACGAAGGTCCAGCCCGCCTGCGGGAGATGCTGCGCGACCGCCCAGCCCGCGTACGCGCCGAGCGTGAGGAACACGCCGTGCGCGAAGTTCAGCACGTCCATCAGGCCGTAGATGAGGGACAGCCCGGACGCGACGAGGAAGTACACCGCGCCCAGGGCGAGGCCGCTGATCGTGATCGCGATAAAGGTGCTCACACCGACACTCCCAGCAGTCTCCTGACGAGCGCCTCGTCGTCCAGGGCCGCGGCGTCGCCCGCGTACGTGACGGTGCCGTGATCGAGGACGACCACGCGCTGGGCGAGCCTGCGGACGACGTGCACGTTCTGCTCGACCATGAGGACCGTCGCGGTGTCCTTGACGCGTTCCAGAGCGTCGACGACTTCCCCCACGAACTTCGGCGACAGGCCCTTCGTGGGCTCGTCGACCAGCAGGAGCCGCCGCCGCGTGAGCAGGACGCGGCCGATGGCGAGCATCTGCTGCTGCCCGCCGGACAGGGTGCTGGCGAGCTGCCTGCTTCGCTGCTTCAGCTCGGGGAAGAGCGCGTAGACACGCTCGTAGTCGCCGCCGCCTTTCGTTTCCGCGATCCGCAGGTTGTCCCGGACGGTCAGCTTCGCGAACACGTCCCGGTCTTCGGGGACGTAGCCGACGCCGAGCCGGATGATCTTGTGCGCGGGCCAGCCGGTGACCCGTTGGTCCCCGATCCGCACCGTGCCGGTGGCCGGCTGGAGGCCGATCAGCGAGCGCAGCGTGGTGGTCTTGCCGACACCGTTGCGGCCGAGCAGCGCGGTCACTCCCCCGTGCGGCACGGTGAAGCCGATGCCTTGCAGGACGTGCGAACCCTGGATGGTGGCGTGCAGGTCACTGACCTCGACCTCCGCCTCCGCATCGCCATCCGTCTCGCCGTCGCCATCCCGTCTTCTTGCTGTTATCACAATGGCTCTCCCAGGTACGCACCCTGGACGGTTTCGTCGGCCATGACCTCGCCCGGGGTTCCGCGGGCGAGCAGCGTGCCGTGGTGCAGCACCGCGACCTGCTGCGCGAGGCCGAGGATGACCGGCATGTGGTGCTCGACCATGAGAACAGTCCGGCCGTCGGCGTGCAGGTTCCTGATGAGTTCGGTGAGGCCCGGGACGTCCTCGCTGCTGACGCCCGCCATCGGCTCGTCCAGCAGCAGGACCCGCGCGTCGCCGGCCATGAGGATCGCCAGCTCGAGCTTGCGCTTGTCGCCGTGTGACAGCGCACTGGCCGGGCGCGCCGCGACCGCGCTCAGGCCGACCGCCGCGATCGCCGCACGCGCCCTGGCCGACGTGACGTCAGAGTCGCGCGGGCGGTACCACCAGCGTCCGCTGCCGCCGCCGCTGGCCTGCGCCGCCAGCCGGACGTTCTCGGCGGCGGGGAGGGCACCGAGCAGCATGGACGTCTGGAAGGTTCGCCCCAGTCCCAGCCGGGCGCGCCGCGCGGGGGTCAGCCCGGTGATGTCGCGCCCGGCCAGTTCAACGCTGCCCGCGGACGGGCGCAGCAGGCCGCTGAGCAGGTTGAACAACGTGGTCTTGCCGGCGCCGTTCGGGCCGATGATGCCAAGGAACTCACCCTCGCCGACCACCAGGTCCACGTCCCGCAGCACGCTCACGCCGCCCGCGGCGAACCCGAGTCCCGCCGCCTTCAGGGCCGGCTGACCGCCTGTCACGGTCACCCGGCGAAGTTCGCGTCGGACGGCGGAGCGGAGGCCGAGTCCGGCAGGGTCGCCAGGACCGTGGGCGTGAAGTCCGCGGCGCTGGCCTCGGTCAGCTTTACCTGGTACATCGGCTGCAGCATGGCGTGATCCGAGGCGCGGATCTGCTGCTCGCCCTTGGGCGCGAGGAACGTCCAGCCGGACAGCGCGCTGATCATGTCGTTCACGTTCGTCCCCGCGTCCCCGTGCTGGATCGCGTGCACGATCATCTGCGCCGCGACGAAGCCGTCCGGGGTGAACAGGTCGGGCACGCCGTGGTACTTAGCCTTCAGCTGGCTGACGAGGTACTCATTCGCCGCGTTATGCGAACCTTGGTAGAGATACAGCGACAGGTAGTCGAACTTGGCGCCCGCCGCCCCGTAGAACGGGTAGGTGGCGATGTTGGCGAGGCCGGTCACGACCTTGGCGCCGCCGAAGTCCCCCTGCTGGTCGAGTGCCTGCGCCAGCGCCGCGCCCGTGGTGCCCGCCCAGGCCAGGAAGATCAGGCTCGGGTGCAGCGCCTTGACCTGGAGCGCCGTCGGCGTGAAGTCAGTGGTGGTGAGCGGGACGAGGACCGGGGTCACCTTGTCCCCGATCGCGCCGAACACCTTCTGCGCGTCGGTCACGTACGACTCGCCGAAGGCGTAGTCCTGCGCCAGGACGACGATCTTCTGGCCGCTGCCCGAACTCGCCACGAAGGACTTCGCCGCCATCACGTCCTGGTAGGTCTGCCGCCCCGACCGGAACGTGTACTTGTTCGCGCCGGTGACCTGGTCGGCGGCCGCGGGGCCGGAGATGTACAGCACCTGGTTCTGCTCGGCGAGCGGGGCGAGCTCGGTCGCGATGCCGGAGTCGATGGTGCCGCCGATGATCTTGTAGCCGGCGCCGGCCAGGCTCTTAAAGTCCGTCACTGCCGTAGTGGCGCTGTCCGCGTCGTCGTCCCAGGTCACGTCGACGGGGTGGCCGTCGACCTTGCCCGTGCCGCCAGTGGCGTAGTCCAGGCCGATGTTGAATCCCTGCTGGTACTCCTGCGCGTAGGCGGAGTAGATGCCGGTCTTCTCGTAGACCATGCCGACCTTGACCGGCGTGCCGCTGGCGCCGCCGCCCGTGGCGCCGGAACCGCCCGGCGACCCCGACGACGAGGCGCAGGCCGCGACCACGAGGGCCGCCGCCGTGATCCCAGCCGCGCCCGCGAGCGCGCGAATCCTTGCTCTCGAATGCTTGCCGCCCATGTCTCCTCCATGAGATATGAGAGGTGATTCAGGTATTAGGAGGAATGTAGATCGGGCACGGACAGGGCGTCAACGCCGATTTCGGGCACGTTTCGGTCACGGCCCGCCCGGCGAGCCAGCAGGTATCTTCGGTTTCCGTGATTGACCTCATGCGCGGCCGCCGTCCCCGCCGCGGCAAAGCGTTCCGGGTGCTGGTGCTGGGCGGGGCACGGTCGGGCAAATCAGTGACCGCCGAACGGATGCTCGCCGCGCGCGACCACGTCGACTACGTCGCGACCGGCATGGTCCCCGACGACGCCGACCCCGAGTGGGCGGCGCGCGTGAACACGCACCGGCGGCGACGGCCCGCGTACTGGACGACGCTGGAGACGCGGGACCTGGAACCCGTCCTCGCCTCGTCATCGGCCGAGCGACTGGCCACACCGGTCCTCGTGGACTGCCTGTCCACCTGGCTCGCCGGCGTGATGGACGAGACCGGCCTGTGGGAAGAGCGCGCCAGCGCCGGAACTGAGCTGACGTCCCGCGTGGACGGATTGCTGGACGCATGGCGGTCCACGCGACGGCACGTCGTGGCGGTGTCTAACGAAGTCGGCATGGGCGTGGTCCCCGCCACCGCCTCCGGCATCCGCTACCGCGACGAACTGGGCATCCTCAACGCCCGCGTCGCCGCCGAATGCGAGCAGGTCTGGCTCTGCGTGGCCGGCATCGCCCGGCGGATGAAGTGAACTGGACACGCGCCGGCCGGACGGCGCTGAGCCTGTTCACGGTGATCCCGGTCGGCACTTCAGGCGCGCTGGCGGAAGGGGAAGCCGCCCGGGCCGTGCTGTGGATGCCGGGCGTGGGGCTGCTGCTCGGGCTGCTCGGCGGCGGCCTGCTGGCCGGCGTCGGCGCGCTCGGCGGGGCGGGCGGGGATCCCGGGCCGCGGCGTCTGCTGGGCGCGGCGCTGGCGGTCGCACTGCTCGCGCTGCTGACCGGCGGGCTGCACCTCGACGGCCTGGCCGACACGGCGGACGGCCTCGGCAGCCGCCGCCCCGCCGCGGCCGCCCTCGACATCATGCACCGCTCCGACGTGGGGCCGATGGGCGTGGCCGCGCTCGTCCTCGTGCTGCTGATCCAGGTGACCGCCCTGGCCGCGATGCCGGACTCGGCCGCGGCCGGGCTCGCGCTCGTGCTCGCCGCCGTGACCGGGCGGGTGTCGGTCGTGCTCGCGACCGCGTCACCGTCCGCCCGGCCGGGCGGCTTCGGCGCCCTGGTCGCCGGGCAGACCACGGCACGCGGCCGGATGCTCAGCGTGGTCCTGCTGGCGTGCGCCATCGTCGCGGCCGGGATCCCAGCCGCGATCGCCGTCCACGGGACCGGCGCGAGCGGCTGGGAGCTGGTCGTGCGCGGGCTGGTCGCCGCCGCGGCCGGGCTGGCCGCCGGGTCTTTCGCGCAGCGCATGGCGGTACGGCGGCTCGGCGGAGTCACGGGCGACGTGATGGGGGCGGTACTGGAGATCAGCACGGCGGCGGTCCTGGTGGCCTGCGCGCTCATCAGCTGAAATGTCAGTGGCCGAGTTTAGATTCAGGACATGACGAAGCTGTCCGCGCGTGAGCGCGAGTTGTTCCTGTCCGAACCGCACATCGCGGCCTTGTCGGTGGCGGCCGGGCCGGACCGCGGGCCGCTCACCATCCCCATCTGGTACCAGTACCAGCCCGGCGGCGAGGCCTGGATACTCAGCGAGGCCGAGTCACGGAAAGTGGCCCTGATCAAGGCGGCCGGGCGGTTCAGCCTGATGGTCGACCGGCTCGCGCCGACTACCCGGTACGTATCGGTCGAAGGGCCGGTCACGCGCATCGTCCCGGAGACCGACGAGCTGCTGCACGAGATCACCGAACGGTACCTGCCGCCCCCGAAGGCACGCACCTACATCGACATGGCCAAGTCCCAATTCGGCGAGCAGATCGTGATCTACATGCGGCCCCAGCGGTGGCTGACGTCGGACCTGGGCCAGGGCTAGTCGGCGGGCGCCGCGGCGGGTCGCCCACCGTGCCAGGCGTCGCTGACGCGTCAGGACCACAGGAACGCCAGCAGGTCCGCGTTGATCGCCTCGGCCTCGGTGGTCGGCATGCCGTACGGGAATCCCTTGTACGTCTTCAGCGTCCCGTTCTTCAGGAGCCGCGCGGACAGCGGCCCGCAGTCGGCTTAGGTGACGATCTGATCATCGTCTGCCCTGGCGCCACCAGTTATCGATGATGGCGTCCGAGCGTTTCGCGCCGGGGCGGTTGTAACCGTAGAAGGGGCCCGACGGCAGTGCGCGGCAGAACTCGGACCGCCGCCCGGGTGCGCGCGTCAGTCGCGTGACTACGCCGCACGGCCCCGCTGCCAGTCAGGCGACCGAACGCTCCGCCCGAAGCAGGACCGGGCGCCGGGCCTGCCCTGCCGTATCGTGTGAAGTGTGCACGGCTGGCTGTCGCCGGACCTGGGGCACTTGGCCTGTGGGCACGGCGGATTTATGGCGGAGCGGGGCGGACAGGGGCTTGGCGTCACCGGCCCGGCGGGCTGCGCCCTGTTCGGTCGTGGCCGTGAGACCCAGCTCATCACTGACCTAGTGGCGGGCGCGAGCCAGCAGGGCGGCGCGCTGGTGGTGCGCGGTGAGGCCGGCATCGGCAAGTCCGCGCTGCGCGGCGCCGAACTCGCCATCGACCTGGGACGCCAGGACCTGGTCAGCCGGCTGCTCGGCCAGGCCGATCCGGCCGAGCTGTCAGCGCTCGATCTCGCATGGTGGGCCTGGATCCGGGAAATGTCCGGGCCCGGGCCGCCGGGCGACCCCGCCCAGGCGCCCGACGGCGGCGCCGATCCCGGGGCGATGCGGCTACTCGGTAACGCGGCGGCCACCGTCTGGGCCTTCGACGTATCCGAGCCCTATGTGACGGCGGCCGCCGAGGGACTGCGCACGCAAGGCAAGCTGGCCGTGCTGGCGCAGGTGCTCGTGCTGCGCGCGTGGGCCGAGATCCATCTGGGCCGCTGGGATCTCGCCCGGGCCGACGCGCATGAGGCAGCCAGCCTCGCGGCTGAAAGCGCGCAGCCCGTCTGGGCGGGCGGCGCTCAGGCCGGGGAATCATTGCTGTCCGGGCTGCGCCGGCAGCGACGCGTCGCGGAGTCGCGCACGCCCTTGCGCGCCGCGCGCGACGCCTTCGACATCCTCGTCACCTCACGAGCGCAGCTCTCGACCGTCCTCAGCGCCCCGGGACGCGGGCGATGAACGCCGCCGACGCCATCCGGAGCCGGATCGGGGCGGCCATCTTCGAGCTGGTCGCCGGCCCGAAAGGCCCGGCACGCCGCGAACGGATCAGCGAGCCAGGCGGCGAGCGCTGGTTCGCGGAGGACCGCCCCATCCGACGTGTCCACGGCGACTCCTCGATGTTCGTCGGCGGCATCCGCGCGCTGCTGCTCCAGTCCCTGCATCCACTCGCCATGGCCGCCGTCGCCGAGCACTCCGGTTACCGCGGCGACCCGTTGGGCCGGCTGCAGCGGACCAGTCATTTTCTCGGTGTCACGACGTTCGGGACGGAGGCCGACGCGCGAGCGGCCATCAAGAAGGTCACGGCCATCCACAAGCACGTCACCGGCACCGCGCCCGACGGCCGGCCCTATGCCGCGTCCGATCCAGTCCTGCTCGAATGGGTTCACATCGCCGAGGTGGACAGCTTTCTGCGCGCCCATGCGGCGTTCGGAGCCCACCCCCTGGACCAGCGTGAACGCGACGGGTACGTACAGGACATGGCGCGGATCGCGGTCGAGCTAGGCGTCCCGGACCCGCCGCGCACCCAAGCCCAATTGGCCGAACGCATCGTGGCTTACCGCCCTCAACTCGCGTCTACTCCCGCCGCGAGAGAAACGGCCCGGTTCCTGCTCCTCAACCCGCCCCTGCCGCTCGCCATGCGGGCACCGTACGGCGTCCTGGCCGGCGCCGCGGTTTCGCTGCTCCCCCGCTGGGCCCGCAGGCCGCTGCTGCTGCCCACGTTCCCCCTGACCGAGGCGGCCATCGTCCGCCCCGCCGGGTACGCCATCGTGCGGGCACTCCGCTGGGCTACGTCGCCGCCGACGCCCCCGCGAGCATAGCCGTGACGGTCACGGCGGCGGCGGTGACCGTCCGGCACAAGCGAACGGCCCGGAACACATCTCCCGGTTCTGGCGGGTGCCCGGCACCGAGAGATGGCCGGTGCTCAAGCCGGCCCGCGTAGCTCAGCGGCCCGCCGAGCCGGATCCCGAGGGCGCCGGCGAAAGCGGCCTCGCACCAGCCGGCGTTCGGGCTCGGGTGATGAGAGCCGTGCGCAAGCGCGGTCCGCCAGGTCGCCGCCGGACGGCCGCCGACCACGGGGGCACAGGCGGCGGCGAGCAGGGCGGTCAGCCGCGCCGGTCCCCAGTTCGCGACATCGTCGAGCCGGGCCGACGCCCAGCCGAACCGCTCGTAGCGGGGAGAATGATGGCCCACCATCGCGTCCATGGTGTTGACCGCCCGGTATCCGGTCAGCCCCGCCGGGCCCGCGAGCGCGCCCCACAGCAACGGCGCGACGATCGCGTCACTGGTGTTCTCCGCGACAGACTCGACGACGGCACGGGAAATGGCGGGGATGTCGAGGCCCGACGGGTCACGGCCGCAGAGGTTCGGCAGCGAAGCGCGAGCGCCGTGCAGGTCGCCGGTTTCCAGGGCGCGGCCGATCCGGCTCGCTTCGGCGCACAGTGACCGGGCCCCGGTGACCGCCCAGGTCGCCGTGGCGGTGACCGCGCCGGCGGCGGCCGGCGCGCGGCACACTCGCGAGACGGCTAGCGCCGGGACGACCGCCAGTGCCACGCCGGACACGGTGAACGCCATGCCGCGCGGCCGCCGGTCCGCGTAGATCGCACGCTCGAGCGCGGTCATGACCCGGCCGAACACGGCGACCGGATGCCCGCGCCGCGGGTCACCGAGCAGCGCGTCCGCGAGCACGCCGCCGGCGAGCCCCGCGGCGGGCGGCCAGTTCGTTGTCACATCGTCACCCGCACGAACGGCATCCCCGCGGCCGGCCCGTTCTCGATGAGGCGCAAGAGCGCGTCCGTGTCCAGGTGCTCCTCGATCGCGTCGGCGAGCGTGTCGAACTGGGCTTCCCGCCCCGCCGCGAAGCACGTGTCCGGCGCCGGAACGAAGTCCCGGCCGGCGAGCCCCGCCATCCGCGCGAGGTACGCTCGCCGGAATTCGTCGTTCTCGAAGATCCCGTGCCACAGCGTGCCGCTGACCGCGCCCGCCTCGCAGCCGTCCAGCACGTCCGCGGCGTCCGTCCCCCCGCCAGCTCCGCCGCCGGCGGGCCGGCGGGTGAACCACGGCGAGCCGCCGTGCACCGTGACGGCGCCATGGTGGATCTCGTATCCGGACACGGGCAGGTCGCCGCAGAACCCCGACGGCCGGCCGAGCGTCTTCGCCGACGCGAACCGCGTCTCCACCGGAAGCAGCCCGAGCCCGGGCACCGGCTCCGCCGAACCGGGGCCGGCCGCCGATTCGGGCACCGGCGCGGACTCCACCCCGTTGTCGTAAATGGACTCACCGAGCATCTGGTAGCCGCCGCAAATGCCAAGCAGCGGCCGCCCATCCGCCGCCCGGTCGCGAAGCGCCGCTTCCAGGCCCTGGGCCCGTAGCCAGGCTAGGTCAGCGACGGTCGCCCGGGTTCCGGGGAGCACCACGAGGTCCGCCTCACGGACGGCGGCGGCATCGTCAGCGAAGCGAACCGCCACGCCTGGTTCCAGGGCGAGGGCGTCAATGTCGGTGAAGTTCGAGATTCGCGGAAACTGGATGACCGCGACCCGCAGGAGCGGGGCGGTAGTGCGGGTCCAGGGATCGTGATGGGAGATTGAAGCCGCGTCCTCGGTGTCGATGCGCACCCCGGGAATGTGGGGTAGCACACCGAGCAGCGGGCGCCCGGTGAGCGCGGTCAGGCGGTCCAGCGCGGGGGTGAGCAAGGTGGCGTCGCCGCGGAACTTGTTGATGACGAAGCCGCTGATGTGCGCCTGGTCGGTCGCGTCGAGGAGTGCGAGCGTGCCGAGCAGCGACGCGAAGACGCCGCCCTTGTCGATGTCGCCGACCACAATGACCGGGATGCCGCGCGCGGTCGCGAGGCCCATGTTGACGAAGTCGCGGTGCCGGAGGTTGATCTCGGCCGGTGATCCGGCGCCCTCGCAGATCACGGCGTCGAACCTCGTGTGGAGGTCGTCGTACGCGGCGAGGACGACTTCCCGCAGGTAGTCGCGCCCGCCACGCCAGTAACTCGCGGCACTCGCCTCCCCGGCCGGACGCCCGAGCACCACGAGGTGACTGCGCGTGTCGCCGCCGGGCTTGAGCAGGACGGGGTTCATCGCGGCCTCGGCCGGAACGCCCGCCGCGGCGGCCTGCATCGCCTGTGCCCGCCCGATCTCCGCGCCGTCGGCCGCGACGGCCGAGTTGTTGGACATGTTCTGGGCCTTGAACGGCGCGACCTTGACGCCGCTACGGGCCAGCCAACGGCAGATCCCCGCGGTCAGCACGGACTTGCCGGCGTCCGACGCCGTCCCCGCCACGAGCAATTTTCCTGAACGAACCGGGCTCACTCCTCAGCTCAGCACCAGTGGTCCCGTGGCGTAAGGTACCGCGATTCCAGGTCGGTGACGCAACCGCCCCGGGACCAGCCGGTGCTGGTGTCAGGTGATGGAGCCAGCCGGCGGGATGGTGCCGGGGCCCGTCGTGGAACAGGCGAGGCGGGCGGACGTGTCGCCGGGGGCGGCGAGTTTCGGGAGCTTGGGGAACGTGGGGTGCCCCGCGGCCAGCGCCGACAGGTCGAGGAAATCCGTGAGGTCGTTGGCGTTGGCGTCGCGGTAGGTGAGCGCCGGCAGGTTCCACTTCCGCTCGGCGAACGCGAGGACCGACGTCTGGTCGTAGACCATGTGGCTGACGTAGTCCTGCTTCGCGTACGGGGACACGACCACCGACGGAACGCGGAAACCGTACCGCGCGAAGCCCTCGTAGCTCTCCTCCCCCGGCTGGACGACCGGGGGAATGCCGTCCGGCGGGATGGCGGCCGGCGGCGGCACGTGGTCGAAGTAGCCGCCGTGCTCGTCGTACATGAGGAGGAGGATCGTCTTCTCCCACAGCGGCGACGCGCCGAGCGCCTGCACGACCTGGGCCAGCAGCGCCTCCCCCACCACGATATTCTGCGGATTCTCCTGCGACTGGGTGTCGTAGTCAGGGTCGATGATCGAGAACGACGGCAGGGTCCCGTTGGCGGCGTCCGTAAAGAAGTTGTCGAGGTCCGTGTGGTGCAGGGCCTCCGGGATCGCGTCGTTGGCCAGGAACAGCTCGGGAGTGGCGCCCGTGGGGTAGCTGGCGACGTAGTTCTCCCAGCTGATCCCATGGTTGTCGAGGAGGTTGAAGATGGTGCCGTTCAGCGCGGGCACCGGGATCAGCAGCTCGGAAAGGCCGCCGTCGTCGGTCATCCCGGCGGAGGTGCCGGCGATCAGGTACCGGCGGTTCGGGTCGGTCTGCCCGAGCAGGGAGCAGAACCAGCGGTCACCGATCGGGAACGTGCTCGCGAGGCCGTAGGTGAACGGCAGGTCGTCGCCGGTCCAGTACCCCATGGCGACGCCGCCGACGGCGGTACTGTCGGTGATGCTGATCGGCGCGCGGACGAAGCCGTCGTTCTTGCCGTTGTCGTAGGCGACGTGGCTGGCCAGCCACTCCTGGCTCGGCGTACCGGACAGCTGGCACGTGGTCGGCATGCGGAAGGCGTGCTGGAGCTGCCCGTTGGCGTACGGGTTCGTCGCGGTCGGCAGGCCCTTGCCGTTCAGCGTGAAGCCGTCGCCGCGGCCGAGCATGCCGAAGAAGTTGTCGAACGAGTGGTTCTCCAGCATCAGGACGACGATGTGCTCAACGCCGGGCAGCGTGTCGGTGCCCGGCGCCAGGTGCGGGAACGGAAGCGAGCCGGGGGTGCGCAGCGTGTCGCGGCCGAGGACCCGGAGGGCTTCCGATTGCGCCGCCGCGGTGAACACGGGCTTGGCCAGCGGGGCGGCGCCGGCCGACTGGCCGGCGGAACTGGCGCCAGTCGCGGTCGTCGCGGCCTGGGCCTCACCGCTGCTCAGGAGGCCGGGCACCACAAGGCCGGCCGCCACCGCGTAGGCCGAATGGGCGATGAATCGTCTTCTGCTAAACGGGTTGTCGTTATCCATGACACGAACCTCCCCGGGCTGAGATTGACTCCGCACCGAGCGTGACACGAACAGGTACGGCTTCAGGAGCACTTCTCCGAACAGTCTGCGGCACGCAGATGAACATCAACGACATATTCCGAACGCTGGCTGCCGCCGAGGTTACGTGACCGGTATTTCCCGGCCTTTCTCGTACTTGCGGATGACCGTGCCGCGCCCGTCGGCGAGGAGCACGAGAACCTGCGCCGGACCGCTCATGCTGAGGAACCTCGCCTCGTCGAGGGCCTCGGTCAGGCCCTTCAGGGTGTAGGGATACATGCGGGTGACCTCAGTGGCCCCCGCCTCGGCATCCCGGACCACGTAAGCCCGGCTTCCCGTGGGCAACGACGATCGCCTCCCCCGCGATCAACCGCGACCCGTCCCAGTGATCACGTTAGCAACGCCAGCCCCCCGCGTCGCCCCGCCCCGGCCCTGCGAGTCACCCACCACCGGCCGCGGGTCACCCCACCACCGGCCCGAATACGCATTCAAGCTCGCCGACTAGCGTGCGCGAATGCGCATTCGCGCACGCTATAGCGGGATCGTTTGCGCATTCGGGCACGTTGGACCGCGGGATCGTTTGCGCATTCGGGCACGTTGGACCGCGGGATCGTTTGCGCATTCGGGCAGGTGAAGAGGCGGTCCTTAGTCCAGGCCGACCACCGTCCAGGTCTCGGGCGGGCCGGCCGGCGTGATGGCGAGGAGGACGCGGTCGTCGGCGATCAGCGCGGCGGCGAGTTCCTCGTCGGAGCCGCCCGCACGTCCGTGCTTCTCGCGGATGGCGCGGAATCGGCCCAGTTCGGGCTTGACGTCCTCGCGGATCTCGACGGTTCCGGTGAGTTCGGCGTAGCGGTGGCCGGTGGCGTCGTCGATGAGCAGCTCGACGCGCGGGTCGCGACTGAAGATCTTGTACTTGACGCGCGGACGGGTCGTGGAGACATAGAACTTCTCGCCATCCCAGAGGAACCAGTTGGGGCTCAGGTGGGGCCGACCGTCCTTGCGAATCCCGGCGACGACGACGTTACGCGGCTCGGCGAGGAACGCTTCAAGCGCAGAGGATGCCATGGCAGCACCATAACCCGCGCCGCAAGTTTCCTAGTAAAAAAACCTGAAAACTTGACATTGCAGTCGGGGCAACAGAGTGTGGGAGAGTGCGGCAAGCGGAGCACTAAGCGACGTGAAAGGGAATCACCATGACTCAGCTGGACGAACGCACCGCGGCAGGGGACGTCGGGTACCAGCACATCAGCGAGTACCACCACATCGGCGTGCGACAGGTCGGCGGCCTCATCGGGGCCGAGGTGTCGGGCATACGAGCCGACGGCGACGCCGACCCGGCCGCCTTCGCCGAACTCCGCGCCGCGCTCCTCAAGCACAAGGTCGTCTACCTCCGTGACCAGCAGGGCGTCACCGACGCGGACCAGCTCGCGTTCGCGGAGCTGTTCGGCCCGGCAACCAAGCCGCACCCGACGGTCTACGGCGATGGGGTGGCCGTCTACCCCGTCGACTCGGCCTACTCCAAGGCCAACAGCTGGCACACCGACGTCACGTTCGTCGACCGCATTCCCGCCATCAGCATCCTGCGCGCCATCTCCCTGCCGCCCTACGGAGGCACGACGATGTGGGCGAACACCGCGGCGGCCTACGCCAACCTGCACCCCGCGCTGAAGGCCCTGGTCGGGAACCTGCGCGCCATCCACTCCAACCTGTACGACTACGCCCGCGAGCGTCCCGAGCCCGAGCTCGACGAGAAGCGCCAGTCGTTCCGGGAGGAGTTCGCCCACCTGGAATTCGTGACCGAGCATCCGGTCGTGCGCATCCACCCCGAGACGGGCGAGCCGGCCCTCGTCCTCGGGCATTTCGTGCGCTCCTTCGCCGGGCTGAGCTCCCGCGACTCCGCCGACCTGTTCAACCTGCTGCAGCGGCACGTGACCCGGCCCGAGAACACCGTCCGCTGGACCTGGCGCGACGGCGACATCGCCATCTGGGACAACCGTGCCACGCAGCATTACGCGGTCGCCGACTACGACGACCACCCGCGGCTCCTGCACCGGATCACCGTGTCCGGCCCCGTTCCGGTCGGCATCAACGGCGACACGTCGGTCCTGCGCAAGGGCGACGCGTCCCACTACTCCGCGCTCATCGCCGCTTCGTGAGGCACGGGAAGCTAGCGCCGTCACCTGGGACGTGAGGCTGGCGAAGTTTCGATCCGGCGGCCGAGCAGGCGCATCAGGGCGCCGGCGTCTGGTTACCCCAGCCGGTGACCGCGTCCCTGCCCGGCCGCGCCGGGTATCCGGTGACCGTTGCGGACCCGACGGTCATCGTTCGAGGCGGCGCCTGCACAGGCAGAACTCGTTGCCTTCGGGATCGGCGAGGACGTGCCAGGACGCCGCCGCGGGCTGGCCGATGTCGACGAGTTCGGCCCCGGCGGCCAGGAGGCGCTCAAGTTCGGCGTCTTGATCGCGGTCGGTGGGATTGACGTCGATGTGCAGCCGGGCGTGCCCGTTCTTCGGCTCGTCGCTGTGGATGAGGATGATGGTCGGCTGCGGGCCGCCGAACCCTTCGCGAGGGCTGACACGGCATGCCATTGACGAAACCTACTCTCCGCATCGGACCTGCCGGGGGCGACCGCAGGCGGATTTCAGGGCTTCCCGCAACGCGAACAGGCTCGCGACCGTATCAGGCGAGGCGAGCGGGGGGCGAATTGTTTTCAGGCCCTCGCCTGGCCAGGATGCCGCCTGTGGCACCTGCGGCCCCGTGCGCCGCGACAGGCTGGTCCGGACGTGGCACGTCCGCAGCGAAGTCGGGTAACCCAAGGTTCATCACGCGCGAGCTGATCCGTGACGTGGCGATTGTTGCGATCTACGTCAGCTGACTGATGTCTTGCGGTGCAAGTTGCATGAATATTTGTCGTGCAACCGGCGCTACGGCGTCGGCCCTCAGACTCCCGCGTGGTCAGCGAACACCAGGCACGTACAACCTGTAACCGCACGCCCCCGGCCACGCGGGCCATTCATCACCGCCTTCTCGCTGTTTCGTCCGCCGCGCGTCCAACGCGCGGCGGACGCGGGCTGGGCTGGAGCTCAGCACCGCCCGCATCCGGCGGTGTGGTCAATCGCTCCATAGAACTGTCACACGACCTCGCCACTTCTGAAACACGAGTCGCGTCAGTTGCAATTTAGCAATGGCCGTACGATGTCAGCTACCCAAATAAATTCTCGCTGGTCATCCGAATGTGTACTATAACCACCCAAACGCTTTCCAGTTTTAAGATAATTTGACCATCACCGGTTGACATGTGGTGTTTATAAGCATAGGCTTACAAACATTATCTGCATCCTGGTAGCGCCGCACATCGGGGAAATATTCGGCGCTTTGGGTACCAATGCCACGCTAGCCGGACAGCGGGGCTAACCCGGGACCGTCGATCTTTGCGCCAAGCGCCATAACCACGGATGCCGACCAAGCGGGGAAGGGGAACACGCATGCGAAACACTCCGGGAGAGTCCACCTCTACTGCTAGCACGGCGTCAGCCGCGCTGACGTGGCCGCTCGTGCAGTCGGGAAACACAGGCGAGCAAGTTTACGCAGTTCAGTACCTGCTCAACCAGCAGATTGGTGCGGGCTTGGTGATCGACGGCATTTTCGGCCCCAAGACCAAGGCCGCTGTCGAGGCCTTCCAGAAGAAAGAAACGCTGCCCATAGACGGGATAGTAGGCCCGCAGACGTGGCCGAAGCTAATTGTAACTGTCCAGTCGGGCAGCAAAGGACAAGCGGTATCGGCAGTCCAGCACAACCTGAGATACTCGTACGGCTTCACAACGCTCGCGGTCGACGGCATTTTCGGTCCCAAGACTGAGGCGGCCGTGAAGTCCTTCCAAACAAAGTACAAGGTGACATCGGACGGCATAGTCGGGATCAACACCTGGAACGCTCTGATCGTCCACGAGAAGTAACCGGGACAGACGTAGCCGCCTCACGTCGTGGCACGCAACAACGATCGTGAGGCGGCCGCCTAGTGGCTGACCACGACGTGCTGGGTCTGCCCGGCGGCGGGGCGTCGCCGCTACATTGATGAATATCGTTACGTTCCAACTACGTCAGTTGACCGATGTCTCCGTATGCAACTTGCAGCAGCATTTGTCATGCAATCGGCAACGGGCAGCTCGGCTACCTGCCCGCGCCTTTTCCTCAGGGCAGTCGCGCAGAGCAGCCGCACTCTGCGCGACTGCCCGGCCCAATCGGCCGCGACTGTTTAGCCGGGCTGCGGCGGCACGGCCGGAGCAGGCATTATGCTCGGCGCGTGGACATCCAGTCGCTAGGTTTCCGCACAGACCTGACCATCCGCGCCCTAGAGGGCAGCGTGGTCGAGGACCGTGGCGATCATGTCGTCATCCGCACCCCGCGCAACCCGACGTTCTGGTGGGGAAACTTCCTGCTCATCCCGGAGCTGAAGGTCGGCCAGGCCGCTGGCTGGCTCGAGCGGTTCGCCGCCGAGTTCCCCGGCGCCGGGCACACCGCCATCGGCGTGGACGAGACTCGCTCCGCGGCGATAGACCCGGCGGAACTGATGGCCGCGGGCCTGGAATTCAGCTCCAACACCGTGCTGACCGCCGGTGAGCTCAACCCGCCCCCACGGCCGAACACCGAGGCCGTCTGCCGGGCGCTGGACGGTGACGACGACTGGCGGCAGGCGTGGCGGCTGCGCGAAGCGGTCAGCGAGGGCATGCCCGGCAGCGAGCCCGAGTTCCTGCGGGCCAAGCTGAACGCGGAGCGGGCCATGATCGAGAAGGGCCACGGGTCCTGGTTCGGCGCTTTCCTGGACGGGGAACTGGCGGCGCAACTCGGTCTGGTGTCCGACCCCGCCACCGGCCTCGCCCGCTACCAGAGCGTGGAAACGCACCCCGACACGCGGCGGCGTGGCCTGGCCGGCACGCTCGTCTGGCACGCCGGCCAGGCCGCCCTGGCCACCGGCCAAGTGAAGACACTGGTCATCGTGGCCGAGTCGGCGGCGGACGCGATCCGCATCTACCGCTCGGCCGGCTTTGCCGAGACGCAGGACCAGCTCAGCTTCACCGGCCAGCCCGCCGACTGATCCGCCCGCGCCGGCTGCCGATAATCCGCCATCACGTTCCCGGTCCTCCCCCTGGTCGCCCGCTTCGGCCGCCGGGTGGCCGAGTTGTCAGTCCGAACCAGGTTCTAGGCAGAACTCATTGCCCTCCGGATCGGCGAGGACGACCCACCCCGCGTCGGCGGGCTGCCCGCCAACCACGGTCGCGCCGAGGCCCACGAGCCGAGTGACCTCGGATGCCTGATCGCCGTTCGGGATCAGGTCGAGATGTACTCGGTTCTTAATCAGTTTGCGTTCAGGAACCGTCGTGAAATAGAGCCTGGGCACGCCCGGCCCCGGCACGACCACGGCGTATTCGACGTGGCCAGGCGTGCCGTCTTGCTCGGCCGCCGTCCCGCCGGTCGCGGCCGCCCAGAACATTGCCTGGGACCTGGCGTCGACGCAGTCGAATGTGATGTTGAGAATGATGGATTTCATGGCGTTGCTCCGCTTTCGTCGCGAGCGTCGTCCGCCGGGGAAGTCAGGGGTAAAGAGGCCCGGCCGAGGGCGCGGATGCTGCGGCTGACATGGACCGCACCTCCCTCCGTAAACCGTGGGAAACCGACTTCGGGACTAGCCTCACATACAGGGCGGCCAATCACAACCTAATAACGGACGCAATATGACTACACGGTCCTTCATCCGGTGATCTACAACCCCTTCTGGGGCCGCCGGCACAGCGGGCTCAATAGCGCTTTTGAGTCCGTAACACAGCCGGCCCGTATACGCAATCGGACACGCCATAGCGGGCTCGATTGCGTAATTGGGCCGGCTGGAGGGCCGGGCGGGGAAACGCGGGAGGGTCGGGTGGGGTACGCGGGAAGATTGGGGCGGGATATGCCGGATGGCCGGGTGCGCGCCCGCGTAGGCGCAGGTCACGGGATCACGGGAAGATCAACTCGACACGCCGGAAAACACTTAGATTGCCTGCGGGAACGTGGCGGAGACGCAGCGATTCACGATCTCGGGAGCATAACGAACGCAGGGTAATGAGGAAATTACTGAAAGTAGTTTGATGCTGCCGACCATGGGCAAAGAACCAGGTCATGGCGTAATCAACGGAATAGGAGGTACGCCGGCCAAGATCGCGAACCCAAAGGGAAATGCGCACTATGTCCAGAAAGTACCGTTTTCTGCATAACGAAAACGGCAGCATCGGGACATCGGATCACGCAGAGTACCAGGCATATGCAGGTTTCGTGCAATTCTTGCGTATTTACGGCTAGGCGTTTACGCTGCCGTTTTGTCAGGCGCTCCGAATGCGGACCCGCTGTGCCTCATTGCACACGGCGGGGAGAAGCGTTCCAAGTGAGCGCGCACTACTCGGGAAGGAGCCCTTTGGGCGTCCCAGGTAATTCATCTAAACGATCTCACAGAAGTCTCGCGCACCGGATTCCGGTTGCCGCGCCCGCGCTTATCGGCGCGGCCGCCGCGTTCGCCCTTGCGGGCGGGGTGGCGACGCCGGCCATGGCGTCGGTTTCGGGGGCGGAGACTCACGCGCAGGCGACTGCGCACCCCGTGGCGGCTCCCGCCGCCGCCCGCCTGCTGTCGGCCGCCAAGTCGACGGCACTGCAACTCCCGGCGGCCGCGCAGACCCGGGCCGCGAAACAGTCTCCGGCGACGGCGGCGAAGTACACCGTCAAGTCAGGTGACACCCTCAGCTCCATCGCGGAGCACTTCTACCAGAGCACCTCCTACTGGCCGGTGCTCTACTGGGCCAACCACGGCCAGATCCGGTACGCGAACGACATCGCGGCGGGGCAGGTCCTGACCGTTCCGGTCAAGCCCGCCAAGATCCCCGGCGCGCCGTCCGAACTCGCACCCGCACCGGCCCCGGTCGTCACGGACTCCCCGGCCGTACCGGCCGAGACGGAGCAATCCGCGCCCGCGCAGGAAGCACCCGCGCAGGCGGCGCCAGTGGATTACGCGGACACCTCGACTGGAGGCGGCAGTTCCTTCCAGCAGTGCGTGATCAGCCGCGAGTCCGGAGGCAACAGCCAGGTCGTGAGCTCGGGAGGCTACTACGGCCTCTACCAGTTCAGCCCATCGACCTGGGCCGAGTACGGCGGTGACCCCGCCGACTTCGGCAACGCGAGCGTGACCGAGCAGAACCAGGTGTTCAACAACGCCATGTCGTCAGGCGGCGAGTCCAACTGGTCGTCCTACGACGGCTGCTGACCTTGCCGGTCACTGACCCAATCGGTCCCGCTATATCCCTTCACGGGCGGCTAGCAGCCCTCAAGCGCTAGCGATCCCCTCCCCGCACAGGCGGGCCAGCGGCTCATGGCCGCTGGCCCGCCTCCGGCGGCGGGTGCCTTACGAGCCGGAGCTGAAGGCGGCGTCGAACGAGGCCTCGGGCGGCGAGAAGTCGAACTGGCGCAGGAACTCCAGGGCCTGCGGCGCGCCGGTCAGGCGGTCCATCCCCGCGTCTTCCCACTCCACCGAGATCGGCCCGGAGTAGCCGATCGAGTTCAGCATCCGGAACACGTCTTCCCACGGCACATTCCCGCGCCCGGTGGACACGAAGTCCCAGCCGCGCCGCGGATCGCCCCACGGCAGGTGTGAGCCCAGCCGCCCGTTGCGCCCGTCGAGCCGCTTGCGGGACTCCTTGCAGTCCACGTGGTAGATCCGGTCCCGGAACTCCCCGAGGAAGCCGACCGGGTCCAGGTCCTGCCACACGAAGTGCGACGGGTCGAAGTTCAGCCCGAACGTCATGCGGCTGTCCACGGCCTCGATCGCCCGCTTCGCCGTCCAGAAGTCGTAGGCGATCTCGCTCGGGTGCACCTCGTGCGCGAACCGCACCCCCTCGGCGTCGAAGACGTCCAGGATCGGGTTCCAGCGCTCCGCGAAGTCCGCGTACCCGCGCTCGATCATCGACTCCGGCACCGGCGGGAACATGGCGACCGTGTGCCAGATCGACGACCAGGTGAACCCGATCACCGTCCGCACACCGAACGCCGCCGCCGCCCGCGCCGTGTCCTTGATCTCGGCCGCCGCCCGCTGCCGAACCCCTTCCGGCTCGCCGTCGCCCCAAATGCGGGCGGGGAGGATGCCCTGGTGGCGCTCGTCGATCGGGTGGTCGCACACGGCCTGCCCGGTCAGGTGGCAGGAAATCGCCCAGCACTTCAGGCCGTACTTTTCCAGCAGCGCGTGTCGGCCCGCCAGGTAGCCGTCTTCGGAAAGCGCGCGGTCGACCTCGAAATGGTCGCCCCAGCACGCGATCTCGAGCCCGTCGTAACCCCACGAGCTCGCCAGGCGGCACACCTCCTCGAACGGCAGGTCCGCCCACTGGCCCGTGAAGAGGGTGAAGGGTCTGCTCATTAACTCGCGCTCCTTTGCACGGCATCGAGTACGCGTTGAACTTCCAGCCCGTCCCGGAACGACGGCCGCGGCTGCGACCCTTCCGCGAGCGCGGTCAGCAGGTCGAAGGCCTGGTGGGTGAAAGTGTGCTCCCACCCCAGGACGTGGCCCGGTGGCCACCAGGCGGAGATGTAGGGATGTCCCGGCTCGGTGACCAGAATTCGGCGGAAACCAGCCGAGTCACCTTCGTCGTGAAGGGAAAAGAATTCCAGCTCGTTCAGGCGTTCCAGGTCGAACGCCAGGCTGCCCTCGCTGCCGTTGATCTCCAGGCGCAGGCCGTTCTTGCGGCCCGTCGCGAACCGGCTGACCTCGAACGACGCCAGGGCGCCGTCGCCGAGCCGCCCGGTGAACAGCGCCGCGTCGTCCACGGTGACGGTGCCGGTGCCGGTCCCGTCGGCGAACGGCCGCTCGCGGACGAACGTCGCAGTCCGCGCCGACACGTCCGTGACCGCGGAACCGGTCAGATAGTGGGCGAGGTCGACGATGTGCGCGCCGAGGTCGCCGAGCGCACCGGAGCCGGCGCGCTCGGCCTGCATGCGCCAGGTCATCGGCGCCGACGGGTCGACGAGCCAGTCCTGCAGGTAGACGGCGCGGAAGTGCCTGATCGTGCCGATCCGGCCGTCGCTGATGAACTGACGGGCCAGGGCGACGGCCGGGACGCGACGGTAGTTGAAGCCGACCATCGCGCGGGCGCCGCCCGCGTAGGCCGCGTCGGCGGCGGCCACCATCGCCTCCGCCTCCGCCGTCGTGTTGGCGAGCGGCTTCTCGCACAGCACGTGCTTGCCGGCCTCGAGCGCGGCGATCGCGATCGGGGCGTGGACGTCGCCGGGGGCGGAGATGTCGATCAGCTGGATGTCGTCGCGGGCGATGAGCGCGCGCCAGTCGGTCTCGGCCGACTCCCAGCCGAGCTGGTCCGCGGCGGCGGTCGCGGCCGCCTTGTCCCGGCCGCAGATCGCGGCGAGCCGCGGTTTCAGCGGCACGCCGGGGAACGCCCGCGCGACCGTGTGCCAGGCGTGGGAGTGGGCCCGGCCCATGAAGGCGTAGCCCACCATCCCGATGCCTATCTCAGGTGACTTTTCCGGTGACTGCTCAGATGTCTGCGGCATATGGATCCCATTCTGGGGCCAGCGGGGCGGGCCTGTCGAAGGGTGTTTCGATGGTTTCGAAGTTCGCCGTCACCGCCGAGCGCTCCGCGGCGGCCATCACCTCGAGCACATGCAGGGCCATCTCGCCGGACGCCCGGTGCGGTTCACCCTTCCTGATCGCCCGAACCATGTCGACCACGCCGCTGCCCCGCCCGGCCGTGGCGCCCTCGGACGGGATCGCGGTCCACTCCTTCTCACCCGCGCGCCGGATCTGGAGCTCGCCGTCGAAACGGTTCGGGTCGGGGACGGCGAGCGTCGCCTCGCTGCCGGTGACCTCGACGAACCCGTTCCTGGACATCGGCGAGTCCCAGCTGAACAGCAGCTGGGCGGCCTCGCCGGCCGCGTAGTCGACCAGCGCGGCGACGTGGGTGGGCACCTCCACGGTGAATTCGGCACCCGCGCGCGGCCCGGCGCCGATCGTCCGGGTATCGCTCGGCCGGCGGCCGAGGGCCGCCACCCGGCGGGCCGGGCCGAACAAGGTCGCCAGCATCGAGAAGTAGTACGGGCCGAGGTCGAACAGCGGGCCCGCGCCCGTCGCGAACAGGAACTCCGGATCGGGGTGCCATGTCTGCGGGCCCGGCCCCTGGAGCAGGGTCAGCGCGCTGATCGGCTCGCCGATCCCGCCGGCGTCGATGAGCCGACGCGACGACTGGATGCCGGCGCCCAGCACCGTGTCGGGCGCGCAGCCGACGCGCACGCCGTTGCGCGCTGCCTGGTCGAGCAGCGCCCGGCCGGCCGCCACGTTGAGCGTCAGCGGCTTCTCGTTCCACACGTGCTTGCCGGCCCCGATCGCCGCGGTCGCGATCTCCGCGTGCGCGGCCGGGATCGTGATGTTGACGACGAGATCCACATCGGGGTGCGCCAGGGCCTGCTCGACCGAGCCGTGGCCGGGGATGTCGTAGGCGTTGGCCTGCGCCTTGGCCCGCTCCAGGTCGAGGTCGGCGCAGAACAGGACCTTGACGTCGGGGAACTTCGTCAGGTTGGTCAGGTACTGGTTGCTGATGTTTCCGCAGCCGACGATCGCTATCCCAAACGTGCCCTGGCTCATGCGCGCTCGCCCACCGGCTCGGCCAGCCCCTGCTCGACGAGCCAGGCGAGGCTCTCCCGGACCGCGGTCGTCATGTCGGTGGCGCAGCGGTCGAGCTCGACCACGTGCCACTCCGCCGCCGGGGCGGCGGCGATGATGGCCGCGTTCGGCATCCGGCCCTGGCCGACCGCGACCATGTCGTCCTTGTGCGTGATCGGGCCGTCCTTGACGTGCAGGTAGCGGACCCGGTCCCCGAGCCGCCGCAGCAGCGCGGGAACGTCCTGACCGCCGACGGCCGCCCAGTACGTGTCGACCTCGAGGATGACCGCGGGGTCGAGCGCGTCGGCGAGGACCTCCAGGCCGGTCGTCCCACCGATGTTCGCCTCAAGCTCGAACCAGTGGTTGTGGTAGCCCAACCGCAGCCCGAGGTCCGCGGCCTTCGCGGCGCTCTCGTTGATGTCGCGGGCGAGGGTCTCGATCGAGTCCTTGTCGGCCCACCGCTCCGGGTCCGTCCACGGCACGATGACCGTGTCGGCGCCGACGGTGCGCGCGCCGCTGAAGAAGACCCCGGCCTCCTCGCCGAGGGCACGGGCGTGCACCGAGGTCACGGCGAGACCGGCCGCGTCGAGGTCGGCACGCTGCTGTTCCGGGTCGGTCTTCACGTCGTACGGCTCGACGGCGCCGTAGCCGAAGCTCCGGACCGCGCGGAGCACCTCGGGGCGGCCGCTGGCCAGTTCCTCACGGAGGGTGTAGAGCTGAAGTGCAGGCGGATTGATAGTCAACTTTTCGAAACCTCCCGCTAGACTGATTACGCCATTAAGGACGCTAGATCGATGTTTCCTGGACGTCAATGGATGCGAAGCGCGGTAATTTTTCGAAAAATCTGACCAGCATCGCCAGCGCGGCGGGGGTGTCCGTCTCGACCGTGTCGAAGGTGCTCAACGGGCGTTCCGACGTGGCACCCGAGACACGCGAGCGCGTCGGCCGGCTGCTGCGCGCTCACGGCTACCAAGTCGCGCCGCGCTCCGGCATCGGCGTGGTCGACCTGCTGATCGGGCCCCTGGGCAGCCCCTGGTCGGACGAGCTGATCCGCGGCGCCGTCACCGCGGCGGCCGAGTCGGGGATCAGCGTGATCGTGGGCCGCGCGGCGTCGGACGACGAGTGCGCGCAGTGGCTGAAACTGGCGGCGGCGCGCGGCACGACCGGGGCGCTGAGCGTCCTGTACCTGCCCGGCGAGGCGATGCTCCGGCGGCTCGCCGCCGCCCACATTCCGCTCGTCGTCATCGACCCGCCGGCCGAGCCGGACGGCTCCACACGGTCGGTGGGCACGACCAACTGGCAGGGCGGGCTGGCCGCGACCCGGCACCTGATCGACCTCGGGCACCGGCGGATCGCCGCCATCGGCGGCCCGGACGGGCTGTGGTCCTGCCACGCGCGGCTCGACGGGTACCGCAGCGCCCTGCGCCGGGCCGGCCTGCCGGCCGACGAGAAGCTGGTGCGTTCCGGGGCGCTATCGGCCGAGCACGCCCGCGTTCTCGCGGGCCAGCTGCTGGACCTGGCCGATCCGCCGACCGCGATCGTCGCCGGGAACGACAGTCAGGCCTTCGGCGTGCTGCAAGCCCTCGGCGAGCGCCGGCTGCGCTGCCCGGACGACGTCAGCGTCACCGGCTTCGACGATGTCCCGATCGCCACGTGGGCCACTCCCCCGCTCACCACGATCCGCCAGCCCCTCGCGGCCATGGCCGCCACCGCCCTGTGGATGCTCACCCGCCCCGACAACGCCAGCGTCAGCCCCCGCCACATCGAACTCGAAACAACCCTGGTCATGCGCGACAGCACCGCCCCGCCGACCACCCCCTAGCCCCTCCGCCCCACCCCACCAGCCGACCCACCGCACCAGCCGCCCCCACCGCATCAGCCGGCCCAAATGCGCGTTCGAGCACGCTATAGCCGACCCGTTCGCGCATTTGAGCACGTTGGTCCGCCGGCCCAAATGCGCGTTTGAACACGTTGGGGCGGGGCGGGACGGTCCGGGGGATAGGGCCTGGGGTGGGAGCCGGGGGTGGGTGGCAGGGAACGTTCCGTAAATAAGCACGCCATGCTCTTGTGACTTGGATCACTAAGAGCGGATATTGGCGGGTATGCGGCAATGGAGCGGGTCGACGCGGATCAGGCATGTCGTTACGGCGCTGGGGGTACTCGCGCTTTCCCTGGCGGGGCTGGCCGCGGCGCCGTCCGCTGCCCGCGCCGACAGCGCCCCCGTGTCCGGGACCGGGTCGGGGAGCGCGACGAGCCTCACCCAGGCGTTCGACAACGTCGGGATCACCGACTCCGCGCACGCCAGCGCCGGGAACTACGACGGGATCGGGGACTCCTTCTCCGCGTCCGGGCTCGCGGCCGACGCGCTCTCCCCCGGCGGGACGCTCGTGCATGACGGCCTCACCATCCGGTGGCCCGACGTCCCGCCGGGACAACCGGACAACGTCGTCGCGGACGGGCAGACAATCGCACTGTCCGGATCCGGCACGTCCCTGGGCATTGCCGGCGCGTCCGCATACGGCACCACCGGCGGGACGTTCACCGTGCACTACGCCAACGGGACATCGAACAGCCAGGCCGTGACGTTCGGGGACTGGATCGATGAGAGCGCGGCGGCGGGGACTGACACGCTCGCGACCACCGGAGGGTGGAATCCCGGCGGGAGCGTTCCGGTCAGCCTGTACTACGCGGCGATCCCGCTCACGCCGGGGCTGCTGGTGACGTCCGTGACGCTGCCCGCCGTCGGCGGCGGCGTCGGGGACAACGTGCCGTCGCTGCACATCTTCGACCTCACGATCGGGTCGCCGGGCGCGGCGGCCGCAGGCGCGCCGGGCGCCGCGTCCTACTACGACGAGGGGCGCAAGGACTGCGTCGGGACCGCCGCCGGCACCGGGTCATCGCGCACCGGGTCATCGCGCACCGGGTCATCGAAGGTCTGGTACACGGTCGCGGACGGCACGTTGTCCGACGTGTACGCCCCGACCATCGACAACACCGACGTGCAGAGCCTCGACCCGATCGTCACCGGGCCAGGATTCACGGCCCTGCAACCGCGGGACATGACGTACACGGTGCGGGCACTGGACTCGACCGGGATGGCCTGCCAGGTCACGGCGCACGACGCCCAGCATCACTTCGACGTTGTGACGTCGTTCGTCACCGATCCGTCCGCCGAGGCGGTCGTGCTGCACTACCAACTCGTTCCGCTGGCGGGCGCGCCGTCCGGGCTGCGCCTCTACCTGCGGTTCAATCCGCTGCTCAACGGGCACGGGGGCGGGGGTTCGTCGAATGCCGGAGGCGAGTCGGCGACGACGGTGTCCTCCGCGCGCGGCGTCCTGCCGCTGTCGTACTCGACGAACACCTTTACCGAGGCCGTGAACCGGTCGTACGCGACACCGATCTACGCCGCCCTGGCCGCGTCGGCCCCGTTCGCGGCGGTGGAGAACGGATTCGCGGGGGCGTCGAGTGACGGGCTGTCCGAACTCGACTCGTCCGGCGCGCTGACCTCTTCGGTGGAGTCCGGGGGCGCGCCGGACGCGAGCAACGGGAACGTGGTGCAAACGGTCGAGCTCGCAGGCACAGGGGACAGCGCCGGGGACACGGTGGCGCTCGGCTTCGGGTCGTCGTCGCAGGCCGCGGCAGGAGCGGCGCTGGCGGGATCCTCGGCGCCGTTCGGCGCGACGTACGCGTCGTACCGGGCCGGCTGGGACTCCTACGACGCCTCCCTGCGGGCGCCGTCGTCGCTCGGGCACGTGACTTCTACCGAGGTCAGTGCCTACTACCTCAGCGCGAACGTGATCAAGTCCAGCATGGACAAGACGTTCCTCGGGGCAAGCGTGGCGTCGCTGGCGAGCCCGTGGGGGCAGGCGGTCCCGGCGGGCGCCACGGGAACGGACGGGCTGGCGCCGTACTTCGGTTCCTATCGTGAGGTGTTCCCTAGGGACGCGTACGAGACGTTCACCGGATTCCTCACCGACGGGGACCTGACGACAGCGCGGCAGATGGTGGAGTACTGGTTCTCGGACCTGCAGCTGCCGAACGGGTCCTTCCCGCGCAACGGCCTGCTGAACGGCAAGGCGGCGCCAGACACCGGCGGGCTGCAGCTCGATGAGACGGCGGACCCGATCCTGGCGGCCTGGCAGGCCGGGCTGGCTGGCGACAAGTCGCTGTACCTCTCGCATATCCGGCCCGCGGCCGACTTCCTTGTGGCGAACGGGCCGTCCGACGGGGTGGAGCGCTGGGAGGAGCAGACCGGGTTCTCCCCGTCCACGATGGCCGACGAGGTCGCCGGCCTCGTGGCGGCCGCCGACATCGCCACGGTGCAAGGCGACAACACGTCGGCCCGGCTGTTCCTGGCGACGGCGGACAACTTCCGGCGGCTCATCATGACCACGACGGTCACGGACAACGGGCCGCTATCGTCGCAGCCGTACTTCATCCGGGTGAGCAAGAACGGCCAGCCGGACACCGCCTTTTCGTACACGCTCGGAAACGGGGACCCGAACTCCTATGACCAGCGCGCGGTGGTTGACCAGGGGTTCCTGGAGCTCACCCGCCTCGGCGAGCTGCCGGCGTCGTCGCCGCTGATCAAGAACTCGCTGGCGGTCACCGGCGCCGCCCTCTCGGCGCCGACGCCGTCCGGCACCGGGATTCTCCGGTACAACGGGGACGGGTACGGGGACTGCGAGGAGGCCGTCTTCGACGACTGCACGGCGAACGGCCAGCCGTGGGCGACCAGCGACGAGGGCACCGGGCACCCCTGGCCGGTGCTATCCGGGGAGAACGGCGAGTACCAGGTTCTCAGCGGAGACTCCGCCGCTGCCTCCGCCGATCTCTCCTTCATGCTGAACTCCGCGTCCGGGGTCGGCCTGGTGCCGGAGCAAGTCTGGAATTATCCGGATGTTGCGGCGTCCCCGTACGGCTCGGATCCGGCAACGGCGTCGATCGGGTTCACCGACGGGCAGGCCGACGGGTCGGCGGCGCCGCTGACCTGGGCGCAGGCGCAGGAGCTACGGCTGGTCGCGGACATGGCCTCCGGCCGTGTACTGGAACAGCCCTCGATCGTGGCCTCGCGGTACACGGGCCCCGGCGGGGCACCGGCCGTGACGCCGTTGAGCGTGACCGCGCCAGCCGCGGTGAGCGGCGGGAACGTGCCGCTGAACACCACCCGGCCGAGCGTGACGGTGAACGCCGCCACCGAGCCCGTCACCGGCATTACCGCACCGGGCGCGACCGTCGATGTGGCGGTGACCGGGACAGCACAGGGCGCGTCGGTGCCGTCCACCGTGATCACGACGGTCAAGGCCGATTCGTCCGGGGCGTTCTCGGTCACGGCCGACCTGGAGCCCGGGACGAACTCGGTCGAGGTCGCGACGACGTCGGGCGCGGCCACGTCGGGCCAGGGCGCGACGCCCGCCACGAACGAGGCGATCTTCACGATCGACGACCTGCACGTGCCCGGCACTGTCGTGCTGAACGCCGCCCCGGCGGCCGGCGGCGGCAGCGGCCCGGGCACCTACGCGTACCCGAACGCGACGAACTCCGACGGTTCGCCGGTGTTCGTGCCCGACTCGTTCCGGCTCAGCGGCCTGACGGTGACCGACTCCGGCTCCACGGTCACGTTCCAGATCGGGATCGCGAACTTGCAGTCCACGTTCGGCGCGCTGCTCGGCACGCAGCTGATCGACCTGTATATCCACGCGCCGTCCGGGTCGGTGCCCTCCGGCGAGACACAGTCGACGGCCGCGGCCGGCGCGTTCAACTACTCCATCGCGCCGGCGGACGCGTGGAACCAGCTCATCGAGGTGGACGGCTTCGGCACGGACGACTGGGTGACGCCCTCTTCGGCTACCTCGGGGCTGTCGGGCTCGTCGTCCGTAGGGACGCCGCAGATGTCGGTGGCACAGCTGTCCGCGTCGTCGTCGACGGGGGAGACTCCGGGGATCGTGACGATCACCGTACCCACGTCGGTGCTGGGGACACCCGGCCCGGGCTGGACCTTCACGGTGACGCTAGCCGGGCAGGACGGCTTCGGCGTCGATGACGCGCGGCAGTTCACGGCGACGCCGGGCGCCTACACGTTCGGTGTCTGCTCCGCCGCCGTGGCGAGCGAGGCGTCGCCGCCCGCGATCTGCGCGGTCAACCCGGCCGACGTCCCGTTCGTCCTGGACACGATCCCGCCGGCCGGCGTGAACGTGCAGACGGAACTGGACCCGACGGTGAACACCTCCGGCGTGCAACTGCAGGGAATCACCGTCCCGGCGGGCTCGTGAACCGGCAGGCGGCAGCGAGATCAGAAGACGACGACCTCCGCGCCGATGGGGAGATGGTCGTGGTAGTACTCCGCGTTCGGGGTCGTCAGGTGGACGCAGCCGTGTGACCACTTCGTGAGGCTGCCGCCGTGGAACGCGATGCCCCCCGGGGCGAAGAACGTGGCCCAGGGCATAGCCTCGTCATACTCATCGCTGACGAAGCCCGGGCCCGCCTTCCACTGGACGCGGAACTTGCCGGCGGGCGTCGCGTTGGCCGTGCCCGGCCGGCCCGGTTCCATCCGCACCGGACCGAACGTGACCTTGCCGTCCGTCTGCAGCCAGGTGACGTGTGCCGTCAGGTCCACGCACGCCACCGCCGTGACCGGGCAAGCGAGCCGCTGCGCGGGCGTGAGCGTCGGCTGCCCGGGCGCGTCCCCGCTCGCGCCCGTCGTGCCGGCGGCGACCGTGCTCGCCGCGACCGTGCCCAGCGCCTGTCCGGCCGAGTGCGCCATCAGGGCCAGACGGCCGGGCGCCGACCCTGCCGCCGTGGGTGAGCCGTCATCCGGATGTGCCGCTGAACCGGAAGCCAACGCGCTGGATCCGGCCTCGGCGACGCCGATCGCCGCCCCGATCAGGACGACGGCCGACCCCAGTCCCGACAGCACCACCAGCGTCGCGCGCCCCCGCGTGCGCCGCCGTGACCGCGCGTGCTTTCCGTGCCCATGCCGAGTCGCCCCACCCATTGCTGTTACCGCCCCTCTGGCACCAGAACGTGTCCAGCTACCTACCAAAAGTAATCCGCCCATCGCCATTCCGCAGGAAGAAGCGACTTTGCCCGCGCTTATCCCCGTTACCAGGGATGTGCCAGCGACCCTGGATCGAACTACCGGAGATAATGGCGGTTATGCCTTCTATCTTGCGCGACGAGTACGGGATTCCGCACGTGACGGGGGAGTCGGCGACGGACGCATGGTTCGGGATGGGGTACGCATGCGCGCAGGACCGGCTGTTCCAGCTGGATTACGACCGGCGGCGGGCGTGCGGGCGCTGGGCGGAGATCGCGGGGCCTTCGGGCGTGCCAGGGGACGTGCTGGCGCGCCGGCTGCAGCTGGTTAGAGCCGCAAAAGCCGATATAGCGGAAATGTCAGAGACGACGCGCGCCGCGTTCGAGGCCTACGCTAGCGGGATCAACGCCGCCATCGCCGATGGCGCCACCCCGGGGCCCGCCGCGTACGACGTCGAACCCTGGGAGGCCTGGCATTCCGTCGCCGCGTTCAAGGTGCGGCACGTGCTGATGGGCCAGTGGCAGTACAAGGTGGCCAGGGCGGTGATCCTGGCGCGCGTAGGCCCGGAGGTATTCGGGCAACTGGAGGACCGCCCGCTCCCTGGGTCGCCGCTCACCGTCCCGCCCGGCGGGCGGCTGTCGCGGCTGGTCGAAGACGCCCGCACCGACGTCACCGAGCATCTCGCGTTCCTCACCGAGGCCGAGCCCGGCTCCAACGCCTGGGCCGTCAGCGCGAAGCGGACCGCGCATAAGGCCGCGGTGATCTGCAACGACTCCCATCGCGCCCTCGACACGCCGAACGTCTACTGGCAGTGCCACCTCACCTGCCCGGACTTCGACGTGACCGGGGCGACCTTCCCCGGGATTCCGGGCTTCCCGCACTTCGGCAACAACGGCCACGTGGCCTGGGCGATCACGCACGCCGACGCCGACAACCAGGACCTCTACATCGAGCGCTTCGACGGCTCGCGCTACCTGACGCCCGGCGGCTGGACGGAATCGCACTTCCATACCGAGCAAATTCAGGTAGCGGGTGCCGAACCCGTGACCGTCGACGTGTGGGAGACGGCCCACGGCCCGGTCGTTCACGGTGACCCGGCCTCCGGCTATGCCCTGTCGCTGAAGTACACCGCCACGTACCGCCCGGACCGCGAATTCGAGTGCATGCTCCCGATGATCACCGCGGGGTCGGTGCGCGAACTGGCGGACGCGCAGGAAGGCTGGACCGACCCGGTCAACAACCTGGTCTGCGCCGACACCCACGGCGACATCGCCTACCAGTGCCGCGGCCTGCTGCCGGTCCGGTCATCGACCGCGCACCGGGGACTGCCCGCCCCGGGCTGGGACGGCTCGTGCGAGTGGACGGGAACGGTGCCGTTCGCCTCCCTGCCACGGGTCATCGACCCGGACGCCGGCTACGTGCTGACCGCGAACAACTCGATCGTCGAGGGCGACCAGCCGTACATCTCCTACACGTTCGCGCAGCCGTTCCGCGCCGAGCGACTGCGGTCGCACCTAGACGGCACCGGGACCCTCTCGGTGCCGGACCTCGCCGGGATGCAGGCGGACACGGTGTCGCTGGCGGCGGCCGGCTGGGGCCGGATACTCCGCGGGCTGGGCCCGTTCGGCGGTGCCGCCGAGGACGCGCGGGCGATGCTCGCGGGCTGGGACGGAGACCTGCGGGCCGACTCCGGTCAGGCGGTGCTCTACGCCTGCTTCAGCCGGGCACTCGCCGAGGCCCTCTACCGGCCGCTGCTCGGTGACGAGGTCTGGGAATGGGCCGCGGGCGGGACGCTCGCGCCGACGATCCAGCTCGTCCGGCGCTGGCTGGTGAACGACACGTGGGAACTCCTCGGCTACCCGGTGCCGCCGGCCGCGCCGGACGATGACCGGAGCGCCAGCGTCGGTCGGAGCGCGGCGCGGCGGGAGCGCGTGCTGGCGGTCGCGCCCGCGGCACTCGCCGCCGCGTGGGACGCGGCGGTGCTGCTCGGCGGCGCCGATCCGGCGCGGTGGGAGTGGGGACGGGTGCACCAGGCGGTCCGGGTGCACCCGCTGACCGAGGTGGGACCGCTCCCCCGGACCCCGATGGGCGGCGACTCCGACACGATCCAGGCCGCCGGCTACGGCTGGGTCGCCGGCACCGCGTTCAACGTCACCAGCCTGTCGGTATACCGGCAGGTGGTCGACCTCGCCGAGCCGGCCTGGGCGACCTACGTGATACCGGGCGGCGCCTCCGGCGACCCGGCCAGCCCGCACTTCGCCGACCAGCTCGCCGAATGGGCCATCCACCGGCGAGTCCCGATGAACCGCGTTTACCCGAAACGGTAACCACCGCCGGCCTTGGGCCCGCCCAGTGTTTTCGTGGCAAGACACCGCCCGCGGGCCGCCCGCGCGAGAACGCGCCCGCCACGCGCCCGCCCGCTTCGATGTCCTGACAAATAATCCGATACGCGGCGGGCGGTCAGGAACTGCGCCTACCCTGTGCGGCATGTCCGTGTTGAGTGAGCTCTGGGACCGGGTAAGCGGGACGCAGCCAGCGCCCGCCGTCTGGATCATCGCCGTCGCGGGCGTCGCCGCGCTCCTCGTTGTCGCCGGCAACCGGACCTGGCACCTGGCGCGGAACGCCATCACGATCGCCCACGAGGGCGGGCACGCCCTCGTCTCCTTGCTGACCGGACGGCGGCTGGAAGGCATCCGGCTCCACGCCGACACGTCCGGCGTGACGTACTCGCGCGGCAAGGGCAGCGGCGTCGGGATCACGCTCACCGCCCTGGCCGGATACGTGACCCCGCCCCTGCTCGGCGCCCTCGCGGCCTGGCTGCTCGCGGATCATCACGTGACCGCCATGCTGTGGCTGATGCTCGCACTGCTCGTCGCGACGTTCCTGGCCATCCGCAACGTCTACGGCGCCTTCGCCGTGCTGGTGACGCTGGCGGGGGTGTGCGCCGTGAGCCTGCTCGCCTCCGCCGCCGTGCAGGCGGTGTTCAGCTACGCGACCGCGTGGTTCCTGCTGCTCGGCGGGGTCCGGCCCGTCATTGAGCTGTACCGCGAAAGGTCCCGTTACGCGCGCCGTGGCCGCGGCGTTGGGCGCACCGACGCGGACCAGCTCGCCCGGCTCACCGGTGTGCCCGGCGGGCTCTGGGTCGCGGTGTTCGGCCTCGTCGCGGTCGCCGCTGTCGTGCTGGGCGCACGCCTGCTCGTGCCGACCGCCCTGCACGTGCCGCATCTGCCGACCGCCAACGGATAAGCCAACTGGTAAGGGGCTACGCCTTGTCCAGGGCGCTTTGCAGGGACTGGACGTATCCGGAGCTGGTGTAGCTCGCGCCGCTGACCGCGTCGATGCGGGCGCTCTGCGCGGCCAGGGTCTCGCTGGTCAGCTTCGGGATGGCATTGGCGTCGATCTGCTGGCTGTTGGTGCCGGTGTCGGTCTGCTGGAGGACCTTCGCCGCCGTGATCTTCTGCCCGGACAGGGTGATCTGCACCTGCATCGGGCCGTACTGCGTGCTGATCACCTGGCCGGTCAGCACGCGCGCCGTGGTCGAGTCGCCCATTCCGCCGCCTGACTTGGCGGCGGGCTGCACCGTCGGCTTTCCCGAAGCATGCGCGCTGGCGGGCGCGGCGGGCACAACCGGGCTGGCGGCCGCGTCGGCGCTCGTGCCCGGGTGGGTCTTGAACGACAGTAGCGCGGCGACCCCGGCAAGGGTGCCGCCGAGGGTGAGAACAGCGCGGCGCATGAAGGTCTCCTGTCAGAAGTCGAACGACTCGTGGTGGATGCGATGGCGGCGTATCCCGGCGTCGCGGAGCGCGGCGACCGCCGCTTCCGTCATCCCGGCGGGCCCGCAGATGTAGGCCTCGTACCGGTGCAGGCCGGGAATGTTGTGCCGCAGGGACTGGCTGGACAGCGGGTCGTAGCCGAGTTCCGCGCGGGAGCCGATCACGTAGTGGACGGTGGCGCCCCGGTTGGCGGCGATGGCGTCGAGTTCGGTACGGAACACGATGTCGCGGGGATGGCTGGCGCGGTACACGAGCGTGATGCCGTCCGACATCCGGCGCGGCAGCGCGGCGAACATCGCCCGGATCGGGGTGATGCCGACGCCGCCGGCGATGAGCAGCACCCGCCGGTTGCTGAGGGCGGGCGTGAACGCGCCGTAGGGCCCTTCCGCGATCACTCTCGTGCCGGGAGGCAGGCTGGCCAGCGCGGCGCTGTGATCGCCACGGGCCTTGACGGTGATCCGCATCAGGTCATCGCGCGGCATCGCCGACAGCGAATACGGGTGCGACTGCCACCACAGGTCACGGGTCAGGAAACGCCACCGGAAGAACTGACCCGGCTCGGCGTGCAGCTTCCCGAAGTCAACGCCGGAGATGTAGAGCGAAACGATCCCGGGCGCCTCCACGCGTGCCCCCTCGACGGTGAACTTGTGCCGGTAGGCCCGCCGCAAAGGCGTGAGGAACCGGAACCAAAGGATCAGCGCGCCGATGGTCGCGTACAGCGTCGACCACGCGATCCGCGCGTCCGCGTCGGCGACGAACTGGTGCCCCAGGGCGAATTGGTGACTGAACGCCAGCGCGATCGCCAGGTAGGTGTACAAGTGGGCGTAGTACCAGGTCTCGTAGGACAGCCGCCGGCGCGCGGCGCGAGCGGAGAACGCCGCGACGCCCAGCAGGAGGAACCAGGCCACGGTCGCCATCAGGACGTCTGGGTAGGTGGTCAGCAGCGTGGCGGATTCGCTGGTCACCGATTCATGCGCGGTGACCGCGTACCCCCAGACGATGGACACCACATGCCCGGTGACCAGCGTGATGACGTAGCGGCCGCCCATCGCGTGCCAGCGCGCCAGCCGGTCGCTGCCGATCCCTCGTTCCAGCGCCGGCAGCCTGGCCATGAGCGCCACCAGGATGACGAACCCGTACGCCGACAGGAGCCCGAGAATATCCCCGGCGCTGGTGAGCAGATCACCCGTTCCGCTCAGCGACGGCGTGCCCGCCCACCATAGCCACAGGACCCCGGCCGCACCCGCCCCGATGAGGGTCAGCACGATAGCGGGCAGCGCGGGCCTGGTCAGGCGCCGGGGCGCGGCCCCGAGGGCTGGCTGCGCCCCGGTCTGGTGCCTGGCCTGCGGCCAGGTCTGGCGAACTCGCGCGGGAACCTGGTAATCGGCGCGGACGGCCACGTCGTCCCCTCTCGGATGGGCTGCCTCTGCGATGACCTACGGACAGCTTCTCCCGATCGTTCGGCCCGTGTACGCCGCGTAAGACCCTCTTAAGACCTCGGACCTTAGATCTCGAGACCTCAAGGCGCGGCGATCAGCCGGTCCCGCCATTCGTCGCTGACCGGGCGGATGCGACCCGTGCTGACCGTCTGGATCACGTGCTCGCGGAACAGCTCGGCGGCCGGTAGCAGGGCGCGGTCCGCCGGCCAGGTCAGGTACAGGCCGCGTTCGGCGCCGTCGTCCAGTATCGGCACGTACAGCACGGGGCCCGCCCCCGCGACCGGGGACCCGCTGCGCGGCGCGGGAACGATGGACACCCCAAGGCCCGCGGCGACCAGGCCGCGGACATTGGAGATGTCGTCGCCCTCGAAGACGACCTTCGGGCGGAAGCCGGCCGCGGCGCACAGATCGTCCCCCAGGTTCCGCAGCGCCGAGGCCGGACCCAGGGCGATGAACGGCTCCCCGGCCACGTCGGCCAGCCGGATACCGCCGGCGTCGCGGATGCCCGTCAGGCCGTCGCCGACCGCCAGGCGGTGGTCGCTCGGCAGCGCGAGCCGCAGCGGCTCGTCGGCGATCGGCCGCGTGTGGACGGCGAGGTCCCCGGGCCGCATGTCCTCCGGGCGGGTCCGGAACTGGCGGGCGCCGATCTCCAGGTCAGCGGCACCCCCGTCCAGCGGCAGCCCGTGCAGCTCGTCGGTCACGTGGGTGAGGTGGAACCCGACACCGGGATGCCCAGCGCGGAAGCTCCGCACCAGGTCCGGTACCAGCCACGAGCCGAGCGTCTGCGGGAAGGCGATCGAGACGGTGCCCGTCTCCGGCGACACGAACTGCGCCACGGCGTCCATGCCCTCCGTGAGCTGCCCCAGTATCCGGTCCACGTAGGGCTTGAACACCTCCCCCGCCGGGGTCAGCCGCAGCCGCCGGCCGGACTTCCGCAGCAGGGGCGTGCCGACTTCCGCCTCGATGCGCGCCAGCGCACGGGACACGCCGGATTGGGTCACCGGCTCCAGGTCGCTCACCTCGGTAACGGTCGCGCCCGCGGCGACCAGCTGAAACCAGCGGAGAACCTCGGTATCCATAATCAATGACTGTAGATCATGGATTGTGTAATGAACAATCATTGGACGCATAGGTCGGATTCGCATTCACTTGTCAGTGACAACACGATCACCGTGAACAAGGGGGAATCGGCATCATGACCTCCGCGATCCTGCGCCGCGTACGCGGCGCCCGCGAGTCCTACATCCAGCAGCGCGACCTCCGGCGTGAGCTCTCCGCTTACAAGACGCAGGACGACCTGAACGACATCGAGGCCGCGCTCGATCGCCACAACTACGACGAGACCGAGCACATCCGCCGCATCCTGGCCGCCCAGCGCGCCGCCCTGGCCTGACGGCATTCACTATCGGCAGGCCGGCTAGCGTCGCCTCTGGTGCCGCCCGGTAAGGGCGGCCCCAGGGAGGGAAACCCAACCGGAGGGAGACGGATATGGCTGGCCGTAACGGAAGCGCGGAGTGGCGCGGTGACCTGCAAAGTGGCGCGGGGAGCGTCAAGGTAGGTGACGGGGTCTTCGAGGGAACCTACTCGTTCAAGTCCCGGTTCGAGGACGGGCAGGGCACCAACCCGGAGCAGCTGATCGCGGCGGCGCACGCGGCCTGCTTCACGATGGCGCTGTCCAACATCCTCAGCACCGCCGGGCACACGCCCGAGTCCGTGAACACCACCGCGAACGTGACGCTGCGCTTCATCGACAACGCGCCGACGCTGACCCGCGTCGACCTCGTCACCGAGGGCCGCGTCGCCGGGGTCGACGCCGCCCAGTTCCAGAAGTTCGCCGAGGAAGCGAAGGCGAACTGCCCGATCTCCCGTGCCCTCGCGGGCATTCCGGAGATCGCCCTGACCGCCAAGCTCCTCTAGCGCGGTCCGCTTACACGCCGTTCGTCCGGACGCCTACCTCGTAGACCCGCGCCAGCATGTCAGCCGGATCGGCGTAGACGCGGTAGGCCCCGGCACGTTCCAGCTCCTCACGGCCGTACCCGCCGGACTGGAGCCCGATGCCGAGCGCGCCCGCGCGCCGGGCCGCCAGCAGGTCCCACACGCTGTCGCCGACGACCATCGCGTGCCGCGGGTCGACGTCCAGGAGCCGGGCCGCCGCCAGGAACAGGTCCGGATCCGGTTTCGCGTGCCGGACGAGGTCTCGCGTCACCATCGGCGTGTCCTCGGGCAGGCCGAGGAGTTCCAGGGCGGGGCGCGCGGTCTCCGCGTAACCGCTGGTCGCGATCGCCCACTTGACGTCGTTCGCGGTGAGCGCGCCGAGCAGTTCCCGCGCACCCGGCAGGGCGGTCACCTGGCCCCTCAGCTTGCGGTACTCGTTCGCGTGGGCCCGCTGCAGTTCGGTGATGTCCTCGGGCGACAGGGAACGGCCGGTCTCGCGGAGCAGTGCGTGCACGAAGAGCCCGCCGCTCATGCCGATCCGTCGGTGAATCCGCCACACCGACAGGTCAACGCCGATCTCCGCCAGCGCGATCCGCCAGGCGATGACGTGCTGGTAGACGCTGTCGATCAGCGTGCCGTCCAGGTCGAAGAGGAAGGACGGTGCAGGCGACTCTGAATAGCTCACGTGCACAGGCTAGCCGGGCAGGCATCATGGGCACCATGGCTGATGAACCGACCGAGACCGAACCGACCGAGACGTTTCGCGCCCTCATGCCCTTCACCGCCACGCTGGGCATCACCGTCGTCCGCTACGAGCCGGCCGAGGTTCGCGCCCGCCTCCCCTGGGCCGCCTCGCTGTGCACCACCGGCGGCGTGCTCCACGGCGGCGCCCTCATGTCCCTGGCCGACAGTGCCGGCGGCGCGTGCGCGTACCTGAACCTGCCCGCGGGCGCGGCGGGCACGACGACGATCGAGTCGAAGACGAACTTCCTGCGCGCGGTGCGCTCCGGTTACGCGGAGGCGGTCGCCCGGCCCCTGCACAAGGGCCGGACCCTGATCGTCGTGGAAACCGATGTCGTTGATGACCAGGGACGCCTCGCCGCCCGCGTCACGCAATCACAATTGGTTTTCGCCACCGCGTTATACGGCGGCGGTTATTCGTAGACACCGAAGCCGAATAACAAATCCAGAAATATCCTAATATCGGCATCGACCCTGTTCAAGATCTTCGAATCAACGCCGCTAATGCGCATTGGTGTACGGTTAATAGCCAACGAATACCATCGGCGCATTGGCCAACAGGGGGATACCGATGACGTCCACGCATTCGCGGAATAAGGGCCGGGGCGCCGGGTCGTGGCTGCTGATCGCCTGCGTCGGCTGCGCGGTGGCCGGGGGCGTGGTGGGCGGTGTGATCGCGAACGCGATCAACTCGCCTTCGTCGTCATCGGGTTCGTCGTCGACGGGGACCGCCACCGGGGTCGCGCAGTCCACGAGCAGCCAGACAACCGGGTCCTGCCAGGTCTCGCAGGTCGCGGACAAGATCCTGCCGTCAGTCGTCACGATCAGCGCGAAAGGCGCGAGCGGGGGCGGCACCGGGTCCGGGGAGATCATCAAGTCCGACGGCTACATCCTCACCAACAACCACGTCATCGCGCCCGCGGCCAGCGGCGGGTCGCTGACCGTGCTGTTCAACGACGGCAAGAGCGCGGCGGCCACGCTCGTCGGCCGTGATCCGCTCACGGACATCGCCGTGATCAGGGTGGACGAAAGCGGCCTGCCCGCGATACCGATCGGCCAGTCCAGTTCCCTCATTGTCGGCCAGCCCGTCGTCGTCCTCGGCGCGCCGCTCGGCCTGTCCTCTACCGTGACCAGCGGCATCGTCAGCGCCCTGGACCGGACGATCCAGGTGCCGGGCGAGAGCTCGCAGGCGGCGCTGCTGATCAACGCCATCCAGACCGATGCCGCGATCAATCCCGGCAACAGCGGCGGATCGCTCGTCAACTGCGACGGCCAGTTCGTCGGGGTCCCGTCGGCCGGCGCCACCGTCCCCTCGGAGTCGGGTGAGTCGAACGGCGGGAGCATCGGCCTGGGCTTCGCCATCCCGTCTGACCTGGCGATCCGGGAATCGAACGAGATCATCTCGACCGGCAAGGTGTCGCACGCCTACCTGGGTGTCCAGGCGACGCCGGTCGCGGCCAGCGCCGCCAAGGTCAACGGCGTCGCGGAGGGCCTGATCATCTCGGGGATCGACCCGAGCGGCCCGGCGCAGGCGGCGGGCCTCGCCGTCGGGGACGTGATCACGTCCATCGACGGCACGCCGGCGGTGAGCACCGACCAGCTCGTCGAGCTCAGCCTCACCAAGCGTCCCGGCGACAAGGTGACCATCGGCTATACGAGCGGCGGCGCGTCGCACACGGCCACCCTGACCCTCGGTACCCAGCCATAACCCCATACCCAGCCATCACGTCGCAGTCCCCTCCGCCATTTCCCGCCGTCCAGCTCCCGGGCGGGTTACGGCCGGCCGGTGAGCTCCGCGAGGTAGGGCGGCTCGGCGCCGGCACGGGTGCAGGTCACGGCGGCGGCCGCGGCGGCGAACGCGAGCGCGTCGCGTATCGCGTCCGTCCCGGCCGAGTCGACGCGGGTCATCCCGTGCCCCAGCCAACGCGCGAGAAAGGCGGCGCCGAAGGTGTCGCCCGCGCCGATCGTGTCGACGACGTCGACGACGGGCGCGTCGACCCGGATCTCGCGTCCGGACGGCAGGAAGGCGGCGGCCGGCCGGGGCCCGTCGGTGACGATTACCAGGGCCGCGCCCTGGTCGAGCAGTGCCCCCGCCGCCCGGGACACCGGCGCGTCCGGCATCAGGTACGCCATGTCGTCGGCACTCGCCTTGACGATGTCCGCCCGCGCGACGATCCGGGACAGGCGGCCCAGGTAGGCGTCGCGGTCGGCGATCGCGCCCGGACGGCAGTTCGGGTCCACCATCACCAGCGTCCCTGGCGGCAGCCCCTCGGTGACCAGGCGCTCGGCGCTCGACGCGACCGGCTCGGCCACCAGGCCCAGCGTCCCCACGTGCACCGCCGAGAGTGAATCCGACGCCGCCGCCGACCCAGGCAGCGCGGCCAGCCCGGCCAGCGCGGCCAGCCCGGGCAGCGCGGCCAGCCCGGGCAGCGCGGCCAGCCCCGTCCGCAGCGCGTCGTACTCCACGTCCGCCGCCGCCGTGCGGTCGAGGTAGAAGTGGTAGCGCGCGGCGCCATCGTCGTCCAGGTCGGCGACCGCCAGCGTCGTCGGCAGGCTGCTCAGCGACGGCAGCCCGAAGACCACGCCGTCGGCGTCGAGCCGGGACCGCAGCAGCCGCCCGAACCCGTCGTCGGACAGTCCGCCGGCGAACACCGCCGGAACGCCCAGGCGTGCCAGTGCGCGCGCCGTGGTGAACGGCCCGCCGCCGGGATGGGCGGCGACGTCGCCGTCACCGCCCACCACCAGGTCGATCAGTGCTTCCCCGATGACCGCGATCATTCCGGTACCGCTGCCCTTGTATCGCTACTCAGTGTCGCTGCCGTGCCGCCGCTCAGTGCCGGGCCGCGTCGAGTAGGTGGTAAGTGCGCTTGCCCTTGCGGAGCACGAGCCACCGCCCGTGCAGGAGGTCCGCCTCGGTCAGCGTCCGCTCGCCCGACTCCTCATGGGCGCCGTTCACGTACGCCGCGCCCTGCGTGATCGTCCGCCGGGCGTCGGACACCGACGACGCGAGCGGCGTGCACGCCAGGATGTGGACCAGGTCCCCGGGCTCGAACGGCGTCGTCGGCACTTCGGTCGCGAGGAACTCCAGGGCCTGCGCCGAAGCGCCGGCCGGCGTCCCGCCGAACAAGATCGCGCTGGCCTCCTCCGCCGCCGCGGTCGCCTCCGCGCCGTGCACGATCGTCGTGATCTCCCGGGCAAGGCGACGCTGGCCCTCGCGGCGGAACGGCGCCTCGGCGTGCAAGGAAGCGATCGCCTTGCACTCCTCCACCGGCAGCAGCGTGAGCTGGAGCAGGAACCGCTCGATGTCCGAGTCGGGCACGTTCATCCAGTACTGGAAGAACTGGTACGGTGACGTGCGGTCGGCCGCGAGGAAGACGGCGCCTTCCTCGCTCTTGCCGAACTTGCTGCCGTCCGAGCGGAGCAGCAGCGGCCAGGTGAAGGCGTGCGCGTGCCCCCCGTCCGCCTTTCGGATCAGCTCGACGCCCGCCACGATGTTGCCCCACTGGTCGGATCCGCCGATTTGCAGCTCGATGCCATGGGTCCGATACAGGTGCAGGTAGTCGTTCGCCTGGATGAGCTGGTACGTGAACTCGGTGAATGAGATGCCGTTGTCGCTGTCCAGCCGCGCCTTCACGACCTCTCGCCCGATCATCTGCCGGACGTTCGCGTGCGTGCCGATGTCCCGCAGGAAGTCGATCAGGGTGAGCGGCGCGGTCCAGGCGAGGTTGTTCACCAGCGGCACGTGGCTGATCCGCTCGAGCTGGCCGGCGATGCGCTTGGTGTTGTGCGCGAGCGTCTCGGCGTCGAGCAGATTACGCTCCTTGGACTTCCCGCTCGGGTCCCCGATCATCCCTGTGGCGCCGCCGGCGAGCGCGACCGGGTTGTGGCCCGCGTCCGCGAACCGGCGCAGCAGCAGCAGGCCGATCAGGTTGCCGACGTGGAGGCTGTCCGCGGTGGGGTCGCATCCGTAATACAGTCCGACCTTGCCCGCGTTGATTCGCGAGCGCAGTTCATCGCGGTCGGTGCTGTCCTGGATGAGGCCGCGTGCCTCGAGGTCGGCGAGAAGGTCCATGACCGTATGGTCGCATACCGACGGTAGTGCCTTCGCCAGGATATTTAGGCGACGGCGACACGGGTAGATCACGCATGTGCCAGATGCCGGGCCGCCGCGGCGCGAGCCAATGCTGCTTTACCTGCTCAAGCAGGTTGAACTGGCCGCGCGCGCCAGGCTGGACGGCATCGTCCGGCCCCACGGGCTTACCGCCCTCCAGTACACGGCGCTGAGCGTGCTCGAGCGGCAGGACGGCATGACCTCGGCGCAGCTGGCCCGGAACTCGTTCGTGACCGCGCAGTCGATGGCGGACATGATCGCGATCCTGCGAGCCCGGGGGCTCATCGAGCGGCACCGGGACCGGGCCGACCGCCGCCGCCTCGTGGTGTCACTGACCGCCGACGGCCGCGGCCTGCTCGACCGCTGCCGCCCCCAGGTCACGGCGCTGGAGGCGGCCATGCTGGCAGGCCTCACACCCGGCGAGGTCGAAGACCTCCGTCACGGGCTGCGATCCTGCCACGGCAACCTGTCGGGCTCACCGCTCGTGCTTTAGCTGTCCTGAGGCGGCCCCGCGAGCTGTCCCCAGGCGGCCTCGCGCGTACCGGCCTCCCCCGTGCGGTGCCCCCGTGCTGTGCCTCCGTCCGGTGCCCCCGTCCGGTGCCCCTCCCGCATGTCCGGCGCCCACATGATCATGGGTCATTCGCGCAAAACCTCGGATCCGGGCCATTTAACCCGCCCGTTTTAACCCGAAATATAATTATTAAATACGTATTCCGGGATACCTTTAAGGGGTATAGGGTCCTTGATCATGGGTCGGAAGCGCCGATATATGACACTTCCGACCCATGATCACCGCCGTGATGCCATCCGGGTGTGTCCGGCGCTGCCCACGCGTCCGGCATATACGGATTTATTCGGTCACGAAAACCGGCTTCCCGTGCCGAGACGGCGCCTATGGCGCTAATGACCCATAGAACGAGCCCGGACTACCCACATAACCGGCCGGAATGAGGACGGCCGGGATGGGGGGCGGCCTGCGATGGGATGAAATGGGATGGGATGGGATGGGGCGGGGCGGGTCGGGGCGGGGCAGATCGGGCGGGCGATTAGTGCTCGTGGACGATGACGCCGCGGACGTTCTTGCCGCTCTCCAGGTCGTCATAGCCCTCGTTGACCTGCTCGAGCGTGTAGGTGCGGGTGATGAGCTCGTCGAGCTTGATGTCGCCCGACTGGTACAGGCCGAGGATCTTCGGGATGTCCGTCGTCGGGTTGCAGTCGCCGAACAGGCTGCCCTTCACCGTCTTGCGGAACAGCGTCAGCATCGCGCCGGGCAGCTGGATCGTCGGCTCGAACAGGCCGCTCAGCCCGGTGATGACCGTGATCCCGTCCTTGCCGGTCGCGTTGAAGGCGGCCTCGACGACGTCCTTGTCCACCACGCCGACGGTGACGATCGCGGAGTCCGCGCCCTGCCCGCGGGTCAGGTCGGGGATCGCGAGCAGTGCCTCGCCGGCGGTGGCGAATGCGTGGGTCGCGCCGAGTTCCAGGGCCTTCGTGCGCTTGAACTCCACCGGGTCGATCGCGATGACGTTCTTGGCACCCGCGTACCGGGCGCCCTGCACCGCGTTGATGCCGATCCCGCCGACGCCGAACACGGCGACCGTGTCCCCGGCGGTGACGTGCGCGGTGTTCACGGCCGATCCCCAGCCGGTCGGGACGCCGCAGCCGACCAGCACGGCCTCTTGCAGAGGCAGGTCGCCGTCGACCTTGACGACCGAGTTCTGGTGAATGACCCCGTACTGGCTGAAGGTGCCGAGCATGCACATGCCCCCGTACTCGCCGCGCGGGCCGGTGAAGGCGAAGCGCGGGCCCGGCAGGAACCCGTCCAGGATCGTGGCCCCCATGTCGCAGATCGACTGGCGGCCGGTCGCGCAGTAGCGGCAGGTGCCGCAGTTGGGGATGAACGAGCAGACCACGTGGTCGCCGGGCGCGACGCGGGTGACGCCTGGGCCGACTTCCTCGATGATCCCGGCGCCCTCGTGACCGAGGACCATCGGCAGCCGCGCGGGCAGGTCCCCGGAGATGACATGAAGGTCGGAGTGGCACAGGCCCGCGTGCGTGTACCGGATAAGGACCTCGCCGTCGCGCGGCCCGTCGAGGCTTAGCTCCTCGATCTCCATTGGCTTGCCGTATTCGTAGACGACCGCGGCCTTCGTCTTCATGGGGCACTCCTTCGTGACCGGTGTTTCCCCACAGCGTGACACAAACTCGGCCGCCTGTCGCCACCCCGGATTACTCATCGGTAACCCGAATGCGCCCCGGGCGAAAAAAGCGCGCGGTCCAGCACGGCACACGTGTCAACTGCGTGCCGTGCTGGACCGGTCCCCCGTCCATCGCGGCCCACCCCACCGCGATTTGCGCGTCCCCCTCGCACACGTTCAGTCTCGTTGGCATGTGAGGTGCGCCGGTAGGGACTAAGGTCCCGAATTGCGTCTTTGACCTCATAGATCGCCAGTCAGAGACAAGAAGATAACTGCTTTAGGTAGGCCAGGACGGCGAGGACACGGCGGTTTGTGTCGTCGGTCTGCGGCAGGCGGAGCTTGGCGAAGATGTTGCCGACGTGCTTGCCGACGGCCGCCTCCGTGACAACGAGCCTGCGGGCGATCGCGGCGTTGGAGTGACCTTCGGCGAGAAGGGCGAGGACCTCGCGCTCGCGGGCGGACAGGGCCGACAGCGGGTCCCGGCGGCGGCGCACGAGCTGGCTGATCACCTGCGGGTCGACGACGGTCCCGCCCGCGACCACGCGGCGCAGCGCGCCGACGAACTCCTCGATGTCGGCAACTCTGTCCTTCAGCAGGTAGCCGACGCCGCGGCCGTCGCCGGAGTCGAGGAGGTCCGCGGCGTACCCGTGCTGGACGTACTGGCTCAGCACGACGACGGGAAGGCCGTCATGCGCGCGGCGCAGCTCCACAGCCGCGCGCAGCCCCTCGTCGGTGAAGCCCGGCGGCATCCGGATGTCGGTGATCACCAGGTCTGGTGACCACTCCGCGACCGCCGCCACCAGCGCGGCGGCGTCACCGACGGCGGCGACGACACCGAATCCGAACCGGGCGAGCAGGCCGGCCAGGCCCTCGCGCAGCAGGACGCCGTCCTCGGCCAGCACTACCCGTAGGCCGGGCTCTTCGGACCGCACGGAACCTCCACTCGCAGCACGGTTGGCCCGCCAGGCGGGCTGGACAACAGCATCCTGCCGCCCGCCACCGCCACCCGGTCGGCCAGCCCCGTCAGTCCGGAGCCACGGGTCAGCCCGGCACCGCCCTGGCCGTTGTCACTGATCTCGACGACGAGCGTGTCGCGGTGCCGGCTGACGGTCAGGCTGGCACGGGTAGCGCCGCTGTGCTTGGCGACATTGGTGAGTGCCTCGGCTGCCACGAAGTACGCGGTGTTCTCCATCGCCGGGGGCGGGCGGCGGTCGAGTCTGGCCGTCACGGTCACGGGAACCGGGGCACGATCAGCGAGTTCCTCCAGGGCGGCGGGCAGCCCGAGGTCGGTGAGGATCTGCGGCTGGATGCCGTGGATGAGCTCCCGCAGTTCGGCCATCAGCTGCTTGGCCTGCTCGTGGGCGACGGCGACCGACGCCGCGGCGGGCGACCCGGACGGCAGGTCGAGCTTCGCCAGGCCGAGCTGCATGGTGAGCGCCACGAGCTTCTGCTGGGCACCGTCGTGCAGGTCACGCTCGATGCGGCGCCGCTCCGCCTCGAACGCGTCCGCCAGCCGGGCCCGGGAGGCGGTCACCTCGGTCAGCTCGATGCGCAGCCGGTCCTCGGCGTCGTCGAACAGCAGCGCGCGGGCGACCGCCGCGTCCGCCCCCGCGGCCAGCGTCAGCAGGTACGGAACCAGCGGGAGCACGACGACGCCGACGATCGCGTACGGCACGGCCTGCCGGACGGTGTAGATCTGGCCGAAGACCAGCGCGACCGGACCGCCCCCAATGTCCACGATGACCGGGCTCGAGATCAGGACCCAGACCAGCAGCACGGCCAGCAGTGCCACGGCGCACAGCGCGTGCGTGACCGTGGCCAGCAGGCAGGCGTAACCGGTCTCGCGCCACGCGACTGGGTCCGTGTACCGGCTTCGCAGCCACGCCACCGGCCCGGCGCTGTCCGGCACCCGGCGCCCGGCGGGACGCGCCGGGCGCTTGTCGACGATCCGCAGGCGCCAGCGGCAGCAGGCGATGGCCGGGATCGAGACCAGCGGGCCGAGCGCGGCCACTCCCACGGCGCCGAGCAGGATCAGCGTCACGATCGTGGCGGCCTGGAAGCCGCCCGCCGCCAGCACGAACCAGGGCACGGCGGGGATGGCCAGCCCGGCGGCGGCCACCGCCGCCACCGGCAGGGTGGCGAGCAGGTAGCCGGTGGACCGCCAGGGCCAGCCGCTGATCGCGAGCCGACGCCAGGTAACCGCCTGCAGCGCGGTTCGCGGGACGCCGGTACGCATGTCCATAACGGTAATCCGCAGGCGGGGCGCCGTCAGTCAGCCCAGGCGTAGTCCGGAGGTATAGCTAACACCACCGGCGTGATGGGTAAGGATCTTGCGATGGTCAGTCACGAGCCTGCCAGGTGCAGACACACGCCTCATTGCCCTCGCGGTCCGCCAGCACCCAGAACGCCGGAGCCTCCGCGTCGCCGACGATCCGCCCGCCCGCCGCCAGCGCCGCGTCGATGCGCGACCGTGCCTGGTCATGCGGCACCACCACGTCGATGTGGACCCGGTTGCGCTGCGGGCGGGGCGTGTCCATCTGCTGGAACCAGAACGACGGGCCCTTGCCCGCCGGGTCGATGATGGCGACGTCGGACTCGTCGACGTAGCCGAGCACCGCGCGCCAGAACGGCAGCACCGCGGGGATGTCCAGGGCGTCGATAGCGATCTCGCCCGTCTGGGATCGCGCCGGTTCGGGCGTCAGGCCGAGCTCCCGCAATCGCGTCGTGAGTCGGCGGGCGTCCGCCACGACCGCGGGGTCGGCTCCGCCGTCGCGGAACGCGCCCGCCAGGGTGACCAGCAGCCGGTCCTGGCGCGCGTCCAGCCGCGGGTCGGTCTCAGCCAGTTCAACCCCGGCGAGGGCGGCGGCCGCCTCGGCGGACTGGCGCAGCGAGCCGGCGGCGGCCTGTGTGCAGAGGTCACCCAGGATGAGCCGCCAGCCGTCGTCACCGACCGCGGCGGAGAGCTCCGCCCGGTTAAGCGTCGTCATGCCCTCCATCATCCCCCGCGTCGTCGGGCACCGGGTGCGGATTGGCCTTCGCCCACTGGGCCCAGTCGCCGAGCGACCGAATGATCCTGATGACCGCCTCCACGGCGATCCGCAGGAACTGCGTCGGCGGGGTCTGGCCGAAGTCCCGCGATCCTTCGCCTTGGCCAGTTCCCGGTACTGCCCGGCCGGGGTGGGGCGGTGGACGGTCCGGCCGCGGGGGGCTTCTAGGCAAACCGCGGCTGGGCCTCCGCGGGAACGAGCGACTGGATAAGTGCCCATCTGTTCGTCCGGCTTCCTGTTTTCCCGCTCGCCTCCGGCGCTGCCCGCTTTGGCGGGAACGGGCGGGCGACTGGCCGGTGCGGGGACAGATCGGCGATCAGGAGCGCCAGGTCCCTGAGGGTCCGGGCTGACAGGGCCGCCTCCACGCGCTCGTCGAGTTCGACGAGGGTGAGGCGGCCGTCGGCGACCGCCGCGCACAGCATGTCCACGGCGATCTCGCGGTCGGTGTCCGACGCCCGCTGCGGGGGCGCCGGGGACGGCAGGAAGTCAACGAACATCGGCAGCACGGGAAGCAACGGGCGGCCCGGGTCAGACCGCGGCACGGCGGATCGTCGCGTGCCCGCCGACGAGCAGGATCACGGCCAGCGCCGCGACCACGCCCGTGAGCCCCAGCGCGGTCAGGCCGGTGAAGAAGCCGCCGACGCCGTGCCACCCGTTCGTCAAGCTGACGGCCGCCACTATCGCCAGCGCCACCAGCACCTGAGCGGCCGTGAACGCGACCACGCCGATCGCCCCCCACCGCCGGTACACCGTTCCGTACCACATTCCGTACACGAACAGCCCCGCGAGTCCGACGAATGATGTCAGCCAGGTCGCGTACCACGGTCCGTCTAGCAGGTACGGCACCCGAAAGAAATGGCCGTTCACGCCCCAGCCGCCGGTCGCGCTCTCGATGACCTGGAGGACGGTCAGCGCCGTGGCGTTGGCGAGGGCCAGGGCCACCCCGAGCAGCGCGGTCCCGGTGTAGTAGGAGCGGCGGCTCATCCCGAGCATGAGCCCGAACGGGAGCGAACGCCCGATACTCGTCACGCCCGTCACGAAGGCGAAGGCGAACAAGACCGTGAGGCCGCCGGTGTAGCGGCCGTCCTTGTTCGGCACGGAAATCAGCCCGCTGGAAGTCAGCACGTCATGGTGGCTGACCGGGACCATGGCGAAGACCGATATGCAGACGAGGAAGGAGAACAACAGGCTCGCCCACGGCACCGTCGTGAACATGACTGGCTTGACCAGGTGATAACGGGCGACCTTGACCAGATCGTTCATGCGCTTGCCCTTTCGTCTTCGCCGAGAAACTGGCCATCGGTTGCCCCGCTCAGCTCGTCCGGCCAGCCGGCCGCATGCACCACCAGCTGCTGGAGCGTCAGCGGCGTCAGGTCCAGGCCGAGCGACCCGGCCCGCTGCCGGTCCGCCCCGCTCAGCGGCCCCACCATGACGACCGACGCCTGCGAGCCGAGCCGACGGCGGTTCCATACCGGGCGCTCCGCGGTGAACGAGTCCACCGCGAGCACCGGGCCGCTGACCGTCGCGGCCATGCCTCGCAGCCCGTCGGCCATCGCGTCCAGGACGACCCGGCCGCGGTCGATGACCACGACCTTCTCGAACAGCGCGGCCGCCTCGTCGATGAGGTGCGTCGACAGCAGGATCGTGCGCGGGTGCGCGGCGTAGTCAGCAAGAAGCCGGTCGTAGAAGATCTGCCGGGCGACCGCGTCCAGGCCCGCGTACGGCTCGTCGAACAGCGTGATCTCCGCGCGGGCCGCGATGCCGAGCACGATCCCCAGCGCCGAGCGCATCCCCCGCGACAGGCTTTTGACTGCCTTGCGCGGCCGCACGCCGAACTCCTCGAGCAGCGACCAGGCCAGCGACGCGTCCCAGTTCGGGTAGCACCAGGACGCGGCGCGCAGCGCGTGCCGCACCTGGAAGTCCGGGTACACCTGGTCCTCGCGGACGAGCACCATGCGGCGGAGCACGTCCTCGTTCTCCACGGGCGAGGCGCCGAAGATCCGCACGGATCCGGCCGACGGGAACTCCTGGCCCGTGAGGACGCGCAGGAGCGTGGTCTTGCCCGCGCCGTTGCGGCCGAGCAGCCCGGTGATTGTCCCCGTCCCGATCGTGAGGTGCACGTCATCGAGGGCGACGTGGTCACGGTAGCGCCGGGTCAGGCCCGCCACCTCAATCGTCGGTGTCATATACGGACGCCCCCGCTCGCCTCGCGGGCGTGCTCATCGGCCGCCCGCTCGTCGCTTGCTTGCCTGATCAGCGTGATCAGCTCGCCAGCGTCGATCCCGAGCCGCTCCGCCTCGGTCAGCATGGGCGAGACGTAGCGCGTCACGAACTCCGCGCGCCGCTGTGCCAGCAGCGTCGCGCGCGCCCCCGCGGCGACGAACATCCCGATCCCGCGCCGTTTCTCCAGTAGTCCCTCGTCGGCCAGCACGTTGATTCCCTTCGCCGCGGTCGCCGGGTTGATCCGGTAGTAGGCGGCCAGTTCGTTCATCGACGGCACACGCTCGCCCTCAGCCAGGCCGCCGTCCGCGATCTCCGCCGCCAGTCGCTCCGCGACGCCCGCGAACAGCGGCGTTCCCTCGTCGAGACCAGCCATCTCCCGCAACGTCTGAGCCTCCTTGCCTCATCGCTTCAGTGGTTCATTACTTGAGTAATGTACCGACAGACCGGAGTGAGGTCAAGGATCAACCCGCACGCCGATGCCGCCGGAATTCACGGAACCTACGCTGGATCGCATGGCGCGCAATCAGGCAGCCGGCGAGCCGCGCGGCGATCGACGGGGACGCCGCCGTGCGGCAGGCACTGGAGCTGCGGCCGGACGTGGTGCTGATGGACCTCAGCATGCCGCGCCGCAACGGGGTCGAGGCGACCGCCGAACTACGGCGCGTGGACGGAAACAGCGGTCTCGTCCTGAGCACGCACCAGGACAACGAATGGGCGGTCTCCGCCCTCCAGGCGGGCGCGCGGCTCGATCCCGGGGTACGGCACTCCGCCGCCGGTAGCCGGCATCAACCCTGGGGTGGAGTTTGCGAAGTCAACTCCTCGCCCGATGGCGGGGACGGCCGGCCGGCGTAGCCTCATGGGTATGACGAGGGATTTCCCGGCGGGCAGCGTGCGCGTATCGGACGCCGAACGCGATCGCGCGCTCGCCGAGCTCAGCGAGCATTTTCAGTCCGGACGCATCACGCAGGACGAGTTCGACGAGCGGTCCGGGCTCGCCCTGCGGGCCAGGACCGGGGACGACCTGCACGAACTGTTCACTGACCTGCCAGACGGGGAAGCACCTGGCGGCGACGTGCCCGCGGACGGGACGCCCGGGTTCGAGCCGCCGCTGCCGCGACCGGAATGGCGGCCGGTGCACGGCCGCCGGCGGCCGCCGGTCGCGGCGGTGATCATCGCCTGCGTGATCGCGTCGATAGTCATCAGCAACGTGGCCAGCTCGTTCTCCCAGGGCTTCCACCACGTGAGCGTCGGCTGGGCCGTCCCGGTCATCATCCTGCTGGTCGTCCTGCGGCGAGTCGGGCGCCGGTAGCCGTTCCGGATCCGCCGCCCGGACCGCCCGGCGTCAGTTCGCCAGCCGGTACTCTCCCGCCTCGTCCAGGGCAGCCTCGACGACCGTGGCGGACAGCGGGGCTTCGCTGGCGACTGTCACCGCCGACTCGCCACCCGGAACGAGCTCCACGGTCACGGCGCTGACGCCGGTCACGTTCTCAAGTTCCGTCGTGACCGCCTTGACGCAGTGCTCGCAGGTCATGCCGGTCACCTGGTAGGTCGCCGTAGTCATCGTCATGCTCCCCTCTTAACCAGACGCTCGATCGCGTCGGACGCCTCTCGGACCTTCTCCGTCGCGGTGTCGCCCCCCTCGGCGACCGCCTGGGCGACACAGTGCCCGAGGTGATCCTCGAGCAGGCCGAGCGCCACCGACTGCAGGGCACTGTTCACCGCGGAGATCTGGGTCAGGATGTCAATACAGTACTTGTCCTCGTCGACCATCCGCTGGAGGCCGCGAACTTGTCCCTCGATCCGGCGGAGCCGGTTGAGGTACTTGTCCTTGTCTGCCGTATATCCATGCATGAGGCGATCATATCGTACCCACGGGGGGTATTGAAGCCGGTCCCTACCTGCCGTTACCTGGACTTCTTGACCCGACGGCGGTACGCGAGGCTGCCGAACCCCGCGGCTATCGCCGCCGCGCCGAGACCGATCGCGGTCCCGTCCTGGAGCCCGGCCGTCCCGCCGCCCCCGGTCTGGGGCGCGCCGTGCGGGTAGTGAGTGGCCGACGCACTCGGCGGCGGAGTCGCCACGTACGTGAAGGACCCCGGGGAACTGGGCGACGGTGAGGCGCCCGTCGTGGCCGATGACGTCGGGGACGCGGAGGCCTTCGCGGACGATGATGCCTTCGCGGACGTGGTCGCGGACGCCTTGGCCGTGCTGCTGGCGGCGGCCGGGCCGGAAGCCGACGCACCCGTGGAAATCGAGGGGTGCGGCGACCCCGAGGTCGTGCACCCGGCAACAGCCGCGGAGACCAGGACTAGCAAGGTGACCGCGCCTGCGACTGGGGTTGCGCGCACCTTCATGGTGCCTCCGGCATTTGGCATAGCGACCGGCGACGGTACGGAAAATCGCTGGTCAATCCGCAATGGCGTGTTTTCCATTTCACTATTAGGCTACTTGAGTAGGGCCTTCTTCGGAAGATAACGGAAGGGACGGCATTGGGGCGGTCTTCATGGCGGCGGGTAGGCGGTCTGCGCGTGGTCATGTCATGGCCGGAAACCGGCTACTCTTCTCCTCCCCAGTCTCCGCCGCCTGGAACACGACGCGCCCGCCTTGCCGGGATTATGGGCATATTGCTGATAGTCGGCGGCGCCGGGGCGATAGCCGGGGCACTGCTGTCCCAGCAGCACGCGCCGCAGCCGACGGCCACGGCGGCGGGAGTCACGGGCGTCAGCGGCCACGGGCCATCGCTTTCGCGTTCGATTCCGGTCGCCATCGACATCCCGGCCATCGGCGTTAATTCGAAATTGCTACATCTAGGACTCGATCCGGACGGCGCCATTGCGGTTCCGTCCCTTACCAGCCAGGCGAACCTGGCGGCCTGGTACAAGAACTCGGTGACTCCGGGCGAGATAGGGACATCCGTCATCGAGGGCCACGTCGATACTTATGTCGGGCCGGCCGTCTTTTTCCGGCTGGGCGCACTCAAGCCCGGGGATACCATCGATGTTCGGCTGGCCGACGACGATACCGCCATTTTCCGAGTTACCGGCGTGCGTGAATATCTCAAGGAAAATTTCCCGGACAAAGCCATTTACGGCGGATCAGATTTCGCCGCGCTCCGGCTTATTACCTGTGGCGGCGCGTTCGATTACACCACCCGCCATTACCTCAGTTCCACGGTCGTGTTCGCGTCCCTCGTCGCCCACCACGACCCCGGGCACCCCGGCAACTCTGCCTGAGCCTTTCCGTCACCCGTGTCCCACGGGCCACGTCGGCGTGGCCGCGGTCCGCAGGAGACTCTGGATCGTTGGCGCCATCGGGCCAATCCGATTGGCGCGATGGCGCATCTGGTCCAAACGAGCGAGCCAGTGCACCCGCCCCTCCCCGGCAGGTTCGGGGCAATTGCGCGGCCGACCCAGACCGCGCCGGTATCAGTGGTGCGTGACGGAACTCGAGGTGCGCGGGAAAAGGCCGGTGCGCACGGCTAAGACACGCACACCGACTTTTCCACAACGCCGGTCAAGCCGTCCAAACGGCCCGATTACGCATTTGCGTGCGTTATTCAGGGTGCCTCAGGCGGTCGCCGGCCGCAGGGCCCGCGAGGGCCGAGGCGGCGAGTTCCGCGGGGGCCGGATCGTCGAGGTCATTGACAGCCGGGCTATCGAAGTCCCCGAGGTCGGGGCCGTCAAAGTCCTCGAGGTGCGGGTGGCCGGGGCTCTCCAGCGCGTCGGCGTCGGTGGCCGCGGGATCGGAGATCGCGGCCAAGGCGGCGCGGCGGGCAAGGCGGCGGTCGACGGCCAGCAGGGGCGGGAGCGCCACTAGCCCGCACAGGATGGTCGGTACGCCGCCGATGACCAGGGACCAGCGGGCGCCGAATTCCTGGCCGACCCATCCGACGATCGGGCCGCCGATCGGCGTGGACCCCAGCCAGGCCAGCCCCCACAGCGCCATGACGCGGCCGCGCATCTGCGGCTTGGAGGCGAGTTGGAGCACCGTCTTGGCGTAAGAGTTGAACGTGATGCTCCCGTACCCGACGAACAGCATCACGACCAGCTCGATCGTCATGCTCGGCGCGAGCGCGGCGACCAGGATCGCTATGCCCCAGCCGATCGCGGCAAAGCACAGCGAACGTCCCGTCGGATGCGACCGCGTCGCGGACACCAGCCCGCCGACGACCGCGCCAGCCCCCATCACCGAGGCCATAATCCCGTAGGCCCCGGCCCCGCCGCCCAGCACCTTGGTCGCCATCAGCGGCAGCGACACCTGGAACTCCCAGGCCAGTGTGCCCACCACGGCGATCATGATCAGCGGGATCAGTAGTTCCGGGGTTGAACGGACATAACGCAGTCCGGCGGCGATCTGGCCCTTCTCCTTGCGCACTGGCCGTGCCGGGTACAGGTCCGCGCTCCGCATCATCGCCAGCGAGATCAGCACCGCCCCGAACGACAGCGCGTTCGCCCCGAAGCAGAGTGCGACGCCGAGCACGGCCACGATCCCGCCGCCGACCGCCGCGCCGAGCACACGGGCCATGTTCACCGCGACGGAGTTGAGGCTGACGGCATTCGCCAGGTCGTCCGGCGGGACCATCTCGGAGATGAAGCTCTGCCGGGCTGGGTTGTCGAAGACGTTGACGAACCCGAGCGCGACGCCCAGGGTGTAGACCATCCACAGCCGGATCGACCCGGTGACGATCAAGATCGCGAACGTCGCCGAGACCAGGCCGGCGAGCGTCTGCGTGACGTAAAGGATCCTCCGCTTGTTGCGCCGGTCGGCGAACAGGCCGCCCGCCGGGCCGAAGAAGAGTATCGGGACAAACCGGGCGGCGAGCGTGAGCCCGAGCTGAGTCCCGCTGTGGGTAAGGCCAAGGACGAGGAAGGACTGTGCGACCGACTCCATCCAGGTGCCCATCACCGAGACGAGCTGCCCGGAGAAGAACAGGCGGTAGTTGCGGTGGCGCAGCGACGACGTCGCCTGCGTGAACGTGAACCCGTGCTGGCGCGGGACCGATGGCGGATTAGCTGGACTCTGGTTCGGAACGGCGGCTTGCTCCTGTGTGACTGACAAGGTCTGGACTCCGTAAACGCTTAGCTTCGCTCAGAAAGAACATTAGCTCTGCTAAGGATATTCCTTCATCGCGTCCAGGGGCGGCGGACGCCGCACGCACCGCGCTACACAGGATACTTGCACTAAGTAATCAGTTAGACCGTTTCCGTAATCAAGAGAACGATAGGCCAAACGCCCCTGACCCACGGTAGAGCCGGGCAAGCCCGGCGTAACACGGGCCGTGTTACGCCGGGAGCGGCTCGATCGTCTTCGCGTTCCCGAAGAACGCCCAGGCCACGGCGGAGGCCGCCGGCTCGTACGTCTTCGGCGGAGGGAACTGGTGTCCGCCCGAGGAGTACACGGCGAAGCCGAGCCGGCTGCCGTCCGCGCAGTCCCACTCCGTGTACGTCAGCCAGCCGGAACGCACGGTCGAACTGGCGGCGCCGCACTTATCGGCGGTGCGCAATCGCTGGTTCTGCACGGTCGCCGGCGGCGACTCATGCCCGGTATCACCCGGTTTATAGGGCACCTCAGTGTCGTTGACCGAGCTGATCTGCAAGATTGTCGTCGGTTTGCTGATCACGCAGCCTGGCTGCGGGTCCGCCTTCGCCATCGCATACCCGTCGTAATAGCCGGGCGCGCTGCACGCCATCCGGTAGGCCATGCGGCCCCCGTTGCTGTATCCGACCAGGTAAATGGGATGCGCGTGACCGGGGTCAACGCGGGCGGCCAGCGCCTTGAGGAACGCGACGTCGTTGACGTTCGCCACGGACGCGTCGCCGCAGCAACCGCCCGCGTTCCACGACTCCTTGTAACCGACCGGGTACACCAGTTCCGCGTCGTCCGCGTTGGCGTACGGCATGAAGAAGTCCCGCGGGATCTCGCTCGAGAGCGGCGCGGCCCTGCCGGACAGGAAGACGATGATCGGCGCGGACTTCGGCAGCGAGGCGGTCGGCGTGATCTCTTCCCAGGTGCGGGTGAGGTTACCGACCTTCATCGAGTAGTTGAGGGTCTCCGACTTCTGGGCGGCCAGGTGAACCATCTCCTGACCCGAGACGAGGCTCGCGACCAGCGCGGCCACCGTGAAGACAGAGTGGACGAGCTTAATGATCACGCCTGGGCCAACTCCGCTGATTTCTCCGGGGACTTATCTGACTTGCCCGCTGGCTTCTCCGGGTTCTGCTTGCGCCGCCAGCCTGGCCACTCCCGGCCGGTCAGCGCGAGGCTGAGCGGCGTGCGGCGCGCGGCCGACGCGATCAGCCAGGCACCGGCGTAGACCACGGGTACGAACAACCCGATCAGCGCCAGCGCCTCAAGCGGTCCGCCCGAAGAGCGTACCAGGGACATGAACCCGGCTTCCGAGGCAAGCAGCACCAGGTACTGCAGCACCAGCGGATGCGCCAGGTAGATGCCGAACGAACTGGCTGACCCGGCCGCGAAGAACTTCTTCGCCGGGGCGCCCCGGTCGCTCCACAGCAACCCGCCGGCCAGCAGCGCCCAGCCGAAGCACAACGCCTCCACCACGACGACGGGCTGGAAGACCGCGCTGGCCACGGCGGGGGTGGCCCCGCTCGCGTAGATCTGCGCGAAATAAGCGCCCACGCCCGCGGCCACGCCGAAGGCCGCCACGAGCGTAACCGACAGGGCCGTGGCGAAGCGCCGCGTGACCTCACAGACACGCTCGAAGTGCCAGCCGACGATCGCGCCGCCGAAGATGTAGAGCACGTAGCTGTAGGCCCAGATGCCCTTGCCGGCGCTGTTGAGCCAGTCCCCGGCCACCCCGCTCTGGAACCAGTGATACTGCAGTGCCGTGCTCAGCAGTACCTGGTACACGCACGCCGCGACGAACAGCGCCACGTGATGCCCGGCCGTCTTGCGCAACACCCACCGGATCACCGGGAACAGGGCGTAAACCTGCATCGTGACGAGCAGGAAGTACAGGTGGTACCGCGCGCCCGCGTTGAGGAGGTCGTGCCCGAACGCGCTCGCGATCGAGCCGAAGGATCCGTGGAGCTTGTTATCGGCGATGAAGTAGACAAGGCTCCACGTCACGTACGCGGGGATGACCAGCCAGTACCGCCGGCGCCAGAACTTCAGCCAGTCGACGTTCTCGCGGTACCCGTAGTTGTACACCAGCACCAGGGCGGTGAGCAGGAAAAACAGCTCCCGGCTGGTATGGAAGACGGTAGTCACCGCCCCCAGTGCCAGCGTCACCTTCCCGCCGCCGACGGAAAGGGTGTGCACGCCCACCACGAACGCCATGATGATCAGACGGATCATGTCGAACGCGATGATGTGCGGCCTTCGTCGGCTCAACGCGACCCCGCCATGTCCTTCAGCCGTCGCCGCGCGATCTTACCGGTGGGGCCGAGCGGGAGCTCGCCGACGACGTAGAACGCCCCCGGCTGCTTGTGCCGCGGCAGGCACGTCGCGCACGCGTCGCGCAGCGCCGCCTCCAGGCCCGCGGGATCGAGCGCGGAGTCTTCGGACGGCAGCACCCACGCGACCGGCCGCTCGCCGAGCACGTCGTCGGGCGCGCCGACGACCGCCGCCGACCGCACGCCGGGCTGGGCGATCAGCAGTTCCTCGATCTCCCGCGGGTAGATCTTCTCCCCGCCGCGGTTGATCACGTCGTCCGACCGCCCGGCGAGGAACAGGTACCCGTCGGAGTCCAGGTAACCGAGGTCGCTCGTGTCCAGCCAGCCGTCGGGCGAGATCACCCCGGGCCGCCCGCCGGACGCGTACGACATGATGACGCCCGCGCCGCGGATCTGCACCCGGCCGATCTCCGACGGCCCGCACGGCGTGACCGTGCCCAGCTCCGACACGTTGACGACACGCACCTCCGTGCCGGCGGGCCGCCCGGCGGACCCCGGCTTGCGCACGCCGTCGACCGGGTTGGCGGTGATCATGCTGGCCGCCTCGGTCATGCCGTAGGTCTCCACCACCGGAATGCCGAACGCCGCCTCGAACCCCTCCAGGGAGGCCCGCGGCAGCGGCGCCGACGCCGACCGGACGAAGCGGATGCCGGCGGGCACGTCGGCGGGCGGGTCCATGCCGAGGATGGAGATGATCGCCGGGACCGCGTTGATCCAGGTGATCCGGTGCCGCCTGATCATGTCCCAGAACCCGCGCCGACTGAACTTGCGGTCGACGGCGAGGAACGCGCCCGCGCGCAGGGTCGCCAGCAGGCCGACGACCTCCGCGTTGACGTGAAACAGGGGCAATGAACAGTAACCACGGTCGTGATGGGAAAGCTTGTGGTGGGAAACCACGCTGGCGGCGACGTGCGCCAGCTGCTCGTCGCGCAGCAGGATGCCCTTCGGCGTACCAGTGGTGCCGCTGGTGCACAGGTAGATGCCCGCGCCCGCGGCGGGCCCGCGGCCCAGCGCCACGACCTGCACCGTGAACGATCCTTCGGTGACCGCGGCGGGAGCCGCGACCTCGAGCACGCGGGCGGCGTCGGCGGGCGGCGCCTGCGGGTCGAGCGGGACCGCCACACGGCCCGCGCCCAGCAGCGCGACAAGGGTGACGGCGTATTCGAACGGGTCACGCGCGCGGATGGCGATGGACGTGCCCCTGGGCAGCCCGGCCTCGTCCAGGACGTTTTCCCAGGCGACAACGGCGTCCAGCAGGCCGTCGTAGGTGAGCGTGCGCTCGCCCCGCGCGTCCGCGAGGTAGACGGCGCCGCCGCGCTGGCGGGCCGCGGTCTCAATCCAGTCCCTGATCAACGGATTTCCTCAGTACATCATTCGGGGGTCGTCGTAATTCTTGAACTCGAGGAGGTTGCCGGACGGGTCGCGCAGGACGAAGGTCCGGTGTTCCTCGACCATGCCGCCGAAGCGGGTGGTCACCTCGTGGTAGAAGGGGATCTTCCGGGTGATGGCGCAGGCGTGCAGCGCGTCGAAGTCCGCCTTCTCGCGAAACGTCACGCCGAAGTGCCGGGGGTACAGGCTCTCCGGCTCGACCGGGGTCATCTCGGTGAGGTGGCAGACCACCTGATCACCGAAGAAGTCGAGCGTGATCCGGTCGTGGTAGCGGCGGGCCAGCTTGCAGCCGAGCCGGGTGACGTAGAAGTCCTGCGCCTCGTCCAGGTCGTGCACGGGGATGGCGAGGTGGAAAACATCGTGAGTGGTGCGCATTATGGGCGTTGCTTTCTCGGTGTTATCACTCGAAGGTGGTCAGCGTGTCCGAGCGGAGTCCCAGCCGGAGCGTCTCCAGGCCGATGACACCGGCCGCGGGCACGTTGCCGAGGTTGACGTCGGGGCCGATCCGCTGGATCAGGTAGGCCTGCAGCTCGGTGTTCGGCGCTTCCCACAGGAGCTTGTCCGCGGGGACGCCCGAGTTGAGCACGTCCTCCACGAGCCCGTACCGCAGCTCGCCGTCCGGGCGGCAGATGCCCGACTTGCCGCTCTCCCGGGCCTCCATCGTGACGATTTCCGCGCCGGCCTCGAGGTCCTCCCGGATCGCGTCGACCCACGCGCTCGGCGGCAGCTGCTGCGAGCGGCCGGAGTCCTTGAAGCCGACTTCGGACACGATGGTGAAGTCGGTGGCGAGCTTCCGGACGTACGTCGCCTTCTCCGTGTTGGACATGTCGACGGTGCCGTTGGAGACCTCGGCATGCGCACAGCCGTAATCGCGGCAAAGCCGGCGGTACTCCTCGAACCGGCCCTGGAGCACGAACTTCTCGAACAGCGTCCCGCCGAAGTAGAAGCCGATGCTGTGCGCCTTCAGGATGTCGATCTTCGCTTCGAGGCAGTTGGTCAGCACCGAGGTGCCCCAGCCGAACTTCATGAAGTCGATGTACTCGCCGCCTAGCTCGACGAGGTCCCGGAAGTGCTCCAGCGGCAGACCACCGTCGATCACCATGGTCAGGCCCGTGGTGCGCGGTTTCGTCGCCCGCCGCGGGAGAGTGAGCACGGTCGGATTCATCTGGCGCCTCCTCTTGGATGCGGAAAATTCATGACTGTCGCGTTAGCGAGCGGCGCCCAGTCCATGGACTCGACCGGGACTCCGCTGAGGTAGGCGGCGAGCACCCGGAGGGTGCCGCCGTGGGCGACGATCACGACGTCGCCAGGTATCGCGGTGCCGGAGTCCGCGGTGCCGGAGTGCGTGCCGCTGTCCGCCGACGGCGCGGCGGTCACGGCCGGTAGTTTTCCGGCGGCCAGATCGTCGAGGAACGCGGCGGCCCGCCGGTACAGGTCACGCACCGACTCACCGCCCGTTGGCCGTTTGTCGGGATCGGTGATCCGGCCCGCCTTGAGATCCAGGCCCGTGGCGGCCGGGCCGTTCGCGTCGGCCGGGGTGCCTTCCAGGACACCCAGTCCGCGCTCGCGCAGCCTTGCGTCCAGCACGACCGGCACGCCGGCGACCGCCGCCAGCGGGGCGGCCGTCTGCTGGGCGCGGCGCAGGTCACTCGCGTAGACCGCGCGCACCGGGATGCCATGGAACTGCCCGGCGACCTCCGCGGCCTGACGCTGGCCCCGGCTGGTGAGTTCCGCCTGGTCGTCATGACCCTGCGCGAGACCCAGCGTGTTCCATGTGCTCTCCCCGTGCCGGATCAGCCACAAAGTGGCAGCCGAAGCAGAAGTGCTGGTGAGAGGCATGCAACGAAGGTTCGTCGCCCTTTGTTAAAGAACAGTGAAAATGTAAACTTCCTAAGAGAATCTTAAGGTAACTGTGAGCATCTGGTGCTTCACTTGGATGCTGTGAAACCGAGGCTTCTTATAGCAGACGATGACCCTGACGTGCGGGACTCCCTGCAGCGTGCCCTCGGCTATGCCGGATACAGCGTGGATACGGTCGCCAACGGCGCCGACGCGATCACGTCCCTGGCCAGGTCCCCGGTTGACCTGGTCATCCTGGACGTCCTGATGCCGATGATGAACGGGCTCGAAGCATGCCGGGAACTGCGGCGCAAGGGCGACCCCACCCCGGTCCTCGTGCTCACCGCCAGGGACAGCGTGGACGACCGCGTGAACGGGCTGGAAGCGGGCGCCGACGACTACCTGGTGAAACCATTCGCGCTGCGTGAGCTCAACGCCCGGGTACGCGCCCTGCTGCGGCGCACCCAGCCGTACCGCGAGGTGATCGGCTACGCCGACCTGACACTCGATCTCGACGCCCGGTCGGCCACCAGGGACGGGCAGGTCATCGGCCTGACCAAGATCGAGTTCTCGCTCCTCGAACTGCTGGTCCGCAATGCCGAGCAGGTACTCAGCTACGACGTGATCACCGACCGCGTGTGGGGTTACGGCGAGGCGCCCGCGTCCAACGCGCTCACGGTCTTCATCGGCTTCCTGCGGCGCAAGCTGGAGGAAGCCGGCCGCCCCCGCCTGGTCCACAACGTGCGCGGAGTCGGCTACGTGCTGCGGACCGGACCGTGAGGCTCAGGTGGCCCCGTTTCCAGCGGCGGGCGCGGATGACGCTGCTGTCCCGGTTCACCGTCGTCGCCGCGGGCGCCGTGGCGGTGACCGCGGTGGCGATCACCGCGCTCGCCTTCGTGACGATCCGCGGGGACCTGGACGGCCAGCTGCGGCAGCAGCTCGCGCAGCGCGCGGCGCGGATCGAGCATACGGTCGGCAAGTTCCACGGAGACATTCCGGGCGGCTGGGTGCCGGGCGGCTCGACGGGGTTCGGCTCTTCGTATTACGCGCAGGTGATCACGTCAGCGGGCGCTGTCTGGGCGCCCAAGGGCGACACCAGGATGCTGACCCCCGATACCGCCGACGTCAGCGTCGCCGCGGGCCGGAGCCCGGACACCTACGAGGACACCAAGATCGACGGCGTGGACGCGATGGTCTACACCGTCCCGCTCAGCGTCGGGCAAGGGCTGGCGCTCCAGGTGGCCGAGCCGCTCGGCGCGACTAACACGGAGGTTGCCACCGTCGGGGCGGTGCTCGGGGTCGCGACCGTGATCGGCGTCCTCGCCGCGGCCATCCTCGGCTGGGCGGTCGCGCGCACCGGGCTGGCCCCGGTTTCCCGCCTCGCGGCCGTCGCCGAGCAGGTCAGCGCCACCGGCGACCCGGACCGCCGCGTCGAGGTGGACCGTCACGACGAGATCGGCCGGCTGGCCGCGTCATTCAACCGAATGCTGAGCGCGCTCCAGCGGTCACTGGACACCCAGCGACGGCTGATCAGCGATGCCAGCCATGAGCTGCGCACCCCGCTCGCCAGCCTGCGCGTCAACGTCGAGCTGCTCGCCGACGATCCCGGCATGGACGAGGCCGAGCGCAAGGAAGTGCTCGAACGCGTCGTCGCCCAGGTCACCGAGCTCAGCGGCCTGGTGGCCAGCGTCACCGACCTCGCGCGCGGCGAGCTGGGACGCGGGCGGAACGGTCATTCCCCGGACGGCCGCCATGACGTCCGGCTGGACGAGGCGGCCGCGACGGCCCTGGAGGCGGCCCGCCGGGACTGGCCGACCACCGACTTCCATGCGGATCTGGCCCCCTGCGTAGTCACCGGCGACCCAAGCCGGCTCCGCGTCGCCATCCGGAACCTGCTGGACAACGCGGCCAAGTTCGGCCCGCCGGGCGGCCCGGTCGAGGTCCGGCTCAGCCGCGGCGAACTGACCGTGCGCGACCATGGCCCGGGCATCGACGATGCCGACGAGCCGTACATCTTCGACCGGTTCTACCGGGCGCCGGAAGCCCGCGCGGTCCCCGGCTCCGGGCTCGGGCTCTCGGTCGTCAGCGACGTGGCCCAGTGCCACGGCGGCTCCGCTACCGCCGAGACCGCTCCCGGCGGCGGCGCCCTCATGCGCCTGACGCTCCCCTGCCGATAAGGCCCGGCGCGCTCCGCACCAGACAGCCCCTCCCGTTCGCCGCTTCCGTTGTCCGTTTTACGGCTTCCGTCGCATGGCTTCCGCTGGCCAATTACATAAGCATGTGATATAAGTTCCTTATGGAAAAATCGGCCGAAGAACTGGCTGGGGACCTTGGCGCCGTGCTCGAACGGCTCGTCGCGTTGATCCGGTCGCTGAACACGGACAACCCGATGTCCCGGACCTCCTCGGGAACACTCGCAACGCTTGAGCGTTCCGGCCCGAGCCGCCTCACGGCCCTGGCCACCCGCGAAGGTGTCACGCAGCCCGCGATGACGCAGCTGGTCAGCCGGCTCGAGGACACCGGCTTGGTGCGACGGGAACCCGACCCGTCCGACGGGCGCGTCGTCCGCGTGGTCATCACGGACGATGGCCTGGCGCTGATGGCCCGCCGCCGCGCCGAGCGCGCCGGGCGGCTGGCGTCGCTGCTGGACCAGCTTCCCATGGACCAGCGGCAGATCCTGATCGATTCCCTGCCCGCGCTCAGTGCTCTCGCCGACACTCGACTGTCCGCCGCGGCGGCCGTATAACCCCTGGCAGTACCCGAACGGAGTATGTGTTTCGATGAGTGGCGCCCACAGCGGCCAGGCCAACCCGTTCAAGCAGCCGAAGGCCGTGTTCGCCGTCGCCTTCGCCTGTGTGGTGTCCTTCATGGGCATCGGCCTGGTCGACCCGATCCTGCCCGCGATCTCCAGCGAACTGCACGCCTCGCCGAGCGAGGTCACCCTGCTGTTCACCTCGTACCTGGTCGTCACCGCGGTCGCGATGCTGATCACGAACTTCGTGTCGAGCCGGATCGGCGCCAAGAAGACGCTGATCGCGGGCCTGATCCTGATCGTCGTCTTCGCCGCCGCGGCCGGCTCGTCACCCGATATCGCCGACATCATCGCGTTCCGCGGCGGCTGGGGTATCGGCAACGCGCTCTTCATCGCCACCTCGCTCGCGGTCATCGTGGCGTCCGCCTCCGGCGGCATGGCCGGCGCGATCGTCCTGTACGAGACGGCACTCGGCCTCGGGATCGCGGTCGGCCCGCTGCTGGGCGGCACCCTCGGCGAGATCAGCTGGCGCGGCCCGTTCTACGGCGTGTCCGTGCTGATGGCGATCGCGCTCATCGCCACGATCACCCTCGTCGAGAAGCTGCCGAAGCCCGCCAAGAAGACCAGCCTCGCCGCGCCCTTCAAGGCCCTGAAGCACCGCGGCCTGCTCACCATGTCGCTCACCGCGCTCTGCTACAACTGGGGCTTCTTCACCGTCCTCGGCTACGCCCCGTTCCCGATGTCCCTGAAGCCGATCCAGCTCGGCCTGGTGTTCTTCGCGTGGGGCATCCTCGTGGCACTGTTCGCGGTGTTCGGCGCGCCGCGGCTCCAGGCTCGGCTCGGCATCGCGAAGACGATGTACGTCAACCTGTTCCTGTTCTCGCTGTGCATCTTTGGCATCGCGATCTGGACGAATGACAAGCTCCCGCTGATCATCTGCACGATCCTCACCGGCATCTTCATTGGCGTGAACAACACCGTCACCACGCAGGCCGTGATGACCGTGTCCCCGGTCGAGCGCCCCGTCGCCTCCGCCGCCTACAGCTTCGTCCGGTTCATCGGCGGCGGTCTTGCCCCCTACGCCGCCGGCCGCCTCGTGCTCGCCGTCAACATCCACTTCCCGTTCTACCTGGGCGCGGCCATCGTCCTGGTCGGCATCGTCGTCCTGGCCAGCGGCCACAAACTCCTCGCCCACGCCGAACGCGCACAGGCCGCCGATACAGCGGCCGCGACCGCGACTACCCCATCCCCGGCCGCGCGCTAGGCGCCACGGCGGCAGACCGGGCACGCGCCCTAGCGGGGCGTGAGGTGCGCGGCGAGGAACGACAGGGACGGAGGCTCTTGCGCGGCGAAGAACGAGCCGTTGTGGCAGCCTTTCGCGAACTCCACGACGGCGGTGTCCGGGAGTGCCCGGGCCAGGGCCTGGACCCCGGGACGGAACGGGTCGTCGTCGCCGGACGCGATCCGGGCGGGCGTGCGCGCCAGCGCGGACGCGTGCGTGACCGCGTCGTCGGCGGTGAAGTCGGCGGCCGTCGCGTACGCGCCAGCGTTGACCGAGCGTGCCTGCGTGTAGCTCGTCCAGATGGCCGGGCTGATCGCGGCGACCGCGCTGATCAGCCGCGGCTGCTTCTCGGCCAGCAGCAACGCCCCGTACCCGCCCATCGAGATGCCCATCGCGCCGATCCGGTGCGGGGACCGGCCGAGCCCTCGCCGCTGGCACATCGGGATCAGCTCGCCGGTCAGCATCCCCATCGGGTCGTCGCCGGGATGCGCGTTCCAGTAACCCGAGCCGCCGTCCACCGTGACCAGCGCCATCGGGGCCAGCCGAGTCCCGCCCACGCGCAGCGCGACCGCCTGCGCGGGACTCAACCCCACCAGGGCGCTGGCGTGGTTCCCGCCTTCGCCGTGCAGCATCACCACCAGCGGCAGCTCCGACCACGGGCCATGCCCGGGCGGATAGCCGATCGTGTAGCCGACCGCACGGCGCCGCGCCGCCGAGTAGAACGTGCCCGATACTTCCGGGCCCGGGGCGGCATAGGGGGCGAAGTCCGTGACCGGCACGTCGCAGGCGCCGTCGATCGCGTCAAGAACGCTTTTACCAGGCATCACGTCGCTTGCTACCAGCTCCGCACCTACACCGGCCACGGCTGCGAGCCCGGCCGTGCCGAGGACGAGGCGGATGATGAGCCGGCGGGAAACGTTCCGGGCAGGGGGCTGAGGTGACGGCATCGGGTCAGCTCCGCGCCGGCCTGAGCCCGCTGACCGCCTGGCGGGCCGCGCGCCGCGCGGCGAGCAAGGCGAGCGCGAGCACGCAGATGCCGGCGACGTCGATGAGGCCGGCATGGAACAGGTTCCGCTGCCCGCCAGTCGCCACCCACCAGCAGCATCCGGCGAGGAACACGGTCATGACCGCGCACGCCGCGACGGCGAGGCGGGCCTCGAAGCGCAGGATCCCCGGCGGCAGGGCGACACGGCGGACGCAGATCGCGGCGCTGGCCACGGCGACGGCCAGGGCCGCCGGGCTGACGGCCATCCAGGCGAGTTCGGTCGCCGGGAAGGCGGCGAGGGCGGCCGGGTGCGCCCAGTAGGACGAGACCGACAGCGACAGCGCCCACTCGAACGCCGCCAGTCCGCCCGGCACCAGGCCGTGGTGGCCGCCCGTGCCCGGCCAGCCGTTGCCGAAGTGCCGGCCGCCGAGGAACAGCCCGGTCACCGCCGTGACGAGCACGAGCGCCGGGATCAGCAACCGCCTTTCCCGGTACCTGGCGGCACGGAGGATGAGGACGGCGAGCACCGGGAGTGCCGCCGCGGCCGCGAGCACGAGGATCGCGATCATCGCCGCGGACGTCACGACCGTGGCCGCGGCCGCTGACCGCGTCATCGGCCCGGCCACCGGGCTTGACCACTGCCAGCCGATCGTCAGCTGCGACCACATCGCCGCGCCCGTGCATAGGAAGATCGCGGCCGCGCAGCCCAGCGATGCCAGGCTGGCGGTGACATGACGGAGGAGCGGCGACGTGATGGGGGCATCGCCTGTTTCCGACCATGATGCCCGGTATCCGGCCAGGCCCGCCGCCGTCAGCCAGGCGACAAGGCCGCCGCGGACAATGTCGCGGGTGCGCGCGGCGCAGCGCGGCCGCTCCTCGATGTCGCTGATGAGGAGTTCGGCGAACTCCTCGCCGTACCGGGCACGCCAGGAGTGCGGGTACCAGCGCAGCAGGCGCGCCGCCCGCCGTGCGGCGGTCACGCCCCGCCCCAGTTGCCCGCCAGGCGCCGAAGGCCCACGTCCACGACGCGGCGCTGCGCGTCCAGATGCGCCTTCAGCGCGGTCGCGCCCACAGCGGTGAGCTTGTACGGGCGGCGCCGGTCGTCCGTGTCGACGGCCTCGATCAGCCCCTGCGACTCCAGCCGGGCGAGCGCCTCGTACAGCGTGCCCGGCGCGAGCCGGACCCCGGCGAAACCCTCGATGTCCTTGGTGAGCGCGTATCCGTGCTTGGTCCCGTCCGCCAGGCTGGACAGAATCAGCGTGGCTGGCCCCGCGTACCGCCCGAATCCGGCGAGGGACTCGCCATTCCCCTTCGGCATGCCGCCGAGTCTATATCGGATCCCGATATACCGGAAGACGATACTCGTCACCCTGTCGCCGGTTAGCGGCCGCCTACAGGAACGACAGCTGCCCCCCGACGTCAGGCCGGTGCTTCTTGAGATGCCGCCATTGCGGCAGGCCGTCGAGATACGACCAGGACAGCCGGTGATACGGGGTCGGGCCCAGCCGCGCGAGCGCGTCCTGATGAACCGGCGACGGGTAGCCGGCGTTCTCGCCGAACGCGAACTCCGGATGCGCCTCGCCCAGCTCCGCCATCAGCTGGTCACGGTAGACCTTGGCGATCACCGAGGCCGCCGCCACCGAAACCGAGCGCAGGTCCGCCTTCACCGCCGTCCGGACCCGCCACGGCCGGCCGATGTAGTCATGCGACCCGTCGAGCAGCACCGCGGCCGGCTTGTCCGCCAGCGCGTCGAGCGCGCGGCACGCCGCCGTCCGCAGCGCGGCGGTCATGCCGAGCGCGTCGATCTCCTCGTGCGTCGCCGCGCCGATCCCGTGCGCGGCCACCCAGCCCGGGAGTTCCCGTGCCAGGACCTGCCGGCGCTTCGCCGTCAGCTTCTTGGAATCGGTGAGGTATTCGGGCGGCACCGGGTACCCGGGCCTGGCCACGACCGCGCACACAACGACAGGACCGGCCCAGGCGCCACGCCCCACCTCGTCCACGCCCGCGATCGTGGTCATGCCCGCGGCGGCGAGTTCCCGCTCGATCTCGTACCCAGTCGCGGCCGCCGTATCCGCCGGCCGTGAGACTCTCGTCACTGGCTCGTCACCGAATGTCAACTGCTCCACGGCCCACCATCATGCCGCTCCGGCGCGGCGCCCGCTCGGTGATCCGCCGGCTGGCGACGCTTGTCACGCGTTCAGGCCGTCATCGGCCATGAGGGCGAGCACATCGCGCTCACGAGCCGTCAGCCGGGTAAGCGGCTCGTTGCGGGAACGGCGGCCGAGCAGCTTGCCGGCAACCTCCGGGTCCATGACCGTGCCGCCCTCGCCACCGTCCGGATCGCGTCGGTGAACTGGTCGTCGTTGAACACACGGTCCTTGAGCAGGTAGCCGACGCCGCCACGTCCGGTCGCGCCGTGACCAGGTTCTTCAGCAGCTCCGGTGCATTGTCCACGGACGCGACCACGTCGAACCCGTAAGCCGCCAGCAGCCGTTCGAAGCCGGTTCTCAGGAGATAGAGATCTTCGGCGAGGACAACGCGCATGGCACCTCGATCACCGCGATGGTTGGCCCGCCGGGCGGGCTGTGCATTGCCAGGATGCCGTCAAACGCCGCGAGACGGTGCTCGATTCCGGCCAGGCCGGTGCCGCCCGCCGCCCCGCCGGGTTCGCCCCGCCGTCTCCACCGGCAGCGGGCAGTCGAGCGAGAGCGCCGCGACGGCGTCGGACCAGTCGCCATCACCCACTCGCGGGGGCAGGTATTTGCCCACCCCGGGGCTTTGACTGCCCGTCGAGCACATGCTATCTTTTCTTTGCACATGCTAGAAGGGAACTATATGACCGGCGACGACCTGCTGCGAGTGCTCGCCACGCTGGCGAACCCGCACCGGCTGCGTGTCGTGGCCTCGTTGGCACGGGAACGTAACTACGTCAGCCAGCTCGCCCGCGAGCTGAACATCAGCCGCGCGCTGCTCCAGGTCCACCTGCGGAAGCTGGAAGCGGCCGGGCTCGTATCCCCCACCATCGAAGTCTCAGAGGACGGGAAGGCGATGAAGTTCTACGAGGTAGCGGCCTTCGCGGTGCTACTGACACCGGAAGCGATCGCGGCCGCCGCGCGGACCCTCGGCTCCGACAGCGGCGCTGACCTGGAGGTACGGTCATGAACTCGGCCGCTTGGGTATCCACCTGCTTGATCTTCGCCGTGGCCTTCGTTCTCTCCGCCCGGTACTTTGTCCAGGCCAGGATGCGGTCGCCGAAGCTGGCGCTGACCGAAAGCAGGGAGTACCGTGCCCTCGCCGACGAGTACCGCAGGCTGAGCGACATGTCGATCACCGCTAACGAGCACGTCGACCTGCGGCTGACCGACCTCAGCGTCCGCGTCGATGAACTCAGGGATCAGCTAGACCAGATGCAGCGGATCCTTAAGGAAGTCGAGTAAACCGGGTAGCGAGCCCAACGGACTAAGGGGATCGCAACATGACGCTGAACGTCGCAACCACGCCGCACCGGGCGAGCATCGAGTGGCGGATGTCCGCGGCCTGCCGTTCCGCCGAGCCGGAGCTGTTCTTTCCGGTGTCCGCGGGCGGCCGGTCGGCCGCCGAGACCGAGCGCGCCAAAGCGGTCTGCGCTCGCTGTCCCGTCCGGCGGGAGTGCCTTCAGTTCGCCCTCGCCACGCGGCAGGCTTACGGCATCTGGGGCGGCATGTCGGAGGGAGAGCGCCGTACGGCGCATCTCCAAACGGCCTTATTTCGGCTTATTACGGCTTATTACGGCTTATTACGGCCAGCCCGCCGCCGCGCGCTGGCGCGTGCGGCGGCGGATTATTTCGTTATGGAAACGAGAGCATGCTGTTGCGCTGAGCGCGCCGCCGTGCGGGTGATCATGCCGCCGACTCCCACCCGGCCCAACGACACCGACCTGCTCCTCTGCTCCCGCCATTTCCGGCTCTCCTGGCGGGCGCTCGCCGCTCAGCACGCCACGGTGAGCAGGCTGAGCGACGAGCGGGTTCCCGCGTTATCCCGGGAGTTACTTGGTGAAGTACCAGTACTCGGGCAGGAGCGCGCCGACCGGGTTGAAGGCGACGTTCTTCAGGGAGTTAGTCACCGCGTAGACGTTGTAGTACGTCGGCATCCAGACGTAGGGCGCCTGCTGCGTCGTGTACGTCGCGTACTGGTCGAACACCGACAGGCTGCTGCTGGTGTGCGTCTGGCCGATCAGCGAGTCCACGGTCGGGTTGGAGTAGCTGCCCGAGTTGGATCCCGCGCCCGTCTGGAACAGCGGCTCGCCGGTCGGCTCGTAACCGGGACCGTTGAACACCCAGCCGCCGTACATCAGGGCGTCCCAGGTGCACTTCGGGCCGGAGCACGGCGCCGACTCGCCGATGATCGTGTTGAACGACTGGCCGACGATGCTCACCGCGATGCCGGCCTGCGCCGCGTCCGACTTGTACACGTCCGACTCCTGGGCGAACGCCGCGGTGCCGGTCGAGTAGTTGAGGGTGAACGCCAGCTTGGTGCCGGACGCGATCCCGGCGCCGCACTCATCCGACGCCGTGCCCGCCTTGGTGCACACGTCCGTGCCGCCCTGCTCGGTCCAGCCGTGGCTGGTCAGCAGCGACTTGGCGTGGGCGATGCTGAACGGGTACGGGCCCTGCCCGCCGTTCTGACTCTGGATCGTCGGGATCCACTGGCTCTTCGGCTCATTCGGGATCACACCGGGGGTCGGGTACGCGTAACCGCGCCAGATCGCCTCGGTGATCCCGTTCTGGTCCGCGACTTCCTGCAGTGCCTCGCGCACGTACAGCTGCTTGAACACCGCGCCGATGGTCGGGTTGTTGTAGTTCTCCTGGTAGTAGGAGATCTCGTCGTTATAGCCAGGCTGGAGCGTGAAGCCGCTGCCGAGCGGGTCGGTGGTCGGGAGCACCTGGCTCAGCGGTTTCTGCGGCAGGTCCTGCGACGGGATGTAGCCGACGGTGAGCTGCCCGGTCTTCAAGGCGGTGTACTCGGACGAGTCACTGGTGAACGGCACCAGCTTGAACGCCGAGATCGTGGGCTTGGGGCTGCCGGAGTAGGCCTTGTTCGGCACGAACGTGACGTTGCCGTCCGTGTTGAAGTACGACAGCTTGAACGGCCCGTCGGTCACCGACCACAGCGGGTTGGTCGCGTAGCTGTTGGCCGACTTCGTCTGCGAGATCAGGTAGTTGTAGACGGCGGCGCACTTCGCCCACTTGTCCTTGGCGCTGTCGGTCGCGCAGCCGCCGCTGCCCGCCGCCGCGCCCGTTTTGGTGACGTCCCAGGACTCGGGGAACGGCGTGATCTCCGCCAGCTGGTTGTAGGTGTACCAGAGGTTGGAGTAGCCCTTGGTCAGGTGCAGCACTACGGTGTCCGGGCCGGTCGCCGAGTACGAGGCGAGGTTGTCCGGCATCAGGCCGGGGGCGTACCCGTAGTAGTTCGCCTTCTCCGCCTCCAGCATGTTGAGCCAGAAGACCACGCTCTGGGCGTCAACGGACTCGCCGTTGCTCCACTTCCAGCCCTTCATGGAGATCGTCACCGTCTTGCCGCCGTCCGTGTACACGGGCGCGGCCGCCGATGACAGCGGGATGTTGATGGCGACCGAGTCTCCGTTGTTCCCGAACTCGTACAACGGCCGGTACATCAGCTGCTGGAACTGGTTCGTGTTGTAGACGCTCGCGTACGTGATCGACTCGAACGGCAGAATCCAGTTCGGCGTGGTGCTGGCCGGCAGCGCATAGGTCACTGTCCCCCCGGACTGCTTCGCCGCCGACGACGATGAACTGGCCCCCGGCGGGGATCCCCCGCTGCTGCAGGCGGCGACGCTGGCCGCGAGCAGGGCCGCGGTAACCACCGCAGCCAGCCGCGCGCCGCGATAGCGCTGTCTGTTCCCGAACATCTGCGCTCCTTGACTACGGTGTCATTGCGCCTCGCCTAGGTTTTAGGCAGGCCCCGTTTACCCGGAAGCTAACTCGTTAATGATTCGGGACGACCATCAATATGAGCACGAAAGGATCAAGAACGCGATACATAAGGTGCTAATGCCCTCATTGGGGCAGAAGATGATAATGCGGCTGGCGAGGGGCCGGCGTCCGTTTGAGATATGTGTTTTGTTGCGCGGTAAAGATCGCGGAGAAGCGCAATCTCGCCGCCGTGGTGCAGGATTTCCTGGTTGACCCACCAGATGGTGTCGATGAAGGTATCCGCGGAGTCGCTGCCGTACGGATAGGTGCTGAGGCCAGTGGTGGACAGGTCAGCGTCACTGGCGGCCAGGAGCGCGCCGCGCCAGGCGCCGACCGCGTCGCGGAACGCGGCGACCGCCGCGAGCGCCGTGCCCGGGGTGACATAGGTGTCCCCGTTGAGGGAACGGCTGCCGATGGTGTAGTCGGCACGCATCGCCAGCATCTCGCTGATGTGAGACAGCCGCCAGGCGATGGTGGTCAGCGGCGGCGGCTCGGGCGCGGGATGACCGGAATCGCGGCCCCACTCCCCCGCCCCGACGAGCGCGGTCGCGCCGGGTGCCGGGCCATCCTCGCGGCGGCGGACCGACCAGGAACCCGGGACCGGTTCCCACCGGTACTCGTCGTCCGTCATGAGCGGCACGGCGACCGGAGTGCCGTTGCCACTGTCGACTCGCGGGCCGAGCATCCTGTTAATAAGGCGCAGGCAGGCCCAGTCGAACTGCTCGAGAAGCGGGGTGAGGCGGGGCGGGATGCCCTCGTCGATCAACGGCATGTCAGTTTCCAGCCAGCCCGTCTTCGGCTTCAACCAGCCCGCCCCAGGACCAGTGCGGAATCGGGAGGTCCGCAGGAACGTCCGCGTCGTGCGGGTGGGACAGCGCGATGTCGCCGACCGCCCATTCCATGTACGCCCGCAGCGCCCGGCGGAATTCCCTGTCCGCCGGGAGCCCGGCGTCGTCGGCGGCGCCGACGAAACAGTCGACGAACCGGCGCGCCAGGTCTGACATATCCCCGCAGTCGGCGTGCATAGTGACAAGTCCTGATTCGTCACCCTCGCAGTCCCTGGAATACCCAGGCGGACCGCCCATCACCTCGGCCCAGTAGGCGGCGAGGCGCTCGACGTGCTTCGGATTCTGGTCCGGGTGCGAGAAGGGATGGTTCAGCTCCGGATCCGCCAGGCACCGCGCGTGGTGCGCGGCGGCCAGTTTCAGGAACGCCTGATCCCCGCCCGCGAACTCATACAGCGACGGCTTCGTGTCAGCTCCCATGTGCCCAAGCATGTCAAACTTTGCCCCCCGCCGCGCCCGCCGCCCGCGCGAGTTCCGCTGGAATGCGTTCGCGCACGCCCAGGGTACGGCGGCGGGAGCGGGGGTGACCTGAACACGGCACGCCCAGCGCCCGCGAGGACCGCGTCGGACGCCTTTCCTGGGTCAAACACGCCAAATTTCATGGGTCGAACGCGCAAAAGCCGCCAGGGCAAGGACCCTGCTGCCGGATATTTCGGATATAAACCCCGGTACGGCCGCCCGGGAAAGCAGTCTCGCCGTCATCCGGCAAGATCATGGGTCGTAGATGCCAAATACTGGCATCTACGACCCTTGATCATCGAAACGGGCGGCCAGGTGAGCCGGAACGGCGCCCAGGCTGACCGGAATAACGCCATATAACAGTCATTCCGGCCTGGCTCATCTCAAGATCATGGGTCGGTGGCGCCATGTGCGCCGGAACGACCCATGATCTTGAGGGGTCAGAACTTCGCGGCGGCGGGGATGACCTGCTCGGCGAACATATCCAGCACGCCGGGCTCCGTGACACGGCGCAGGGAGCCGTGGGCCTGCGTGAAACCGGCTTCGGCGAGCGCGTGCAGCTGCTCGATCGTCGCGGAGACGTTCTCGCCGCCCGCGCCGAGGTCGTAGCGGACCTGGACGGTCTTCTCGATCTCGTCGTAGTTCCGGCCGACGTCGGCGCAGTGCTGGCGGAGCACCGCGAGCTTGTGCGCGGCCGTCTCAGGCTCGGAGGCGTTGATGTTGCACGCGTCGGCGTACTGCGCCACCAGGCGGAGCGTCTTCTTCTCGCCCCCGCCGCCGATCAGGATCGGCGGGTGCGGACGCCTCAGCGGCTGCGGCGAGTTCAGCGTCCGGGCCAGCTGGTAGTGCTTGCCCTCGTACGCCTCCTCGGCGGGTCCCCACATCTGCTGAACGATCTGGATCGCCTCCTCCAGCCGCTCGAACCGTTCCGCGAGCGGCGGGAACGGAAGGCCGAGGCCACGTGATTCCTCCTCGTTCCACGCGGCGCCGATCCCGAGGATCGCCCGGCCGCCGGAAAGAACGTCCAGCGTCGTGATGGCCTTCGCCAGCAGGCCTGGTTCCCGATAGACCACGGCGGTCACGACCGTGAGCAGCTGCACGCGCGTCGTCTTCGCGGCTAGCCAGCCCAGCGCCGTGTAAGCCTCGAGCATCTCGTGCTCCGGCGGGCCGATGTGCCCGATCTGCCACACGTGGTCCATCACGCTGATCCGGTCAACCCCGCCCTGCTCCGCCCGCTGCGCTACGTCAGCCAGCTTGAAGCGAAGCTCGGCGGCGCCGCCCTCCCAGGTGAAGTCCGAGATGTGCAGGCCTACCTTCATTCGCGAGCCCTCCTCAGCACCGTTGGTACCTCAGACCCTAGCGCCGGGCTGCTGGCTGCTCGCGGGCGGAGCTCCGGCCGGGATCGGGCGACAGCCGCTGGAGTAAAGGTGAGTCGCCACGGACGTGATGGGAAAGATCTTTCTGTCCTTAACGTCCGTGGCGACTGGAGCTGCCCTCATGACTGAACCCGCCCTCGTGCTACGCGGCGGCCGTGTCATCGACCCGGAATCCGATCTCGACACCGTGGCCGACGTGGCCGTGACGCAAGACAGCGCTACCGGCGAGCGGCGGGTCAGCGCGGTCGGCCCCGCGCTGCCCCCCGGGGCCCGCGAGATCGACGTCAGCGGGCTCGTGGTGACCGCCGGGTTCGTGGACATGCACAGCCACGCGTTCGACACCAGCGGGCAGCGCCTGCAGGTCCTCGACGGGGTCACCACCGCCCTTGAGCTGGAGTCGGGCGTGACACCGGTGGCACGGGCGTACGCGAGCGCCGCGGCGGACGGCAAGCCCGTCAACTACGGGTTCGCGACCTCGTGGGCGATGGCCCGGATGGCCGTGCTGGCCGGAGTCCCGCTCGACGGTTCCGTGCGGACGTTCTTCGCGTACTCGGCCCGGCCGGAGTGGCAGCGACCCGCCAGCCGGGCGGAGCAGGAGCGGATTCTCGCCCTGCTGGAGGCCGACCTCGCGGACGGGGCGCTCGGCATCGGCATCCTCGCCGGGTACGCGCCCGCCGCGAGCCCCGAAGAGTACCTGGCGGTGGCGTCCCTGGCCGCGCGCGCCGGGGTAGCGACGTTCACGCACTCCCGTGACCTGGTGGAATTCCGGCCGTCAACGCCGATCGACGGCGCCGAGGAGATCGTCCGCGCCGCGGGCGAGACCGGCGCCCACATGCACTACTGCCACGTCAACAGCACCACGCTCCGGCACTGCGACCGGGTACTGTCGCTCGTTTCGCGGGCCCAACGCGGGGGCGCGCGAGTCAGCACCGAGGCGTACCCCTACGGGGCCGGGATGACCGGGATCGGCGCGGCGTTCCTCGCGCCGGAACGGCTGCACGAGCGGGGCCTCGTGCCGGCCGACCTCACCTACGCGCCGACCGGGGAGCAGGTCGCGTCCGCGTCGCGCTTGCGCGAACTGCGCGCCGCCGACCCGGGCGGGCTGGCGATCATCCGGAACCTGGACGATTCCATGCCCGGGGATCGCGAGTTGCTCATGCGGTACCTGCTGTTCCCCGGGGCCGTGGTCGCGAGCGACGCGATGCCGCTGACGTTCCCCGGCGGCGAAGGCGGGCTCGGGAACGGTTCGGGTGAGGATGCCTGGCCCTTGCCGCCAGGGGCGTTCACGCATCCGCGGACCGCCGGCACGTTCTCGCGGTCGATCCGGCTGCTCACCCGGGACGCGTTCCCCCTCTCCCAGCCCAACACGGGCGCGCTTCCGCTGCCGGAGGCGCTCGCCAAGTGCAGCCTGGAACCCGCTCGGCTCCTGGAGGATCACGTCCCCGCGATGCGCCGCAAAGGGCGAATCACCCCGGGCGCCGACGCCGACATCGTCGTCTTCGATCCCGCGACGATCTCCGACCAGGCCACGTACGCCGACAGCACCCGGCCGTCCTCCGGAATCCGGCACGTGCTGGTCAACGGCGAATTCGCGGTGCGGGACGCGCGGCTCGTGACGACGGCTCGCCCAGGCCGGCCCGTCCGCGCGGGCCGGCCGTAGAGTTCTGCCATGACCAGCATTCCCGACTCGCACCGCGACCTGCTGAACGAGCAGGTCGCCATCCTGGGCACCATCGGCCCCAGCGGCAGGCCGCAGCTGTCCGCGACCTGGTTCGTCGCCGAAGGCGACACGGTCAGGCTGTCGCTGAACACCTCACGCCAGAAGGTGAAGAACCTCCAGGCGAACCCGAAGGTCAGCCTGATCATCACCGGCACCCCGCCGTACCGGTACATCGAACTGCGCGGCGACGCGGAGATCACGCCGGACGACGACTACGCGTTCGCCGACAAGGTCGGCGCGAAGTACAGCGCCGACCTCCGCGAGCACGACGCACCCGGCGACAAGCGAGTGATCGTGACGATCCGCCCCGTCCGCGTGAATACCTGGGGCGACGCGGCGTAGGCGCCCTTGCTGGTAGCCCCTTGCAAGGGGCTACCAGCAAGGGGCCGGGCGGCCCGCGCGATCAGGGGCCGGAGCGGTCGGCGCGGAAGAAGGCGGTGGACTCTCGCTGCCACAGCAGCGTGGTGGCGGCCAGGCCGGCCAGCCAGACCGCCACCGCGTAGATCCGCACCGCGGCCGGGGCGTCCTGTCCGCCCAGCCCGAGCGTGACATCGACCGCGTACACGGTGTCGAAGACGAACAGCGCCGTGCCCACGATGCGCGCCCAGCCCATCCCGGCACGGCATGAGATCCCGATGAAGGCCCACACGGCGGCGACCACCAGGCCGCCCACGATGAATTCGGCGATCGCCTGGTGCTGGGTGGAGGCGAGCAGCCCGGGCGTCATCAGCCCCATCCGCTGCTTGATGACCCCGAGCGTCGTGATGTTGACGATGATGCCGACCAGGCTGAGGGCGGCGCCTCCGTACATGACCACGACCGCGCGGGCCACCGCCAGCGGGGCAGGTGTCCTGGTGCGCCCCGACGCGCCGGGATTGCGGGAATCCGGGCCGTCGGCCGTCACGGATTCCGCCACATGGCCGCCCCTCACGCGCTCACGCCCTTCTCCGCGAGAGTACTAGCCCCCCGTACTAACGTCACCTCTGTTGTATTACGCAACGCTTACGGCTATACGACCCTAACGCTCCGCATTTGATGCATCACCCCGTACCGGTACCACGACCGGCGTGCCGTCCGGGCCGACCGTCACCGTCACGCGCGCGCCGTAGACGCGCGCGATCAGGCCAGCGGTCAGCACCTCGGCCGCGGTTCCGGTGGCGGCCACCCGCCCGCCGTCCAGCAGCACGAGACGGTCGGCGTACTGCCCGGCGAGCGTCAGGTCGTGCAGCGCGGACAGCACGGTCAGCCCCCCGGCCGCGCCGGCTCCATCCTGACGCAGTTCGTCCACGAGTTCCAGCACGGACTGCTCGTGGCCGATGTCCAGCATCGACGTCGGCTCGTCGAGCAGCAGGACGCGCGGCTGCTGGGCCAGTGCCCGCGCCAGCACGACCCGCTGCCGTTCGCCGCCGGACAGCCGGGCCAGCCGCCGGCCCGCGTACCGGGCCACGTCCAGGCGCTCCATAACATCGTGCGCGACATGCTTATCGCGACTGCCAGCATTACCGAAATATCCGATATGCGGGGTCCGGCCGAGCAGCACGTACTCGGTCACCGTCAGGTCCGGCGGCAGCAGGGGCTCCTGCGGGACGTACGCGATCAGCCGCGCCCGCTCCCGCGTCCCCAGCGACCGCAGGTCCCGGTCACCGAAGAGGATCGCCCCCTGATACGGGACCAGGCTGGCCGAGGCGCGGATCAGGGTGGATTTACCACTGCCATTCGGGCCGATAAGGGCGAGCCACCCGCCGCCGGGAGTCACGAAGCTGACCTCCCGCACCACCGGCGACCCGTCGAGCGCGACCGTGAGGTCGCGAACCGCGAGCGCGGTCACGTGCCCACCGGCCGCGTGCCGCGCAGCACCCAGATGAACGCGGGCGCGCCGACGACGGCGGTGACCACGCCGATCGGCAGTTCGCCGGGCGCGACGACGGTCCGCGCGAGGGTGTCGGCGAGCACCATGAATCCGGCGCCGAGGAGCAGGGACAACGGCATGACGGTCGTGTAGGACGGCCCGGCGAGCCTTCTGGCCACGTGCGGGATGATGATGCCGACAAATCCGATAAGTCCGCTTATCGCCACCGCGCTGGCCGCCGCCAGTGACGCCGCGCCGACCACGATCCCCCGCACGACCCATGGTTTCACCCCCAGTGCCCGCGCCTCGTCGTCGCCCACGGCGAGGACGTCCAGGTGCCTTCCGTGCAGGAGCAGGATGAGCACGCTGATCGCGGCGTACGGAAGGATCTCGGTCACCTGCTGCCAGGTCGCGCCGGACAGGGAGCCGAGCAGCCAGGAGTAGACCTGCTGAAGGACCTGGGTGGACCGCTGGAGGATGACGGTCTGGACGGCGGTAAGGAAGCCGCTGACCGCGATCCCGGCCAGCAGCAGCGTCGCGGTGCCGCTGCTCGCGAGGTACCCGCGGGCAGCACTGGCCACACCGGCCAGGGAAGCGATCCCGACCCCGGCGAGGGAGCCGATGAACGCGGCGGCGGGGACGATCCCGGGTCCCAGGCCGCCGAGGTAGATGATCGCGATCGTCGCGCCGAGGCCCCCGCCCGCGGACGAGCCGAGCATGCCCGAATCGACGAGCGGGTTGCGGAAGACCCCCTGGTAGCCGGCCCCCGCCACCGCGAGGAGGCCGCCGACGATCGCGCCGGCGACGATGCGCGGAAGCCTGATCTGGTAGAGCACGGCCCGGTCGATCGGGGCCAGCCCGGTGTGGATATCGACGAACGGGATCTTGTCGAGCAGCGCGGTGATCGTGTCGAGCGGGTTCAGGTCCGCTGCCCCGATCAGGGAACTGACGACCACCGCGACGATCAGGAAGACCGTCGCGCCGCTCAGCCACGCGGCCCTTCTCACGCGCTCCTCACGGCCTGCTCACGATTTCGGGGCGTTCTCGACCGCCTGGGCGATGGCGGCGACGAGTTGCGGGAGACGCGGACCCCAGCGGGACGCGATGTCGTCATTCAGGGCGATGACCTCGTGATCCTTGACGGCCGGGACCGCCGACCAGCCAGGACGCTTGGCGACGACCGCCGGCGACTGGCCGCCGTCCCCCGGATCGTTGTCGGTGAGGAAGATGATCTGCGGCTTCGCGGCGACGATGTACTCCTCGCTCAGCTCCGGGTAACCGCCGTCGGAGGCCTTGTTCGCCGCGTCCGCGATGTTCTTCAGGCCGAACATCCCCACGATCTGCCCGATGAACGTCTGCGACGTCGCCGAGTAGTAGGGGTTGGCGCTGACTTCCCAGTAGTAGGAAAGGTTGTCGTGGACCGCGCCGGCCTTCTTGATGTCGGCGGTGATCTCGGCCTGCATCTTGCTAGTTACGCTCTGGGCCTGCGCGGCGTGTCCGGTCGCTTCGCCGATCTGGTCGATCTGCGCGTAGGCGTTGCCCAGCGAGGTGGCGGTCGGCTCGATCAGCACGGGGACGCCCAGCTTGGTGAGACCGGAGACCAGGCCGCCTTCGTCTTCTTCGGCGATGACGAGGCTGGGGTTGTACTTGGCGATGGCCTCGATGTTCGGCGACAAGGCGTTGAGGCTGGTCTTGGGCGCGTTCGCCGGGTAGTCGGACGTCTCGTCGACCGCGACGACCTGCTGGCCGGCGCCGACCGCGTAGAGGTCCTCGGTGGCGGTGGCGCTGAGCGAGACGATCCGGGAGGGCTTGCTCGTGATCTTGACCGGCCCGTTGGCGGCCGTGACGGTGACGGGGAAACCCATCGTGCTCGGGGTGGACGCGGACGGGCTTGAGGTGGTGCTTGTGCTGGTACTGCTCGCGGACGAGCAGCCCGCGACGGCCGCGGTAGCCGTGGCGGCCGCCGCGGTCGCGGCGGCGAGCGTGATGAGCCTGATGCGCATGTGACGCACCCTTCTCGCGAGGGCCGATATCGTCTGACGCGGCAGGAGTCGACCTGGCTTGGGTTCCTCGCGTACGGGAAACCGTCACAGTTGCGGGACAGCGCCGGAATGGCCCGTTCGCACGGGCTTCACCGTCTTCGCTACCTAGCGCGTGGGCCAGCTCGCCTGGCGCAAGTCGCACCGGGCTGGCGGATGTACATTAGCATCCGGTTTGCGTCGCGGAGAGGGGCCGGGGATGCGGGGCTGGGTATGGCGACGGTTGTTCCCGCTGGCTGGGTCCGTCCTGCTGCTCGCGGTGACGATGATCACCACTACCCTCGGCTCGACGATGATCGGGCGGTCCGAATGGGCGCTCCCCTACGACTACTGGGGCACCCTGGTCGCCGCCACCAGGCTCGCGCACTTTAACCTCGCGGGCCTGTATACGCAGCCCACGGGCCTTGTGTCGCTGCCCGGCGCGGCGGTAATCCTGCTGCCGGTCGCCGTGATCATCAACGCGGCCGGCCTGTCCCTGGCGATACCGGGATCCGGCAACCTGCATCCGGCCGTGTGGCTCCTGGCCGGGCCCTATCAGGTGCTGCTCTCGTGCGTCGCGCTGTTCGCCGCCGACGCGCTCGCCGAGCGACTCGGCGCCTCGCGAGGCCGCCGCGCGCTGCTGGCGGCCGCGAGCGTGGGCGCGTTGTGGAACGTCTCGGGCCGCTGGGGACATCCGGAGGACGCGGTCGCGGTGGGCCTGCTGCTCTACGCGATCCTGGCCATGAGCAGGTCCCGCGTCTGGCTGGCCGGGTGGCTCGCCGGGGCGGCGATCTGCGTGCAGCCACTGGTGCTGCTGGCCGTGCCGGTCCTGGTCGCGGTGCTGCCGTGGCGGCGGATGCCGTGGTTCCTGGTACGGGCGGCACTGCCGTCCGCGGTGCTCCTGGCCGCGGCGACCCTGGCTAACCGCGCCGCCACTTTCGCGGCCGTGACCAGCCAGCCGGACTCCCCCGTCATCAACCACCCGACCATCTGGACCTCGCTGGCCCCGCACCTGGCGGGCGGGAACGTCGCCGCCGGCCCCGCCCGCGCGGCGACGATCCTGCTGGCGTGCTGCTGCGCCCTGGCCATCCGTCATCGCTGGCGCGACACTGGCGCCCCGGGCACGGCGGGGTGGTCGACGGAACTGCTCGCGGACGTGCTGTGGTGGGCCGCGTTCACTCTGGCGCTGCGGTCGTTCTTCGAACCGGTGATGGTCTCCTATTACCCGTGGCCGGTGCTCGCGGTCGCGCTGATCCCGACGGTGGTGCTGAGCTGGCGGCGGCTGATCGCGGCATCCATCTTGGCGGGCGGGCTCACCGCCGCCGCCCAGGGAACGTCGCACAGCGTCTGGATCTGGTGGGCGCCCCTCGTGGTGGGCCTGATCGCCCAGCTCGCCCTGGCTCGCGCACGCCCGGGCACCGTCGCGCCGGGCCTCCGCTTCCCGCCCGAGCCGCAACCGGCGAATGCGCTACATTCCGACTTACCGGAGTCTTCGAGCGAGCGTGGCGGCCACCATCCAGCCCGCCGATTCATGGGTCATTGGCGTCCGGAGGCAGATTTGACACTGCCAGCACGCCTTACTTATCGCCAAATATCATTATAGTTGGCGCATTTCTGGATACCCCCGTCCGGGTATCCATTTCATGATCACGGGTCAAACGTGACCGTATTTGGCATCAATGACCCATGATCTTGATGTTGGGGCCATCCGGACGCATCCGAGGCTCACCGTCCGATGGATATAAGCCGATATTTCCGGGCGCGAAATCTCCGCTGGAAGCCCCTGCCAGCCCACTCGGCACGAGTGACCCATGAAAGCACGAACTATCCGGGTAACCAAGCAGTACACAGCGGGGCCGTCGCCAGCGAGCCCGAATGCGCATTCGCGCAGCCTGCCTTACCTGCCCAAAAGCGTAATTGAACACGCTATTGCGTGCTCGAATGCGCGTTCAAGCGTGTGGGGTGACGGGTTCCAGGGACGGGCGCTTGGCACCGCGGCCGTCGCCGGAGGAGCGGCCGTGGAGGCGTCGGTTGATCCAGGGAACGAAATGTTCCCTGGCCCATGCCGCGTCCTCGCGGCGGGCGGCGACCCAGGCGGCCCGGGCGGCCCGGCCGCCGTTGCCGGGACCGGGGCCGGGGCCGTTGCCGGGGCCGGGGCCGTTGCCGGGACCGGGGCCGTTGCCGGGACCGGGGCCGTTGCCGAGAGCGTTGCCGGGGCCGCTGCCGAGAGCGTTGCCGAGACCGGGGCCGAGGCCGCTCCCGACGGGCATGGCCGGGACCGGAGAAGGCGTATCCAGCGGGGCGCGCCAGTCTTCGGTGACCGGGACGCCGAGGGCCTCGCAGGCACGCAGGGCGATCCGCTGGTGGGAGTCGGAATTCAGGTGCAGCCGGTCCGAACTCCAGGCGCGCGGATCGCGCAGCACCTTCATCGACCACAGGTCGACCAGGTAGCAGTCGCGATTGTCGGCGATCGCACGCAGGTGCATGTTGTACGCCGCGACCCGGCCGCGGAGCAGCCGCATGATCGGGAACGCGAGCGGGTCAAAGCCCGTGAATAGCATCACGTCGCAGCCGCTCCCCCGCAAGCGTGCGACGGCCGCGTCGAACAAGTCGGCCAGCGTGTCCGGGTCCGCGCCCGGCCGCAGGATGTCGTTGCCGCCGCCGGCGATGCTGACCAGCGCGGTCGAGCCCGGCACGCGGTCTTCGAGCAGCGAGATGGTCGCGGGGACCTGCTCGCGGACGATCTGCCGGAGCAGCTTGCCGCGGACGGCCAGGTTCGCGTAGCGCACGCCCGGGTGCTCGGCCGCCAGCATGCCCGCCAGCCGGTCGGCCCAGCCACGGAAGCCACCGCCCGGGGCGGCATCGTTCAGGCCCTCGGTGAAGCTGTCACCAACCGCGACGAATGCCAGCGGGGCGTCGGTGTCCGGCACTTGGATCAGTTCTCGGGATTTCATCAGTACCCAATCTTGCCACGGCACGGGGACGGGACCGGTCCGCCGGCACGGATCCCCGGCGCGAACGGGCCGAGGGGCGGGGAGCTGGGGAGACACCTGCGACGTGATGGTGAATATTTCGCATTAGGGTTCCGCTAGGACAGGATTCAGGCATCGCTTAGCGCGGTTTGATCTAGCGAGGGCGCGATAGCGCCGGGAATAACTGCGTTCGTTATGGCGGGAGGCGATGCATCGTGACCGCGGTGCGTCGGATTGTGGTTGGTGTGCACGGGTCGCTGGGCAGCCTGCAGGCCCTGCGGTACGCGGCGGACGAGGCGCGGGAGCGCGGGGTGCCGCTGGTGCCGGTTATCGCGTGGGTGCCGCCCGGCGGCGACGTCGCCGAGCGGGGGCGCCCGTCGCCCTACCTGCGCCGGGTGTGGCGCGAGGCCGCGCGGGACCGCCTTTACGCGGCGTTCGACGACGGACTCGGCGGGGTGCCGGAGGACCTGCGCGTCGAGCTGTACGTGGAACGCGGCGAGACCGGGCCGGTGCTCGCCGGCCTGGCCGACGAGCCAGGCGACCTGCTGGTGATTGGAACAGGGCGGCGCTCGCGGGTCTCGCGCGGGCTGCGGAAGTCGGTGGGCCGGTACCTGCTGGCGCACGCGAAGTGCCCGGTGGTCGCGGTGCCGCCGTCGGCGCTGATGGACGAGCTGCGGCGGCCGCGCCCGACGGGGCTGCGGTGGCCGCTGCGACGGCGGCACGGCAATATCGACCTATCCGAAATCTCGGAATTGTCAGGCAAGTAGGATGCGCGCGGGCCCCTGGGCGGGTCCCGCGTCCCGACCGCTGTTTGCGTCACGTAGTACCCGCATAGGCGCGCGGGATCCGGCCGGAACTCCGCCACCGCACCCTTGCGGCGTACAGATCGGGATAAACGGCGACACCCGCGCATGGACCTCGTTAGGAACTCGCGAGCGACCGCATAGGTCCCGTCAGGACGGGACGCACAGGGGCTGACCAGCGTTTCTATTGACTCGTGCGCGGCAAGACCGCCGCGCCGGGTAACACTGGCTTCCCCCAGGAGTCCGAAATGTCGGATCTGTTGTATGTCGGCATCACGATCGTCGTTTTCGCGGTGCTCTTCCTCCTCGTGAAGGGAGTTGAGCACCTTGAGCGCTGAGAACTGGATCGGCCTGATCGTGGCCGTCATCCTCACGGTTTACCTCGCTTACGCACTCGTCCGCCCGGAGAAATTCTGATGAATAGCGCGCTCGCGGGCGTCCTCCAGATAGTCCTGCTTGTCGTGGCCCTGGCTGTCTGCTACAAGCCGCTCGGCGACTACATGGCCCGCATCTTCACGTCGCCAAAGCACCTGAAGCCAGAACGCGCCTTCTACCGGCTGATGGGCATCGACCCCGACGCCGACCAGCGGTGGGGCACGTACGCCCGGTCCCTGCTGGCGTTTTCCTTCATCTGCGTGCTGTTCCTGTACCTGATCGAGCGGATACAGCAGTGGCTGCCGTACTCCAACGGGCTGACCAACGTCACCCCGGACCTGGCCTGGAACACCGCCGCCTCGTTCGTCACCAACACGAACTGGCAGAACTACTCCGGCGAGTCGACCATGGGCTACGTCACCCAGATGGCGGGCCTCGCGGTGCAGAACTTCGTGTCCGCCGCCGTCGGCATCGCCGTGGTGGTCGCGCTGATACGCGGCTTCACGCGGAAGCGGACCGACCGCCTCGGCAACTTCTGGGTCGACATCACGCGTACCACGCTCCGGCTGCTGCTGCCGATCAGCGTGATCGGCGCCATCATCCTGATGGCCACCGGCTCGATCGACAACTTCAACCTCACGCACACGATCACGACGCTGATCGGCGGCCACCAGACGATGGTGGGCGGCCCGGTGGCCTCGCAGGAGGTCATCAAGGAGCTGGGCAACAACGGCGGCGGTTTCTTCAACGCCAACTCGGCGCACCCGTTCGAGAACCCGAACCCGTTCAGCGACTGGTTCGAGATCTTCCTGCTGCTGGTGATCCCGTTCGCGCTGCCGCGCACCTTCGGCAAGATGGTGGGCGACAACCGGCAGGGTTACATCCTGGTCGCCGTCATGGCGTCGCTGTGGCTAATCGCGGTCGGCGGCATCAGCTTCTTCGAGTGGCAGCACGCGGGAACGGCGCTCCAAGCCGCGGGCGGCGCGACGGAAGGCAAGGAGGTCCGGTTCGGCATACCGGGATCGTCCCTCTTCGCCGGATCCACGACCGTGACCTCGACCGGCGCGGTCAATAGCTTCCATGACTCATTCACCGCGTTCGGCGGTGGCATCGCCCTGTTCGACATCATGCTCGGCGAGGTCGTCCCCGGTGGTGTGGGCGCGGGCCTGTACGGCATGCTCATGCTTGCCGTCCTGACCGTGTTCATCGGCGGCCTGATGGTCGGCCGCACGCCGGAGTACATCGGCAAGAAGATCCGCCCGACCGAGATGAAGTGGGCGGCTGCCTACATCCTGGCAACGCCAGGCTCCGCGCTCATCGGGGCCGCTATTTCACTCGGCTTCAAGACACCACGGGCCTCGATTCTCAACGCCGGGCCCCACGGCCTGACCGAGGTCGTCTACGCGTTCACCTCGATGGCGAACAACAACGGGTCCGCGTTCGCCGGCCTGGGCACGAATACCACCTGGTACAACACCGCCGGCGGTGTCGTCATGCTCATCGCCCGATTCGCGCCGATGATCTTCGTGCTGGCGCTCGGCGGATCCCTCGCGAGGCAGCAACCGGTGCCCGCGAGCGCGGGCACGCTGGAGACCCACAAGCCGCTGTTCGCCGGCATGCTCATCGGCGTGATCATCATCCTCGTCGGCCTGACTTACTTCCCCGCGCTCGCGCTCGGGCCGTTCGCTGAAGGACTGCACTGATGTCCACCAATCCGCTCAACACCAAATCGCGGGGCACCGCGGAGGCCGACCCGGTCGCGCAGAAGGCCGTGCAAGCCACCCAGCCCCACCGGGTCGGCGGCGGCCTGCTCGACCCGCACATGCTGTGGAAGTCCCTGCCAGACGCGTTCAAGAAACTCGACCCGCGGTGGATGATCCACAACCCGGTCATGTTCGTCGTCGAGGTCGGCTCCGTGGTGACCGTGTACGACGCGATCGTCCAGCCGTCGATCTTCGCCTGGACGATCACCGTCTGGCTGTGGCTGACCGTCCTGTTCGCCAACCTCGCCGAGGCCGTGGCCGAGGGCCGGGGCAAGGCGCAGGCCGAAACGCTGCGCCGGACGAAGACGGAGACGGTCGCGCGCCGCCTGACCGGCTGGACGCCGGGTGCTGACCCGGCCACGGCCCGCGAGGAGGAGGTCCCCGGCACCCAGCTCACGCTCGGCGACTTCGTCGTCATCGAGGCCGGCCAGGTCATCCCGGGCGACGGTGACGTCGTCGAGGGCGTCGCGTCGATCGACGAGAGCGCCATCACCGGCGAGTCCGCCCCGGTCATCCGCGAGTCGGGCGGCGATCGCTCGGCGGTCACCGGCGGCACCAAGGTGCTGTCGGACCGGATCGTCGTCAAGGTCACGTCCAAGCCGGGCGAGACGTTCATCGACCGGATGATCGCCCTCGTCGAGGGCGCGAGCCGACAGAAGACCCCCAACGAGGTGGCCCTCAACGTCCTGCTCGCCTCCCTGACGCTGATCTTCGTCCTCGCGGTCGTGACGCTGCAGCCGATGGCGTACTACTCCAACGCGCCGCAGACGCTGGTCATCCTGGTCGCGCTGATCGTCGCGCTGATCCCGACCACGATCGGCGCGCTCCTGTCGGCGATCGGCATCGCCGGCATGGACCGGCTCGTGCAGCGCAACGTGCTCGCGATGTCCGGCCGCGCCGTCGAGGCCGCCGGCGACGTCAACACCCTGCTGCTCGACAAGACGGGCACGATCACCATCGGCAACCGTCAGGCGAGCGAGTTCCTGCCTGTCTCGGGTGTCGACACGAACCGCCTGGCCGACGCCGCCCAGCTCTCGTCGCTGGCCGACGAGACGCCGGAGGGCCGCTCGATCGTCGTCCTCGCCAAGAACGAGTTCGGCCTGCGCGAGCGCGAGCCCGGTGAGCTGCCCGGGGCGGAATTCGTGCCGTTCACCGCGCAGACCCGCATGAGCGGCGTCAACCTGGCCGACGGCCGGGAAGTCCGCAAGGGGGCGGCGTCCTCCGTGCGCGCCTGGGTCCGCGAGAACGGCGGCACCGTGCCCGACGAGCTCGGCCAGACGGTCGACTCGATCTCCGGGGTCGGCGGCACGCCACTGGTCGTGGCGGAGCGGCCCGCGGGCGGCGGCCCGGCCGTCGCGCTCGGCGTCGTCTACCTCAAGGACATCATCAAGGACGGCATCCGCGAGCGCTTCGCCGAGATGCGGGCGATGGGCATCCGCACGGTGATGATCACCGGCGACAACCCGCTGACCGCCAAGGCGATCGCCGATGAGTCCGGCGTGGATGACTTCCTCGCGGAAGCCACGCCGGAAGACAAGATGGCCCTGATCAAGAAGGAGCAAGAGGGCGGCAAGCTCGTCGCGATGACCGGCGACGGCACGAACGACGCGCCCGCCCTGGCGCAGGCCGACGTCGGCGTCGCTATGAACACCGGCACCATGGCCGCCAAAGAGGCCGGAAACATGGTCGACCTGGACTCCAACCCGACCAAGCTCATCGAGATCGTCGAGATCGGCAAGCAGTTGCTGATCACCCGCGGAGCCCTGACGACCTTCTCCATCGCCAACGATGTCGCGAAGTACTTCGCGATCATCCCCGCGATGTTCGGTGGGGTGTTCCCCGGCCTCGAGGAACTCAACATCATGAAGCTCCACAGCCCGCAGTCGGCGATCGCCTCGGCGATCATCTTCAACGCGCTGATCATCGTCGCGCTGATCCCGCTCTCGCTGAAGGGCGTCCGGTACAAGCCGTCCTCCGCGTCGCAGATGCTCCGCAGGAACCTGTGGATCTACGGCGTCGGCGGCCTGATCCTTCCCTTCATATGCATCAAGGGGATCGACCTCATCATCATGAACATCCCCGGATTCAGGTGATCTGTCATCATGAACCGTCTACCTTCACTGGTAAGGCAGCACATCGCGGCCCTGCGGGCACTCCTGGTGTTCACCGCGATCTGCGGCATCATCTACCCCGTCGTCATGTGGGGTGTCGCCCAGGTCGCGTTCAAGAACCAGGCCAACGGGTCGCTGGTTTCCTACAACGGCAAGGTCGTGGGCTCCAGCCTGCTCTGCCAGGAGTTCGTCAACGCCAAGGGCGACCCGCTGCCGCAGTACTTCCAGTCGCGGCCGTCGAACGCGGCCAACGAGGAAGACAAGACCGACTACGGGTGTGACCCCGGGTTCTCCGGTGCCGCCAACCTTGGCCCGAACAACCCGACCCTGACCCAGAGCGTCAAGCAGCTGCAGCAGCAGATCGCGGCGCTCGACCACGTCAAGGTGTCGCAGATCCCGCCGGACGCCGTCACGTCGTCGGGCTCCGGCCTCGACCCGGACATCTCGCCGGCGAACGCCGACATCCAGGTCGACCGGGTGGCGGCCGCCAGGCAGCTGCCGGTGTCGGAGGTCCAGTCGCTGGTCAACAAGTACACCCAGGGCCGAAGCCTCGGGTTCCTCGGCGAGCCCCGCGTGGACGTACTCACGCTGAACATCGCGCTCGACGAAATCCCCGGTCAGGCCAAGTACGCCCAGGCAGGAGCGTGACCCGCCATGACCACAGTGGTGCCCGGCCAGTCAGGTGAATCTGTGCTGGCCGGGCGCCAGCCCCGGGTCCTCGTGGTCGAGGACCAGCCGCAGCTGCTGCGCGCGCTGCGGATCAACCTGAGGGCACGGCAGTACGAGGTGCTGACCGCCGCGGCGGGGCGCGAGGCGCTCGCGGCCGCGGCGGCCAGCCCGCCGGACGTGGTGATCCTCGACCTCGGCCTGCCCGACATCGACGGCGTTTCCGTGATCACGGCGTTCCGGGCCTGGTCGCGGGCGCCGATCATCGTGCTGTCCGGCCGCACCAGCCCCGGCGATAAGATCGGCGCGCTCGACGCGGGCGCCGACGACTACGTCACCAAGCCGTTCGAGATGGCCGAGCTCCTGGCGCGGCTGCGCGCCGCGCTCCGCCGCGACGACGCCGCCACCACGGCCCCGTCCGTCGCCACGGTCGGCCGGTGGACGATCGACCTGGCGGCGCACACAGTCTTTCCCGCGGACACCGTCTTTCCCGCGAACGCCGAGGGCTCCGGGGTGGTTGTCCCCCCGAGAGAACCCGGCGACTCCGCGGAGCCCATGCGGCTGACGCCCACCGAGTGGCAGATCCTGGAGATACTGCTGCGCCGACCGGGCCAGCTGGTCGGCTCCGCGCAGCTGCTCACCGGCGTGTGGGGACCGGGCTTCCAGGACCGGACGAACTACCTGCGGTTCCATATGGCGCGGCTGCGCCGCAAGCTCGAAGACGACCCGGCCCGCCCGCGGCACCTGCTCACCGAGCCGGGCATGGGGTACCGGTATCAGCCGTGACGCACGGTCGGGTGATTTCGCGCGGTCCTGTGATTTCGCGCGGCCCTGACCACGAGTTATGGAATCTTGCGGAGATTACCGGGTGAATGCCAGTAATCTCCGTCGCGGAGTCGCACGCGTCTTTGGAGCAGCCATGGAACCACTTTCCGCGAACGACCCGCGCACGGTTGGCGAGTTCCAGCTCCGGGCCCGGCTGGGCGCCGGCGGCATGGGACGGGTATACCTCGGCTTCTCGCCCGCGGGCCGGCCCGTGGCCGTGAAGATCGTCCACCCCGAACTGGCCAGGGATCCCGAGTTCATCCAGCGGTTCGCCCGCGAGGTCGCGTCCGCGCGGATGGTCAGCGGCGTCTACACCGCGCAGGTCGTCGGCGCCGGCCTCGAGGACGAGGCACCGTGGCTGGCGACCATGTACGTGCCCGGTCCGTCACTGGCCGGGCTCGTCGCCGAGTGCGGGCCGCTGCCCGAGGACGCTGTCTGGCGGCTCGGGGCTGGCCTGGCCGAAGCGCTCCAGGCCGTCCACGGCGGCGGCCTGGTCCACCGTGACCTCAAGCCCGCCAACGTGCTGCTGGCCGCCGACGGCCCGCACGTGATCGACTTCGGCATCTCGCGGGCACTGGACGGCACGGGCGGCCTGACCGCCACCGGCATCGTGCTCGGGACGCCCGGCTACATGTCGCCGGAGCAGGCGAAGGGCGACCCGGTCGGCCCGCCCAGTGACGTGTTCTCGCTGGCCTGCGTGCTGGCGTTCGCCGCGACCGGGACGCAGCCCTTCGGTGACGGCACCCCGGCCGCCGTCTTGTACCGGATCGTGAGCGCCGAGCCCGACCTGCGCAGCGTCCCGCCCCGGTTGCGGGATGTGCTGGCCGGATGCCTGGTCAAGGAGCCATCACGTCGCCCGTCGCTGCCCGATCTCGCGTCCGCCTTCGCCCGTGGCGGACAGGCCGTGCCGGAATCACTGTCGTCCTTCTGGCCGACAGCGGTGGCCGACGCCATCCGGCGCTGCATCCCGGACATCTCCGCACCGGCGCCGATGTTCGCCCCGCCCGCCTATACCCCGACCGCGCCGGCGTCCTACTCCCCGACGCGGTCGATAACCGGCGCGGCGATGTCCGGTGCTCCTGGTGCCGGGATGTCCGGCACAGGCATGCCCGGCATGGGGATGTCGGCCGGGGGCCCGGTCTACGCCGGGCCGTCCTACGGGGAGCTTCCCCCACCCGGGCACGTGCCCGGACTGGCCCGCCCGGTGCCGGCGGAGGGCGCGGGCGACGCGCGCGTGGCGGGGGCGACGATGCTCGCCGGCGCCGTGGTCACCGTGATCAACTTCGTCGTCTGCGCCGCGGCCAGGACCAGGTTCCTGCACTTCGCCCAGCAGCATCCGAGGCTGCCCGCTGGCGCCGACGCGCGGACGATGGCGGCCCAGATAGCGGTCTACGCTCTGCTGCCGTACCTGCTGGGCTTCTTCGGCTGGCTGGCCACGGCGACGGCGGCCTTCCGGGGCAGGCCGCGCACGCCGGTGCTCGCGACGACACTGTTCGTCCTCGGCACCATCGCCACGCCCCTCATCTTGCTCCACGTCCGTGCCGGCCGGGAGATCGACGTGCTCGCCATCGCCATCTGGGCACTCGGCCTCCTCGCCATCGTCGTCCTGCAGTCCCGCAACTCGCGCGCCTTCTTCGAGAGCCGGTAGCAGGTCCGCCCCGGCGCTGGCGAGTTCGGCCGGGTTCGGCCGGGTGCGGCCGGGCCCGGGCGGTGGCACGTGGCCGACGACACTGCATGGATGCCGTTAACGTGGCGCAGGCCGCATGCGAGCATGCCGCACAATTTAGAGTATGGCTGAGCAGGCGGAAGCCCGCGCGGGCGCGCGCGGGCAGTTGCGGATCTACCTCGGGGCGGCTGCCGGGGTGGGCAAGACGTACGCCATGCTCAACGAGGGGCACCGGCGCGCGGAGCGCGGCGCGGACGTCGTCGTGGCGTTCGCCGAGACGCACGCGCGCAAGCACACCGCCGACCAGCTCGACGGGCTCGAGGTCGTGCCCCGCGCGCACATCCCCTACCGCGGCACCACGTTCGAGGAGATGGACCTCGACGCCGTGCTCGCGAGGAAGCCCCAGATCGCCCTCGTCGACGAACTTGCGCATACCAACGTGCCGGGCTCGAAGCACGAGAAGCGCTGGGCGGACGTCGAGGTCCTGCTCGACGCCGGCATCGACGTGATCTCCGCCGTCAACATCCAGCACCTGGAGTCACTCAACGACGTCGTCGAGCAGATCACCGGCGTGCCGCAGCGGGAGACCGTGCCGGACGCGGTGGTACGCGCGGCGGACCAGGTCGAGCTCGTCGACATGACCGCCGAGGCCCTCCGCCGGCGGATGGCGCACGGGAACATCTACCCGCCGGAGAAAATCGACGCCGCGCTGACCAACTATTTCCGCACCGGGAACCTGACCGCCCTGCGGGAGCTCGCGCTGCTCTGGCTGGCCGACAAGGTCGATGACGGGCTGAAGCGGTACCGCGCCGAGCACTCGATCCGCGGCACGTGGGAGGCCAGGGAACGCGTGGTCGTCGCGCTCACCGGCGGGCCTGAGGGCGACACGCTGATCAGGCGCGCGGCGCGGATCGCGGCCCGGGTCGCCGGCGGTGACCTGCTCGCGGTGCACATCACCAAGTCCGACGGGCTCACCGGCGGGAACCCGGCCAACCTCGCGCGGCAGCGGCAGCTGGTGGAGTCACTTGGCGGTACCTATCACCAGGTGATCGGCGACGACATCGCCGAGGCACTGCTGACGTTCGCCCAGGCGGAGAACGCTACCCAGCTCGTCCTCGGCGCCAGCCGCCGCGGCTGGCTGCTCGCCCTGCTGACCGGCCCCGGCATCGGTGCCCGCACGATCCGCGATTCCGGCCCCATCGACGTGCACATCGTCACCCATTCCCACGTCGGCTCCCGGTGGGGCATCCTCCCCCGCTACCGCGGCGGAATCACGCCACGACGCCAGGTCGCGGGGTACGTGCTGGCCGCCGTGCTCGCGCCGCTCCTGACGGTGGTGCTGGCCCAGATTCGGCCAAGCCTGAACCTGACCAGCGAGGTGCTCGTATACCTGATAGCGGTGATCGCCGTCGCGCTCACCGGCGGGTTCGTTCCGGCGGTCCTCGAGGCGATCGCCGCGTCCCTCCTGCTGAACTACTACTTCGCGCCGCCGATCCACCAGTGGACCATCGCCCAGGTGAACAACGCCCTGGCGCTCGTCGTATTCGTCGTGGTGGCTCTGGTGGTCAGCCTGGTGGTGGACACCACCGCCCGGCGCACCAAGCAAGCGGTCCGCGCGAACGCCGAGTCCGAGCTGATGGTGGCGACGGCCGGCAGCATCATGCGCGGGCAGGGCACAGTGGACGCGGTGCTGGAGCGCGTACGGGAAGCGTTCGGGATGCGGGCGGCGAGCCTGCTGGAATGCGGGTCCGCGGCCAACACCCCCACGCGCGGCCCGGCCGCGGACTGGGTCGTGCTCGCCACCGCCGGCGAGCCACCGGTCGACCGCCCCGAGAACGCGGACGTCAACGTCCCGGTGTCCGACACGCTCGCGCTGGCCATGACGGGGCGCCCGCTGCCCGCCGGGGACCGCCGCGTGCTCGCCGCCTTCGCGGCCTACGCGGGCGTCGCGCTGGAACAGCAGCGGCTGACCGCCGAGGCCGAGGCCGCCAAGCCCATCGCCGCCGCCGACCGGATGCGGACCGCGCTGCTGGCCGCGGTCAGCCATGACCTGCGCACGCCGCTCGCCTCGGCCAAGGCGGCGGTGACGTCCTTGCGCTCGGACGTGGCCTGGGACGAGGAAGACACCGACGAGCTGCTGGCGACCGCCGATGAGTCGCTGGACCGGCTCACCCATCTCGTCGAGAACCTGCTGGACATGAGCAGGCTCCAGGCGGGCGCGCTGTCACTGTTCCCGCGCCCGGCCGGCCTGGACGAAATCGTCGCGGGGGCGCTCACGAACCTCGACCCGCTCGGCCGCGACGTCAAGGTCGACATCCCCGAGTCGCTGCCCGCCGTGCTCGCCGACCCCGCGATCCTGGAGCGGGTCGTGGTGAACCTGACCGAGAACGCCCTGCGCTACTCTCCGCCGGGCCAGCCCCCGCTGCTCACCGCGAGCGCTCTGGGCGATCACGTCGAACTGCGCGTCGTCGACCGTGGCCCCGGCCTGCCGGAGGAGGACAGGGAACGGATGTTCGTGCCGTTCCAGCGGCTCGGGGACACTGACAACACCACGGGCGTCGGGCTCGGCCTAGCGCTCGCGCGCGGGCTGACCGAGGCCATGGACGGTACGCTCACCGCTGAGGACACCCCAGGGGGAGGACTGACGATGGCGGTCTCGCTGCCGGCGGCGAAGGAATCATGAGCCGTGTCCTGATCGTCGATGATGAGCCGCAGATCCTGCGCGCGCTGCGCATCAACCTGCGGGCACGCCAGTACGAGGTGTTCACCGCGGCCACCGCGGCCGAGGCGCTCGCCGTGGCGGCCGCGCACCCGCCGGACCTGGTGATCCTTGATCTCGGGCTGCCCGACATGGACGGGGTGGAGGTGATCGGCGGGCTCCGCGGCTGGACGGCGGCGCCGATCATCGTGCTGTCCGGGCGCGCGGACAGCACCGACAAGGTGGAAGCGCTCGACGCCGGCGCCGACGACTACGTCACCAAGCCGTTCGGTGTGGAGGAACTGCTCGCCCGGATGCGGGCCGCGGCCCGCCGTGTCGGCGTCGCCGAGGACCTGCCCCAGGTACGCCTGGGCGACCTCGTCGTCGACCTGGCCGCGAAGCGAGTCACCATGGATCATGACGGGAGCCTGAACGGGGACGCGGCCCCGGCCGGAACCGGTGACGTGCGGCTCACCCCCACCGAATGGCACCTGCTGGAGGTGCTGCTGCGCAACCCGGGGAAGCTGCTCAGCCAGCGGCAGTTGCTGCACGACGTCTGGGGACCCGGGTACGACAACGCGAGCGGCAACCTGCGCCTCTACATGGCGCAGCTGCGCCGTAAGCTTGAGCCCGATCCCGCGCGGCCGCGTTGGCTGATCACTGAGCCCGGCATGGGTTACCGATACCAGCCGGATGAGGATAATTCCTGAGATATCGCCACAAATAAGTAATTGCGGTAAGTGGTGATAAATGTCGATCCGATCGCTAATTCTGCGCTATTTAACCTGCTATTTCACTTCAGTACATTCTGCATTTCTTGTGAACCTACTATGCACGCTCTACCGTCCCAGGTGTGAGTAATGACACTGTGCTGGTGCTCGTAGTCATCACCGCCCTTGGCTTTGACTTCACGAACGGGTTCCACGACACCGGAAACGCGATGGCCACGTCCATCGCGACCGGGGCACTGGGCCCGCGCGTCGCGGTCGCCATCTCGGGCGTGCTGAACTTCGTCGGCGCCTTCCTCTCCCTCGCCGTGGCGGCGACCATCGCCAGCGGCCTCGTCGACACCAAGGTCGTCACGCTTACCGTGGTCGCCGCCGGCCTGGCCGGCGGGATCATCTGGAACCTGGCGACCTGGCTACTCGGCATACCGTCCAGTTCCTCCCACGCCCTCATCGGCGGCGTCATCGGCTCGACGATGGCCGCCGCCGGCGGCAGCGCCGTCCTGTGGCACGGCCTCGTCTCCAAGGTTGTTATCCCGGCGGTGTTCTCCCCGATCATCGCCGCGCTGGTGGCGGCCGCGGGCACGTGGATGCTGTACCGGATTAGCCGCAGCATGACCGACGGAGCACGCAAGCACGGCTTCCGCATCGGCCAGATCGGCTCGGCCTGCATGGTATCCCTCGCCCACGGCACCAACGACGCGCAGAAGACCATGGGCGTCATCACCCTCGCGCTGATCGTGAACGGCACCATTCCGGCCGGCTCGAACGCGCCGGTCTGGGTCATCACCGGCTGTGCGCTCGCGATCAGCATCGGCACTTATATCGGCGGCTGGCGCGTCATCCGCACGCTCGGCAAGGGACTGGTTGAGATCGAGTCCCCGCAGGGCATGGCCGCCGAGTCCGCCTCCGCGGCGGTCATCCTGCTGTCCGCGAGCTTCGGCTACTCGCTGTCCACGACGCACGTGGCCACCGGGTCCATCATCGGCACCGGCCTCGGCAAGAAGGGCGCCGACGTCCGGTGGAACGTCGCCGGCCGGATGGCCACCGCCTGGGTGTTCACCCTGCCGTCGGCCGCCCTGGTCGGCGCGGCGGCGGAAGCCCTCGCGCACGGCATCGGCGGCACCCTCGGAGTCGTCGTCGACCTCATCATCCTGGTCGCGATCGCGGGCTTGATCTACTACCGCTCGCGCGGCAGCAAGGTCGACCACAAGAACGTGAACTCCGAATGGACCGGGAACGTCGCCCCGGCCGAGCCTGAGCACGCCGCGGCCTGACGCCGCCGCCCGAAGGAGCAGAAAATGAACTCCTGGATCCCTCTTAACGACCTGTGGAAGGTCGTGGTGTTCGGCCTGATCGCCGGCGCCGGGCTCCCCGCGCTGTTCGCCGCGGGCCTGTACTCCCTGTCCAAGGGACCCCGTATCCGGGCCGCCGGCACCGACTCCGACGTCCTCGTGGGCGGCAGCGTGATCGGGGCGCTCATCGCCGCGATCTGCTTCCTCGCCATCCTGGCCGCCGTCGGCTGGGGCGTGTACGAGGTCTACCAAATCGGCCACCCGTCGAAGTAACGAGGTGAGAGACATGGCATTGCCACCTGTTCTCAGCACGATCGTCGAATGGCTGCGGGCCGGCTATCCGGAAGGCGTGCCTGACGTCGACTACATCCCGCTGTTCGCGCTGCTGGGCAGCCAGCTGACGGACAGCCAGGTAAGCGCGATCGCCGACGAGCTCGTGGCCCTGGCCAGCGAGACCGGCGACACCGCGTCCGCCGAGGCGGTCAAGACGGCCATCCAGACCGTGACGCAGCACAAGCCACTCGAATCCGACATCGCCCGGGTGCGTTCGCGCCTGGCCGCGGGCGGCTGGCCGCTCGCGGCTCCCGGCCAAGGGGCGACGGGCAACTGACTTCGCGACGTCAATCGCGATCCGGGGCGCGCCCGCCTCGGATCGCGATCCCATATCGGGCATCTCGCCCTCGTACACAAGTGAGACCCTTATCCCATGGCACTGGCGAGCTTCCTGCACTCGATCATCAGGTGGGTACGTGCGGGCTACCCGGAAGGCGTCCCGTCCCGGGATTACATCCCCCTCTTCGCGCTGCTGGGCAGCCAGCTCAGTGAGCGGGAGGTCGAGAGCATCGCCGACGAGCTGGCGCTCACGGGCGACGCCGACTCGACCGAGGCGATCAGGGAGGCGGTAACGCGGGCCACGCGGGACAAGCCGACGGAGTCGGAGGTCGCTCGGGTCCGGGCGCGGCTGGCCGCCGGCGGCTGGCCCCTGGCACCGCTCGACCGGGACAGTTAAGGAGCCTTTTTCCCATCACGTCGCAGGTGACCGCCCATCGCCCGCACCTGCCAGCCCGGCCGGGAACGCCTACCAGGGCAGCTCGCGGCCGTCCCGGGTGAAGGTGCCGGTCGGGCCGCCGTTCGGCAGGGTCACCGCCCACACGATGCTGGCCGCGCCACGCGCGTAGGAGCGGTCCCCGTCGCGCGCGGAGTCCGCGCTGACCTGGCCCGGAGAGACCGCGTTGACGAGAATGCCGTCCCGGTACAGTTCACCGGCGAGCATCCTGGTCAGTGCGTTGACCGCCGCCTTGGACACGCTGAAGGCCGGGCGCCCGCCGGACATGAGCGCGATCGACCCGGCGTCGTCGGACACGTTCACGACACGCGGCCGGGGGCTGGAGCGCAGCAGCGGCAGCAGGACCTGGGTCATCCGCCATGTGCCGAACAGGTTGACATCCAGCGCCTCGGCGACGGGCGACAGGTCGGTGGTGCCCGCGATCGCCCACTTGTCAGGCACGGTCGACGCGTTGTTGACCAGCGCGTCCGCCCGGCCGTAGCGCTCCGTGAGCCATTCCCCCGCGGCGTCGACGTTCACCGAGTTGTCGATCTCGATGTGGCACGCGGTGACCCGGTCACCTTCGGGGTCGATCTCCTTGGCCGCTAGTTCCGCCGCGCGCAGGTCGCTGGCGCCGAGCACGACTGCGTACCCCACCGCGGCCAGCCGTCGGCACACTTCAGGGCCTACGCCATCGGTTCCCCCGGTAACCACGGCGACGGGCAGTTCGGACCGCATCGGTAACGTCACCGCCCAATCACCGTGAGGAGCACCATGCCGTTTATCTTGCCATTAGTTGCCCGCCGCGTGTCTGGGGTTATTAGGCAACTTGATAGTCAGTACCCGGCCTGGCGGTGATTAGGCGGCTATCGCCGGCTCAGTCGCGCCCGTCGTGCGCGGTCAGCGTGCTCAGGCGGTAGCGCAGACGGCAGAGCACGACGTTCGCCGTGCCATGACGGATGGCGCGGTCGAGGATCAGGCCCCGCTGGTTGTGCATGATCCACATCCACGGACGCGACGGCTGAACCTCCGGGATCAGCACCACCAGGCGGTGGTACCTGTCCTCGGCCTCTATCGAGCGCAAGTACGACACGATCGGCTTGGCGATCGACCGGTGCGCGGAGCGCAGCGTGACCAGCGGTACTTCCGGCCGCCATTGCCGCCACTCGTCGCGGAAAAAGACGTCCGCGGCGCCTTCGCCGTCGCCGTCACCGGAGCCGTCGCCGGAACCGCCGTCGTCTGACTCGTCGCCGTCGGTGAACACCACTGTCACCGCGATGACCTCGTCGCCCAGCGACAGGGCCGCCGAGATCCCCTCCGCGGTCAGGCGGGACATCCCGGACACCGGGACGACCACGAGCGATTCCCGCTTCTGCGGCGGCGCGGGCACCTTGCCGACCTCCAGCAGCGCGCCGAGCCGTGTGTACGCGCGACGCACGCCGAGGAACATGAAGACCAGCAGCGGGATCACCAGGGCCACCAGCCAGGCCCCGGCGAGGAACTTGCTGACGAGCTCGATGAGGGTGGCCGCGAACGTGAGCACCGCTCCGATGCCGTTGATGAGGGCACGACGGCGGAAGCCCGGGGAACGTTCACCGAGCCAGTGCCGGACCATGCCGACCTGGGAGAGCGTGAAGCCGACGAAGACCCCGACGGCGAACAGGGGCACCAGCGCCTGCGTGTCGCCCTTGGACACGATCAGCAGCAGCGCCGCGGCAGCGGCCAGCACACCCACGCCGTAGCGGAACACGCGCCGGTCGGCCCGCAGTCCGAAGACGTGGGGCAGGAAGTTGTCGTGCGCCAGCAGCCCGGCGAGCACCGGTAGGCCGCCGAACGACGTGTTCGCGGCCAGCGCCAGCAGCACGAGCGTGATCATCTGGATGATGTAGAACAGCGCGTTATGCCCCACCGCGCCCGACGTCAGCTGGGCCAGGACCGTCGTCCCCGGCTGGGGCACCACGTCCCAGCGCCGGATCAGCGCGCCGAGCCCGAGAAGCATCACGCCGAGCAGGACGCCGAGGGCCACTTCGGTGTGCTGCGCCCGCCGCGCCCGGGGCAGGCGGAACTGGGGCACCGAGTTCGCGATGGCCTCGACGCCGGTCAGCGCCGAGCACCCGGACGCGAACGCCTTCAGGATCAGCAGCGTCCCCACGGTGTCGGTCGCCGGGGCCAGTGAATGGCCGAGGGTCACCGCGGGGTGCGCGCGAAACGCGCCGACCACGATGATCACGGCCATCGCGGCGATGAACGCCATCGTCGGCACCATGAAAATGCGGGCGGACTCGGCGACGCCCCACATGTTCACCGCGGTGATCAGCGCCAGTACGACCAGGCACAGCCAGATCCGGGCGCCGTACAGGGACGGGAACGCCGCCGTGAGCGCCTCCACGCCGGCGGACACGCCGACCGCGGCGTTCAGGATGTAGTCCACGGTGAGCGACGCCGCCGCGACCAGCGACGGGATGGTGCCGAGGTGGCGTTTCGAGACCGCGTAGGCGCCGCCGCCGTTGGGGAAGGCCTCGACCACCTGCCGGTAGGAGATCACTAGCGCGGCCAGGAGGACGACGATCGCGCCCGTGATCGGCAGGCTGTACTTCAGCGCGCCTGCCCCCGCCGTGACCAGGACGACGAGGATGGCCTCCGGCCCGTACGCCACGCTGGACAGGGCGTCTAGCGATAGCGCCGCGAGGCCGCCGACCGCCGTCAGCCGCTCGCGCTCCCCGCGCTTGCCCGCCTCGTCTGTCGCGTGCTGCGCCGCCGTCCCGCTCACGCTGCAATTATTCCGGGCATACGTGCAGTTGTCGCCGACGCGCCCGCAAGAGTCCCGTTAAATGTGCCCGCCTGGCCCAGGGGCACATGTACCGCCAGAACCGCTGGTTATCGCACTGTGATAAACAACCAGCTCAACCGGTGTGTCTAATGCCCGAATCGCGAGCAAACTGGATACGGGGGGAACAATGAACAATCAGCTGCGAATTACGCGAAACAGCACCAGGCCGACTATGAAGGACGTCGCGGCCCGGGCCGGTGTCGCGCTGAAAACCGTGTCCCGCGTCGTGAACCGCGAGGCCGGGGTCACGCCGGAGACGACAACCCGCGTGCTCGGCGCGATCGAGGAACTGGGGTTCCGCCGGAACGAGAGCGCGCGCCTGCTGCGCACCGGCAAGACGGCGACGATCGGCTTCATTTCCGACAACTGGGGCGACCGGGAGCACGCGGCGCTCGGCCGCGGCATCGAGGAAGTGTCCCGCGAGCGCGGGTTCCTCATCTTCGCCGGGTCGACCGACAGCGATCCCGAACGCGAGGAGCAACTGGCGCTGAGCCTGTGCGCCCGCCGGGTCGACGGGCTCATCGTGGTGCCCACGCCGGGTGACCACGAGTACCTGATCTCGGAGATCGAGGCGGGCATCACCACGGTGTTCGCGCTGCGGCCGCCGTCCCACGTAACGGCGGACGCGGCGCTTGTCGACGAGGAGGGGGCCGCCCGGATGGCCGTGGCGCACCTGGCCGCGCACGGGCACCGGCGGATCGGCTACCTGGGCGGGGATCACTTCGGCTACCGGAGTGGGGAACTGCTGCGCGGATACCGGGCGGCGATGGCGTCGGCGGGGTTCCCCGCCGACGAGGCCTGGACCAGCCTCACGCCGCGGAACCTGGTGGACTCGACGGTGACCGCGGTGCTGTGCGGCAGCCGGGAGCACACCGCGCTCGCCCTGCGCTCGCTCGCGGCGGCGCCGAACGCGCGGCGGGTGGCGGTGGTCGGCTTCGGGGACTTCGAGCTGGCGGATTACCTCACGCCGGGCGTGACCGTCGTAACCTACGATTCCGCGGAAATAGGGCGAGCGGCTGCCGAACTCTTGTTCGGCAGGCTGGACGGATACCACGGACCCCCTCGCCGGGTGTACGTCAAAGCGAGGCTAGTCCAGCGCGGCGCGGCCGAGATCTCGCCCGCGCGCGCCTAACCGGCGATTACGCTTGCCAGCACTCCGGCGACAACCGCCACCACGACCACAACGCCGACGAGGATCCAGATCTTCGACCGCGAGGCGCGCATCTGCCAGGGGGCGGGAAGCTCCTGATCCTGACTCTGCGCAAAGGCTTGGAAACGTTGGGTGCTGGCGCTCAGGTCATCGTCTACGTCAGACATGGACAAGAACTGTAGCGGGTCAGGTCCGGTCAGACGGGGCAATCGCGTCAGCCCGTTCGACCAGCCGCGACAGGACGATGACACTCCTTGTGCGCACGACGAAGGGCTCGGCACCAATTCGTTCCATCACCTGTTCGAAATGTCTTACGTCAGCGGCCCTGATATGAATGAGGGCGTCGGCCTCGCCAGTGACGGTGCAGGCGTCGGCCACTTCCGGATATTTCCGGACCGCGTCGGCGATCTCATCCGGCGATGTCCGTCCGCCGCAGAACAGTTCCACGTACGCCTCGGTCGTCCAGCCGAGGGCCGCCGGGTCAACGCGCGCCGAGAAGCCGGTGATCGCGCCCGAGGCACGCAGCCGGTCCACCCGGCGCTTGACCGCCGGCGCGGACAGGCCGACCTCGTCGCCGATCCCCGCGTAGCTGGCGCGCGCGTCCCTGATCAGCGCGGTCACGATCCGCACGTCAATGTCATCCAGGCTCATCGACTCACCATCATGGCACCCGCGCCATCGCCGGCCGCAGAGGACGCCCGGGAAAACATAACGAGGCTCGGTGTCCCGCTTTCACCGAGCCTCGCAAGTTGGACGCGTGCCTCGTCGCGGTGGTTTACGTGCCGGCACAGAAAATTTCCGCGCGCCGCGCCCGCCGCGTACCGTGTCGGTGTGAACGTCGCGACGGACGTGGCGCGGAAGGCCGCCAGGCGGAGGGCCGCCAAGCGCGAAACCACTGGCCAGGGGGCCGCGGAGCGCGGGACGCTGCCGCTGGGCATCCGCCTGGCCGACGTCATCACGGTCGTCATCGTCGCCGCGGTCATCGAGCTGAACGTGACGGTCGGCGGCGGTGCCGGGGCCGCGCCGCTGAACGCCGAGGCCTACGTGATCGGCGCCGTGGTCACGCTGCCCCTGCTGCTGCGCCGCCGCTGGCCGCTGCCGGTGCTGTGGGCCGCCACCGTGGCGATGATGCTGTGGTACATCTTCGACCGGCGGAATATCACGCCCGCTCCGCTCCTGGCGGTCCCCGTCTACGACGCGGCGCTGGCCGGCTACCTGGCCTGGGCGATCGGCGTGCCCGCGCTGATCATGGGTCTCGGCCTGATCGTGGTGGGCGCCGTCGGCGGCGAGGGAACCATCGTCCTGATCACGAACTTCCTGCCGTCGTTCGCGATCTTCACCCTCGCGGTCGCGCTCGGCGAAGTTGTCCGCGGCCGTCGCGCGCTCGCGGCGGAGACCGCGATCAGCCTGCGGCTGGCCGAGGACGAGCGCCGCTCCGACGCCGCGCGCCTGCTCGCCGAGGAGCGCCTGCGCCTCGCACGCGAGCTGCACGACACGGTGGCGCACGGCATGGCGACCATCACCGTGCAGGCCAGCGCGGCCCTTCGCCTCACCAGCGCCCCCGATTCCGGCCCCGGCGGGGAGCTGCGGGACGCGCTGCTCGCCATACGGGAAACGAGCAAGGACGCCCTGGGCGAGATGCGCGCGGTGCTCGGCCAGCTCCGGGGCGACCCTGACCAGGTTCCGGCGTCCCCGGCGCCCGCCCTGGGATTGTCCCGCCTTCCGGAGCTGCGCGCCGCCATCACCGCCGCCGGCTCCCCCGTGACGGTGACCGTGGAGGACGCCGCTGACGGGACGGCCGGGGGGACCGCTGAGGGGACGCTGCCGGAACTGCCGGCGCCCGTCGACCACGCCGCCTACCGGATACTCCAGGAGTCGCTGACGAACGTGCTCCGCCACACCCCCGCGGGTACTCCGGCCGAAGTACGCCTGACCTGCGCATCCGAATTCTTCACGATCACCGTGTCGAACGCGGCGCCCGCGGCGCCTGACGGCGGTCCGCGCGACGAGCCGCCCGCCGCGGGCAACGGCATCCGGGGCATGCGCGAACGCGCCGCCGCCGTCGGCGGGTCGCTGGAAGCGGGCCCGGGTGACGGCGGTTTCACGGTCACCGCGACCCTCCCGCGCAGCCAGCCGACGCCGGAGGACGGCTCGTGATCCGGGTGCTGCTCGCCGACGACCAGGCACTGCTGCGCGCCGGGTTCCGGATGCTGCTGGAAGCCGCCGCCGACATCGAGGTGGTCGGCGAGGCGCCGAACGGCGGCGTCGCCGTCGCGCTGGCCCGCCAGCACCGCCCCGACGTGGTGCTGATGGACCTGCGCATGCCGGACGTGGACGGCGCGACCGCGACCGCCTTGATCGCGGGCGACCCGGCCCTGTCCGGCGTCAGGGTCGTGGTCCTCACCACCTTCGACGACGACGAGAGCGTCTTCGCGGCGCTGCGCGCCGGCGCGAGCGGCTTCCTCGTCAAGGACATGGAGCCCGATGACCTGCTCCACGCGGTTCGCGTGGTCGCCCGCGGCGACGCGCTGCTGTCCCCTAGCGTGACCCGTGCGGTGATCTCCCGCTTCGCCGCGCCCCCGCCGCCGCCCGCCGCCGACCCAGTGCCGACGGCCAACCCATTGCCGAGGACCAATCCCGCGCCGACGGCCAACCCCGCGCCGGCTCCGGCCGCGCGCCCCGCACCGCTGGGCCTGGCGACGCTGACCGAGCGTGAGCGCGAGGTCGTCTCCCTCGTGGCCGCCGGCCTGTCCAACGACGAGATCGCCGTGAAACTGACGGTCAGCCCCCTGACGGCCAAAACCCACGTCAGCCGCGCGATGACCAAACTCGCCGCCCGCGACCGCGCCCAGCTGGTCGTCCTCGCCTACGAACACGGCCTGGCTCCCCGCCCCGGCTAACTC